>OIWT01002117.1_pt1 | contig 21402 bp, 25 predicted proteins | sample 1587701 | NCBI WGS metagenome assembly OIWT01 (sample SAMEA3888904, study PRJEB22519) | human gut metagenome | biome: human gut; feature: human-associated habitat; material: faeces | place: Denmark | collected 2009
TATTACTGGTCGAATATCCGGAAGAAGTCCCGCATGAAACCGCCGAGGATTTCGATGAATTGTCTTGGAACGACATTCTGGATGATGTGTTCGCAAGCAACACGGCAAAAGGCATCCAGATGTGGCGGCGGCTTTTGGACATCGCGGAGCCGTCTCTGAAAACCGACGCCGAAACTGCTGAGAAACTGCTCCCGGACTGGGATTGGCTGGATTCTCCGAGCCATGATCAAGTGCTGCTGCTTTTGACCGCACTGGATGATGAGCGGTTCGCGTCGCAGCTTTTCGAGAGCGCATCCATTGGCAGATTACAGTATGATGTTCTGAATGCCTGTCGTGACTGCGGGCAAGAGAAACAGGGACAGCATTGCCTTGAGCTTGCACTGAAAAATCCATATCTTGAAGAAAGCTGGGAAAAACGGTTCAGCCGAGTGTTCACCACAACACCGTCTTCCAGAATAGAAAAGCCGCATTCTCATGCGACCGCAAAGCCCATTGCAGACGCAAAACCTGACGACGGTACGGTGTATCACTATTGCTCGGTTCAGGTGCAGGGAACGCGCCGTCCGTATGCGTATCTGACCGGCGGTTTGCCGCTCAAGGTCGGAGATTGGGTCGAGCTTCCGTTTGGGAAAGACGATGTGCTGCGGCAGGGACAGATAAAAGCCGTTATGGACTGTACGCGCATGGTCGCGCCTTGGCCTCCGGAGCAAACGAAGGCTATTATCCGTGTGGTGGAAGCACCAGCAGAAGCAGAGAAGCAGGTATTACCATCTAAGCCAGAATCACCTTCGGAACTATCTCCAAAACCGACACAGAAGAAAGAACCTGTGCTAGCTTCTACGCCAAAGGCGGCAACAGCACTAAAAATTCCGCCTGCATCAGCGTCAACATCACCCAATATGGGCAGTGAAATGGTGCAGTTTCCGGGAAAAGTCGAGGCAGGAAAAGGTCACAAGAAGGGCGTTCCGGATGAACCAGAAATCATTCCTGCTACCATTCCTAAACGCAAGTTCTCGCGGAAACTCATCTGCTGTAGTATTACGCTTTTTGCGTGCATCATAGCTGGTGTGATTTTTTGCAGATCTATTGCTGCTCATTACCAGCAGGCAGAACGGAATCTCGCAGAAAATAACTTCCAAAGTGCTGTAATTGAATTAAGCCGCGTTCCCTTTTTCTATCGGAATCAGAAATCGCTTAGCCGCTATGCAGATCTGTGTCTCATGGCAGAGAGCGGAACGAAAGAAGACCTCAAAACTGCACTTGATGGGCTGGAATCACTATTGGCCGACAGTGATGAAGCATTGAATGCACAGATGCAGCCACAGTATGAGAGTATCTATAAGCAGTATTATGATTTGCTCTATCAAGCAGCACTTGACTATTTGCAGAATGCTCGCTTTGCGCAAGCAGTGGAATATCTCCAGCAGATTCCGCCGGAATACCCTTGCATTGTGGAACTGCTGTGCTATGCACGGGCGCAGACTGATGTTGATAATTCCGATACCTCGCATCATCTAAAAACTGTATTATCCTCTTTGGAACAGATTCCTGCGGAATACGATGGCCCTTTTTCAGAAGATATTGTTGCGTTCAGAGCAGATCTTTTAGATATGATTACGGACGCAGAAACCAGAGAGGAACAGGCAAAGGCTGAAAGAGAAGCGGCTCAGGCCGCAGCAAAGAAGGCAGAGGAAGACAGAATCGCCGCACTAAAAGCCAGTGGTATTCCCTATATTGGTATGGCTGAGCGTGAGGTGAATTCTACCCGCCAGTTAGGAAAAGCGGCGTACAATGACCAGAATAGCGGAGAGTGGGTAAAGGGCGCTGATGGCAAGTATTTTTACGATACAAAGCAGGTCTACGCCTGGTACAGCAAGCAGAACGGAGATATGGTCTTTAAGGTCGAATGCAAAAATGGTGTTGTGATAAGCGCCGTGAAGTACGGCGGTGATACCTACTGGAACGGTGATCAGCTTCTTGTGAAGCTCGGCCCGCAGATCATCCACAAGTTCAATTCTGGCGGTACCACCAATAGCGGAAGTGACTCCAGCATCCGTGATGTGTATGACAATCCGGAAGACCTGTACGAAGAAAACCGGGACTGGTTCGATGATGAGGATGAAGCTTGGGACTATTGGTATGAAGATTGATATACACATTTCTAATTGCAGAGCCTAATAAGCAACGGCCCATCGGCTCCGAAATTTATCGGAGCCGATGGGTATGTCTTTATTGGGCACACGGAATCGGTATTAAAATAAACCTCCTTGGATTAAGTATCAAAATCTATTGCTTTCGCACCTGTGGCAGCGTAGAATGAGAATACCAAAATAAACGAAGGTCTATTTGAATACCGCACTACAACCAAAGTTTTATTATCGGGTGATATCTATGGATAGAGAACGAGTGAAAGATTACGCCATCAAAAGCAGTCTGGAATCAACCGTGCAGGAAGTGTTGGATCTTCTGGAAGCGGATAATGGTAAACCCTTCGAAGAGAAGAAGGCAGCAGCCGTTAATCTCTTGCGTAAAAGTAAGGAAGCCCCACTTGCGGAGGCCTTAGTGGATTTTGCTGTCGCAGATACCGTGGGCAAGACAATCAAGGAGAAATTCTGGGATGCCGGGACTATCTCCTGCCTGAACGGCGGCCTTATTCTTCGCAAAGTCGAAGAAGCTGACCGTGACGGCTATATCGGGCTTCAGAAAGCATATAACCTTATGAATTCGATGCTGAAGGAAGAAACATACTGCGACATGGTTTGGAGGGAGCATCAAGAGCCAAAAGCGCTTATGTTCTCCATCATAAAGGATGGCCAGTACATCGGTTATTGCGGGATCAAGAACACTTCCCAGGAGCCTTGGGAAATTGCCATTGAGATCCTGCCTGATTGGACAAATCAAGGCATTGGGCGAATTGCTATTGATGGAATGCTCGATGCTGTGAAAGCTCGCCTTGGCATCAATCAGTTTAGGGTTCGAATCGATCCAGGAAACCACGCAAGCCAAAAGATGTTTGAAAAGTTGGGTGCTATACCAAATGGCATCTCCGAGTTCCTAATTCATGACAAGGCAACCTTGGAGAAGTGTGAAGAGGATAATTTGCATTTGATTGATGCTGATACTATTTCACTGGCGGGAAAGTTTGGCGTGGAGCCACGCAAGCTACTTAGCCATATTCTGGAGTATTCCTTACCTTGGTGATCGACAAGGATATGATATGAGAAACTCAATCTTGTTGCAGGCCTTCTCGCCTGACCGTAAAAGTATATATACGGTAGGTTGCCGCAAGTGAACGGATTTGAGTTCCACGGTGACCCGATAGATGGAGGTGCTCTAAGTGCGTTATGGTTATTGCCGGATCTCCCGGCCGAAGCAAAGCATTGAGCGGCAGATTCGAAACATCAAAGCTGTTCACCCAGATGCTGTCATTGTTCAGGAAGTATTTACTCGTACCCGGATTGACCGGAAAGAGTGGCAGCGTCTATTTTCAAAAGTAAAAGATGGTGACACCATCATCTTTGACAGTGTATCTCGCATGAGCGGAAATGCTGAAGAAGGTTTTGCTGCCTACGAAGAGCTTTTTAATCGAGGCGTCAATCTGGAGTTTCTGAAGGAGCCCCATATCAACACTGACACCTATAAGCGTGCGCTTGAGAATAATGTGGCATTGACCGGCAGCAGCGTCGATCTAATTTTGGAAGGCGTCAATAAGTATCTGATGGAGTTGGCTAAGGAACAGATCCGGTTGGCCTTTGAGCAGTCCGAAAAAGAAGTGGAAGACCTGCATCAAAGAACCCGCGAGGGCATCGAAACCGCCAGACTCCAAGGAAAGCAGATTGGAAGGCAAAAGGATGCTAAGGTAGTCACGAAGAAGAGTGTGGCTGCCAAAGAGGCCATTCTAAAATATGCCAAGGATTTTGGTGGGTCTATGCCTGATGTAGATGTGATGAAGTTTACAGGACTGGCGCGGAACACCTACTATAAGTATAAAAGAGAACTCAAAGAAAGCCGTTAAGTACGCTGTAGCCTTTGAATGTTGCAAGAAAGCAGCAGTTCTGGGAGATACTCTGGCTATGAGCAATAGCGGCTATTGCTATGAGGTATGACAGGGCGTAGAACAAGACTTGGACAAAGCAAGAAAATGGTATGAAGCCGCAGCGAAGGAAAGTGAACCCCATTCGGCAGAAGCGTTAGAACGATTATTTTCGGGAGGACAACATGGAAAACTTTGATGAATTGGTAGATCGGGCTCTTGAGGAAGGCAAGCTCATTAAACTAACCAACAATGGAGCGGGTTGGGCTGTGTCTCTGGAGGAGGACATTGAGGAAATGTCCGAAGAAGAACTCAAGGAGTATCTCACCAGCCTGGAGCAACGTCTGGAAGAACTCTCGGATGAAGAGCCGGAAGATGATGGCAGCGATGAATATGAGACTTGGGCCGACGCGCATGAGGATCTTGAGGATTGCATCGATGAGGTGAAGGAACTCCTCGAAGAAAAAGGATGGGATTGAGTTCTTCTAATTAGTAAGATAGAGCCTTCTATAAGTAGGAGATTCTTGCCTGTTTGGGCAGATTTGATTATAATTAGTATCAGCACTGAGATTTTGCCTGGCTATTATCATTATTGGAACCACAGCGAAAGAGAGGAGTACTCAGGTACAGCACTCCAGTGCCACAAAAAACCATTATCCAAATTCAAAGTACCCAAAGTACTTACCCAAGGGAAAATACCCGATAACACAAAATATGAGCTTGAGACTCACATGCTGTCATTTCCAAGTATGGCCTCATGAAAGAGAAGTAAAGAAAATGGCGAGAGCATCGTGCTCTCGCCATTTTATGTGGTGGGCCAGGTTGGAATCGAACCAACGATGTTTCTGATGTCACGGTTTTACAGACCGCTGCGCTCGCCAGCTACGCATACTGGCCCATGTGGCGGAGAGCGCAGAAATCGAATCTGATACCTTTCAGTACGATCCGCTTAGCGGGCGGTCCCCGGGCCTTCCGGGTTCACTCTCCATATTGGCTGGGGCGGCTGGATTTGAACCAACGATGCCGGTGTCAGAGACCGGTGCCTTAACCGCTTGGCCACACCCCAATATGGCAAGGGCAGAATGACTCGAACATTCAACCTGCGGTTTTGGGGACCGCTGCTCTACCAGTTGAGCTATACCCCTATGTGGTGATGCCAGTGGGGCTCGAACCCGCAGTTTCCAGCTTGAGAGGCTGGCGTCCTAACCAATTAGACGATGGCACCTTTTGGAGATCCGCGCCGGACTCGAACCGGTCATTGCAGCCGTGAAAGGGCTGTGTCCTCACCTTTTAGACGAGCGGATCGTGTGCAGGGAGCTCCGCCCCCTGCGGATCAGGCAATAGCCTTTTTTATAATCAAAAGGTCATCAATTCTCACTTTCAGAACAGAAGCTAACACCACGAGGTTATCTAGCGTGGGGAGCGCAGTCCCATTTTGCCACTTGTAAATCGCTTGGGGAGAATTGAAGCCAAAAATCGTTTGAAGATCGTGAACGGAGAGCCCTGCGGCCGTCCGAAGTTTCACTATATTGGCACCTGTAAGTGCCATGTCAATCATTGGGATGTCCACCTTGAACACCTCCTCTCTGAATTATTGAGCCTGTATGGGCGTGAATAAGCCGCTTGTCTCACCCAAGACAAGCGGCTTCAATAATTCAGATAGGATGATGCCTGGTCAGGCGATCACGACACCAATCCGATCTTTATTCTTCTGCCAACCTTGAAATGAGCGAGCTTCGCTGGAGCTATATTCCTCGTACTGGAAGATAGCCCACTGTTCGCTCATATAAACGGTAGCAGAGGTAAAGGTCTTCATGGTTCGATCTCCTTTCTGGAAAGATGGTTCTCTTGGTTTCTGGGACTACTATAACATACCATTCCCGGTTTGTCATTCAACTTGTGGTTAAAATTTCAGTGGTTTGCCTCAAACTCAATGACTTCTTCCATGACGGCCTCAAGTTCAGGGAGCTTTTCAATATAAGGCTTCATTCTTTCTTTGAAGGCCATAACCACTTTGTAGCCGATGCCCTTTTCCCAGCGCTCCTCATAGAATTCATCCGAGAACATCATATCGTGCAGAAACTCTCCCACAATATATCTCCGGAGCTCCTCATACTCTTCAAAGAAAACGGCCGGCTCATCGTCAACAGATAGGGCAAAGTACTGCTCCCGCAGCTTTGACCAGAATATCTCATAGTAGGTATTGGCGCTCAAGTAGTCACCAAACACCTCCAACAGCTCTTTGCTTTTATCCATAGGACACATTCCTTTCAAATCGTGGAATTAGGTTGTGAGCACCATCTGCTCCGTCAGGCATCATTCTCAAGCACCTGCATCGCACATTTCATAGCGCTGGCATACCCGAAATACCGGATGGGCACCTGGTTGGTTCTCACCACATTGATGATCTTATAGAAGCTGCGGTGGGAGAGCGCATTGGCCTGAATCCATACAACATCTGCGGCTTTGATCATATCGGCATTGGGACGCTGCTCCCGATTGACAAAGGTGACATTAGGCAGTAGTGGCCGGATTGCCTTAAGCCAGGTGTCATGGCCACCGAAGACGACGATCCGCTTCTTTGTGTTGTAGGGGAACTGATCTGCGGCTGCTCGTTCAGTTTCCGGCTCGTCCAGTTCCTCTGCATTGGCCTGCGTAAATACTAACTCTCGCAGCTCCGCAAGCTCTGTGCGCTCCGATGCTGCCTGGGTCTCTACCTTGGCGGCATCTTCCTTCACCGCTTTAATCTCACGCTGGGCATGGTACAGAGCTTCTCTGAAGTCCGCGTTGGCGTCCTTGAGCTGCTTCAGTTTGGCCTTCAATTCCTCCACATCGTCTTCATCATCGGGTTCGGAAGTTTCCTCTGGTGCGAAGAACTTATCCATGAATGGAAACGGCTGCTGCTGAGCATCACGACGCCAATCCTTGCTCTGGGCCTGCACATCCATAGCCAGCTGAAGGTACAGCTCCAGCCCCTTCGCAACGCCCTCATCAATCCCTGCTGCTGCAAAGGATTCAGCCATATCGGCACTATCGGATACCGTTCTTGGCATAACCAAACCAGTGAGACCAAATATGAGCTGCGGGATATTCATCTTCCAGCCAGGGGAAGGAGCCTCCAGCGGCTCATATAGGGGGCTACTCTGGTAGCCAAGGCGGTACAGTTCCGCCTTCTTCTCGTTCCAATCAAGAGGAATCATTGCCTCACGCTCTGCAAAATCGGCATCAGTACGCTCGTGCAAATGCGCCAGATAGTCGTCATCATCCTCGTCGTCGAACTCGTCTTCCAGATATTCCTCCTGCTCAATCGCAAAGGCATTCCAAGGCAACTTGCGTGCTGCCGCCAGCAAGATGGCCATGGCCGCATTGTATGTCCAGGGAATGTCGCTGCCAGCCTCCAGCAAACACAGGTATCCGAAGCAAGTCTCGTAGGGGTCATTTACCTCGAAGTTCATAAAACGCCTGGCAATGTCTTCGCCCAAACTCTCAATGGCTTCTTCGCACTTTATCATCTGCGTGACATTAGCAAAAAATAGAATGGCCAGCCGCTTCTTGTCGGCTTCCTCAGCTTGGTCCTCCAGACACAATCCCTTGGTGGCCATCATTTGCAGACGCTCCATATCGTCCACCACGAGGCTGCCCGGTCGCCCCAGGTCGAAACTGCTGCTAATATTGGGGAGCTGAGGCAAAGGCTTTGCCATTTGGGGTGTCAATACACATTTCGGCAGAGCTTGCTTCAGCCTTCCCTTTTTGGCATCAACTATCTTATCGTTCAAGGCGCGGCATTCATCCATGAGAGAGTCCGACTTTTCTTTACAGTCTGACCATTCCTTATAGAATGGAGCGTCACATTCAAAGAAGATCCGGAGAAACTCCCAGTATTTCTCTTCAAACCGCTTCATGGCACGCTCTTTCACAACGGGATGGATCAGTGTCATGACGGCGTTAAACCGTTCTCGTGGTGACAGATCCCCGGCATCCAGCTCCGGCATCTGATGGATTACGGGCACCGTCCGCTTGGCGGAAATGTCGTTGATAAAAGCCTGATACTTATTATCCCTTGGATCTCGCTCCCGGATCAGCTCCATCATGCCCCGCAGCACGATCTCGTCATGGCAGGGATCGTAGATGTCTGGCAGTGATACAGACATCAGCGCTTTCTGATCCTGATTGAAATACCGGGATGCCTGCGATAGCTTTCCACTGTGCTTCAACTCGTCCAACATGAGCAACGACTTTCCTATCTCAAAACCAAAATACTATGTAGCAGATGGTGATAAACATGATTTACGCTTGCGACTTCTGCTACTTTCTCTTCCGACGAGTTGGGACAGTTGAGCAGTGCCCACAATGTGAGAAAACTATGTGTGCCCTGCAACCGAGGCAGAGGCAGAAGCTTTTAAGAAGCAGATTGAAGAAAGCAAGGAAAAGCCACTTTGAGAGCAGTATCCCATATATGTAAAGATCCTCGCAGCCGAATTAACTCGGCCGCGAGGATCTTTTCGCTATTTAGTTAAACACTCACGGTGCTTGTTCATACCTTTTTGCGTTTCTCAAGATAGGACTCTTTCAACCGGTCAATGGCCATCTCCGGACTCATTGTGTGATACATCAGATAAACGATTTGCATGGTCTTTGCGGGGGCCTGCTTATAAATCTCTCTGCTGCTCTCACCCTTATAGATGTGCCAGTAGCGGTAAAGATAGCCAGTCCAATAAAGGGTCTCCGTATCGTAGCATTCACCCTGCACTAGGGCATCGGCATAGCTTTCCTCCATGCGGGACATGAGATAGCTTGTGCCAGCCCATTGCATGTGGTTGAACGGCATATCCAGATCCTCCGCAATGTCGGAGTTCATAAAAGCCTTGATAAACACCTCGCTGGCATAGCCGTTTTCCCCGGACTGGGCAAACAACTGCGCCTGCATCTCACAGAGCGTAAGCTTCAAAGATTCGTTCATGGTCAAATCCCTCCCAGGATCTCATCGAAGAACTGTCCTTCTCTACGGTATTTTTTCACCACTTCATCCGCCATAGCGATACCTTCGTTGCGCCGCTGCACGCTCTTATCCTGCAAGGCAAGGCGTTCAAGAAGATGCAGGTCACGCTCATCGAGGATACGGATCTGGTCACATGCCTTCTGCGTGATCGCCACATACTGTTTGCCCAGATCCAGAACTGCAAGGCATTTGAGTAGCGCCGTGTCTGTAATGGTGCCATTGAAGAACCGGGCCAACTCCGTATACATACGGTCATTTGCGATATAGCCGACAATCACATCGTAGCCATCTGCGAAGTGTGCGTACTTTTCGTAAATGGGTGTATGCGTAACATGCACCATCTGCTTGCGGTAGTAGGCGATCATCATGGCCCAGTCCATGCCGATCTCCACTTCAAGCACCTTCAGGTCAGATAGGTCAAATTCAACTGCATAGAACTTAGGCTTATCTTCAGCACAAACCAGAGTCAGTGGCTGGAGTGTTCCGGTGCCCATATAGAAGCCTCGACCAAAGTCGCACTCCTCACGACTGACGGGAGCAATATCGCCAACAATACCTTTTTTGGAGCCGTGGTAGAAAATGTTCCTGCCTTCAGTATGCTCATAATGCAGCATTTCAACTATAAGGGTAGCCACATCAATCCCCTGAGCCTTGCAGAACTGAAAGATATTCGTTTGTGCCATTTGATTAGGGAGGGCTTTCCCGTTCTCCCACCGGTTGATGGAAACCGCAGTGGTACCCAGAGCAGACGCAAACTGCTCCTGGTTCATGTTCGCTTTCGCTCTGATCGTCCGGATAAGGTCTTTCATGCAAATACCACCTATCATCTGTTTGTGTTCTTATTATAAACTATGATAGGTGTAATATCAAGTCTTTAATCACCGTCCTGCCCTTGAAGCCCTGTGTGCAGCTATTTTAACTTGGAGGTTTGCAAAAAATGAAGTAGATTATGGTATCCTACGACCTGCCTTTCGTACATGGTAAGATACCCGTGTACTTACTAGATCGACACTCCACACGGGAGTTTTACTAAGCAGTGAGCCTGAACCATAGTGTTTGGGCTAATATCGGCGGCGCTGATTTCAGCGGCTGCCACTTTGATGCGCTTTGATTTGTCTTCACAAGTCAAGGTGCTTTTTTTGTTCGATCACGCCATTGGCGGATTGAAAATACATGATTTTTGAAAGGTAGGTAAACAACAATGACGGAAAGCAAAGTGTACGCGGATGGCTTCAGCTGCAACTTCAAAGATCCGGACGAGTTCCTCCAGTTTCTCTGGGAGCGTAAGGAGAACAGCAGTTGGATCAAGGCCCCCTCCAGAAGTCTCCATTTCAAGCCCATCGAGAAAGGATCGACCCTCGGAAACCTGTATATGCAGATCTACGAGCATGACGGTCGCGGCGAGATCCTGGCTGACACTATGGAGAACACCAGCCTCCTTGTCAAGGTCAACGACAAGGATTACCCCGTGCGTTCCTGTGCCTTGAAGACCATCTTGGAGCGTGCCCGGATCTCCGGTCATGCGCTAAACAAGGTCTCCACGGAGGTCTTCACCCAGATCCTCAACTGCTGCATGGATGTAGCAAGCGGAGACAGCCTGGTGAAGATCGCCGATGAGAAGGTATCAGCGGTGCATGGCGGTGATCCCAAGGACTACGGTGTGATGGAGATGCTGCCCCTGTTCCAGTCGGTAAAAGAGTTCCTCGACACGCAGTACCCCGGCAACCATTTCATCACGGCCACCTTTGACCACTCTTTCGCTATGGCGTTCTGGAGTCTGGATGGACAGTCCAATGAGCTGCTGAACACCTACAAGCAGGAGTTGGTAGCCAAAGGCCTGACTAACATTGAGACCATGCGGCCCGGCCTTCGGGTCATGACCAGCGATGTGGGCATGAGCGGGGCCAACCTGTATCCCATTTTCCTAATGGGCTGCGCCAACCGGATCATCCCGTTGGGCTATCCCATCAAGACCGAGCACAAGAGCGGCAAAGGCCTGGAGTATTTTGAGGAGCAGATGCAGCTTCTCTATGCTCGCTTCAACGAGGCCATTGAGAAGCAGACAAAGCTCATGGGCATCGAGATCCGCTACCCGCAGGCTGCGATGCTCGGCGTTCTGAAGCGAATTGGCGTTCCCAAGAAGGCCAGCTTCGAGGCTGTAGATCAGTTCGTGGCCCAGAATGGGGATCAACCCTGCACGGCCTATGAGATCTACTTGGCTATGAGCGAGGTCATCTTTATGGCCCAGTGTGAAGGCGCTTCCGCCTCTCGCATTGCTCAGCTGGAGGAGCACATTTCTCGTGCGCTCAGCGTGAATTGGCGTGAGTTTGACTTCCCTGGCGACTTCAAGTGGTGACAGCGATGGCCAAAACATATCGCATTCCGGTTTGCTGGAAAATGTATGGCTATGTTTCTGTTACTGCCGACTCTTTGCAGGAAGCAATCGACTATGCACTGCATGAGGAAACGCCTCTGCCGGAAGGCAATTATGAGGATGGTTCCCTGTGTCTGGATGAAGAGGCCCTCGAAATCTTCGAGGACACGAGCGAATTAAAGCGAGGAGGCTAACAATGGCGAACTACTATTGCCATATTCGAACGAACTACTTCCATGTAAAAGATCCCGACGCATTCCGCAAGTTCATGGGTCGTGTCTACGGCACAGAGGATGGAATTGAGCTCTGGGAAGAGCGGGATGCTGACGGCCAGTTGGTCTTCGGCTTCGGCACCGAGGGCGGAATCTCCGGCCTTTGTGATGATGTCGAGGAAGAGTACCCCAACACCGACGACGCCAGCTACGACCTGTTCATCGACGGTCTTCAGGAGCATCTGTGCGATGATGATGCTGTCATCATCATGGAAGCCGGCCACGAGAAACTGAATTATGTCATAGGCATAGCAACCGTTGTTACCAAAACGAATTGCGTGAATCTGGACATCAGTGATCTGGCTGTCGCAAAAGCAGGTGAACTCTTGGGTGACCCAGAGTGGACAACCCGGTGCGATTACTGAGAGGCTGTGTATGAACAAGAGCATGAAAAAGCCCGTTCGCCACTTCACGAAGGCTGAATGGGATCGCTTCGCCTATGCGTGCCCGAACTATGTGGGGCGTTGGGAACCGACTCCCTACCTATTAGACCGTGTGGCGGCCGGAGAGGTACCCAAAGAGTACATTGGCCGCCGCAATATGCTGAGCTACGAAGATGGTGTAGGAACAGTCCTTCTCACCGAAGGCGTCCACTTCGTCATCGACGAGGAAGGAGTTTGACAATGGCACTTTCTATTCCCAATGAGTTGTCCAGCCGCTTTGATACCGTGGCCGGCCGCAAGGAACTGATTGACCGGTACGGTGATAGCAACTCCATGTTCATAGGCAACAATGCCGAGGGTGAAACGGTGTATCTGTCCGTTGATGCCTGCGGCATTATTTTGAAGACGGAGCAGGAGAGCGGCTGGGTTCGAGTCACCTATTACGACGCTGATGGCGTGGCCATCGGCGAAGGCTTTGATGGTAAATGGAAGGAGTGAAAAACTGATGGCGCTTGATTTGAACTACAAGCCCAATGTGTTTGTACGGACGGAAAACCTGGAGGAGCACGAGTGGTTGGCCTGGAGAAGAAAAGGAATCGGTGGCAGCGATGTCGCCGCAGCTTTGGGCCTCTCTCCCTATAAAACGGCAAAAGAGCTCTACTTTGACAAGATCGATGTGGAGCCCATCATCCCTGGGGAGGATAAGTCCATCATGTTTGAGATTGGCCACCTGTTGGAAGATGTGGTGGCGCAGATTTTCTCCAAGAAAACAGGTTTGCCTGTATTCCGGGATCAGACCATGTACCAGCACCCGCTTTTCCCCTTCATGCTGGCCGATGTGGATCGCTTCGTCCTGGAACCGGACGGTAGCATCAGCATTCTGGAATGCAAAACCAGCCACTACAACACCCAGTTTCTGTGGGCCAACGGAGCAATTCCCCGGCACTATGAGCTTCAGGTTCGGCACTATATGAGTGTGATGAGCATCAACAAGGCCTATATTGCCTGCCTGTTCAGCAATAACGAGGATGACTTCGTGTGGCGCACCATCGAACGGGATCTGGACGAGGAGGAGAGCAACATCCTCCAGCTCCAGCACTTCTGGCTTGAGTATGTGTGCAACCGGAAGGAGCCTCCGCTGACAGAGAAGCCAGACATGGTGCTGGATGCGCTCCGGCGCTACTACGGGCCTGCGGATAAGTCGCAGCCGTCCATTGTGCTTGCGGCCAATTTCCTGCCCGTGCTGGAGGAAGTTGTAAAGCTCAAGGAAACCAAATCGGCGCTGGATGCGCAGGTTCGTCAGCTGGACAAGCAGATCAAGGCGGCATACGCCCCTATCGTGAATTTGATGGGGCAGGCCTGTACTGCTGAGTGTGCAGGCCCGAACAGCGCCTACCATGTCAGTTTCAGTCCCAGGTACCGTGAAACGCTGAGAAAGGATGGCTTGTCTGTCCTTCGAGCGCAGTATCCGGACATCTACGATGACTTGGTGGATACCACTGAGAGTCGAATCTTCAGCGTCAGTAAAGTAACCTTATGATTGGAGGGTCGTATGGAACACCCCATGACCTATGTTTGCTCGCCACTCTCCGCACTATCGCGTGCGGAGATGCTGGCGAACGCAGCGAAGGCCTCCACCTACATGGTATATGCCGAGAAGGAATTTGGAGGCCGAGCTGTTGCCCCTCATGCCTATCTTCCGTATCTATTAGATGATACGGTTCCGGAGGAGCGTGCGCTTGCACTGGAGTTTGGTTTGAAGCTCCTTGGCCTCTGCTCTCAGGTAGTGGTCTACGGCAGCCGTATCTCCAACGGAATGAAAAACGAGATTGCAGCTGCTGAACAGCTGGGCCTTCCCATCCTATATCGGTCTGCCATTCCCGGTATAGCTGAAGCAAGGGGGGATAACAATGCGGTGTAGGTTTGAAAAAGCTGTTTTCGAGTCTGAAGCTGGCTTTTGCATTTATTCCTACTCAACCAAGGACACGAGTGTGCCGCAGGAGGCTCGAAAAAGCGCCTACTACAATGATCACAAAATCCACTTTACGGCAGTTGGCAATGATTTGCCATCCAACAGCGTCATTGATGTGGAGTTGGAGGGTAACTGGCAGCAGTCCAAGTATGGGCTCCAGCTTGCGGTGACCCATTTCTCCGAAGTCCAGCCCCAGACAACTTCAAGTATCAAGGCCTATCTCTGTTCCGGATGCATCAAGGGCATCGGGCCGGCAACGGCAGATGCTGTTGTGGCTAAATTCGGAACGAGGACTTTGGAGATCCTTGACACTGATCCCCATCAACTGCTTATGGTCAAAGGGATAGCTCAAAGCAAGCTGAAGAAGATTGTAGCGAGCTACCAGGAGAGCCGCAACCTTCGGGATCTGACGACCTATATGGCACCCTTCGGCGTGTCCAAAAAGAAGATCGAAAAGATCTATGAGGAATACGGCGACGCAAGCCTGCGCGTTGTGAAGTCCGATCCATTCCAGCTGTGCAGGATCAAAGGCTTCGGCTTTCTCACAGTGGATGCAATAGCCCGAAAAACCAATGCCGGGTTGAAGAATCCACTGCGTTATGCTGGTGCCATCCAGTACACACTGGAGGAGGCCATGAACTCCGGGCATCTTTTTCTCCCGGAGTCTGAGCTGATGGAAAAGAGCCATCAACTGCTGAACAGCGGCTTCGAGGTTGAGATCATTGCAAAATCCGAGGTCGAAGATGCCCTCTTGAGGGCACACAGCGAGCAGATGGTCTACAACGAGCGTGGGCGTGTGTACCTTCCTTTTGAGCGCATCTGTGAAGTGAAAGTGGCCAAGCGTGTCGTCAAGATGCTTCTGGGTACAGAGCCCCCAGAAGTGCGAAATGTGGTGCAGGAAATTGCACAAACCGAGAGCAAGTTGAGGCAGACGCTTTCCCCGTCACAGAGAGTCGCTGTGGAACTGTGCCTGACGAATACCATATCCATCATGACTGGTGGACCTGGCGTGGGTAAAACAACCACGCTTCGAGCGCTTCTGGACATCTATCACCGAGTCAACCCCAACCATGAAATTCTGCTGGCTGCCCCGACCGGGAAGGCGAGCAGACGGATGCACGAGCAGACCGGATACCCGGCCTCTACGCTGCATTCGGCTATGGGTATCCTTACGGAGAACGACTTGGAAATTCCAAATCCGGAGTTTCTGTCAGCGGATCTGGTCGTTGTGGACGAGTGCTCCATGGTCGATATGAAACTCGCCTATGCGCTCTTTGAACGGCTAAAGCCCGGTGCCCAGTTGGTTCTTGTGGGGGACCCCGACCAGTTACCCTCGGTTGGCGCTGGCAATGTGCTGCGAGAGCTGATCCGGAGTAGCCTTGTTCCAACGGCTGTTCTTAATACGGTTTTCCGGCAGGCCAGCAATAGCCGAATCTCGCTGAATGCACAGGCGGTCAACAACAACGACACAAAACTGCTGTTCGGCGATGATTTCGTCATGCTGGATGTGCAGGATAGTGAACAGGCAGCTTCTCTGGTGATGAAGAACTTCCTGCGGGAAGTGCAGGCCAACGGTATTGAGGCAGTCCAAATCCTTTCGCCTTTTCGAAAGAGAGGCACAGTATGTGCTGATGCTCTGAATGGCCAAATCCGTGAGCTGGTCAATCCACGCGAAGCGGGCAAAGAGGAAATGAAGAGCCTTGGCCGGATATTCCGCGTCGGTGATCGCATCATCCAGACTCGCAACAATGAGGATGTATCTAATGGCGAAGTCGGTATCATCAGCCGGATCTACACCGACGATGATGGCGAGCGCCTGGTGGACATCACACTTCTGGATGGCCGTGAAGTCACCTACAACGATGAACTGATGGAGAATGTGGATCTGTCCTACTGCATCACCGTACACAAAAGTCAGGGTGGGGAATTTTCTACCGTGATCATCCCCTTACTGAAGGAACACTATGTCATGCTCCGGAGGAATCTGCTCTATACGGCAATCTCCAGAGCGAAGAAGAAAGTCATCCTCATCGGTCAGAGGCAAGCCGTCTACATGGCCATTCATAAGAACGATGTGGATAAGAGGAACACTGTGCTTGCCGACCGGATCACTGTCTATTTTGACCGGGCAAACAATGTGCGAGCCAGTTGAGTAAACGGAGCCGGGCTGCATGATTGCGGCCCGGCCCGTAATAGAAATGGAGGAATAATTCAAATGACGGAAGCAACGAAAAGATATATCCCAGAAATCAATGCAGTAGATGGTTTCTCTCCCGCAGAATTCACCCGCGAGCTGCCCAGTGACAACGGCACGACATCTCTCTACATGGATGTCAAGTTCCGCCTGCTGTGGTTCCGGTTGCACCGGCCCAATGGGAAGGTCGAGCCGGAGCTGGTCAGTGTGGATGACAAGTCCGCTGTGGTATGCTGCAAGATTTTCAATGATCGGAGCGATGCGTCGGATCAGTTTGTGGCCAAGAGCTACGCCCAGCGCTTCAGATCCGATGAGAAGTTCGGAGACCGGTTCCTAGAGGTCGCTGAAACCGCCGCTGTTGGTCGTGCGTTGGCATCGGCCGGCTATGGTACGCAATTCTGCGGAGCGCAGGATATGCTGAGTGGTGATATGGTGGATTCTCCTGTTGATCTGTCTGATCAGGAGGATGAAAGTCCTCTGACCGGTGTGAGCAATTTGGTTCACCATGAAGTTACGCCTGCTCCGGCTCCCAACCCTGTAACACCACCCAAGAAGCAGCCGGTACAACCCGCACCGCTCGTTCCGACGCCTGCACCGAACCCCCAGGCTCCCAAGCTGGAAACTCTTGACGATTATCTGAACAGCATGACGCTGGATGATGCCAAGAAGGTCAAGGTGGATGTCGGGTATAATTCAGGGCGCACACTGGGCGATTTGGTTATGCACAAGCCCAGTGACCTGGAGTGGTATGTCAAGCACTATTCCGGGCGTAACCTGGCGCTGAAGGCGGGAGCTATTCTGCTTCTGAATGCTGTGACTCAAAAGGCCAGCTAAGAATACGGCCTTGATGGGAGGTGATGTAAAATGGGTGAGGTCTATAATGATCTGCCGTGTACCATTGAGGATGTGGTTGGCCTGGTTGGAATCCAGGTCATCCGCAACACCAATACACAGATGCATTGCAGATGCCCATTTTGCAACGACAGGAAAGCACATCTGAATGTACGGAAGGACAAGAATGTTTTCCGCTGCAATCGGTGCGGCAAGGGTGGCGGCGTGCTCCACTTATATGCGTTCGTCCATGAGGTCACCTTGAATACAGCCTATGAAGAGCTCTGCCGGATCTATCAGGGTGGAGAAATGAATCGGCCGGTACGAGAGGTAAAACGCAAGAAGTGTCTTGTAATCGCCAGTCCGGAATTGCCCATTGCCACAAGTGAAACCAGAAACAACACATACAGCAATCTGCTGTCCCTGCTCTCCTTGAGTGCCACACACCGAGAGTCCCTGCTTCGGCGGGGACTCTCCGGTAAGGACATTGACGCCTTGGGGTATCGGACAACACCTGCGGTCAGAGCAAAGAAGATTGTAACAGAACTGCTCGAACGGGGCTGTGATTTGAAGGGCGTACCTGGCTTCTATTGTGATAAGGAAACTGGTCGATGGATGATGGATGTACGAGGCTCCGGCATCATGTTGCCTATTCGCAGCTGCGCCGGCGAGTCCATCCAGGTTCGCCTGGATAAGGTCTACGACTCCAAGTTCTATACCTTCACGAGCGTTGATAAATACTGCGGTGCAACCGCCATTGGTTGCCCACACTTTGTCGGCGTAAAAGAAGGCATGGAATCAGTCTATCTGACGGAAGGCGTGATGAAGTCCGACATTGCACACTGCATTTCAGAATACCTTGGGCAACCGAGAGGCTTTGTCGGGCTCACCGGCGTGACAAAGTATTCCCACTTTGAACGGGCGCTTCATGAACTTCAGACACTGGGGATCAAGAGGATTAACCTGGCCTACGACATGGATGCATTGGAAAACGCCAATGTTCGTGAAGCTAAGGAACGGATCATTTCCATGGGCATTGACGCCGGATTTGATATGATCCCCCTGAGCTGGAACGCAACCTATAAAGGGGTTGACGATCTGTTCGTCTCAATGCTCCAGAACAAACTGAAGGCGTAGAGGTGAGTATGACCTATGGTATATGTCGATAAAAACTGGCTGAGTAGCTTCCATCCATGCGTCATTTGCCATCACGACGACGCCGTGGAAATCGACTATGATGTGTATAAAGTGATTAGGGCAAAATTGCTGTCCGAATGAGATCGGGCAGTGGAGACTGAAATAACGATATTTTGAGGAGGGGTACAAGCTGTGCCCCTCCTGCATTTTGGAGGAATGATTATGGCCACAATACCAATTTACTTTTCGGATTTGAAGGAAGATGCCCAGAAGCGGTTACTGGAGGCCCAGGGGCTCAAAACACCCTCTGAAGGCAATTATGATCTGGACATCATGCCGCTCTTTGAGTTGGATTTTGAGGAGGCGTGAAGATGGGCTATTATACTGACTTCTACCTGCAAGCTGCACCGGTTACCGAGGACCAATTCCATTCAATCGACAGTGCTCTGCAAGAGTTGAGGAGTATGCGAGAGGCGTACTTTGATGATGGAACCGGGTACTGGGAGAACACTGAAGATACCTGGTATCAGAGCTTTGATGATATGGTTGAAGTATCCCGGCATTTCCCAGAAGTGACCTTCACCCTTACCGGGTATGGGGATCAGCGAGACGACCAATGGATAGACTATTTCAAAAATGGCCAAGTTCAATGCTGCTCCATCTATACGCTGCAAACACCACTCAGACCACACCGCTGGAGCGATGTTGAAAAGGACGAGCATGGACACTATCGGCAAACACTGAAGCTGACAGCGAAAGAGCGGGAGCACGATTCCCTTCAGCTTGATGTTTACCAATGCCTGCTATCCTTATCCGCATCGTCGCTCCAGTTCGATCCAGAGCAACTTGATCGCGGCGCTAAGGCCATTGCAGCCTTTTTGGAGGGTGAGGGTCTGGCAGTAAATAAAACGGCTTTGAGAGGCTCCCAGAGCCCTGTTGAGGAGGTTTCCCATGAAGGATAATGCGAAACGCGAGAGGTTCAAAAAGGTCGCTGTGAAGCGCATGGAGAAGCTGATTGCCGATTTCGAATTGCTTGGCAACTGTTCTTCTCTCGCTTCCTATGAATACACGGATGCTGAAGTGACGGCGATTTTCGAGGAGATCGAACGCCAGACGCAGATACTAAAAGACCGGTTTGCCGGAAAGAAAGCATTTACATTAGAACACAAAGATTGAAGCACAATGACGGGGCTGCGATTTATTTCGCTGTCCCGTCTTCTTTTGTGTTTCGCAATTCGAAAATGTACTCCAAAGTGAAGTCATGGCCCAGTGAAACATCGGAAAGTTGAAGGAATGACAAAGGAATACCGTATCGCTTAAAGGTGAGATTCTTCTCAATCTTTCCGATAACACGCTTGTCGATTTCTTGCCTATGCCCCTGAACGGCTTTGCTCAGATCATCCTAAGTCGGATGGAGAGTACTTTTGACCTCCATCATCTTATAATCGGGTACAAAATACCCTCTTCCCCCCTTGGCTGAAATCCATGCCGCAGAAGGCGCAGACTGCATTTCAACTCCAAGGAGGTAAGGGGGCAAATCAGAACAAGGCGTTTTCTAATCGTATTATAAATTGTTTCGCTCTGAAAGTCCAAAGAAATCTTCCTGCTGGAAATACAACTCTGCTGTTGGAAAGAACAGCAAAAAGAGGGCATCCGCAACTTTTTCAGCACTAAATCCGGCTTTTCAAACTGCAAAGCGCAGTTTGCCAAATGAAAAGCAAAAAATGTTACACTGCACCTAAAATAAAGAAGGCCATATCATTGTGCATAGAGAGGTGATGCACATGATTGAGACATTAGGTAGCAGACTCAAACAACTGCGGGAGGACAAGCGGCTTTTACAAGAGCAGGTTGCAGGGCTTATTGGAGTGAGCAGCAGTACTGTCAGCCTATACGAAACGGATGCGAGACAACCCCCTTATGAAACACTAAAAAGGTTTGCGTCTCTATATCGTGTGAGCACAGACTATCTACTCGGATTTACGAACAGCATGATGATCGATGTTTCCGGCCTTACAGCTGAGGAAAGCGCCCTTGTAAATCAGCTTGTAGCATCGATGACATCAAAAAACAAACAGCTTGAGGAACTTTGACGATGGATACAGGTTCAATCATGGGGCCAGATACGCTCCAGTACAACTACTTCTCAGACATATCAGCCAGACCGGTTGATTGGCTTTGGTTCCCCTACATCCCCTTTGGGAAGGTCACCATTTTGCAGGGTGATCCTGGGGAAGGGAAATCCACATTCATGATTAACCTCGCATCTATTGTGTCTTGCGGCAGAGCATTTCCAGACGGGGCAAGGCTCCAAGGCTCAATTACAACAATCTATCAATGTGCCGAGGATAGCCGTGAAGACACCATAAAACCCAGGCTCATTCAGGCTGGAGCAGATTGCAGCAGAATTGCATTCATTGACGATGGTGCAAAGAGTTTGACTTTGACGGATTCCCGTCTGGAAGAGGCCGTGGTAGCAACTGGGGCCAGACTGCTTATTCTGGACCCAATCCAGGCGTTTATTGGCCAGGATTGCGATATGCAAAGTGCCACAAGCATGAGAACTGCTATGCGATCACTCGCACTTATGGCTGAGCGCCGTCATTGCGCTGTTGTCCTTGTAGGACACATGAACAAAGGAACGGCTGGAAAAGCCTTGTATCGTGGGTTAGGCAGCATTGATATAGCAGCCATCGCCAGAAGTGTGCTCATGATTATGAGAGACTGTGATAATCCCTCCATCCGCTATATGGTGCCTGTGAAGGCGAGCCTTGCAGCGGAAGGTACCGCAATAGGCTTTCTCTTTGATCAGGATCGTGGATTCCAGTGGATCGGGCGCTGTGAACGGAATAGGGAAATGCTGGGCGTCCGAACAGCAATAGGGCGTAGCAAAAGAGAGCGTGCCGGTGAGATGCTTAGATTACTCCTGTCGGTGGATGATCTGCCCAGTGTAGTTGTTTTTCAAAGAATGGAGCAGCTTGGTTTTTCAGAAAAGACGGTTAAAAACGCAAAGAAAGACGCTGAGATTGAAGCCTACCGCAAGGCGGGCGCATGGTACTGGAGGCTGTCACATGAACGATCAGATGAAGAATGACGCCACTTTTGAACATGAAAAACGAGAGTTCACTGTGACGCAGTTCCGCCGTCGTCCGTCTGAGGTCTGGAAATATGTTGGCAGGTACGGACATAAAGCAATTATTACCCGAC
>OIWT01002118.1_pt1 | contig 21399 bp, 18 predicted proteins | sample 1587701 | NCBI WGS metagenome assembly OIWT01 (sample SAMEA3888904, study PRJEB22519) | human gut metagenome | biome: human gut; feature: human-associated habitat; material: faeces | place: Denmark | collected 2009
TCTTTGCAGAAGATTGGCGGCACTCGGCAATTTGAAAGCAAGTTTTCATTGCGCTTGTTTGCACAATCTTTGCAGAAGATTGGCGGCACTCGGCAATTTGAAAGTAAACTTTCATTGCGCTTGCTTGCTTTATCTCTGTACAAAAAAGGCAGCAAGATGCCATGTTGAAATTAATATATAGCATAAACTTATTTACCACACATGAAGCCACGCAGAACATCACTCAAAGACCTCGCCGACCATCTGGGCGTGAGCATAGCTACCGTATCAAGAGCTTTGCGAAACAGCCATGAGGTGGGAGAGGAGATGACACGAAAAGTGAAAGAGCTTGCCAAGCAGTTGAACTACCGTCCCAATCCCTTTGCGCAAAGCCTTCGCAAGGAAGCGCCAAGGGTCATTGGAGTTATCGTTCCCAACTTGGTAACCCATTACTATGCAGCTGTGCTTGATGGTATAGAAGATTATGCCTCCAAACAGGGCTACTCTGTTATCAGTGCTAACAGTCATGAGGACCATACCCGCGAAGAGCGTGCCCTCGACAACTTCCTTAATATGCATGTGGAAGGCATCATCGCCTGTCTGGCACAGGATACTGTGGATTATTCCCATTTCGAACAACTCCATGACATGAGCATTCCGCTCGTATTCTTTGCCCGATGCTGTCTCGAAGACAAGTTCTCGCAGGTGGTGGCTAATGGAGATGTTGCAGCACAGGAAGCCACTCAGCACATGATAGAGACGGGCTCCAAGAGGATAGCCTTCATCGGAGGACCAAATAATCTGGATATGGTACGCCGACGCAAACATGGTTATCTCGAGGCTTTGCGTGAAAACCGTATCACGATAGACCGAGACCTTGTGGTGTGCGACAAGATAGACTTCGAGGTGGCTCGCAACAATACCCTCCGACTGCTTGAGGGCCCCAATCCGCCAGATGCCATTCTTGCCTTTAATGACATCATCACCTATGCTGCCTTTGATGCCATCAAGGCCAAGGGACTTCGCATACCTGAAGATGTGGCCATTATCGGTTTCACCGATGGTGATGCTGCTGCCTTTGTTACTCCTCGTCTCACTGCCATTATGGACAAGGCGCACGAGCAGGGTGCAAAAGCCTGCGAACTGCTCATGAGAAATATCAATGGAGATAATAAGATATATAAGGAGGTGGTTCCGATGATTCTCAAGATACGCGAAAGTTCTGAGAAGCTTTAAATACCCCACCGGCCTGCTACCGAATAAACCTAATAACGACATCAAAAACCTGATGCTCATGACGCTAAAAACAAATACTACATTCAAGACACTACCAGCTATCTATGATGAAGGAATAGCGATTCATGTAAACATAAAAACTCGCAAGATTCAGTAGAGTCTTGCGAGTTTTTTGTGGTATGATTGCGTTCTTTTGCTCTCGGATATTGTAATTTCTTACAGAACTTCCGTACATGAGAATGTTCAGTTTGTAAGAAGGATACTCACGTATGCAGATTGGTATTTCTTTTACCAGTTGTCTGGGTTGAACGGGTCTTCTTTATCGTCGAATGTACCTTGTCCCTTGTCCCAGATGATTTCTCCCCAGTTGTATTCTGGCACTTCAGTGTCGTCTTGATTTTTGTCTACCACCCATTTAGGAGGAGAGCCTGCGCAGATGTTGCAAGTCTCAGCCATGATGGTTGTGGTCATAGGACACATATATCTTTTTTTCATCGTCTGTCGATTTTGAGTGTTTAACTAATTGTTTTGTTAGTCCTGGCTTTCTTGCTCAAGACTTGTAGCTCCCGATTATCTCTTGATAACTTTCTTGCCGTTCAGAATGTAGATTCCACTTGGAAGTCCGTCCAAGGAACTGCTGTTGCTGATGAGTTGACCGTTCAGGCTATAGATGCCATGGGCGAATCTGTCAATTCTGCTTTCTTCTTCGCCATAGATGATCGGGTTGATGCCTGTGGTCTTGTCCAAGGATACACCATCAAGGAAAACGTTGGCAGATTTGGCAGGGTTGCCGGAAGCAGTAGTTGGTGCGAACCATACGCTGAAGCCTCGCAAGCCTCTTGTTCTTATATCAGAAAAATACATCTTACCATTGGAGAAAAAGTAGCAGCCCTTCAAGTCGCTGCGATCCTTTATGATGGTTTCTTTTTCCGTGATGGTCCATTTGCCGTAATTATCATCGTCTTTGGTATACTGTGTGCCTTTTCCGAAGGTTCTGGCAAATGTTCCGAAGGCTGTCATAGTGCCGTTGCCACTGACGAAAGGAGTTCCTGAACCGTCAACGACAATACTGCTGTTGGTTGTCCTGTTCGTTGTGTTCATATTGGTGAGGTTGTTCTTGTTCTCACCGTCAACAGCGAATGTGACATTGGGAATGTCGATATGGTTCTTGCCGATGATCACCCGTTCATCCTTTGCCTGGCCGTTGACTATCTTACTCAGCAATGCCGTGTAGGCTGGTGTCTGTTCCTGTTCGGCATGCTTGGTAGGGAAAATGATGTAAGGTACGTAGGCTTCCATCACAGTCGTTTCGTTTCCCGCCTTGCTCATGTCTATGCTGACAAACTGTATCTCATTGCTGGTCAACTTGTCGAGCTTTGCCAATTTCACGTTAGGACCGAATGCCTGGGTGAGTTGGTCCTTAGTAAGGCTTACGGGCAATACAAAACCATTCCACTTGTCCTTGTCGAAGGTCTTGTTGAGGTGGAGCGTCACGCTCTTATAGGTGTTGGAGCATTCCTTCAGATAATCCAAGTTGTCCCTGTCCTGATCGAGAACCAAGTCGCCATCAATAGTCCTGCTTGTATAGAGGAGTCGGAAGTCATCGAATACCGTCCACTCTGATTCCACAGGCTTCGTGTCATCCTGCGTTCCGATTTCGATACCGAACCGGATCGTTCCGCCTTTTTCATCTGGCACCTGTACCAGCACGCTGTTGAAGTATTTGTGACTACCATAAAATTCCTTGGCAGCATAGTCCATATTCTGATCTTCGATATGTAGTGCTTTCTTTTCCTGTGCAGACATGTAATCAGTCTGTCCCAAGATGGTGGCATGCATCGTCTTTGGGTCCGGTTTGTTGTCCTTCACCAAGCAGGCATAGAGCTTTGCCTTAGTGGTAGTGGAGAATCCCTTGCACTCGATGACGTATGCACCACTATGACTTACTTTGACATCCTGGTAGATGGTGCCTCGGAAATTCTTGGCATCAGCGCAATAATACTTACCGCAATGACGCTCGTAATTCTTGTTTTCTGTGAACGTGATAGCATTGCTGCCATCGGGAAATTTGTAGTTTTTTATCGTTTTGTCATCGAAATCATTGGTATATGAATCGCTGATCTTGATATTGCTGCCGGCTGTTGTGCCATTGCTGTTTTTAACGAAAGGTTTGTAATAATGCTCCAAGCCTAATCTGATTTGTCCACTTCCTCCATATTGATAAGCCTTCCAGTTGTGCATAGCCGCATTCTCACGAGAGAAGCCTGGGCATTGCAAGCGGAAGGTCAGGTCGATGGACGAGATGATGTTGTCGGTGTTCTCTTCCTGGAGTTTAAATATCTGCTGGTAAGACAGAAATCTCCATTCGTCGTTGCCGTCTGCTATCTCTTTGTTTCCTTCTTCCACAACATAGCAGTTTCTGTCCACATCGCCTTGTGTCTTGGCTGCGATGAGGTAATACTTGGTCTCGTCAAAACTTGGAACTATGTTCGTAGACCATGAGGTGGTGCTGTACGTATATAGCCTGTAGGTGTTGGTCTTGCCAGAAACAGCCTTCAGTTCCCAACCTCTCTTGATGATGTTCTTCAAAGTGCCAAGTTTATAAATATATGCTCTGTCAATATACACACCATTGTCTTCAGAATGCTTATTATTCCCAGTCTCGTATTCCAGGTAGTTGCCCTCTTCTTTCGATTCCTTCGAGTCAAACTTCTGAGCAAGGTGAATCCAGTTGTCTTTGTCGATATGTATCCATAGCGGCATTCCGTATTCTTTCAAAGAGACATGAGTTCCCCAATAGCCTCCTGCATTGAGCAGCAGACCCGTCTTGACATTGTAGAGGAAGAAGATCTTGTTTTTGTCATCTTCAGGAAAAGTGTAGTCGCTGATGTTAGCAGCTCTTACTTCTTCCTCGCTGCAACCTGTCAGCGATTCGATGCCCGCGATGGGGGTTCCATTCGTATTGGTAACCTGGGCTTGTACTTGGAGACTTCCTCCAATGACGAATAGAAGCACGACAAGGAGAGCAATGAATGTGGTGAATCTCTTTTGTGCTGCTTCGTTGTGCTGTTGTTGTAGTTTTTTTCTCATTTCATTTCAATTTAGAAAAGTCTTTGTGTAAGTTTTACTCATACTATTTTCGACGCTCAGTTCTTGGTGATGAATAGTTGGAGCGCCAATTTTAAACATTTGCAAAGATAGTGGAAACTTTGGTGTGAGTACTTGTAATATTAGAAAAATTACTCTTTTTACAATTTCAAAAATGGAAAAAATGACGCAAAAGTGTAAAAAGAGTGAAAAATGTCGATTTTTTGTCTTAATTCGGGGGGGGTAATAATTATTTTTTGTATTTTTGTATTGCGTAATTAAAATTGTATATGATAGAGTTGTTAGAGCATTATTTCATTGTGTTGATTCAATGTGTTGGAGCCATTTATTTTGGCCTCGGCATTGTCCTGTTGTTCGGAAAAGTGCCTCTTGCTGCCGAATATCTTCCTTATCGCAAGGCGAAGAGATGTTTGGCAACTACATATTTTATCATGGGATTGAATCTTTTCGTCTACTTAGCTATTTACACCTCTGACGATTGGAAAGAGCTTAATCCATATATCAAGTGCGCTGATTTTATCTTCTTCTGTCTGGAAGCCATCTTCTTCTTTTCTACTTTCTTCTATTTGTTGGACGAGAAGTATATGTCGTGGCGAAACTTCAGTAAGGACTGGATAGTCTTACTGACATCTGTTGCCCTGATGATAACTTCCACCATAGGAGTCTTTGGCAAAGCGGGTGCTTGGGTCTCGTGGTTCCCCTTCTTCATATTCTTTGTGCAATACGTGTTGTTCTTGAGACGTTTCTATATCCTATATAATGAGAAGAGGAGTAAACTGGACAATTACTTTGCGGAGGATATGCAGCAGTTTATGTTCTGGATCAAGAAGAGTGTCATCCTCATCATCCTTATCAGTGTGCTGTGTTTCACCACGTTGCTTGGGGGCATTATCTACAATTATCTTTTCCAGGTTTATGTCGTCTCTGCCAATTTCTACATAGCCATCAGTTTCATCAACTATGCCTCCATGTATGGTAAGTTGAACAGCGCTGAGGTAACGGACAGAGAAAGGATGGAGACAGATACAGAAAAACTGAGATCCTCGAAGACAGACAACTATGAGCAGCTCTTTGGCGAGCAAGTGAAGAGATGGATTTCCGAAAAGCGGTTCCTCGCTCCTCAGTTGACGATAGATGACTTGGCGGCAGAGATGGGTACCAACAAGCTATATATGTCTCGCTATATCAACCATAAACACGGTACCAACTTCAGCACCTGGATTACGAAGCTGCGTCTGGAAGAGGCAAAAAGCTATATGCGTGAGAATCCGAATGTCAAACAGGAAGAGGTGGCTATCTATTCCGGTTTCTCCTCGTCCTCTTATTTCTCAAGGGTGTTCTCGCGCTTTGAGAGCATGACGCCAGCAGCCTGGCGTAAGGAACAAAATGTTTGAAATAGTGCTGCCGAATGTGTGGGGAAAAACTTGCGAAACTTGATCATAAAACGACTTAGACAATGAATGTACGAGTAGAAGGGGCTACTGCCAGTTTGGCAGCGCCTATTGCCTCCCTCATTATGGAGGCGATGAATCATGAGTGTTGCCAGAATCTGGCAGGTAAAGATCATACGATAGATGATTTCCGACGGGTGATGACGGAATTGGTGGCTCTCGATGACAGTCAGTACAGCTATCGCAATACGCTTTGTGCTTTTACTGATGATGGTCGGTTGGCTGGCATCTGTGTATCTTATGATGGAGGTGAGCTGCATCGTTTGCGCCGTCGTTTCATAGAGGCTGCTCAACGGGAGTTTGGTATCGACTATTCGGATATGGACGACGAGACACAGGCGGGCGAGCTTTACATCGACAGCATCGCAGTGTCGGAAGAGTTCCGGGGGCATGGCATTGCCAAATATTTGCTGAAAGCAGTCATAGAGCGTGCACGTGAGATGGGATTGCCTGCTGTAGGACTGCTTGTCGACAAGGGAAACCCTCGCGCGGAGTCCTTATATAATAAGGTGGGATTTCTGTACGCCAATGATTCTGCATGGGGAGGCCATGAGATGCGGCATCTGCAATATCAGATAGACTGAACGGTCGCTTAAAGAAATATGGCTGTCGACAATCCTAAGGAGAGTTGACAGCCATATTTCTTTTGTAGCTTTTATTATTATTTTTCCAGTTCTTCTATCTCGCTCTCATCCATGTCGCGGTCCAACCGGTCGCGCCACAGATACTTGCGTGTCTCGTGTACGATGATGCCGCTGAGGCAGAGCAGGGATACAAGGTTAGGTATTGCCATCAGGGCGTTCATACAGTCGGCGATGTTCCACACCATCTCCAGTCCGATGACACTGCCCGCAAAGATGCTGACGATGTAGAGCACACGGTAGGTCAGCATCCAGCGCTTGCCCTTGAGATACTCCACGCAGCGCTCGCCATAATAGCTCCAACCTAAGGTAGTACTGAAAGCAAAAGTGGCTAAACCAAAGGTGAGCAAGGGTGCTCCTATGTAAGGTATCTTGCTGAAGGCAGCCTTGGTGAGGGCTGCTCCGTTGTGGTAGTCGATGTCGGGGTAGGCAATGATGCTTGAGGTGATGACCAGACCTGTAAGGGCACAGATGATGACGGTGTCCCAGAAGGTGCCTGTCGATGAAACAAGAGCCTGGCGTACTGGGTTGCGTGTCTGTGCAGCTGCGGCTACGATAGGAGCAGAACCAAGACCCGACTCGTTGGAGAACAGACCACGGGCTATACCATATCGGGCTGCCATCATCAATGTGCTGCCAGCGAAACCGCCTCCTGCCGCGCGGGTAGTGAAGGCAGACTCAAAGATAACCTTGATAGCCGGCCACAGATAGGCATGGTTGACAAAGAGAATATAGATGCATCCCAACACATAGAAAAGTGCCATGAAGGGAACAAGCATTCCACATACTCTTGATATTGATTTCACTCCTCCTATGATGACGGCTGCTCCCAAGGCGCAGACAACGGTTCCTGTGATGTAGGGAGAAATGCCATACTGGTTTTCTACGAGGGTAGAGATGGCGTTTGCCTGTACGGTGCTGCCGATGCCGAAAGAGGCTATCGCGGCAAAGAGTGCGAAGAGGATGGCGAGCCATTTCCAGCCCAGGCCTTTCTCCAAGGCGTACATAGGACCACCCAACATTTGGCCGCGCTGGGTCTTCACACGATACTTGACAGCCAATAAACCCTCGGCATATTTGGTGGATATACCGAATACACCTGTCAGCCAGCACCACAGCACAGCACCCGGACCACCCAGGGCGATGGCTGTTGCCACACCGATGATGTTGCCCGTACCTATTGTGGCGGCAAGTGCAGTGGCAAGAGCGCCAAACTGGGATACATCACCCGTGGCATTCTTGTCTTTCTTGACGGATAACTTGATGGCCTTGAAAATCTTACGCTGCGGGAAATGCAGACGGATCGTAAGAAAGAGGTGTGTGCCCAAGAGCAGAATAATCATGGGCCAACCCCACAAGAATGAGCTTAGCGTTGCGAAAATGTCGTTTAGTGTATCCATAATCTCTCTTATTTTTTTACCTGTTTGTTATTTGTCTTTCTCTTTTATGATCCCTTGTTCTATTCTTATCCTTACGTTGCTGTAACCCATGGCCTGGAACATTCCCTCAAACTGCGCCTTGGCATTTTCCTCTGCCTTGGCGATGTTGGCTTTTGTGAAGCATCGTCTGCTCATCGCTTCATAGGCTCTTTTGTACATGTCCTGTCGGTCTTTACCGGTCCATTTGCCTTCTTCGAAGAACGAACGTGTCTTTGCTTCATCAATGAAGTTGCGGTCGAGGAGCCTGATAGGAGGCAGGGTGCAGATGATGGTGTCGCCCTCGGTGCTCAGCCATTCAGTGCCCACCTCTCGCATGTTGATGCCCAGCCTGAGGGTGCCATAGTAGATCCTTACCAGTTCGTCGTCGCTGATGAGCCCTTTTCTCACGGTGTCTATCAGTTCCTCGTCGCTGATGGACAGGAATTCCCACTGTCCGATGGCTTCGATACTCTTTATCTGTGTAGGCGAGAGCGTGGTCTTGCCTTCTTGTTGCATCGAGATGGAGTTGTCCTTGTTGAGCCAGTACAAACCTCCGCCGATGATGACGATGAGCAGGAGTATGACGATGATTTCAAATTTTCTCATATCTGTAGTACCTTACTTGTTCTCAACCGAAGTGCCGTCGATGAGGCTTGAAAGATCGGATGAGGTAAACTTCTTTCTGAAACTAATCTTGATGTTCTCGGCTTTGAATCCCAGGTTGACGAGCATGGGTACCAAGGTGTGCGCGGCACTTTGGCGGGCTGTTTCCAGAATATCCATGCGTGGAATGTCGTTGATGATGCCCTTTCGTCCTTCCTGCTCGTAGCTGCTGAGTTCTTCATCGCTGAAGTTTCTGCGTGTCAGCGATACGAATTTCTTGATTCCTTCGTGGTCTATCTTGCTGCTTGTCAGCACCACCTTAGGATCGGGGAGGATGATTTCTATCTTCTCGCCCTGCCGTCTCACGTTCTTTTCGTTGAAACCTTTGAAGTCGATATATGCCTTGAGGGTGGCGTCCATAGGGATGGCAACCTTGCGCTTTCCTCCAGGCAGACTGATGTCGAACTCGTTTTTCAGTATAGAGCCTTTCAGTCTGAGTTGGTCGTCGTGGGTGATGATTCTGTGAACCTGTGCCTCGGCTGTATATAGACGACTGCATTTCTGTATCTGCATCACCATTATGGGAATGGTGTCGAGAGCCTTCTCTTTCTCTTTGGCTTGTCTGCCTGTACAAGCAGAGAATATGATAGCAGTTGTCATAATGACAAGTAAAATGGTCTTTCTCATACTAATTGTTTTGTTTTCGTTGCAAAGGTACGACAATTTGAGTAAATAACCAAATAGTATCAGTCAATTTTATACTTTTCCTCTTTGTTTTGTGATAATCTGTAGCTTTTGGGTAGTTAAAAATAACACTAAGTGTGGGCAACTCAAATCGTTAAACCACAGAAAAAGTTTTTTCAGCCTATCAAAATTTATGTTCTAAAGTATGGAACTTATGTTCTAAAGTTTAGAACTTGTGTTCTAAAGTATCGAACTTATGTTCTAAAGTTTCGAACATAGATTTTTCGCAAGTGTCAGAACAAATTCATGAAGAACTTAAAACAATTCGACCTGTACGGTTGGAACGCCCTGAAAGGGCAGAAGCTCTTAGCCCAGGGCAACGCCCTGGGTATAAAGGCATTCAGCAAGGCGCCCTGTAAGGGCAAAAGCTTTAAAACTTCAGGCAATAATAAAGCTTTTGCCCTTACAGGGCGACAAGTTTGCGAACATAACAACCCAGGGCGTTGCCCTGGGCTAAGAGCTTCTGCCCTTTCAGGGCGTGCTGGTTCTGTGAGCTTAGATCATTTTGTTAAGGGCGTGCTGCTTCTGTGAGCTTCGATCATTCTGTTCAGGGCGTGCTGCTTCTGTGAGCTTCTGACCTTTACCTTCGGTCGGTGACCATTGGTTTAGGGCGTGTGGGGCAAATATGCGAAATTTCAATAACCAAAAAGTCCTGCTTCATCATTGTGAAGCAGGACTTTTGGGTTATTACATCTTTATAGCAACACACCCGAACGGATGCGGGACAATGTCTCGGGAGTCATTTGCAGATAGCTGGCAATGTAAGTCAATGGAGCACGCAACACCACCTGAGGACTCAGTTCGCACAGACGCTTGTATTTGTTGGGCGCAGTCTCGAAACGCATCAGGTCGGCATGAACCTGCGACTGGATGAGACTCTCCTCCAGAATCTTACGATACAACATCTGAATGTTGACATTGCGGATGGCGGCAGCCTCCAGTTTCGACTTAGGCAAGATATAAACCAAGGTAGCCTCAAGAGCCTCCACCTGAAGACGAGAAGGCTCCTCCTTGAAAAGACTCTCGATACACATAAAGATGGTATGGTCGACGCCCAGATGCTCGGTCACCTCCTTGCCATTCTTATTATAGAACTGGCGCACAAGCCCCTTCTCGATATAAGAGATACCACGACACACCTCACCTTCCGCAAGGATCATCTCGCCCTTGCCGTATTTCACTGGCTCCAGGATGCCCTCCAGGATATCGAGCTCGTCGTGAGTCATCGTACTGTACTTACGCGCCAACTCCCTGGCAATATCACGCTTGGGAGTAATCGTCCTTAAATCATTCATTATTCTACCTCCTTGATTTATGTTGCTTGATAGCTTTTATCTTACTTGAAATGATTAGTCGAGTTTCAAAACGGCAAGGAATGCCTTCTGTGGCACCTCCACATTACCGATCTGCTTCATACGCTTCTTACCCTTCTTCTGCTTCTCCAACAGCTTGCGCTTACGGCTTACGTCACCACCATAACACTTGGCTGTAACGTCCTTACGCACCTGCTTGATGGTTTCGCGTGCCACAATCTTGGCTCCGATGGCAGCCTGGATAGCGATGTCAAACTGCTGACGGGGTATCAGGTCTTTCAACTTCTCACACATTCTGCGACCAAAGGCAACTGCATTCTCACGGTGGGTCAGGGTACTCAGGGCATCCACAGGCTCACCGTTGAGCAGAATGTCGAGCTTCACCAGGTCGGAAGGACGGAAGCTGTCTATGTGATAATCGAAGGAAGCATATCCCTTGGAGATGCTCTTCAGCTTATCATAGAAGTCGATAACGATTTCGCCAAGAGGCAGCATGAAGTGCAGCTCCACACGGTTGCCGCTCACATACTCCTGCTTGATGAGCTCGCCTCGCTTGTCGAGACAAAGTTTCATGATAGGACCAATATAGTCGCACGATGTGATGATGGTGGCGCGGATATAGGGTTCCTCGATATGGTCGATCATCGTTGGGTCAGGCAGTCCCGAAGGATTGTGCACCTCTTTCTCGCCGCCCAGCTTGTCGTATACCATATAGGATACGTTGGGCACGGTGGTGATGACGTCCATGTTGAACTCGCGGTCGAGTCGTTCCTGTATGATCTCCATGTGGAGCAGACCCAAGAAGCCACAACGGAAACCGAAGCCTAAAGCCACAGAGCTCTCCGGCATAAAGGTGAGACTGGCATCATTGAGCTGCAGTTTCTCCAACGAGGCACGCAGGTTCTCGTAGTCGCTGGGGTCTATGGGATAGACACCGGCAAAGACCATAGGCTTCACCTCCTGGAAACCGGCAATGGCTTTCTCGCAGGGACGTGCAACATGGGTAATGGTATCACCCACCTTTACCTCAGTGGCGTTCTTGATACCCGAGATGATATATCCCACCTCGCCTGTTCCCAGCTCGTTGCGGGCTATCATGTCCATCTTCAGCACGCCGATCTCGTCGGCATCATATTCCATTCCTGTGTTGAAGAACTTCACCTTGTCGCCCTTGCGAATGGTTCCGTTCTCTATCTTGAAGTAGGCGATGATGCCACGGAAGGAGTTGAACACAGAGTCGAAGATCAGTGCCTGCAAAGGTGCCTTGTTGTCACCCTCGGGATGAGGCACACGGTTCACCACAGCCTCAAGCACATCCTCTACGCCCTCACCTGTCTTTCCTGAGGCACGCAGAATCTCCTCGCGCTTGCATCCGATGAGATCCACGATCTCGTCCTCCACCTCCTCGGGCATGGCCGAAGGCATGTCTATCTTGTTGATGACAGGAATGATTTCCAAGTCGTGCTCTATGGCCATATAAAGGTTGGAGATGGTCTGCGCCTGCACACCCTGTGTGGCGTCAACTACCAGAAGCGCTCCCTCGCAGGCAGCGATGGAACGTGAAACCTCGTAAGAGAAATCCACGTGTCCCGGAGTATCAATGAGGTTGAGGATATAGGTTTGTCCATCATTTGCCTTGTACTCCATCTGGATGGCATGGCTCTTGATGGTGATACCTCTCTCTCGCTCCAAATCCATGTCGTCGAGCATCTGACCCTCAGTGATCTTGATGGTCTGTGTCTTCTCCAACAATCGGTCTGCCAGGGTACTTTTACCATGGTCTATATGTGCAATAATACAGAAATTTCGTATTTTGTTGATATTCTCCATAAAATATTTATTCTTTAGGATGCAAAATTACCTTATTTTTAGGAGAAAACCAATTTTTTCGCGCTTTTTTTTCGCATTTACTCAACTTTAGCAAGTTCAGAAGTTAGAGAAGTTAGAGCTTCTGACAGAAAAATCAGGATCAAATGTTGCAGAATTACGAATTTTGCAGTAACTTTGTGACAAAATTCAAAAACGAAGAAAAAAGATGAAAAAGATTTTATTCGGTATCATGACTCTTGCCCTCATGGCATCATGCACTGAGAGCATGGAAGACAGGGCTGTACGCGAAGCCCGCGAATACACAGAGAAGGTATGTCCCACCCCTTACATCAACGACAGCCGTACCGACAGCGCTGTGTTTGACAAAGACTCACGCACTTATATTTATTATCTCAGCTTGCGCAACAAGGCTGACAATGCCGAGGCGATAGCCCTGAACCGTAACAAACTGCACAATCTGCAGAAACAGGCACTCGACAACAACCCGGCACTCAAGAGCTATAAGGAAGCCCACTTCTCCTTCCGTTTCATCTACCGTTCGGCTTCCAATCCCCAGAAAATTTTGTTGGACGATACGTTCAAGTACTAAAGCTTGAACATATCGCCATGCTAAATTAATATCCCATTTGCTGAAGGGCAGTAGCCAACTGGTCAGGACAACTGGTTGGCTTGTTGCCACAGGTGATGCCTTTCAGTCGGGCTATCACGTCCTTGGCCTTCATGTTTCTTATCAGAGCGCATACGCCCTTGGTGTTGCCGTCACAACCGCCGATAAACTCAGCATCCCTTACTGTTCCGTCCTCATCCACACTGATGCAGATGTACTTTGAACAGGTGCCGTGTGTCTGATAGGTCACCTTCTGCAACTTATCCTGATTTTCGTTGTTAGAATTAATCATAATGTTTTCTCCTTATTTTAAAGCTTTTGCCCTTACAGGGCGCATAGTGAAATAAACACAAAACCCAGGGCGATGCCCTGGGCTATGAGCTTCTGCCCTTTCAGGGCGTGCCGATAAAAGCTGCGCTGAATTGGGCTAATTCTTTCAGGGCGTGCCAATAAAAGCAGCGCTGAATTGGGCTAATCCTTTCAGGGCGTGCCGATAAAAGCAGCGCTGAATTGGGCTAATCCTTTCAGGGCGTGCCGATAAAAGCTGCGCAGAGTTGGGCTAATCCTTTCAGGGCGTGCTCGTATGATTATTTAATTTTCGCCAAGCGCCCTGTAAGGGCAACCCCTCCTAGCCCAGGGCAACGCCCTGGGTATAAACAGCAATGCCCTAAACGCCCTGTAAGGGCAAAAGCTTTAAGACAAAACTTAAATATCATACGAAAAAGAATGCTTATTCCGCCTCCTCAGAAATCTCTGGCTTCATGTTGGTATAGACGGTCTGAACATCGTCAAACTCCTCCAGCTTCTCCACCATCTTGTCGATAGTCTCACGCTCCTCAGGAGTAACGTCCTTCAGGTCGTTAGGGATATAGGTGAACTCAGCACCGGTCACCTCGAAGCCCTCAGCCTCCAAATGCTTCTGGATGTCGCCGAAGCTTGTAGGAGCACCGTAGATAGTGATCTCGTTGTTCTCCTCATCCTCGTCGAACTCATCCTCTACACCATAGTCGATCAGGTCGAGAATCATCTCGTCCATATCCATGCCTTCCTTCTTCTTGAAGGTGAACACAGCCTTGTGGTCGAAGAGGAAAGAAAGTGAACCTGTGGTACCCATGTTGCCATTGAACTTATTGAACACTGAGCGCACGTCACCTACGGTACGTGTGGTGTTGTCTGTCAATGTGTCAACGAAGATGGCAACACCGTGAGGACCATATCCCTCGTAAGTCACCTCCTTGTAATCGCTTGTATCCTTGCCACAAGCGTTCTTGATGGCACGTGAGATGTTATCCTTAGGCATGTTCTCACGCTTACAGTTGGCGATGATAGCACGCAAGGTAGGGTTGTTCTCTGGCTCTGGACCGCCAGCCTTTACTGCAATTGCAATCTGCTTACCTAACTTAGTAAATGTCTTGGCCATGTGGCCCCATCTTTTCAGCTTTGTAGCCTTACGATATTCAAATGCTCTTCCCATTGGAATAAAATTTAATATGTTTTGTGTTATACTTATTATATGATGTGAAGGAGTTAACTCCAAAATTATCTCAATTCAGCATTCAACTTGCCTGTGAGGTTGGCAATGAGTTTCTTCATGATGGCATCGATCTGCTTGTCGTTGAGAGTCTTCTCCTCGTCCTGCAGGATGAAGTTCACTGCGTAGCTCTTCTTGCCCTCTGGCAGGTTCTTGCCCTCATACACGTCGAAGAGAACCACACTCTTGAGGAGCTTCTTCTCTGTCTGACGGGCGATCATCTCTATCTGCTCAAACTCCACACTCTTGTCGACCAGGAGTGCCAAGTCGCGGCTTACAGAAGGATACTTGCTGATATCGGTATAGGTGAGGCTCACCTTCTTGATGGCCTTCATCAGGTTGTCCCAGTGCACATCGGCATAGAACACGTCCTGCTCGATATCGAAAGCCTTCTTCAGCTTCAGGCTCAGGATACCCATCTCTACCAATACCTTTCCGGCACGGGTCTCATACTGCACACCCTTTGAGAAGATATTGTTGTCGCTGTGCTTCAGCACCACATTGTTCTGTGGCATACCCACACGGCGCAGGATGTTCTCCACCACAGCCTTCAGCTCGTAGATGTTGCTCTGCTCGTCGGCATGAGCCCAGTTGCCTTCTACGCGCTTACCGGTGATAAAGAGCGAGATATGACCTTCCTGGCTGTAGCCCTTGATAGGATTCTCAGCATCCCATTTCTCCTTATTATATAAATAGGTGTTGCCCACCTCGAAGAACTTCAGGTTTTGGCTCTTGTGGTTGATGTTGCGCGACACACTCTCCAGTCCACCGAAGAGCATGGTCTGGCGCATCACTCCCAGGTCGGCACTCAGAGGGTTCATCACCTTCACGGTGTGCTCGTCGGGATATGCGTTGAGCTCGAAGTCGGTATAATAGCTTGCCTTGGTGAGCGAGTTGTTCAGTATCTCCATGAAGCCCTCGCCTACCAGTTGCTCTGCCACGATGTTCTGGGTGTGGTAGTGCTTGTCTTCCTCGCCCTGTACGGTGAGCGAGCTCTTCAGCTGGGTAGGAATCTCCACGTTGTTGTATCCGTAGATACGCAGGATGTCCTCCACCACGTCGCAAGGACGCTGCACGTCAACACGGAAGGCTGGAACGAGGAGGTCGAGGCCCTCGGCGTCTTCCTTCACAATCTTCATCTCCAATGAGGTGGCGATATTCTTGATGGTCTCTGCACCGATCTCCTTTCCGATGAGACGGTGTGCATACTCATAGTTCAGGCGCACAGGGAAATCCTGGATAGGCTCTGGATATACGTCCTTGATCTGCATACTGATCTTTCCGCCTGCCAACTGCTTGCAGAGGATGGCAGCCTGCTTGAGGGCATAAATCTGTCCGTTGGGGTCTACACCGCGCTCAAAACGATAGCTGGCGTCGGTGCTCAGTCCGTGACGGCGGGCACTCTTGCGAATCCATGTTGGATGGAAGTAGGCACTCTCCAACACCACACTCTTGGTGGTGTCGTAGGTTCCCGAACCCTTACCGCCAAAGATACCTGCGATACACATAGGCTCCTCGGCGTTGCAGATGCTCAGGTCGTGCTCGCCCAGGGTATGCTCCTCACCGTCGAGGGTCACAAACTTGGTTCCCTCTGGCTGGGTGCGTACCACGATCTTATGTCCTGTCACCATGTCGGCATCAAAGCAGTGCAGTGGCTGTCCGTAAGCCATCATGATATAGTTGGTGATGTCCACGATGTTGTTGATAGGACGCAAGCCGATGATGTTCAGCTTGTCCTGCAGCCACTTAGGGCTCTCCTTCACCTCGCAGTCGGTGATGCTCACACAGGCATAGCGCTTGCAGGCTTCGGTGTTCTGAATCTCCACCTCGATAGGCAGGTCCTCGTTGTCGACAACGAACTCATCGCACGAAGGACGATGCATACTGGTCTGATATCCGTTCTGCTTCAGCCACGCATAGAGGTCGCGTGCCACTCCCCAGTGACCCAGGGCATCAGCTCGGTTGGCTGTGATGTCTATCTCGATGAGCCAGTCGCTCTCCAAGTGATAATACTCTGCTGCTGGCTGACCTACGGGAGCATCCTCTGGCAGCACGATGATGCCGTCGTGAGAGGTTCCTACTCCTATCTCGTCCTCGGCACAGATCATGCCGAGACTCTCCACGCCGCGAAGCTTGCTGCGCTTGATGGTGAAACTCTTGTCGCCGTCGTAGAGCACGCAGCCCAGGTCGGCTACGATGACTTTCTGTCCTGCTGCCACGTTGGGGGCACCGCATACAATCTGCTGGGGCTCGCCCTTGCCCAAATCTACAGTAGTGACATGGAGGTGATCGCTATTGGGATGCATCTCGCATGTCAACACTTTACCTACGTAAAGACCCTTCAGTCCACCCTTGATGGACTGTACTTCTTCCAAAGCATCGACTTCGAGACCGCAAGAAGTCAGCGCGTCCGCTGTCTCCTGGGGAGTAAGGTCGAAATCGACGTATTCTTTAAGCCATTTGTATGAAACGTTCATTATAATGATTTTTATTGTATTCTATAAAACTTTGCAAAATTACAAAAAAAACTACATTTAGACGAAAAAAAATTCCTATATTTGCAGAAATTAAAGATTAAATGAAGATTTCTGGCGCAAAGACAGTCCTCAGAAGGCGAAAGTTCTTCAATTCGTGCCCCACTCAGGCTCTCTGCTTGATGCTTGTGTCGGGCATTGTCATTGCGCACTTCCACGTCGTCACCCTTCCTCCCTCCTACTGGCTGCTCATCATGCTCGCCGCCTCTGCCTTCGCCATCTTGGTGAAGAACGAGCTGCACAAGTCGCTCCTCATCCTCGCCGCCTTCCTGCTGGCTGGCGCCCTGCTCACCTCTCTGCAGGAAGAGCAGAACCGGCAACCCGCAGCGACGCGTTCCTACAGCCATCTGTCGGCGCTCGACCGCACCCGCCTGAAGGCTCTCAGTCTGCGAAGCGAACTCACAGAACGCATTGGCAGCCAGCATCTTGCATCGCAGCAGCAAGCCATCATCACCGCCATGACACTGGGCGAGAAAGGCAGCCTCAGCAAGGACACCCGACAAACCTTCAAGGCCTCGGGTGCCAGCCACATCCTGGCCATCAGCGGACTGCATATCGGCATCATCTTTCAGCTCTTCATCCTCCTGGCAGGAGGCAGAAAACGATGGCGGCTCATCGCCGTACCCATCAGCGTGACTGCCATCTGGGCATACGTGTTCCTCATCGCCCTGCCTGCCAGTGCCGTCAGAGCCGCCTCAATGATCAGCATCTACTGTTTCGCCCTGCTCACCAGACGCAACTCGACGGCTGTGAGCAACCTGACTCTCGCTGCCATCGTGATGCTCATCATCCAGCCTCTCCACCTCTTCGACATCAGCTTTCAGCTGTCCTTTGCCGCCGTGCTGTCCATCCTGTTGCTCTACAAGCCCATCTACAGCCTTCTGCCTGCCTCAGTCACCCGCCACAAGCCCTTGGGCTGGGCATGGGCAATGGTGGCGGTATCGGTGGCTGCCCAGGTGGGAACCACACCGCTGGTGTGCTATTATTTCGGCAACATCGCCTGCTATTCCGTACTCAGCTCGTTTGTCGCCATTCCCGCTGCCACGGTCATCATCTATGTCAGCCTGTCGCTGCTGCTCTCGTTCTTCCTCCTGCCGGGATTCTCCCTGCTGCAGGGCGGACTGGCATACCTGCTGAGCCTCACCACCTCTACCACCCAGCATGCCCTGCAGCTGATAGTCATGCTGCCGGGAGCCTGCATAGAGGGGATAAAAATAAGCATCCTGCAATTAGGCCTCATCTATATTGCCATCATTGCAGGATGCTTGCTTATTCAAAAACTTCATCGATGCCTTCTTCACCGAATTCATCTTCCGTCTGACTCGCACAGGGATTGTAGTCAGCAGGAATGTCAAACTTCTCCATCGGACTGAAGCCCAGCGTTGGGTCGGCATAAACCTTCTTCATGAAGATGGCCCAGATGGGGAGCGCCATCGTGGCTCCCTGTCCCATACTCATGGAGTCGAAGTGGATGTCGCGGTCCTCGCCTCCCACCCAGCAGCCTGTCACCAACTGCGGTGTGAAGCCAATGAACCATCCGTCACTGTTGTTGTTGGTGGTTCCCGTCTTCGCTCCTATCTGTCCCTCCATGTTGTAGCGGTATCTCAGTCGTCCCGCCGTACCCTGGTCTACCACGCCCATCAGCATGGTAAGCATCTTCATGGCGTTGTCGGCGCTGATCACCTCGCTCATCCGGGGCTGGAAGGTGGCTATCGTGTTGCCTTCGTTGTCCTCGATGCGGCTCACAAAGAGCGGCGAGGTCCTGATGCCGTGGTTGGCAAAGGCGGTATAGGCGCTCACCATCTCCGACACACTCACCTCGCAAGGACCCAGACAGAGACTCATCGAGGCATGGATGTCGGGATTGTTGATGCCGTAATCGCGCAGCAGCTGCACAAACTGCTGTGGGTTCAGCTTGCTCATCAGATAAGCACTGATCCAGTTGTTACTCTGTGCCAGACCCCACTTCAGCGTAACCATCTGTCCATAGCGCGAATGGTTGGCGTTGCGGGGTGTCCAGCGTCTGCCTGCCACGATATAGGTCTGCTGACGGTTGGGCGCCATATCGCAGGGGGTGAATCCGTTCTCCATCGCCAGACTGTAGAGGAATGGCTTGATGGTGGAACCCACCTGTCGGCGTCCCAGGCTCACCATGTCGTACATGAAGTGTGTATAGTCGAGACCGCCCACATAGGCTTTCACGGCTCCCGTCTTGGGATCCATGCTCATGAAGCCCGAACGCAGGAAACCCTTGTAGTAACGTATGGAGTCGAGCGGACTCATCAGGGTGTCGATGTCGCCATGATAGGTAAAGACGGTCATCTCCACCTTCTTTCTGAAGGCGTCGTGTATCTCCTCGGGCGAATAGCCTGCCGCCTTCATGGTGCGGTAGCGCTCGCTCTGGGTGATGGATCGGTTCAGGATGGAGCGTATCTGATTGGGCGTCAGCTTGTCGGAGAAGGGAGCACTGGGCTTGGGCTTATTCTCACGGTCGAAGGCGGGCTGCAGATAGCCTGCCACATGCTTGCAGACTGCCTCCTCGGCATATTTCTGCATACGGCTGTCTATCGTGGTGAACACTCTCAGACCGTCGGCATAGACGTTATAGGGTGTTCCGTCCTTCTTGAAGTTCTTGTTGCACCAGCCATAGAGGGGATCTGTGTCCCAGGCTATCGAGTCGATGACAAACTGCACTCTGTTCCACGAAGGATAGTCGGAGCGCACGGGGCGCTTGGCGGTCATATACTGACGGAGGAACTCGCGCAGATAGGTGGCTGTGCCGTCCTTATGGTCGGTACGGTGGAAGTCGAGGGTAAGGGGTTCGGCAGAATACTTGGCGTACTCCGAACGGTCCATATAACCTGCCTTCACCATCTGCTGCAACACCACGTTTCTTCGTTCCCGGCAGCGGTCGGGATAGCGTACGGGGTTGAAGAGCGAGGGGTTCTTGCAGAGTCCGATGAGGGTGGCCGCCTCGCACACCGTCAGGTCTTTGGGCTCTTTGTTGAAGTAAGTGTTGGCAGCGGTCTTGATGCCCACCGCATTGTGCAGGAAGTCGAAGTAGTTGAGATAGAGGGCGATGATCTCCTGCTTGGTGTAATAGCGCTCCAGCTTGACGGCTATCACCCACTCTATGGGTTTCTGGAAGAAGCGCTGCACGGTGCTGCTGGCTGTCTCGCTATACAACTGCTTCGCCAACTGCTGGGTGATGGTGGAGCCTCCTCCGGCATTGGCTTGTCCCATGATTCCTCGCTTCACGATGGCTCGGCCCAGGGCACGGAAGTCAATGCCCGAGTGCTCATAGAAGCGCTCGTCCTCTGTGGCAACGAGTGCCTCTACGAGGTGGGGCGACATCTTGTCGTAAGGGATCACGATTCTGTTCTCCTTGTTCAGGTTCCAGGTTCCCAACACCTTGCCGTCCGATGAATACACCTGTGTGGCAAAGCGGTTGATGGGGTTCTGCAAGTCCTCTATCTCGGGCATATAGCCTATCAAACCATTCCAAACGGCTACAAAGCCCAGGATACAGAACAGGATGCCTGCACCCAACAAAGCCCATAATATGTGAATGAATCGTTTTCTCATTTATTCTTTTATCAGTTTATCTTGCAAAGATACACAAAAAATATCGTAACACAAAAGAAATTAAGAGAAATCCGCATTTTCAAGAAAGTTTTTCGATCTCTGCCAATACTGCCGTTATGCCGGCCAAAAAACAAAAATAGGGGATTTGAAGCACTTTTTCTAATCCATTTTTCTCGCATCCCCCTTATTATTAATACTTTATACCATTTTTCTCGCGTTGTTTATATATAAATGTTGAAATGAATCGGCACGGCAGCAGTTTTGGTAGTAATAACTGTTCAAAAAGGGTAGTATTTTCTGTTTTCATCCACTTTTTGTGTTGTGGATTTGGTCGGGTTTAGCGAAGTGCATCCACAGGGGATGCGCCTTTTTTTGGAGTACCCAAATCCCCTGTTTTTTGCCCCGCATCCCCTGTTTTGGGCCCCGCATCCCCTATTTTGGGGTAGCAAATCTCCTCATTTCTCCACTTTTTTCGTTTTCTTTTACATCGCTTTTGTGTTTTTCTTCATGTTTATTCATGAATTATGCGCATTTTCCCGATTTTTTGTCAAATTTTCTTTTCGCACCAAACACGTATTGGCAGTTTTTCAGGGTGTGTGGCGCTTATTTGCGACTGTTGAGTTCAGCATAATAGTTACCATTTCCCGGTAAGTCACTGAGACGGCTCAATGACTTACCGGGAAATCTCTGTTAGTCATTGGCTGGTCTGAATAACCTATCGGGCGAGACCACTGAGTGACACCGTGAACGTCTATTATAATATATCACTAGTGTCCACTAAATAAATTTAAGACTTAATTCTCTTACAGTTTGTAACTT
>OIWT01002119.1_pt1 | contig 21389 bp, 15 predicted proteins | sample 1587701 | NCBI WGS metagenome assembly OIWT01 (sample SAMEA3888904, study PRJEB22519) | human gut metagenome | biome: human gut; feature: human-associated habitat; material: faeces | place: Denmark | collected 2009
GACATAGCCTTTTCCGTCTTCTATTCCGACGATGAAGTTATCGTCAAAGCAGTCTTTTACGGACAATGCGGCTTTTTCCATGTCCGAGTTTTCGCCAAACAGGCTTACGTTTCCGAGTTTTTCGATAAGCGCGTCTACAAGAGACATATCGTCTGTACTCATGCCCATAAACGAAAGGTTGACGCTGCCGCCCTCCGTCCAGCTTATTTCGATTGCCGTTTTATCGGGCAGAATATTTTGAATTATTTCTTTTATACCGTTTTCGAGACTGCCGGTTTCCGCAATAATATCCTCGGTGGGCATAAATGCGATGACGGTAACTTTTGCCTTGCCGTTTTCTTCGGTAACCGTTGCGGAATAAACCGACAGATTTGTCATAAGGTTTCCGCCTCCCAGCGAAGAGAGCGCCGAAGAATTGGCGCGAAGCAGCCAGCTAAGCTCGTCGCTGTACGCTTTATACGATGCGTCGTCTATCGTAGTATGAGCATAACTTCCGTCCGCTTTGGTAAACAGTGTTTTGTCCATACCGTCGAGAACAGCATCGTATACACTGCCGCCGCCGGTAAGCGCCGCAAAAAGCGTGTTTATGTCGGTGCGCAGGAAATATTTGTTTTTGAGAGTATCGTTCCAGAACAACTTATGTTTTTCGTCACGACTCGTATCGGCAACAAAGCCATTGTTCTCTTCGTAATAACCGTTACCGGAAGTCGTAAGCTTTGTAAGCGCATCGGCAAGATCGGACGGCGTGAAGTCCGGATCTACGGACGGCATGACCGAATTATAAATAATGTTTACAGGTGCGTCGAACGTGACGGCTCCGTTCCCGAAACGGAAATTAAGACCGTTTCGGACTTCGCCGAGCACCGAACGAAGCTCGTTTTCCACTCCCCCGAATAGTTTTTCTTCGGAAAAATCGGGGTTAATTTTCGCAAGCACACCGAGAAGAGTCTGCGTTTGCGCTTCGTTCAGATCGTTAAATCTGAGCGCGGATTTTTCATACGACGTTGCGTTTGCCGTGACGTCAACGGAAAGTACGGCATAAATCTTTTCGTCCAGCACTCCCAATATGCGCGAAAGCGTGGCGTTTCCGCCCAATAACGCGTCGGTTTTAAGCGATACGGCAACGCTTATCATTTCTTTCCCGTCGTTTTCGTACACATGCATGCTTTCGATTCTCGGATCGGCACCCAGCGATGCGAAACAATCGTCAAGATAATAGTTGACAAGCGACGCCATTTGCAAGTCCGAAGCCGAAAAACCTTCTTTCCACGAAACAAAGCCGTCGTTTTTCATGGTTTCGTAATCGAGATACGGCTGTACGTCCGACAGCGTGACGGTTCCTTTTCCGGCAAGCTCGATAATGTTATCGAGCGAATAATTTATACCGTCCGCGCTCATAAACTTTTGTTTATCGAGAATAAACGCTTCGCAGAAGCTGACGACAAACGAATTTACTCCCGTCGTTATCCAGTTTTCTCCCGCAAATTCGGGACGACTGTTCTTTTCTGCCGCTATTGCCGCTCCGCTGTCGCTTTTGAAAAGCATATCTATTGCGGTGATAAATTCGTCTTCGGTTACGTTTCCGTCAGTGATAAGCGGAATTATGATTGCAGCAGGGCTGTCGGTTTTAACCGCGCCGTCGACAATGTTTATTTTTACAGCATCGTTAATCGACGAAATTGCTTTTCTTATCTCTCTCGCCGCGTTTTCAAGCTGACCGGTAACGTCGAGATTTTCGGATAATTTACCTAAAATTCCCAGCACTTTATCGGTATATTCGCCGCCGAGATCGTTGTAACGAATAACCGTCTTTGAAAATTCGCCTTCTTTTTTGCCGAGAGTTATGTCGCAGGTGACTTCGGCATAAACGATGTCGCCGATGAGATTTTCGGTAAGGCGCGACATGCTTTCGTCCACCAAAGCAGACAGCTTAAGCGTTATTCCGAGCGTGATATAAGCACTGCTGCCGTCGGTGTGAATTTTAGCATACGCAACATGGGGGTCGGCTTTTTTTATGTCCTCCCCGAGATAGTCGGCTATAACCGAATCCGTCATAGCCGCAATCTGAATATCGCTTATCGACAACGGTTCCAACCAGCTTTGCACGCCGTTTATGCGCAGCGAACCGAAATCAATAAGGTCGAGAATTTTGTTTGTATCTACGTCGTTTCCGTAAAGCAGGTTCTGAACGGTGTCTACGGTAAGTAAATCTTTGGAAATTTCTATAAGACCGGGCTTGGCATTTGGCGAAGAATAGACATTACCGTCCGCGTCGACGTACAGCTTTGTAAGCTCGGTATACGTACCGTTTTTAAGTTGCAGTTTTTCGCCGCTTACGCCGTAAATTCTGGTTTTATCGGCGCTTCTGTACAGCGTATAATCGTCTGCGCCCGACGTGTAGTGTAAGCCCAGCGAATAGTACTCGTCAAAACCGTCCCTATAGAAGCGACTTACTTGATTTCCGGAAATATATATTTTAAACTGACCTCCGCTCTTCTTATAATAAAGATTGCCGTCGGCACCCTCATATACTCTGCCGATCATTTTATCCGTTCCTACGATAATTCCGTTTTCTACCGACAAAATTTTGTTTCCGTTTTCGTCGATACCGTTTACGAAATAACTGTTTGCAAGCGAAAAGCTGTCAGCCATTGCTTCGACGAGATTTGCGGCGTACTTACCGCTCCAATCATCTTCACCGTAGCGAGGATCTGCGGCAATACGCTGCTCTATAGCCTTCTTTTCGTCCGAACCGAGCACGCCGACGAGCAGCGTTGCGAGTTCTCGTCCGCTTATCTTTTTCTCGTCCGACTTATCTTTATTAAGTTCGTCGGCAATCATCCCGTACGCGTCCAGATTGATTTTACCGTTGTCGCCCACGCTTTCAAGAACGGAAAGAAGCTGTGGAGCGTCTTTACGAAGCGAAACGGCTATTTCTTCTGCGGATTTGTCAAGCTGCGCCTGAACGTCGGTCGGGCTTCCGTCGCCGGATGAAGAGGTTTTGTTTATTATCTTGTAAATTGCAGCCATTGTTGCGTCCGACATGCTGTTTATACGGATATTCAGCTTTGCGGGCGAAGAGAGAACGAGATCCGCCGTGGCGTACGTTGCCGCGGGAATAGCCTGTTTTGCCATTGAAAGAACAAAGGGCGGCATTCCGTTTGCCTGACCGGAGAGTATTTCGCCTCCCGCCGATTTTGTATCGAGTTTCAAAACTATTCTGATGCGCGCGCTGCCGTCGATTTTACCGAAGCTTATTTCCCGCACATGCACTTTATCGGCTATCTGAGCCGTTTCGGATTGTTTCTTAAGCTGTGCGCGAACTATTTTTTCCACCGTTTTACAAAAACCGTTGCCCTTTATGGTAACGGTGAAATCGGCGTCATATACTGCGGAGATATCCACGTTGTTTTCGATATACGAGCGCAGTCTTTTTACGTCCAGATTGCCGTCCGCATACAGATCGGCAATTTTGTTCATGAGTTCGTTTTCATCGGAACCGGACGCATAAGACGCCGGTGTAGTGCTTTTTCCGGCATCGCCTTTTCCGTTTATCGTCTCGTCGAGATAGCCGTTTACCACGCCTTCGAGATCTGCGCTTTCCCCGAGGAACAGAACCTTTTTAAGCGAAGAATACATTTCGTCCTGATCGCCGTCCGAAACGGGATCGGATACGATTTTCTTTTCTTTGGCGTCAAACAAACCGGTCACCACGTGCCAGCAGTCGTTAACGCTTACGTCGTAGTTTTCTTTCAGAAATTTATCCGCGAAAACAAGTCCGACTGCGCATCCGGCGGCAAGCAGTACGAATATCACCAAAAACGTTATAAGCAGCGCCGTACAGCAACGTCTGAAACAACTTTTCTTTCTTTTTTCCTCTGCCATGATTTTTTCTCCTCCATAAAACCAGGAAAACGCCTTATAAAAAAGGCGTATTTTCCGTTTTCTTATTTGCTTGATTTAAGGTTATTTAAGTTCCTGCGCGCCGTTTTCGACAGATGTTTTGTAGAACTGCGCTTCATAGCCTATTTCGTTTTTATATTTTTCGGACACGTCGGCAATGAACTCGTCCACTTTGTCGCTTCTGACAAGACTTACCGTACAGCCGCCGAAACCTGCGCCCGTCATACGCGAGCCGATGCAGTACTCGAACGCGCGCGAGTGCTTTGTAAGCGAATCCAGTTCCTTACCGGTGACTTCGTACAGGTCGCGCAAACTGTAATGCGACTGATTGAGAAGTTCGCCGAACTTTTCGATATCGCGGTTTTCGAGAGCTGCGACGCTTTCTTTGACGCGCGCGCACTCGTTGACGACGTGCTTTGCACGGTCGAGTATTTTTCCGCTTAATGCGTGGCAGTTCTTTTCAAACTGTTCGGGAGTAACGTCCGCAAGACAGGTGATTCCGGGCATAACCGTTTTAAGCTTTTCAAGCGCTTCTTCCACTTCGGCGCGGCGTTCGTTATACTTGGAAACCTGCAGCGAGCGCGGCTTGTTACAGTTGGAAATCACCATGCTGTAATCTCCGAGGTCGAGCGGTACGTACTTATATTCCAGCGTTTTGCAGTCGAGCAGAATAGCGTTATCTTTCTTACCCATCGAAGAAGCAAACTGATCCATAATGCCGCAGTTTACTCCGTTGTACGTGTTTTCGGACTTTTGGCTGTATATGGCAAGTTTTACCAGATCGACGTCGCCCACTCCCGCTTCGTGCGAAAAAGTGGCAAACATCATTGCCGTCGCAACTTCTATCGAAGCGGACGAGCTGAGCCCGGAAGCGAACGGAACGGTTGTATCGTACAATGTGTCGCAGCCGACAATCTTGTACCCTTCGTTTTGCAGAACGTACGCTATTCCCGCCTGATAGTCACCCCATTTAAGGTTTTTATAAGCGTCGAGCGTGTCAATATTAAGTTCTTCTCTCTGCGGAACGGTAGTTGCGGCAAGACGAATGACGTTTTGGTTGTTTTTGCGGGCGATGATCACCGTGCGCAGATTGAGCGCCGCGGGGAAAACCTTGCCGCCGCAATAGTCTATATGTTCGCCGATGAGGTTGACTCTTCCGGCAGCCGAAAAAACGCGAAGGTCGTCTTCGCTGCCGCCATAAATCTCGATAAACTTTTCTTTAAGCTGTTTAATTTCCATAAATATTCTCCGAATGTTTAATTTTCTTTATTTTTTGCAGGGGCTTTGCCTCTGTCCATAGCTACTATAACGGCGTCGCACAATGAAAGCACGAAATACGACGCAAACACGACCGATAAAAGGAAGGTTACGCTCGGGAAAGACAACGCTGTTATCGGCATGGTGTCCGTTCCGAATAAATCCAATCCCATTATGTTGGTAACCGCAATAAGACCGGTCATTGCAAAAAGGCACAGACAGAAATCGACGACGCACGTCACGATTTTAAATCTGTCCATCGGCATACATATCTTGACCAGCGCAAAAAAGCCCGTAAATACCGTGCCGGCAACCAGAATGGTTGTGTACTCGCCCACCGAAAATGTCATAAGCGAAGACAAGTTGACGAGATATATGGTCATTACGGTAAACACAAGACCTATGCCGCACGGAATAGCCTTTTTGAATACGTTTGAAATAAACTTACCGGAAATAAGTCTGTCGTTAGGCTGCGTTGCAAGCACTATGGACGGCAGTCCTATTATGAAAAACTCAAGCGCAAGCAAGTTGCTCGTGTCGAAGAAGTAGCTGCCTTTGCTGACGCCCGCAAGCGACAACACAACTGCGATGATGGACAACACTATCGACATAAAAGTTTTCATCAGATACAATGCGGAGGAGTTCTGCACGTTATTAACCACACGTCTTCCTTCGCGAACAACAAGCGGCAGCGCCGAAAAAGACGAATCGGCCAAAAGAAGATGGCACACGTTTTTCGCTGCGTCCGAGCCGGAGCCCATGGCGATTGCGCAATCGGCTTCATGCATTGCGAGAATGTCGTTTACGCCGTCGCCCGTCATAGCAACATTGGCGCCCTTTCTTTTAAGCGCTTTGACGAGTATGCATTTTTGTTCGGGGCTTACTCTTCCGAAAACAGTGTAACGAGAAGCCGCCTCTTCCACCTGCTGGGTGCTAAGTCCTTCCAACGAGATATACCTGTCTGCGCCTTCTACTCCCACTCTTTTTGCAACTTCGGCAACGGTAACGGGGTTGTCGCCGCTTATTATCTTAACCTGAACGCCGTTTTCCTTGAACCAGTCGATAATTTCGGGCGCTTCGGGACGAATGTGATCTTCGATTGCGATAAGACACACCGGAGTAACCTTTTCGGGGACATCGTGGTCTTTAACAGGCTGTTCGCTGTACGCAAGGACAAGTACTCGCATGCCGGCTTTTGCGTATTCGTGCATTTTTTCTTCTATTTTAACCGGCATTTTCTTCATTACGAATTCAGGTGCGCCCAGAACGAATGTTCCTTCGTCACCGAAAGTTACCGCCGACAGTTTTTTCTGCGAAGTAAACGGAACTATCGCGGTAGCCGTAAGTTGCTTGGAATATCCGAACTTGTCGAGGAGCGCGATTGCCGTCATGTTATTGTCGCCGGTTGCAACCAGCATGCTGCCGATTATATCTTTTACCGAGTGTTTAAGCTCGATTTTACTCAATTCTTCTACTTCGGCAACGCGCATGGTCCCGTCGGTAATCGTACCGGTTTTATCCAGGCACAGCACGTTTATGCGCGCAAGCATTTCTATACAGTACAGGTCCTTAACCACTATTTTACGACGTGAAAGGCGTATTACGCTTTGATACAGTGCGACGGAAGTGAGAAGGAACATACCCGAAGGTATCATGCCTATTATCGAGCCGCTGACGTCCTGAATTATGCTGTTGATGTTTGCTATTCCGCCGTTATTGAGGCCGGTCATGAACATTATTATCGCAATGGGGACTATAAAACAGGTTACGGCTTTTATGACGCCGGTGACCGACGCGCGCATTTCGCTTTTCGGTTTTTTATAGCGACGGGCATACGACGAAAGCTTTTCGACGTAATTATCCGCTCCCACTCTGTCAACACGGGCAACGCACGAGCCGCCCACGATATAACTGCCCGAAAACAGCGGCATACCCGGTTTTTTAATAACCGGTTCGCTCTCTCCTGTAAGCAAAGATTCGTTTACTTCCACTTCGCCCGAAAGAACAATGCTGTCCGAACAAATCTGTTTTCCCGTTTCAAACAATATAACGTCGTCAAGCACGACCTCCGCCGTCGGTACGCTTTTCTTTTTGCCGCCGCGTATTACCTGTGCGGTTGCTGCGGTTATAAGTTTAAGGCGATCGGTTGCGCGCTTTGACTTTATTTCCTGAATTATTCCCAGCAAAACGTTTATAAGCACTATCGCCATGAAAAACAGTTTACTGAGTTCCTTCGGCTCCTTTATTACCACTATCATGGCGATAAAGACAGCAAACGTCAACATATTAAAGAAGGTAAAAATATTGTTGACCAGAATAGATCCGTATGTTTTGCCGCTGTTATTTTTGATTGCGTTTACGGCACCTTCGTTTATTCTCTCGGCAACCTGCTCGTCCGTAAGTCCTTCTTCGGGGGCAGGCTCGTACCTTGTAATCGCTTTGGTTACGACTCCGGCATTTTTAAGTCGCTTTTTCTTTTCTTTTTTGCGTTCGAAAGCGACGATATTGTCGTCTATCGTGTGAGAATGAACATGTTCGCTTATGTCCGATTGCTCGTGAACAAGCGGACCGGGCTGTTCTTTTCTCGCCTTTTCCTTTTTCTTTCTATCGGAAAAAGAGGCGCGTTTTTTCGCCTCGTCTGGTTTTTTCTTTACCCGCTCTTTCTTTTCGGGAACGGTATTTTTATTCTGTTTTTCGTCGTTATCTGTCAAATCGCGTCTCCGGATATGAGTGTTGTTACCCGTATTATATCATACATCTCGTCTGCAGTCAATTATTTGACATTAAACAGATGTTTTTACGGCAAAAATGTCCGTAAATTTATTTTTTCTTTGCAAACGGACGGAAAAACCAAAGTACCGCCATAAATTCGAGCGGCGCGCCAAGAACAAACAGCAGCGGCATGTTGGGAATAAACCTAAGCGACAGATATAAAGATAAAATTACCGTCCATATCAGCGCGGAAACGCTTAAAAACAACAAAACGGTTCTCTTCCATATCGCTGTAAATACGGTTAAAACAATAAACGACACCGGAAGCGCGTAAATATAAGCAAACCAGCCGTGTCCGAAGTCGGGGACGGCAATGGAAAGAATTACGCTCGCAAGCGTTGCTACAAGCCACACTATGGCAACCGACAAACACGATATTACCACTCTCGTTGCCCTTACCGGCGGCGCTTTTTTCTTTGCCGTTTCGGACACGAAATCGCTTAGAGTTACTCCGAATATTTCCGCCATATCGCATAAGACGGCAACGTCCGGAATTCCGTCGCCACGTTCCCATTTGGACACCGCTTTATCCGAATAGTTGAGCTTTTCGGCAAGTTCGGCTTGAGTAAGCCCGCTGCGCTTACGAAACGCCAATATGTTAGAGGATATAAGATTTTTCAATTTTTCGATTTCCATACTCAAATAATAGCACAAAAGTGCCGAAAAGTCAACGTTTTTATGTGATTCTACTGCGAGTAGAGTGTTAAATTTTACTCCACAACGCGATTTTCGCCGAATAGAACGCTGTTTTTCAGCCGTAGAAGAATGTCGCGACAAAATAGGTTTATTTTTTCCGCCCGATTGTATATAATGCAATTGTAATAAAAAGCCGCCCGAAAAAACATTCAGGGGCGCAAGGAGAACGATATGGAACAGTGCAAAGTCATAAAAAACGATTATGTCGCTCCATTCGACATCACCGACGGGAAAGTCCGTCGCGACGCACGGGAAAATAAAAACCGTAAATCGTCGGAGCAAATAGCGCAAGCGCAACAGATAAGAAAAGAGAGGAACGTAAAATTTCTTAAAGGCGCATCGATGGTCGTTCGTTATATCACCGTTCCGCCCGTTATGGCTGCCGCACTCATTCTCATAACGTATTTTTCGAATAATGCATTCGTGGGAAGCGTTTGGGATATGCTGGCGGCACTCGGTTTTCTGTGCGTAATGCCGATACTTTCCTACCCCGTTCACGCAATAATTCCGCCGCTTAAAAAACGTGGCAGAAAAAGCCAGCGCAACCTTGCCATAATATTTTCCATAACCGGATATGCCTGCGGACTTATTCACGCATTCGCGTTTCATGCCGCGCCGCAGCTTTCGGCACTATACCTTACTTACGCAATATCCGGATCTCTCATCGCGATATGCACGTTCGCATTCAAATTCAAAGCAAGCGGACACGCAAGCGGCGTTGCAGGCCCCGTTGCGGCGCTTGCGCTTATGGTAAGCCCGTACTATGCATTCGGAACTATTCTGCTTGTCGCGTGCGCACTGTCCAGTATATATGTAAAACGCCACACCGCTGCCGAATTTATAGCGGGAGCAACCTTTACCGTCGCCGCACTCTTCCTTTCCATGGCGATTATGGGCGTGCTGTAATGCGCCGGTATTTCAGACAATAAATCGATAATATATTAAAAAACGGAAGCTCATGAATTACACGAATTTCCGTTTTTTTCTTATCTGTCCGCCCAAGCCGCTTGTTTATAAGTTTACCGAGAATACTTTTTCGGGAGCGCGCAATTTGTTTATCGTTTACTCATTAAAAAAGACTTAGCGTACTAAACCGTTAAGTCTTTCGTTTATATCGATTTAATCGTCTATTCGATTATCTTGCGACTATCGCGGCAAGGTCGTACAGTTCCTTATTGAACGTACGCTTCATGTTTACGCCCTCGATGATGTCGATATCGTAAATCTTGTTGTTCTTGATACCGATTATGCGGTTGCCGATACCGTTTTTAAGCAGATTTACGGCATACGCGCCCATCGTGGTACCGAGATAGCGGTCTTCAGCCGTAGGAGAGCCGCCGCGCTGTAAATGTCCGAGTACCGACGACTTGATGTCGAGTTCGGGGAAATGCGCTTTAAGCAGTTTTTCGTAATCTTCCGCATGACCTGCGCCTTCGGCAAGTACGACTATTCCGCTTCTCTTTCCGCTGGCGCGATATTCGCCCAGTTTTGCCACTACTTCGTCGTCCGTCATGGGAATTTCGGGAACGATAATGACTTCCGCTCCGCCGCCTATTCCGGAATAAAGCGCCAGATCGCCGCAACGGCGTCCCATAACCTCGACTATCGAAATACGCTCGTGCGAGGACATTGTGTCGCGAATATTGTTGATTGCGTGCAGAATAGTGTTACAAGCCGTATCGAAACCGAGCGTAAAATCGGTATACGGCAAATCGTTGTCTATTGTTCCGGGAATACCGACGGTGGGGAATCCCTGTTCGCTGAGCACTTTTGCGCCCATAAACGAGCCGTCGCCGCCGATGACGATAAGTCCTTCTATTCCCGCTTTTCTCAGATTTCTGATGCCCTGCTGCTGACCTTCTTTGGTCTTGAATTCGGGACAACGCGCAGTAAGCAGGATAGTGCCTCCGCGCTGAATAATATCGGATACGCTTCTAAGTCCCATGGGAACAAACTGTTCTCTCAAAAGTCCTTCGTATCCTCTTTCGATTCCCACTACTTCCATACCGCCGACAATTCCGGCTCGTACAACCGCACGTATAGCGGCATTCATTCCGGGCGCGTCTCCGCCACTGGTAAGTACACCTATTTTTTTCATGCTTTTTTCCTCTTGAATTATTATCTACTTATGGTATTATAACAGATTATCCGTAAAAAATCTACTGTTTTTCGGTATTATTCCGCAATTTTTATATTTCCTTCTCCTACAACGGCGTAGGTTTCGAGCAAAAGCGAATTGTTTACGTTTACTTTAAGCCCGAGCGGATACAATTTGTTGTCGTCCGTATTTTTGACAAACGAATCGTCGTCGCCCGGATACGCTTTCAATATTTCCTGCAATTTGTCGAAATCGTCCTGCGCGCACTGCTTGAAAGACATATAAAAGCATATTTTTTTGCTGCTCGACTTTACTTCGCCCTTATTCCACGGTTCTATAGAATCGACCATAAGAGTGTAACCGTTTTCGCTTCCGCGCAGCTTTCCTTTTATCGTAACCATGCTTTCGGGCTGAAACAGCGGCTTTAACTTTTTGTACTTGAATCCGGTTACCATTACGTCCACCGTTCCGTACAGGTCTTCGAGTTTGCCCAAGCCGAATTCGTTGCCCTTTTTGCTGAGCTTTCTGCCTGCTTCCACCAGCATGCCGCCCATAACGACTTCTCTGTTTTCGTCCACGTCGGGAGCGTCGTTTTCTTCTCTGTCGTCGGTTTCTTCGGAATCCGAGTCATCTTCGTCCTTAATAAGCATCGAAGTATTGAATTCGTACTTTTTCAGATGGTCGGAATATTCGTCAAGCGGGTGCCCGGTAAGATACACGCCGGCTACCGTTTTTTCCATTTTCAGCTTGTAAAACAAGTCGTATTCTTTAATGTCGGGATAGGGAAAATCTTCTTCTACGCCGGAAATTTCCTCGTCGAACAGCGAAAACTGACCGGAAAGTTTGGTTTTTTTGTCTTTTATCGCACGGTCGAGCATCTGTTCGTACACCGCGATAAGCTGACTGCGCGTTTGCCCGAAACAGTCGAACGTACCGGCATATATAAGGCATTCGAGTTGCTTTTTGTTAATATGCCCGCTTGCCATACGATTTATGAAATTAACAAAGTTTTTGAAATCCCCGTTTTTCTCGCGTTCGGCAACTATTTCCTCTATCGCGTTGTACCCCACGCCTTTTATCGCCGCCATGCCTATTCGTACGTTTCCGTCTTCAACCGAGAAATCGCTGTACGAACGGTTTATGTTCGGTGGATAAACTTTGTAGCCGTGATCTTTGAGGTAGGTAAGATAGTTGGTTATTTCCCCCATATCGGTAATACGATTGTTGAGAATTGCCGTAAAGAACTCGACTGTATAATAACATTTGAGATACGCCGCCTGATAGGACAGATATCCGTATGCGCATGCGTGAGATTTATTAAACGCATAGGACGCAAACTGAGTCATATCGTCGAAAATCTTGTTTGCGACCGCTTCCGGAACGCCGGTGGCTATCGCGCCGGGAACGTTTATCTTTTCGTTGTGCAAGCCGTGAATGAATATCTGACGCTCGGCAGCCATTGCGGCGGCCTTCTTCTTGCTCATTATTCGACGCACGATGTCTGCTCTCCCCAAGGAGTATCCGCCGAGAGCCTGAACGAGTTTCATGACCTGCTCCTGATAAACCATTACGCCGTACGTGACGTTGAGAATGGGCTCGCACAAAGGATGGTCGTATTTAATCTCGTCGGGATGTTTTTTATTGTAAATATATTCCGGTATCTTATCCATAGGTCCCGGACGATAAAGTGAAATTCCTGCTATTATATCTTCGAGAGAGGACGGTTTCAGGTCGCGCATAAATTTCTTCATGCCCTCGGATTCCAGCTGAAACACGGCATGCGTATCGCCGTTACCCACCATTTCGAAAACCTTGTCGTCGTCATACGTAAACCCGTTGTAAAAGTCAACGTCCACTCCGCGCGTTTTCTTTATTATATTTATCGCTTTGGTAATGTCGGTTACGGTACGCAGTCCCAAAAAGTCCATTTTGAGAAGTCCGAGTTCCTCGCACTCTATCATATTGAACTGCGTGACTATAATTCCTTCGCTCGATTTTGCCATAGGAATATGATCGGCTATCGGGTCGCGGCAAATAATAACGCCTGCCGCGTGCATACCCGTCTGGCGCGGCATACCCTCTATTTTCATAGCCATATCCAGTATGCTTTTCAGCTGCGGATCGGTTTCGTACATTTCTTTAAGCTCGGGAACAACGGGGTTTTCGTCGGGCTTGAGCGGCGGTAAAAGTCCGAGAATATGACCTATGTGGTTTTTACCCATCATTTTGGGCATAAGCTTGGTTATCGAGTTTACGACGTCGAACGGCATATTGAACACTCGCGCCACGTCCTTTATCGCAGCTTTCGCCGCCATGGTGCCGAAGGTGACTATCTGCGAAGTGTTGGCTCTGCCGTACTTTTCGATGACGTATTCAACCGTGCGCTCGCGTCCGTCCACGCAGAAGTCGACGTCGAAGTCGGGGTTGGATACACGTTCCGGGTTTAAGAATCGCTCGAAGAACAGATTATATTTAAGCGGATCGACTTTGGTTATGCCGATTGCGTACGCCACTATACTGCCGACGCCGCTGCCTCGTCCGGGTCCTACCGGAACGCCGTGCGTTTCCGACCAGTTGATGTAGTCCCACACGACCAGGAAGTATTCGACGAAGTGCATGCTGCTTATTATCCCCAGTTCGTACTCAGCGCGCGAACGTATTTCTTCGGTAACGTTGCCGTATTTCTTTTTAAGCCCCTCGTACGTAAGCCTGCGGATAAAATCCTCGGGCGTCGAGCCGTCTTCCGGAATGTAAAACGGATTAAGCGGTTCGCGGCGGAAAAAATAGCACTCGCATTTATCCGCTATTTCAATCGTATTGGCGAGTGCCTCGGGGAGCATCGGGAACACCTTTTCCATTTCTTCGGCGGTTTTGAGATAAAACTCGCGCGTCGGAAAATATCCGTCGTCGTTTGACGGGAGTGAAATGTCCGCAGCCTGTTCTTTAAGCTCGGTTTCGAGGTCGAGCGTACGACGGAACGAAATGCATTGCAGCACCTTTTGCATAAGGCTGTCCTCTTTGTTGAGGTAATGCACGTCGTTGGTTGCCACTATTTTCACTCCGCGGTCGCGCGCCACTTTTATAAGTAGCGGCAGAATGCGCTTCTGATCGGCAATGTTGTGATCCTGAATTTCGACGTAGTAGTCGTCGCCGAACAGCGCCTTGTATCTGTCCACTACCTCATACGCCTTGTCCATATCGTTATTAAGCAGTGCCTGCGGAAGTTCGCCGGCAAGGCACGCGGAAAGACAGATTATGCCCTCGGCGTGGTCTTTAAGCAGATTGAAATCTATTCTCGGCTTGTAGTAAAGCCCGCGGGTATAGCCCTCGCTGACCATTTTTATAAGATTTTTATAGCCGGTTTCGTTTTTTGCAAGCAGCACGAGGTGATTGAGTTTGGGCATTTTTCCGCCTGCGGCAACGCGCACGTCCATGTTTTCGGTGACGTATACTTCGCACCCGATAATTGGTTTTACCTTAAACGGGCGGCGTTCCTTTATAAAATCGAACGGATCGGCTTTTGGATCGGTGTAACGGATTGCCGTTTTTACGAATTCGAGCGCGCCGTACATATTTCCGTGATCGGTAATTGCGACAGCGGGCATGCCCAGTTTTCCGCACTTATCGAAAATAGCCGGAAGACGCGTAGCGCCGTCCAGCAAACTGTATTCTGTGTGTAAATGTAAATGAACGAAATCGGGCATCAGTTTTTCTCCTTTGTGTTTTCGGCAAGCTCGACAATCTTGTTAAGCCTGTTTTTGACCGTGCTTCTGGCAATGCCGGTCAAAGAGGATATTTCGGCAAGGCTGAGTTCGGGATTGTCGGTGCGACACTCGGCAACTTCTATCAGTTTTTCGGGCAAAAGCTCGTATTGTCCGCTTTTTTTCAGCTTTTTGATGGCTTCTATCTGTCTTACGGCAGCGTCCACCGTTTTGCCGATATTGGCATATTCGCAGTTGTTTACGCGGTTTGAGCGACGGCGCACGTCGCGTATGGCAAGCTCGTCGTTAAGCGCGATGACCGCCTTACTGGCACCGGTAAGAGCCAGACAGTCGCACACCGTTTCGCTGCCCTTTAAGTATACTATTATTTTTTTTTCGCGCACTATTGTTTTTGCGGGAAGAGAAAATCTCTCCAGAAGCGAGGAAAAATCGGCGGCGAACTCGGGATTGGACACGCCGAATTCGAGATGATAGCCGGCTTTTGCCGAAATGCTGCCTGCTCCCAAAAATACTCCGCGAATATAATTGACCGCACAACAGTCGCTTTCGACAAGCGATGGCAAAATGCCTTCCTCTACAACGGTGTGACCGTCTTCGAGCCTGAAAATGCCAACGTCGTGCATAACCAGCATTGCCGCGTCGCCGCTTAAAATAAGCTTTCTGCCCGCCTTTATCGGCTCGAATCCGTAAAAATCTATTATTATGGAAGAGGTTTTTTCCAGCAGCTCTTCGTTTTCGGAAACAATCTCCACCGCAAGCGTTTTATCTCGTATGACAACCGAACCTGTGGAGTGTATAACAGCCGATAAAAACGCCGTGCGACAGCAATCGGCGCCGAATTTAAGCTTTACCACTTCGTTTTTTGCAAGTTGAGAATAGTTCACTTTTTCCGACTCCTGAAAACCGGTTTTTTATCGAAATTCGCAATTCTTTCGGCAGGAATATGCAGTCTGTCGACAACAGTTTGCGGCACCGAAAAGTCGCCTACCTTACCGGGAGAATGAGCGTCGCTGTCCACAATGAAATCAACGCCGTTCTCAATCATTTTTTCTATTTCCGCATCTGTAAGATTTACGCGCTTGCCGTTAAGTTCGACCAGCGTTCCGAAATGCTTGCAGGCTTTCGCCACTTCCACGGCGTCGGCGCAAATTGCGTAGTTCATATGCGAAATAATGTCTATTTTATGTTTTTCGAGCATTTTGATATATGCGTCGGTATTGCGGACAATGTTTTTTTTGCCGGACTTCCCGATTGCGGAATACCAAAGATTAGGCAGCGCAAACGAAAAAGCCTGTCCGAAATTTTGGGGATAAGCTCCCTTGTGGAAGCCGCACACAACAATGTCAAGAAGTTTTTCTTCGCCCTCTTTAAGATCTATATCGCCATTGCTTGAAATGAGATTGCATTCAAGCCCGACGTACACTTTGACATCGTCGTATTTTTTATTAAGCTCGTCGGCCCGGGCGCGCATAACAGGGAAAGCACTTCGCTTTACCGCATACGCCATATGCCCGAACCCGTGGTCGGTTATTGCTATTTCTTTCAGTCCGAGAGCGCGCGCAGAAGCTACGTTATCCTCGACGGATCCCGTGCCGTGGCTGAATGTCGTGTGAGTGTGGTAATCTCCGAAATACATCAAAAATCTCCGAATATCTTTATCTCGCGTTCGGGAATAAACCCGAATGCACTCTCTGTCTTTTGTTCGATTAAATTTATAAGCTCGTACACGTCGGCGGACGACGCTCCGCAGTCGTTTACAATGAAATTCGCGTGCTTTTCCGAAATTTTCGCACCGCCGATCCGCTGCCCTTTGAGACCGAGTTGGTCAATGATTTTGCCCATCGATAGTCCGGGGGGATTTTTAAACGTACAACCTGCGGATTTTCCTTTGGGCTGACGCGCACGCGTTTGCTTCGCTTTTTTAAGGTTTTTTTCTATTTCCGAAAAATGCCGCTTTAATAAATTAAGTTGGGCGGAAATTATTACGTCGCCGGGCAAAAAGCCGCTGCCGCGATAACGAAAGCCGCATTCAACGCGCGTTAAGTTTATTACGTTGCCGCTTCTGAAAACGGTTACGCTATTCACAAGGGACGAAATATCGCTGCCGTTCGCGCCTGCGTTTCCGACTATTGCGCCGCCAAGCGTTCCGGGAAGCCCCCACGCCCATTCCAGTCCGCCAAGACCGGATAGCGTTGCCCGAGCGCAGATGCGACTTAACTTTTCGCCCGAATACGCCGTAACCTTTTCTGCAGAAAATTCCGCTCCCTCAACGCGGTTTATTATAAAATCGGGAAGATTTCGCTCGCCCGCAAGCACGTTACTGCCTCCGCCGAGTATCACGGAATTGCACTCGCACAATTCTTCGGGCTTTTCCGCCACGAAAATGCGGGTCTTTCCGCCCACGCCCAAAGTCGTATAGCGAAACAAAAAATCTTCACGCATACATTATACCTCTTTTATGTGAATTTTTCAAGTGTTTTTCAGTTTTGCTTTGCAGAAATTTACTGCGCGAAAAAACGCTTTTCGTTAAGATATAATATATGCCGTACTGCGTATGTTTTTGACCCCGAAACGTGTATTTAACAGAGAAATAATAAAAAAATTTCGGGTTTAACTTTACCTTATAAAAAAAACTACCCGTAAGGGCAGCTTTAACTTTTTGATTTAATCCGCATTCCGGAAAGATCGCGCAGCACTTTGCTTGCCATCGTAAGTCCCATGGCAGCCGGCACAGGCATCATGCTGGCAGGCGTTCTGCCTCCCGAAGCGTTTGCGGGAATTTCCCTTGTATAGGCAACCGTAACGCCTTCGATCCCGAGGTCGGCAAGCTTGCGACGAATAACCTTTGCAAGCGGACATACGGAAGTTTTTGAAATATCCGCTATTTCTATTCTCGTTGGATCGAGTTTGTTTCCCGCTCCCATTGCGCTTATGATCGGAACGTCCGCTTGTTTGCAACGCTTTATCAGCTCGATTTTAGCGGTAACGTTGTCTATCGCGTCCACGACGTAATCGAAAGAGCCGAGTTCTATAAAATCGGCGTTGTCGGGCAGATAAAATTCGCAGTACGCTTCGACTTTTACGTCCGGATTAATGTCCAGCATACGCTGTTTCATCACGTCTACTTTGTTTTTGCCTATCGTGCTTGTAAGAGCCACTATCTGACGGTTTATATTGCTTTCGTCCACGACGTCTTTATCGATAATCGCAATACGACCGACGCCGCTGCGCGTTAACGCTTCAACGACATATCCGCCTACTCCGCCTACTCCGAACACCGCAACCGACGAATTTTTCAAATTTTCGAGCGCGTCTGCGCCGATCAGCATTTCACATCTGCAAAATCGCATTTATTTCTCCGTACTTTTCTTGTTTTTACCGGCGGAAAGGCGAAGCGCATTGAGTATGGCAAGCATCGCAACGCCGACATCTCCCGAAACCGACAACCACATATTGCCCAGCCCCACTACCGACAGAACCATTATTCCTATTTTGACGACCAGCGACAAAACTATGTTTTCTTTTACTATACGTAACGTTTTGCGGCATACGGCGGCTGCTTTATCCAGCATGCGAAGATCGCCGTACATAAGGACCGCGTCGGCGGCTTCTACTGCGCTGTCGCTTCCGATACTGCCCATTGCAATACCGACGTCCGCACGAACAAGCGAGGGGGCGTCGTTTATTCCGTCGCCGAGATAAGCAACCACGTCGCCTTTTTTCTTGTCCTTTATAAGTTCTTCTATTTTTTCCACTTTGTCGCCGGGCAGAAGTTCGGCGTAAACGGCGTCGATACCGGCTTCCTTCGCGACGTGCTCGGCGGTGAGTTTGTTGTCGCCGGTGAGCATAACCGTTTTTGCTCCTCTCTTTTTAAGGTCGGAAATAGCCTCTTTTGCGCCCTCTTTGAGAGTGTCGCGAACGACTATAACGCCTTTGTATTCGCCGTTTTTGGCAACGTACACCACGCTTCCGAACAGATCGACGGGATTGAAAACAATATCATTGTCGCGCATGAGTTTTGCGCTGCCGGCAAGAATAACGTCGCCGTCCTTACGCGCAACCGTGCCTTTTCCGCTTATTTCGGTGAGTTCCCAGCCTGCGGAGTCAGAACTTGCAGCGTTTTTGATTGCAAGTGCGATGGGGTGCATGGAGCCGCTTTCGGCAATTGCGGCAAGCGAAAGAATTTCTTCTTTGTTTTCGGCGGGAACGACGTCCGACACCGAAAATTCGCCTTTGGTAACAGTTCCGGTTTTATCCATAGCGTAGACGTTTGCACGTGCAAGCATTTCCACATAGTTGCTGCCTTTAACCAGCAGTCCGCAACGCGATGCCGCACCTATTCCGCAGAAAAACGCCATCGGAACGCTTATTACTATCGCGCACGGGCAGGACACGACCAAAAAATTGAGCGCGGTTTCGATCCAACGCGTCCAGTCATGGTCGAACAGCGGCGGAATTATGCCAACTATCACGGCAAGCGCAACGACTATAGGCGTGTACACAAGCGCGAAACGCGAAATGAAGTTTTCGGCTTTTGCTTTTTTATCGGCGGCGTTTTCGGCAAGATCGAGTATACGCGCAACCGTACTGCCCTCGTATTCGGTGGTAGCGCGCACATGAATTACTCCCGATTGATTTATGCTGCCCGAAAGCACGCTGTCGCCCTCTTTTGCTTGCACGGGAACGCTTTCGCCGGTGAGCGCCTTTACGTCGAGATAAGTGGTGCCGCTTTCGATAACGCCGTCAAGCGGAATTCTGTCGCCCACGTGCACCACTATTATGTCTCCGACCGATACTTCTTCCGGTTCGACTTTCACTTCTTCGCCGCTACGCAGAACATATGCGCAATCGGGGCGAAGTTCGAGCAGCGAAGAAATGCTGCCGCGCGATTTTCCGACGGCGTAACGCTGAAATACTTCGCCCAGCTGGTAAAGCGTGAGTACCGCAACAGCTTCGGGAAATTCCTTTATGCAGAACGCACCCACCGACGCCACTATCATCAAAAAGTTTTCGTCGAAAACTCTGCCGCGCGCAATATTTTTGCATGCTTTGATAATTACGTCGTAGCCGACTACAACATCCCCCGCGACATATGCGGCAAGCGCAATCCAAAATAAGCCGAAGTGATTCAGCGTCATTCCCGCCGTAAGTAAAACAGTCGCAACGGCAATTCTTATAAGAGTTTGTTTATTTTTCGACAGTTTTTTCATAATTAAATATGCAGCACGCAGTCGGGTTCGACCTTAGCGCACACTTTTTTGACTTCCTTCAGAATTTCGTCGGCGCGCTCCTCTTCGATTTCGAGAATCATCTTCTGGTTCATAAAGCTTACGGATGCGTTGTTGATGCCGTTGATTTTTTTAACGTTGTTTTCCATTTCGGCAGCGCAGTTTGCGCAGTCCAGGTCTTCGAGTCTGATTACTTTTTTCATAAGTTAGTCCTCCTTAAGATGTTCGAGAGCCATCTGATAAATCTTTTTAATATGTTCGTCGTCCAGCGAATAGAATATTTCCTTTCCGCTTCTCCTGCTCTTTACTATTTTGGTCTGCCGGAGCGTACGCAATTGATGCGACACCGCCGATTTTGTCATATGAAGCAAATCCGCTATATCGCACACGCAAAGCTCCTTTTCAAACAGAGCCGATATTATGCGCGTTCGGGTGGAGTCGCCGAACACCTTGAAAAGCTCGGCTATTTCGTACAGAACGTCCTCATCCGGCAACACGTTTTCGACGTATTCGACCACGTCGCTGTGCACGTGCTCGCAATCGCACATTTCGCCGTCAAGTTCTTTTTCGTTGTCTTCCGTCATACGCTTGTCTCCGTTTTTAATTACGCTTCAATCGAATTTTCTTTCGATCCTTTCGATTGAATGGTTGAATGGTTGTTCAACTGTTTATATTATATGCAACCGTGCCGAAAATGTCAAGCGATTTCGGCAATAATTTCAAACTTTTTGATTAAATTCAGATAAAAAAGACGTTCTTGTCCAAACGATTGGACTTTTTTTCGGTTTACAAATGTAAAAACGATTGCAATTTTGCCCGAATTTTAGTACAATTAAAGCATGAAAAAGATAACGTTTACCGCAAATCGCGCAGAAAAATTGCTGAAATCGCTCGAAAAAAACGTGGAAGGCGCAAGCTATTCCGCTTTTTCCGCCGCACTTCGCAAAAAAGACGTAGCGGTAAACGGAATAAAACAGCGCGAAAACTCGGATGTCGTACCCGGCGATGAAATTACGATTTTTCTGCCGGACAGCGCATTCCGCCCGAATTTTACAATATTTTACGAGGATGAAAATGTTCTTTTCGTAAACAAAGGCAAGGAAATCGAGGTGTGCGACGGCGAAAAAAACGTAGCGGACGAACTTAAAAAAGCGGGAAAATGTATTATCCCCGTCCATCGCATCGACAGAAATACGTCAGGTCTTGTGATGTTTGCAAAAACCCGTGAAGCGTTCGAGGCGTTTTTGCGCGCGCTGAAAGAGGAAAGAATTAAAAAATATTACGAAGCCGAAGTTTTCGGAACGCCGGAAAATAAAAACGGCGTTTTTATCGATTATATGAAAAAAGACGCGTCAAAAAAGTTTGTTTCGGTGCGCTCCGCTCCCGCCGCCGGCTATCAAAAAACCGAAACATATTACAGTGTAATTAAAAGTTCGGGCAAGACTGCTTTGCTTTGCGTGCGCATCTCGGGCGGATTTACACACCAGATACGGGCATGCCTTGCCTATCACGATTTGCCGATAATAGGCGACGGAAAATACGGCAGGTGCGAAATAAACCGTGCTTTCGGATCGAAATATCAGCGACTTACGGCAAAAAAACTGGTTTTCGATTTTGCGGAAGACTCATGTTTACGGTATTTGAACGACAAAAAAATAGAGTTGTAAGAATAATATGTCCCAAAATAATGCGCCCATATTACAGAGCAGGGGG
>OIWT01002123.1_pt1 | contig 21360 bp, 17 predicted proteins | sample 1587701 | NCBI WGS metagenome assembly OIWT01 (sample SAMEA3888904, study PRJEB22519) | human gut metagenome | biome: human gut; feature: human-associated habitat; material: faeces | place: Denmark | collected 2009
AGGAGGAGAAGATCGCCCGCTCCACCAAGAAGCAGTCCCACATGGAGTAAGCGATTGTTCAGAACCACAGTAACTGGTTGCATTTGTTCAGTGTTTGTTTTCATCTCTTCCGAGACTGGTCCTGGAGTTCTCTCGCAGTGGTTCACCATGGAAGAGGATCAGAGAGACGTGTTCGTCCTCACGTACGGATACTTCGTGCTGCTAGTTCCTTTCGTCTAAAAGATGGCTCATGCGATAGGTCGTCATTGCGCTGTACTTTCAATTCTCTTTTATTCGATCGTTCGTCTTCGATGTCGCATTTAGCTGCATTGCTGCCTATTTCGGCTACCATATCATCGACGCCTTCCGCAAGGGGAAGAGAATTGTAGTCGAGAGTCCCTCGTCCTGTATCTTCACTGTCTTGGGTGTTAGTGTAGATGCTCCGTCAAACAAGTCTCCGAAGAGGGTGTACAACTTGAAGGAGATGTACAGTGCGAAGCAGCATGCGTCGGATGTCTCTCCCTGGTTCGAGTATCATGTCGAATCCTGCCTCTATACGGATTCTCTCTTTGCCCCTCTTCAGCGGAGTTCCACTCCTGGTGCCAGTTGTCTCCATGACTCCTCTTCTCCGCGTGACGAGGAGAGTCGCGACGAGCTTCCAAGTCCGTGCTCCATGTCGTATTTGGAGGAGGAGGAGCGCAAGGGATACACTCTTGTGATGCGGGAAATGGCGCACGCTGCCAACGCTGCCTTTGTGAACATGCTTCCGAAGGACCCCCAGTTGGGAAATATCGTGTGGATGAAGCGCGGCTACGGGATGATTCGGACGGTGGATCCGTTTTTGTCGATGCACGAGTTTTTCTTCCACCCGGGTGACCACTCTGGGAAGCAGGAAGAGGCCCTGAGTGTTGGAGATCGCGTGTTGTTTTCTCTTTCCGTGAGCGGTGAGAAGCTACTGGCTACCGGAGTAAAGCGTGCTTTCGGGAGGACGATTTCGTCACCTGACTTCAGTCGGCTGGTGATGCGGAAGAGTCATCCCCTTGAAGTCGACCCTTTTGAGTTATAGAGTTGTGTTGCTGTGTTTGTTGTGCGTTCCTTCCCCACTCTTCGTCATGCGGACGAAGATTCACGCCGCGCCATAACACTGAGGGTCCCGCGGGTACCGCCTAGCTCCCCAGCCATTGATTCTTCACTATTTCCCGTATCAATCGACTGTTTTTCATGAATTCTTCTCTCTCTGTTCTTGCCCGTGGTATGGCCACTGCTGCGAAGCCCTTCAACCGCCTGGTGCTGGTTCGCCACGGCGAATCGCAGTGGAACAAGGAGAACCGCTTCACTGGCTGGTACGATGTGCCGCTTTCGGATAAGGGTGGGATCAGGAAGGAGCGGTGACCGCTAGGTGTGGAGGAAGCCAGAAATGGAGGAAAGCTTATCAAGGCTGAGGGCCTGGAGTTCGATGCGGCTTACACTTCTTGCTTGAAGCGCGCCATCAAGACCCTGTTTTTGACTCTGGAGGAGTCTGACCAGCTGTGGATTCCCGTGACGAAGAACTGGAGACTGAACGAGCGCCACTACGGTGCTCTCACGGGCCTGAACAAGCAGGAAACGGTGAACAAGCACGGAATCGAGCAGGTGGGTGGTGTTCTGTTGTGTGTTGCCGATGATGGTCTATTTGCATGTTAGTCTGACAGCTTCGGCTGGGAGAGGACAACCACTCACTGAGGCGACGCTTTTGATGACTCGCGCTAATGCTCTGTAGGTGATGATCTGGAGACGCAGCTACGACGTGCCTCCCCCAGCCGTGTCGAAGGACTCGGAGTACTACCCCGGCAACGACCGCCGCTATGCGGATGTGCCGAAGGAGGAGCTGCCGACGACGGAGTCGCTGAAGACGACGGCGGCCCGCTTCCTGCCCTACTGGAAGAGCGAGATCTTCCCTCGCGTGATGAAGGGAGAGCGACTGATCATTTCGGCACACGGCAACTCTCTGCGCGCTTTAGTGATGTATCTGGACAACATCAGCGAGAAGGACATCACGGGACTGAACATTCCCACGGCGTGCCCTCTGGTGTACGACTTTGATGAACACGGCAACGTGATTCCCCACCCCGATGCGATTGCTCCCCTTCGTGGTCACTATTTGGGAGACCAGGAGGCCATTCGCGCCAAGATCAACAAGGTGGCCAACCAGACGAAGAAGAATTAGTGTACAGTACTCTCCTCTAAATGTCTTTTGCTTGTTCAACAAACACTCCATGTTTCCATCTTCTGTTTCTTTAGCTGACTCTCCATCGCCTCGCAGGATCTCTACCATTGGACACAACCCACTGAGCTACCTCAATCTGATAGTTCTTCATCTGAAGCTCGAGGATCTGCCACTCCGTGTTCATGAGCTTCTCCCCAGCAGCCTCCTGGTCCATTTTGCGCTTCCGGTTCACCACTCCCGTCTTCTCTTGCAGATCGGCGAGGTCTCTGTCCATTCTACGCCTCACATCGAGGAGTCGAGCTCACTTCTCGTTTGACGCGTCGATGCAATCGTTCTGCATTCTATAGGCATTGCTGCCAAACTGCTCCAGCAGTTGAAGATTCTCCATCCTACCGTCATGAGAGAGGTGCGATTGTCAACTTGTCCTTCTGGTACTCCAGCTGGATCTTTGCCGCCTCGATGCTCTTCTTCCATGCCTCCTCGCTGAGAGCCATGTCTCCGCTGGGTTCCTCGAGAGTGTATTTGTTCACGTCAAATCCCTGCAGCGGTTTCTTCTCCTTTATCCGCTGCCATTCCTGCTAAAGCGAATCACGCACCCCAACCCTGAGCGTACCTGCAATTCGGGATTCGAATCGAATTTCAGTTCAGGCATGGGCCATTCGGCAAGATAATTCCGGGGATGGAACGTTTTCATCTCCTACAGATGAGTTTCGCTTTCGATTACTGAAATTACCTCCTGAATCAGCGAATCGACATAGTCCTGCATTCCCGGCTCATCATACTACGCATGAGCAAAGAACGCGAAGGACGCACTTCCTTGTCAATGTAAGGCAGAGAATCCAAGTTCACCTCCTTCGAAATCTTTTCAGCAAGAGAAACGTACGCTGTCTCCATCTGCGAAGAAACAATGCTCTATATCCTTTGCTCCCACTCTATATCACCGAAAAGGCAGTCTATTCTATTGTTCGTGATGAGTACTAGGGGCTGCTTTTCTCTCCACTTCCGCAGACTGGTTTCGCAAGAGCCCGTCGCTGAGTACTCCAAGCCTCTTCTGGGAAAGCATGCGATGCGGAAAGTGAAGAGTGGCGATGATGCAATGTCCGTTGAAGTGCCTTCTATTGAGTGTGTCAACCGCAGAACATCATCGTCTTCAACGACACGAACCTTCCTGTCCCGTCTCCCCTCACCACGTCCTACTGGGACTCCCAACCGCACATTCGTAATCTATCCTAATCTGTTCAAACGAAGAAATCACTTCCGGAGAGAACCACATCTCCGTCGGAATCTCCCCCTTGTTCTACGAAGAGTGCCAATCCCGCCTTGAGAAGTGCCACGACGTGTCGGCCCTGTACTGGGAAGTGCGCTCGCTCGTTCCCCGCTTCAGGGGTGTGTCTATCGAGAACGCGTCGTGGACAGAGCTGAGCCGCAGTCAGGTGAACAAGGACATCGTGCGGGAAACGCTGGTGGTGAACGGAGCGGTGTTCCAGAGCGGCGAGGACACGCACGCGCTAAAGCTGTTCCTGATGGACAAAGTGGGCGTGTGTCGGGAGCTGGAGAGTAGATCAACGCCTTCAGCAGGGGGAATCTGGCTTCCTTGGCCATCATGCGCCATCTCCTCACCTTCTTTTCGCGCACCGAAAGCAGTGTGGGTCAAACGCCTCAGTGTCAGCCATAGGGCGACTGCTTCTCGCTCCTCCGTGATCTCTTCCCTCGCGCCGTTACCATGACCACCGTGGTCACAGCGGCGAACCCCATCAACGTCGCCATCTCCCCTTCCTCCCATGTCACCGTCGACACGTATACCATTCTGCGCGTCACAAGAGAAGACACGGCTCCCTCCCTCCTCTCTCTCGTTTCAAAACCCCTGTTCACTCCTCACAGTGCCTCAGACGCGGATGGTTCCCAATCCTGCTTCTACGTGATGCACTCCATCCATCCCCACTTCACATATAGTTGCCTTCTTCGCTGCCACTTATTCTACTGCACTGGGGATCTCCAGGGGGTCGATGTCCACCGCTCCATGTTCATGCAAGTGATCACCTCACACCGAATGAAGCATGTCAAATCCATCGACCGTCTGTTCGATGTCCCCTCTCCAAAGCTGTCCAGTCTGTTCACGCCGAAGCCAATATACTACGAAGTGGATTGCAGGGAGCCTACGCTTCACTTGACCGTCAGCAACGAATATGACAACGAAGGGAGGGAAATTCTGGTGGTTACGGTGAAGAAGGAGGGTCGGATTGAAGAGTAGGAGGTTTCCAAGCGGAAGCCACTGCACCCCAATATAGCACCCGGCCACATTCTGGTGTCCATAGGAGGAATACCTCTTCAGGGAATGGATCACAATCGCCTTCTCCACGTCATCAAGACGGCTCCCAGGCCGTGCACCTTGCGGATGTGCTCCTATTCGTAACGGTTTGAGTCAGTCTCCCACGCCCAGCCGCAATCTGGGCTTTTTTTTGCATTTCTGTTTTTGGCAATAAACAATCAACTGGCAAGAAAATGGCTGAAGCTGCTCGTATGGTAGGCGATTAGGAGCGTCATGGACTCATTCTCTAGTTGACAAAGGTTGCCAAGTGGTCGATTGGCATTGGTGCGGGCCTGTACGTGTTCAACGCCTGCATCTACGATGGTAAGCGGAGTGGGAGCTACTTATTATGTTTTAGTCGATGGAGGTGAGAGAGCCGTCATCTTCGACCGTTTCCGCGGAGTGCTGCCCAAGACGGTGGGCGAGGGAACGCACTTCAAGATTCCGTTCATCATGGTGGCGTGCGGGAGGCGATGCGTGAACGTGTAGTACCCCTACAAGTACGATATTCGCACGACTCCTCGTGAAATCTCCACCGAGACGGGTACGAAGGATCTGCAGACCGTGGGTATTTCGCTTCGAGTGCTGACCCATCCCGACCTGGAGAACCTGCCGAAGATCCACCGTGAAGTGGGTCCCGATTTCCGTGACCGCGTGCTGCCGTCCCTGGGCAACGAGATCATGAAGGCCGTGGTGGCCCAGTACAACGCGGAGCAGCTGCTGACGGAGCGAGAGAAGGTGTCGCAGCGCATTTCGGAGCTGCTGGAGGAGCGTGCGGAGAAGTACCACATCAAGCTGGACGATGTGTCCATCACCCACCTGGCGTTCGGAACGGACTTCAACAACGCCATTGAGCAGAAGCAGGTGGCGCTGCAGCGCGCGGAGAAGGCCAAGTTCGTGGTGGCTCGTGCGGAGCAGGAGAAGATCGTGGGTGCTGGCGGGGCGTGTGAGGGCTAGGCGGCGATCATCGAGGCTGAGGGTGAGGCCGAGGCCGCCACGCTGATCAGCGACGCGCTGAAGGAGTCGGGTCCGGGCGTGATCGAGGTGAGACGTATTGACGTAAGGGGTGTGTCTGTTTTGTTGTGCATTGTCTGTTGCGTTGTCTGAAGAATTGCGTTGTCTGAAGAATTGCATTGTCTGAAGAGATACATGGTCTGAGGAGACGTTGAAGACATGCACGGCACAGGCGGCGAGGAGGAAGTGGTCCAAGCGACCCTTCAGCTTCACGGCGCGTGCGAGAGAGGCGAGAGTCACTTTCCCTGCAGTCCGTGGCGGTGGGGAGCGTGGCGGAGCCGCGGCCGCAGCACGGGAGGAGGGTGACTCCGACGGGACGAGTTCTTCGCTCCGCCCACTCCCCGAACGAGACGGGCCGCGGCGAAGCGCGCTCCTACTGGCGCGAGCGGGGCTGCAGGGCATTCATTCCTCACACACTAACGCTCTGTAGGCGGCGCGCGACATCGCGAACACGCTGGCGCGTGCTCCGAACGTGACGTACCTTCCCGGAGGAAAGGATAGCAATCTGCTGCTTGGTATATAACTTGTTCTCTTTATCTTGGTTTGAGGGTTTGTTCAAGACGGGGTTTCTCCCTAGACGATCTTTACAATTTAAACGGATGGAATTGCCTCGAGGTAAGGCCGCTTGCTGTTGAGTGACCTGCGTAGTCGGATCGAGAAACCAGCTAGCTGTGCAGGAAATACGCTCATTCACGAGTGTCGCTCCTTTCCTTGCGAGTCAGGAGTAGGAACAGCAGAAATTCCTAAAGAGGATCAATTGGACGGAGAAAGAGGTGAACGACGTGATCATGTACTTGCGCTGCTTGGAGAAGTATATCGTCACGATGTCCGTGCTTAAGGTGCGGGTACGATTTCATCCTGAGGCGTAGTACTACGATCTGTTCAAGGAAAACGGGGTGAATGGGGTCGTCCATTGCTCTGGATTTGAGGAGTAGATCGACGTTCAGAACTTGAAGGCGTGCTGCAGTCGGTTCTCCACTATCCTCAGCGGCCACTTTCTTCGCAATCTGGATGATCTGAAGGACACAGTATACGGTGGCCAACCCGATATGATCGGCAAGGCGAGGAAGATCGCGACTCTGGAGGGTGAAGTGAGTATTCGCCCAGACAATCATCGCTAGGACTTCCTCGGCTTTCTCCAGCTGCTGCTGATGAACCAAACGATGAACGGAGTGGGCGCGAAGTTCACGAGCCTGTGCAACCTCCTGCTCGGATACCGCTCCCGCCGTGATGTGGTGGGTGTGCATCGGAGGCCTCACGCGCAGTCCTTCGACGCGCTGGAGATGATGCAGAGCAGCAGCCAGCGGCTCTACAGCGCGGCCCGAGAGGAGCGCTTCGCGGCCATCGTGAGCGCCACGGACGAGGGCATGATCGAGTGCGTCGTCAACAGCGCCATGGGCCCGCAGTTCCTGCGCCTGTGCACCAGCGGGCTGGACGGCGAGACCGTGGCGGCGTGCCTGCAGCTGGCCTTCCTGCCGGGCATGGACACGGAGGGCTGCCTGAAGGCCATGGAGGCGGCGCTGCGCAACCCCGCCTACGGGCTCAGCAGGGCGCACGTGGTGGAGCTGAAGCAGTGCTGCGCGGAGATGGGGGTGGGCATGCGGCGGTGTGCTCAGGGCTAGAGCGTCGAGCCGTACGCCTTCTTCTCCCGGCACTGGGACCTGCTCCCGCTGCTCGCCCAGCTGCACGCGAACGGTGCGACGCGATGCGACGTCTTCGTGTGGCTGCAGAAGTACCCTGCGATCGACGGCCGCGTGACGGACCGGCTGCGGGGGCTGCACGGCGAGGTGGGCGTGAGTGTGGGGAGTGAGGCGCAGGTGCTAGCGGCGGTGCTGGCGGCCTCCACGCAGACGGCCTTCTCGGACGTGATGTGGAGCCACGTGCTGTACAGCCTGGACACGCTGCCGGCGAGCACGGTGACGGCGGTGCTGCGCCACGCACTGCCACTGCTCTCCAGCACCGACTACAAGACGATGGCCTTCGCGGTGCAGGGCGAGGGCGTGATGGCGAGCCACGTGCCGGTGACGCACCGAGGCGACCTGATGGGGACCTGGGAGCAGCTCTGCCGATGGGTGCGCGGGAAGAAGCGGGGCTGGTGCCTGGAGACGAAGCGGCAGGAGAGGGAGAAGAGGGAGCCGGCGCGGAGACGACTGTCGCAGCCGGCGACCGTGTGCAGTCTGCTGGCCTTCATGGAGGAGGACGCGTGCGAGGAGTACTGTCTGTACCACGTCAACGGGAGAGTCGAGGGCGTGGCCTCCTACAACATGGGCAGGGTGTTCAAGTACAACCAGGTGCCCGGCGACGTGTTCACGTGCAGCCGCGAGGACATCGGCATCAGCCACAGCGCCGCGTTCTACCTGGACAGCAGGGGTGTGCACTGCCTGAAGGACAACAACAACCTGGACGTGCGCGTGAGCGAGGCCATGCAGGGCGACGGGCTGCGTGGGCAGAGGGCGGTGCGGTGAGGCGTAGGCGTGAGCCACGCGCTGATGTGCGAGCTGAAGAAGATGCCGCTGACGCTGCCCCGGTACTGCTTCCTGGGTGGGTCCGCGCGCCGCGGCTGAGGCGTAGACGACACGCCCGACAGCCTCGACAAGCCCGAGGACGTCACCGTCCCCGTCTCCCACCGCATGGAGTTCCCGACCGAGATCCAGGCGCTGGTGGACGTGCTGGCGCACATCTCCGAGTGCATGGCGCGCCGCCCTCCGCAGGCGTCGCTGCGTCGCTCCAAGGTGACCCTGCGGGACATGGGGTTCCTGCACGACGTGAAGATGAACGTGGACATGAGCCAGATCGAGGAGATGACCGTCGAGCGTTGGGGCCGGGAGACGGCGTGACGCGTAGGGTGCAAGTGGAGCGCTCTCGAGGTGTCCAACACGGTGGGATGGGACCGCCTGGTCATCAAGGGCAGGGATTGGAGCAGCGGGTCACTTGTAGACTGCGAAAACATAAAGAGCATCACGGTGAGTGCAACCCTGCCGTTCATCGAGACGATCGAGATCAGCAACTGCCCCAACCTGACGAAGGTGGTCGTGAAGTCCCACTCCCACAATGCCTCCCTGATCTTGCGGAGTGAGCGTTCTCCCAGTGCGTAATCATCAGATACTCCCCAGTTGCGAGACAAAAACATCGACAGCTCGTGGCGTGTCCAAATGCAGTTCTGTGTTTGTTGAAATGGGAATCGCTCAAGCGGCAAAAAATGGTCTACGTGAGGCTCGAACTCACGACCTTTTGCGTGTAAAGCAAACGTGATAACCACTACACTAGTAGACCTTCCGTCAATTATCGGTCTTACGGACTAAGAGAGCGACGACTGACAGAGTTCGCTTGGGAAATGAACCCCTTGTTGGAGAGCGATGAGATGGAGGATATAGAAGGGATGTACATGGATTATTCCCCGGAAGAACTCGAGTTGCCCGTTCTCGCCTTCGACTTTGAGGACGGCGAGTACATTGCAGAAGACGACCTCGAAATGCATCGACCTGCTGAGAGGGATGATTTTTCCATCCTTTCCGAGGAAGATGTCCCGCGCCCCACACAAGAGCCAAAACTCATCGAATTGGACGACCTCTTACCCCAACGAGAGGAAGAGGAGGCAGCGCCGGCGGAAGCGGAGACCGAGCCTTTCAACTTCGAGGCGCTGGACGTGACGGACCTGAAAACGAATATATCGGAAGAGGACAGGAGTAGGAGATGCAGGGGATGTGAGACGTAGAAATGATCCGCTTCCTCCACCAGCTGAACGACCGACTGGAGTACCTTCGCGAGAAGGAGGCTGCAGACATGGAGTCCAAGAAAAAGAAGCTGGCCGACACTTCGCATGTTTGTTAACAAACCCGTCACAAACGACCGCGATACTCGATCTTTAGAGAAGGCGCCGTGTGGCTGGCCTCTCTCCGCTTCCGTTCCACCTCGATCTGCTCGTCCGTCTTGAAGAACAGCTGCAACTACGGCTTAGCTTCCTCGCACAGCCCCACCTTGAAGGTCTTCGTCGTTTTATTCCACTGGGTCTCAAAGCGGTTCTCGCCCTTGTCGATCTCCCGGTTCGGGATCTTGAACGCGATGTTCTCGTACGGAGCAGCCGCGAAAATCAGGTACCTACGGTGAATGCCACTCCGCAGTCCCACTGGAAGTTCTTGTCGGGGACCTGCACCTTCTGCTCGAACGCACTCATGAAGCGGTGACGCGGCTGCAGGTTCGCCTCAATCTCGGGATACTGGATCTCAAACACGAGGCCCAGCTGGCCCGTTGCCGGGTCTCTCTGCTTGATGACCTGGTAGCCGGGACGTCCGATTTTGATCGTTCGCCGCGGGAGAACCTTCGGCATCGTCGCGGTCGTGGGGCGAAGCGGCTCGTCCTTCTTCTCGTCCAGCGCCTCTGTTGGTCAGAGAAAGGAGCAATCACCACTTCGTCTCGCCAGATTCGCCTGATGACGTCTTCCTTGTGTGTGGGCGAGGAAATTGGCTTCTGTGTTGTGCACCGTCAGACACAGCTTGCACTCAAACTTGCCAAGATGGTTTCTCAGTAAATATGGGTTCTACGCGTGAGTCGCCTCACTTACAGGACTCACCTTTGAAATATCGGATGTTTCCATGGCAAGCTTCAGCAGACGGTCGCGTTGGGCCAATTGACGCTGCGCGTCCGAAATAGGTCCAGATCCCGTTCTTCCCTTCACTCGATGATCGAAATCCATGGAGAGCAAAGCGTCGCAAAAGACAATGTGACGCTTGTACAACGGTGTGAAACAAACAGCGGAAGAAACTCCAAAGAGGCACATTGAATAACGGTAGGAATCAAGTCCAGGAAACTAGAGATCTCAATAACGGGGGAAACAACGATACAAACAACTAATGAGCACGACTGTCATGCATGAAGGAGAGCCCTCTGGCCTGAAGTCCACGGCGGAGACGTTGAGCGGTCATCTCTCCGCAGCGATAGCTTGAACGCTGCTGGCGAACTATAGTACACAAAAACTTCACTTTCTTTCGCTTCTTTTCGGGAAATGCAATAGATTCGTCTCCGGGGACGGCGAAAGAAGCAGACAACGGCTCAAAAGAGAACAAATCGATGGGGTTGGTCGCACTCTTGGCTTCCAACGACGATGAGAAGAGGGGAGAGGGCAACGAAATCAGCCCCGAGTACGCGTCGGTAGAACTAGAAACACCACGCTCGTCACGAATAATAGACCCTTCTTTCAATGGAAAAACATCGGCAGTAGTGCCGGTAGATGCACAGAGGCGGGGGCTCTCCTTGTTGCTGGCGCAAAGGCAATCATTACCACAAAACGGGGTAGAGAAGGAGCAGAACGGCAATTGACAACTATCATCCCAATCCGCGCTGGGATTCAGGCTATTATCACCCTACGGCATCACCGCGACTCCCCTCCCCTCACAAAGAAACCATTGTTGTCATCAGTAGAGTCATAAAACGGGAATGTGAACGAAATGCTGGGCTCAAAACAATCCATATAACGGTTCTACGAGGGATTGCGAATGCACCACGATCCTACTTCCGGAAGATCTAAGAAGCAACTAGTCGCGATCTGCAACAAGATAGGAATCGGTACACCACTTCGGGCACCTGCGGGAAGAGAATAATGACAGTTCTGTTGTTGACAAGTGAAACGCCCCATGATCTGTACAGAATGCACACCTCGCTGAGGATGCCATTCGATAGAGCAAGCAATGGAGGTGACAGCGGAGCGGGTATTAGCGACTTCAAGATGGCATTCTCCATTGTGTCACTCCCGGAAACCATGGGGATCGTCTGCCTATCGCGTCCTCTTCCCAACGTGAGGGATGGGAGAGAGTCCCACTCCATCGAAGATGGCATTCTGCGTCATCTTCCTCCATCGCGCTCGGTAGCTCGTTTCTTCGATGCTGCGTTCTTTCCCCTTGTGTATGCGTTTGTGGTTCACTTGGCATGGTGACAGCGGAGTGTGTGAAAAGCGCACCAAACGGGGTCCGTCGACTGTTATCTTCTGTCCGGCATGTTGGAGTCCTTTCGTCTGCCTCTCACGCTAGTCTGTGGGGAAACGATGGCTGCATTCATGCAGTGGGCGACTAGAAAATTCAATTCTGCAGATCGGAATACCCAAGAATAATAGGATGCCATTATTGACACCCCATTATGGAGAAGAGAATTAATGGTGGAGCATTATTCGGATGGATCCAGTAATGGACTGGGATTAATCCCGAGAGTAATAATCTCATGTCATCAATTCTCCTCCATTATTTCTTGTCCCCATTTCTTTCTGAAATCAATTCATATCCATTTCTCCTAGACAGAAGGGAACAAATCCGTGCTTCCAACAGGAAGGGAAGCCCAATTGCTCCCATTCATCCGCTGCAAGTTGGAAGGAGTGTTGCTAGGTGGGGACATGGGAAGAGTCAATCGTTTGAAACAGGTGATTCAAAACCCGAACAGACGGGAGGGACAGACAGACAGAAAACGATGAGCTCGCTTATCGTGAAAGTGATGAACAAGTACCTCACGTCGTTCATTCGTGAGGTCGCTTCGTCCGATCTGCAGTTGTCACTTCTCAATGGCTCTTTAGTGCTCAACAACATAGTGGTCGCCTCCGAGCAGTCGTCATCGCGTAGGAGTTGAATCCCGAGTGTCTTGCTGGATTGTCGCTTCCTCTTTCCGTCAAGCATGTTTCGATTGGTAGTTTGCAAATTCGTGTGAGTGGCTTGCTGCGGGCGTGAGCCGAAGATTCCTTGGGCATCTCTGAACCGGGACACGATTCGTGTCGCTGTGGAGGATGTGTATGCCCTCGTCTCCCTGAAGGAAGGGGAAGCGAAAGCGGAGGAGCCTCCTGTAGCGAAGAAGGACACTCCCCAGCCTGTACCACCAAAATCGGGCTCCTCTATCGATATCATGGATTTTGCGGAGGCCTTTCCGCTCGCGGCCTCGTTGGTGAATTCCATCGAGGTGGACGTGAAGCGAGTGCATCTGCGAGTTGAAAACGGAGAGTGCAGACGTCCTCTGCTGGTTACGAGTAGTGCTTTCAATGCGACGCCGTTTGCTGTGGGCGTGACGCTCCAGTCCCTTGTACTCAAGGCGCCGAAGCGCACTGTGGGCAGTGGCCAGGGGGTACAGGAATTGTCCGTAAAGGGCCTCTCGGTGTACTGGATGACCGATGGCTTCTGTCTGGCTTCCCGTAAGGAGTCGGAAGTGAAGGAGTGGCTGCAGAAGAGTTGCCAGACGGATCCGATGCCGGAGAGTGTCTTGCAGGGTCTGGATCTGTCGGTGCTGCTTCATCTTGATCTGCATCGCATCGAAGAGCGCCAGCTCCCGGGCGAGGAGTGTCTGCAGCGGATCGTCAGCAGGGGAGCGTTGTCGCAGGAGGACGCTGCGATCCTCCGTTGCGTGGACCTTTCTCACAGCGAGGAGGAGTACTGCGATGCCGTGAAGCTGCAGACGCTGAGCGCGGGGTTGGATGATGCGAAGAGGGCGCAGCTTCTCATGGCGGCGCACCAGTTCTACGCTGAGGTGAAAACGCCCCGCCCTCTGGCCTCTGTGTCCGTGGTGGTGGAGAGAGTGCACCTCGCCCTCTCCCACGAACAGTACGCCTGTGCCATGCGTCTGCTTTCCGCTCTCCAAGCAACGCCCTCTGTCCCAGCTGCTCCCGCAGCGGAGAAGATTGAATCTGTCCCTTCGGTGAATGAGGTTGAATCTTCCGCGCCGGTGGAGAAGGTGGAGTCTGTTACTTCGGTGGAGAAGGCGGTGGGCTACAAGGCGGGCGTGCTGCAGTTCGCCCTCCGCTTGGCGACGCTGCTCCTCCGCTCATACCCCGCCTGCGTCTGCTGCCTCGCAGCCCTCTGCCTGTTCCCCTTCCTCCTCTTCCGCAGCCCCAAGGCGGCCGCCCTGCTGCTTCTCCTCGCCGTCCTCGCCGCCACCATCGCCTTCCTCCTCTTCAGGACGCGCCTCAACCGCCTTAACCGCCGCTGGGACGCCGAGCTGCACGCGCGCGAGCAGTGGGCGAGCGCCGCCGCCTGCGTGAAGGAGGTGTGCGTGGAGGTGGCAGACGCGCGCCAGCAGGAGGGGCCGCTGGTGCAGCTGACGCTGGCGCCCACGGAGCTGCAGTGCAGCGTGCGTGATGTGGTGGAGGTGACGGTGTCGCTCGGCTCGCTCTCCATCCGCGACGGCGCCGCCTCGCGCCTCAAGCGCAGGCCTTGCTTTCTGCTCACCACCACGGCTCTCGCTGGCGAGGGCAGCGCCGTCACGGGCGGCTCCTGCTTCGTGAAGGCGTCTCTCCTTCTGCAACTCCGGCCCTGCGACGACAAGAGCGACGTGGACGTCAGCGTGGCCGTCGGCGGCATCAGCGTGGCGGTGCTGCCTCTGCTGCTCGAGGCGCTGCTGTCCTTCGCTCTGCCCCTGCCTGCCTCTGTGTCTTCTCAGTCCGCTGCTCAGTCTGCTGCTCAGTCCGCTGCTGTGCCAACAGAAGAAATGACTCAATCAACGGAGAGAGCCGCGGAGAAGCCCTTGCCGACTTCGTGGACGCACTCTGCGCTGCGTCTCTCGGCCCGCGTGGACCGCGTGCAGCTGCTGCTGGACACGGCACGAGACACTCCCCTGTTCAGCTTGGCGGTTGATGGGATGGGAGCCGCGGTGGACGTAACCGCGGGAACGGTGGCAGTGGATGCATCCTTGCGGGACGTGTCGCTGCTGGACACGACGGAGGGCTGCGGCGTCCACCGCGCCATCCTCGCCATCGACCACGCGGCGGCGGAACAGTTCGTGACCCTCCGCCTGGATGCCGTCACCGACCCGCGCTGTCCCGCCTCTGCCGGCTGCCCCCTCTCGCTGCGCGGTGCAGTGGCGCCGATCGTGGTGGTGGCGCACGTGCGCTGGGCCTACGAGGTCCTCAACGACCTGACGCAGTACGAGGTCCAGAGCCTCCTCGCCAAGCTCCAGGACCTGTCGCCATCCCCGTCCATGCCAGAGGAGACAGAAACGAAGACAGAAACGGAGACGAAGGTGGAAACGACGAAGGCAGAGAAGACGGTGGTGCTCCCTTCGCTGGATGTGCGGGTGGGCGGCCTGCGCTTGCTGCTGCCCAGGTCCAGCGACTGTTGCGACGGACTGAGCGTCGCCGTGAGCGACGTGCTGGTGAGGAGCGAGCCGGAGGAGCCCAACGCGCTGCGGGCCAAGCTCGGCTTCGGCCTCACGGCCACGACCCGTGACCGCTGCCTGACGCACGTGGGCGTCACCGATCTGGACGTGCGTCTCGTGATGGCCCAAACGCTGGGCGTGACTGTTGAGATGAGTCCGCTGGCTGTGGCTGTGGCCGAGGACCAGGTGATCGCCCTCATCTCCCTGCTGGTCCAAGCCCTGCAGGAGCGACCCGTCCTCTTCCCCAGCAAGCCCCTTCCACGCCCTGCCGAGTCGCTTCCTCCCACCACCGCTGCACTCGACACTCCTCAGCAAGCACCTTCCCCTTCATCCGAACCCAATTCCGAGCCCAATTCCGAACCCACACCCACACGCAGGGACTCCGTAACGTCCGTCGATTCGCTCACGTCGGAGCTGGAGGGCTTCGAGTGGAGCTCGCCGACCCCCGAGCCGGAAGTGCCGCAGGTGGTGGTGGACGTGAAGCTGCGCGGCCTGGTGGTGGAGTGGCTTCGAGGCGACGCGGGCTACGAGGGCGTGGTGCACGGGACGGAGATGCTGCGCCGCTGCGGCTCGCTCGCCGGCTCGCTGGTGAGTCTCCACGTCACGGACCTGACGGCCTCCGTTACGGTGAGGCCCTCGGGACTCTCGCTCGGCGCGTCGCTGAACGCCATCGAGGTGAGGGACTCCAGGCCCGAGTCGCCGCTGGTCGACGGCTACAAGGCCGTCCTGCGCATCGGCACCTGGAACGCGCCGGCGCTCGCCGTCCTCCTGGACATGAAGGACGTGCTGTTGGAGGACCTGCCCAACGCCCCCGCCGCGTCGCCCGTGTTGCCTGCCGCGACGGTGAAGGACATCTCGCTGTCGGCGCACCTGGGCGAGCTGGCGGTCGTGCCCTCCAACTACGTCTTCGCCCTGCTCGACGCCCTCTTCCCCTTCCTCCGCCGCCTCCTCGCCGCCCTGAAGCCCGTAGACTTCGCCGCCCTTCTCCCGCCCATGCAGCTTGGCGCTCCCACTGCCCAGTCGGTGCAGCCAGAACAGCCAGCAAAGCCACCACAGCCCACGCAGACAGAGGAGACGCCGCTGCTGCCGAACCTGTTCGTAACGGTCTCCTTCGAGGGCCTCTCGGTCTACGTCGTGGAGGACCCCGAGGACGCTGCCTGCCCCGTGTTCCTGCTCTGCTTCGGACTGAACGCCACGGTGGCCGTGGCTCCCTGGCAGACCGTGGAGGTGGCGGCGCGCATGACGGACCTGCGCGCCTGCCGCTCGAACAACAGCCTCACGCTCCTGCCCGTGGACGTGGACGACGCCATCGCGCCCTTCAATCTCTGGGTGCGCTGCTCGGTGGAGGACCACTTCTCCGCCGTGCGCCTGACCGCGCACTCCTCCTCCCTGCACCTCCGCCTCGGCGTGCTGGACGCCACCCTCCTCGCCAACTTCCTCCGCCACCTCCTCCCCGAACCCCTCGATGCGTCCAAGTACTCCCTTGACGCGCCATCTGAGTCAGCGAAGCCTGAAGCCACCTCTGTTGCCATTGCTGATGCAGTTGCGGAACCTGCTGTTGACACTCCCACCACAGAACCCACGGAACCCACGACGACGGAGGAGCCGCGCCTGAGCGTGCAGGCGGAGGTGAAGCTGGACGAGATCAAGGTGATCCTGGTCAACGACGCGCTGGAGTTCGAGCTGCCCATCCTGCAGCTCCTCGTGTCCGACATCGGCTGCCGGCTCCAGCTCGACGCGGACCTCGCCCTCCAGGCCGGGCTCACTCTCGCCGGCGACTACTACAAGCCCTCCGCGGCCGTGTGGGAGCCCTACCTGGAGCCGTGGTCCGTGCAGGCCTCCGTGGCGCGAGAGAGCAACCCCGAGCCGGAGAAGAACGCCCTCCCGCGCGACAAGAACACGATGACCATCGCGGTCACCTCGCCGACGCTGCTGCAGATCAACTGCACCGCGCCGCTGCTCTCCTCCATCGCCTCCGCCGTGGAGTCCTTCGTGCAGTGCCGCCACAGCCGCCACCGCCGCGGCGACGGCTGCTTCGTGGGCGTGAAGAACGGCACGGGCCTGGAGATGACGTACTGCATCGAGTCGGACGGCGGCGTGAACCACACGCTGCTGAGCGCCTCGGAGCGCGCGCGGCAGGCGATGCAGTGGGACGAGCTGCTGTTCGAGGACATGGTGGAGGTGGAGGTGGCTGGCCAGCGCCGCGCCGTCTGGCTGGAGATGCACGGCGCCTCGCCGCGCCTGCGGCTCTTCGACGCCATCCCCGTGTTCGTCACGGAGGAGGGCGCGGCGCCCTTCCTCGCCACGGACCGCTTCGCCTGGCGGGAGGACGCCGTGGACATCGTCTCGGAGGGCATGTGCGCTACGCTGCGCGTGAGAGAAGATGACATGGCCGCGTGGCAAGAGCGCTTCCGCCGCGTGACGGAGGCGCAGCTGCAGAGCCCGCGCGTGCTGCTGTCCATGCCGGTGGTGGAGGAGGTGAGTCTGCACAAGGAGGTGAGCGTCGGCGACGCGGTGGTGCCCACGCCGCTGCTGGTGCACCCCTCGCTGTACCTCATGTTCCTGGGCCAGGAGTACCGCCAGCTGCCGCCGCGCTCCATCCGCATCCAGCTCCCCGCCTTCGCGCCCATCCTCTGCCCCGTGGACCGCGAGCGCGAGCTCTTCGTCCCGCTGGAGGACGCGGCGCACCGCCGCTTCGACGCGGTGGTGCACAACGGCGAGGCGCAGGGGCGCAAGGTGATCGACGTGACCTCCACCGTGTGCGTGGAGAACTGCACCTCCCTCCCCGTGCGGGCGCGCTTCGTCGCCAAGGACGCGGAGGAGGCCGCCTTCGCGCCGCTGCTCGCGAAGGAGCCGCTGTTCTGCCCGCTGTCGATCATCCACAGCGCGGTGCTGCAGCTCAGCGCGCAGCCGGACGCCGTGGAGTGCGCCGGCATCGACATCGCCTCGCTGGCGAAGACGTGCCCGTCCTGCGTCAACCTGGGCACTGCCGCCGCGCCGCTGTTCGTGCGCGTGGTCGTGCACCACCGCACGGTGTTCGACGCCTTCGGCAAGCAGGCGACGGACCTGGTGCGTCTCTCGCTGGTGCCCGTGCTGGTGCTGCAGAACCTGCTGCCCGTCCCCTTCGCCTACCGCGTCGTGCGCGGGTCGCAGGTGCTGCGCGAGGGCTCGCTGGCGGAGGGGGAGAAAGAGGACCTCTTCGTGACGGAGGCGAACCCGGCGCTGCAGAAGCAGGACCAGCCGCTGCGCATTCGCGTCAGGCCCGCGGGCTCGGAGACCTTCTCGCTCTTCGACGACTCTCTGGTCCCGTTCGTGAGCGACGCGCCGCAGTCGCTGCTGGTGTACGACGAGAACAACCTGCCGCTGCGCCTCAGCTACTACGCCAAGATCTCACAGACGGGCGAGGTGCTGCTCCAGGTCTTCTGCGACTTCTGGATCGTCAACCGCACCGGCGAGGCGCTCACCGTGGCCGAGAAGAAGGAGGACGCCAGCACGCGCCGCCTCTGCCCCGCGCAGAACACCTCCTTCTGCCTGCCCGCGGACTTCGCCACGGGGGCCGACCACGCGCTGAAGCCCGTGCTCTTCTCTACTCACGTTACTGACAGTGCGGGCAGTGCGGGCAGTGCCTCGTTCTTCTTCAAGACGAGCGAGTCGCAGTGGAGCGGGAAGCTGGGCATCGGCGCGGTGGGCACAACCGGCACGACCACGCTGACGATGGACAAGGCGAGCGCGTGCACGCAGAAGAAGGTCTTCGGCATCTCCATCGCGCCCGCGCCGGGCATGTTCGGCTTCACGAAGGTGGTGACCATCGCGCCGTCGCTCCTGCTGCTGAACAAGACGCGCGCGCCGCTGGAGGTCCTCCAGGAGGGCACCGCCGCGCCGCTGCTGCTGGAGGTCGGCAAGCCCACGCCCTTCCACTGGCCGCAGCAGGACCAGCCCATGCGCGTCTGCTTCCGCTCGCAGGGCGCTGCAGCGTCAACAGAGTTCTGCGGGCTGGAGGTGGGCGAGCATCAGCTGCTGCTGCCCAGTCAGTCAAACCAGTCAAACCAGTCAAACCAATCAACCCAGCCAAACCAATCAACCCACCCATGCGTGATCCGCGTGGACAGCGTGCTGGAACTGGAGCACGTGAACGTGGTGATCGACGAGGCGGACGCCTTCAGCACGGAGCTGTTCCTCCGCAAGCAGGAGAAGGGCCTGGACTACAAGGCGCTGCTGGCGCCGGACAGCCGGTTCGCCCCCGTGGCGGTGGACTTCGTGGCGGACATCGCGGGGCTGGGCGTGAGCGTGGTGGACCAATCCCCGCGGGAGATCCTCTACCTGGTGGTGGAGGGCGTCAGCGCGCGCGTGGCGCTCTGCAGCGACCAGTCCCTGGCGCTGAGCGCCTCGGTGCGGCGCATCCAGGTGGACAACAGCATCGCCGGCTCCAAGTACCCCGTGCTCTTCGGCAGTACCGCGGCGGGCGAGGTGGAGACGGCGGAGGACGGCTCCCCGCGGGAGAAGCGCATGATCGACGTGTCGGTGCGCCTGCTGCACCACCCCTCGGTACTGTACCTCAAGTACGTGGGCTTCCTGCTCCAGCCCTGCAGCGTCGCCGTCGACTCGCCCACCGTCATCGCCCTGCTGGACATGATGAGCGAGTTCGCCGTCGTCTCCGCCTTCTTCGACCAGGCCTCCGGCCGCGCCGTGCTGGACGCCGCGCCGCTGCTGGCGGACGCGACGCCGTTCGTGGACACGACCTCGCAGCAGTACTGCTACATCGAGGAGCTGCTGCTGCAGCCCATCTCCGTGAAGCTCTCGCTGCACAACAGCTCCTCCGCGCCGCTGACGGCGGACCTGCTGCCCGCCTCCTCGCTCTTCACGCCGCTGCGCGCGCTGGTGAACACGCTCACCTCGCTGGTGGCGAACCTGCAGAACGCGGCGCTGCAGCTCAACAGCTTTGCGATGACGGACGCCTTCGTGCGCGTGTCGCAGCTGGTGAGCAAGCTGGTGGTGCACTACGTGCTACAGGTGGTCAGCAAGCTCTACCTCCTCCTCGGCGCCTTCAACCTCATCGGCAACCCCGTCGAGCTCGTTGGCAACCTCTCCGAGGGCGTCACCGCCTTCTTCTTCGAGCCCATGGAGTGCCTCGTGAAGCAGCCCAAGGACTTCGTCGGCAGCGTCGGCAAGGGCGCCTCCAAGCTGCTCTCGCTGACCACCTACGGACTGCTGGACTCCGTCAGCAAGGTCACCGACACCGTGGGCAACGGGCTCGCCTCGCTCTCCGTGAGCAAGTCCTTCCAGGCCGACCGCGCCGCGGGCAAGACCGGTTTGGTGCATGGGCTGAGCGCGGGCGTGAAGGGACTCTACAAGGACACGTCGGCGGGCCTGAAGGAGGAGGGACTCATCGGCGGCGTGAAGGGACTGGGCTCGGCAGTGACGGGCCTGGTGATCGACCCGCTGGCGGGCGCCGTCAGCTCCGTCACCAACGCGGTGAACGGCGTCAAGAACATCATCCACAAGGAGAAGGAGCTCGCGCCGCTGCGCCAGCCGCGCTGCATCCCCCTCGACGGCTTCCTGGCCCCCTACGACCCCGTCCTCGCCCGCGGCGCCGCCCTGCTGCGCGCCGTCAACCGCGACACCGCCATCGAGCTGGCGCCGCGCGAGTGCTACGTCTGCCACTGCCCCGTCGACGACGGCGCGCGCGTGGTGCTCTTCACGACGCGGAAGCTGCTGCTGCTGTCGGCGGGCGGCAAGCTGCTGTGGTACGACGACTACGTGCGCGTGGCGCTGGTCCGCGAGGAGAAGAAGGTGCACGTGCAGAAGCGCGGCAAGCCCGTGGACGTGGCCAACGGCGTCTACAACGACCAGTGCGCCTTCGAGGCGGGCTCTCCCGAGGTGGCCTCGCTCCTGTGCGCCTTCGTGGAGAAGGTGGAGGAGATGCCCGTGGAGGACATGGCGGAGTTCGCGAGACAGCTCCTTCAGCTCATCGACCCCTCCGAGGAGAAGAAGGAGGCGGAGCAGCGCCTGCTGCCCGATCTGAGTCTCCTGACCATCGAGGACGTGCGCTACGTTTCCAAGACGGTGATGCTGGCGGGAGAGAGCTACAACGAAGACACGAAGCGGAAGCACATCATGTACAAGGTGGAGGTGCGCTCCGAGCCCAAGGAGGGACACCACGTGCTGTGGAATGTGTACTTCCGCTACACTGCGCTTCAGTTGGAATCGATTGGTTGCATTAATATGTAGGAAAATGCACAACTTGATGAAGCAGAACCCGCGTCTTCACGGAGTGAATGCCCTGTATGTGGCCAGCAATGCCGGCAAGCTCTTCTCTTCGAAGGCAAGGCTGGAGGTCACGGTCAAGGAGTACATGAGAGCCCTCTCTCACAACCCATCTTTGCTATCTTCGAGAGAAGTGGACTCTTTCCTGAAGCACAAGCCCTTTGGGATCCATTGGGACGACAGTGATACGAATGAGTAGCTCCTGTTTGTTAGACAGAGTCGTGGTGGGGCCAAAAGGGCTGCCTCTATTTACCCCCAGCTTGCTGGGCACCAAGCCCCTCGCCGTCTCTTTCCATGCCATCTCAATTCCCACTACTTTCGCAACTCTACCCATGGCTGCCGTTGCTGAAATCAAATTGTTCGGAAAGTGGTACGTTCCATTTCCCGCTGTTGCTCGATGGAGCCGTGCTCATCGTCTGTAGGACCTTCTCCGATGTGGAGGTCGCCGATCTCGCTCTGAAGGTGCGTTTTC
>OIWT01002125.1_pt1 | contig 21342 bp, 21 predicted proteins | sample 1587701 | NCBI WGS metagenome assembly OIWT01 (sample SAMEA3888904, study PRJEB22519) | human gut metagenome | biome: human gut; feature: human-associated habitat; material: faeces | place: Denmark | collected 2009
TAAACTGCAGTAAAGCGTTTGCTACCTTTGCTTGCAACAATTCGCACTCCCTTCAAATTGTAGCAATCGTCCTTTCCATAGACAAGAGTGTCTTCATCAACAATCGCAATTCCCTGGTGGTGTTCAGAATCCACTAAAAAGAAGCGTTCCCTTGTTGAATCGAAGGATGGAGGTGAATTGCAGTCCGATTCGCAAGTACTCGTTTCCTCCTTTCTGTTTTCGCCTGAATCAACACTCATCACAGCCAAATAGTGAGAGGTAAAGGAGATGAGGCAGTGACTGTACAGTGTGGGTATGATAATCATCATTGCCAATTCACTGTACGCTTTCATCCCAATCCAAGAAGAATAACTGGTTTGATGAATACACTAGTGCCTCTTCTGTTTTCATCAGCTGCAGTACATCAGCTTTTGATGTTAACCCTATTGCCATCGAGGATAGTCACAATGGCGCACTCTCCTATTGTTCGTGTTCAGCAGCATAGAGAGAAGCAGAAATCGCACCCTCACAGAGTAATGCCCTAGCCTCATGTATTCTTGTTCCTACGATGCAGAGAGTGGTTTTGTAGGAAGGTAGTTTTGTATTCGTGTATACAAATGTCAAAACACTCAGATCCGTCCAAGAGTATTAGGGACACATTACAAGTATCATTACCATACTGTGAGCACATGATCTGTATAGCAAATGTAATGAAATGGAAGTAGCTTGCATTATACGCATTATCAGCAATACGCTCAGTTCCATCCCTTCTATTTCGGCAATCCCTTTACAACACAATGTTATCCTCGCTTCATAACAAAACGCTATGAATGATCCCACATTCACAGAATGACACAATTCGAGACCATTTCCTCCCGACCGTATCCCCTGTTTTTGTCACTCGAAGGATAAAGCAGTGTGTTTCACTTCGACGATGTCCGATACCTTCCAGGCGAACTACAAAACCGCGAGCAATATTGTCAAGAACATCAACAGCATCTTGGCGACGATAAAGGAGAACAACAGCCTGAGCGAGATGCAGAAGCAGCTCAGCCGTGTGAAGCAGTACTTTGCTCAAGCGCAGGAGGCCCTGAAAATTATGAGAAACACTGCGAGCGTTATGAGCTACAACAACAAAATCCAGGCGATGGGCTCTGTTCGCGACATCGAGCAGTCGCTGGCAACGATCAAAAAGGAAATTGCCCGTCAGGAAGCCAAGCTGAACAAGTCTTCTCTCGTTGGCGCTGTAGCGCGTTTTTCCCCTATCTGATTTGCTAGGACGCCGAGGAAAAGAAGAAGAAGATGGCCGAGGGACTGATCCAGCTTCAGGAGTAGGTGTTTCGTGTTGTGTTTTGATGGTAGTACCACCGGCGTTCTCAACAAGGTGAAGGCCAGCGCTTACGAGAGTGAAGCGATTGGCCACGGCGCCCTGGAGGCTCTGGGCAATCAGCACGAAGTGCTGCTGCGGTCGAGCGAGAAGGTGGAGGAGGTGAAGACGAACGCGAACATGGCGAAGCAGCTGCTTACCGTGACTCTTTCGTGCGGCATTGATGGGTAGGACATGAATAGAAAGACCATCGGAAACAAGGTGTGCGTGTCTGTGATTATTATAATTCTGATCGTGGCGATTGTGACCATGCTATTTTTGATTGCGAATAAGAACAAGAAGTGCTCTGTTTGTTGCACACTTGGCGGGAACCTTCCCTCTCTTCTGGAATGGGGCATAGAATGAAGCCGGAGCTGGAGAACCCGGATGTGCCTCCCAAACAGGGGAAGAAGAGAGAACGCGTAATCACTCCCAGTTCTCGTAACAAAGTAGGTCGTCCCATTTAGCGACACCAATGCGCTTCATCCACCGTAAGATCGGGGAGAATGGAGTGAGGACTAGAGTTCCCCCCACTCCAAAGAAGCGAAAAAGAGTGACATTTGCTTCAGAAAGTCCCCAAGTATGCGTGTACGATGTTACGAGCAGTGCGGTAGGGATTCGTTTGGTATGGGAGTGTAGTTGTCAATTCGAAACCCATCCGCTCCACCGCCTCCAGTAGTTGGAAAACCGGGTAGAGTCCAGCCCCGCTTGCGCTCACCGAAGAAGTATCACCACACCCTTCCTCCTCCCAGCCCACACAGCAACGATGAGATGATGGCAAAGAAGCGAAGTATGCAGAGAATACGGAAAAGGAAACTGGCTGCCATTGCAACGTGGAACAAGCGGCGGCAACTCAAACGACTGCATCCCTCGGATCGTGCAGTATCCTTCAACGTTACGATTCACTGGATAGGACAACCGCTTGCAACTGTCGATGCAATTCGGTGAATTGAGTGACGACTTCTACAAGTACTGCAGGCGGTGGATGCACAACCGCGAGGAGTATGTGCGCAGCGTGGTAAAGGAGATTGAGGGTGAAGAGCCCACCGTCCCTCAGCCCTCCTTCGCCCTGTCCTTCAACTTCCAACACTTCACCGCCATCATGATGCGAGTGCACCAAGACGACCTTGTTCCTATCTCTCTTCCTTGTTCAAAGAAACAGTCGTATCCAAGACTCGGTATGTCCTTCCCCATCATTGGCGCCGGTGTGCTTTTGTCCCCCTCGTTCAGCGGCAGCATCAAGGAGTGCTGCTGCGTGAACGAGTTCTGTGTTTGCAGCAAGGGAGCATCATTCTTAAACGACGAGCCGTATTGGAACATCACATCGATCATGTTCTTCTACACGTCACCTCGCTTCCTCGCACACACCGGCATGCCGTCGCTCTGGCTCGGCGTGCGCGCAAACCCGAAGCCGCCCGACAGTCCGCGGGTCATCGACTCGGGCTTCATCCAGCTCACACTCTGCGAGTAGACGGGCAGCGGCATAGCGCCGCCACCCTCAACAGGCATGGAGGAGAATGGTACGGCGCCCACGCCTTCTTGTGACATGGGCGCGAACCCCGGCAACGACGCAGCGTCTCCCGACGCGAAGGAGAAGGGCGGCATTGCCTGCGGGAGGTAGGAGAAGGAGGCGTTGCCGTGCGAGCCGTCGGTGGGCAGGTACAGCGACGGCATGGACGCCATTGCCGTGGGCAGCGGTTGGAGGGGTTGAGTGGCGGGCGCCTGCAGCGGCGGCGGCGACTGGGAGAGCGGCACGAGCGGCGCCACGGTGAAGGCGGGCATGGCCTCCACCTCCGGGCGGTACGCGGACGACACCACCGGGATGCCCGTCGGCTGCAGCGGCGCGCTCGGCTTCCTCCCCGCAGCAGCCACACGCGATCGCCGTGCCGCCTTTCCTCGCTGCGACGCTTGCGATGCCTGAGCTGTCTGTGACACCTGTGTAACCTGTGCAGCCTGCTCCGACTTCACGCCGGGAAGGGCGGCACTATCCAGCTTCTTCGCGTAGGCCTGCGGGTCAGGACCAGCACGCACACACACCTCCGGCACGCCGCGGCGACAAAGCGTCTTCCAGTGGATCTTGACGGCGTTCTCGGAGCGCCCGGGCAGGTTCTACGCCTCACACCCGCCGCACACGCCCACCTCGGCGATGGAGGACCAGCGGTTGCCCCACTGGCGCTGCAGCGACACGATCAGCATGTCCTCCTCCTCCGTCCAATCGCTACGCCTCACGCCCGCTCGCCGTCGCTACCCCTTGCGAATGGTCGGGTCCACATGGTTGTACCAGCGCTCGCGGCACTGCTTCGCCGTGCGCCCGGGGATGTGCTCCGCCACCTCCGCCCAGTTGGCGCACTGCTGGTGGTACGCGCTCAGCAGGCGGTCCTCCTCCTCCGTCCAGTGGCCCTTCTTCAGCCCCGGCTTCAGCACCTTCTTCCACCGCTGCAGGCACTGCACGTGCGTGCGTCCCGGAATGCGCAGCGCGATGTCCTTCCACCGCTTCTCCCCGAACTCCTTCACCGCCGCGCGCAGCAGCTCGTCCTCTTCCGGCGACCACTTCTGCGGATCGCGTTTGTCCTTCTTGCGACTACGCATCAGTCCCGTTCAGCACACACACATCTCCGTCACATAGTTCACGCCGTTGATCTCCGCGTGCAGGATGCGGTGCCCGCCCTCCTTCTCCGCAGACTCGTCTCCTGAGGGAACATCGGACTGCATCATGGTGGGAGTTCCGTTTATAGCGGGCGAGGCCTGGGGGTGAGGCGAAAAATCGGGACTACTTCGGCCACGTCTTCCACGCACTGCATTTGCGTGTTCTGTCGTGTGAACTTGTTCACGCCGAAGGGAAGCTGCAAGGTGGCGGAGCGCTGGCGCTTCATGTCGGTGAGGGGACTAGGCGTTACACTGCTGCGGGAGAAACACAATTGTTCGAGTTGGAGGGAACTGCTTCGAGACATGGTTAGCACAGGGAAGGACTAGGCATGAGGAGGGTAGGCGAGTCGCACAGGGTCGGGATAGGGCATCCCGCTCTTCATGCGCTCTCTAGCGATGAGGGAGGAGAGCGATGATTACGCATCCACCGCCATGGGTGGCATGTTGAAGGTGTACTGCAGGGCGGACGGAGAGCGGTGCATGATGAGGTCGGGAGAGAGGCGGCTGTCCGGAGCGTCGAAGAAGGGCGTCATTTCCATCTGATTGCGAGAAAAGACCGGCAGGAAGTAGGGCACCTGCAGGTTGGAGGACGGATTGCGATTGAAGGAGATCGGGTTCTTCAAATCCGCCAGCAGAGCGGACTGATTGCGAACCAGAGGCGTCATACCATCCTCACCGACAGTCTCCATCTATGCATTACTCCCACGGAAGGAAGAGGAAACGCCTCCGGGAACAGGCTGAGCCTCCTGGACATCTTGAGCATCGGGGGTGGTCATCAAATCTGCTTCTCACTCCAGCTGCGCAACACCCACCCGGACTCATGCGCGAGAGTCTTCTCTGCATCATTTCGTTGGCGCTCGAAGTCCACAGCCCGCTGAGGTTTCTCGTCATGGGTTCCATTGCTATTTCCTCCTTCATGCCCGACGGCAATCTCATTTCCGAAGAAGGCTCCGTTTGAGAGAGCGTCGATTCTCTCTCTACGAATAACCCACGGGAAACACGGTCTGCCTGTGTTTGAGTCGGTCGTATCCACGACGGAAACGTCTATTCGTCACTTCGAGTCATATGGACTCACTACTGGAATGCGGTGATTGCTGCGGTATGCTTGTGTTCTGTTGCATCATTAAGTAGAATATGTGTGTAGAATCCTCCCGCAAACAATAATAACAGGGAATTGAAAAAGAATGAGAGTTGTGCTCCTCTTCAGCAGTCTCCCACTGAGTTGCGCCATTTGGTGTGTTCTTTCTTTTGGATGTCTATTTGGATGGTCTTCCGGGCCGTGTGCCCCAGCGTTGCCACAGTGACCGTATCCTGCTTTGTGAGGTCACATGCGATTGCGTGGTTGTTTCAAGCGCGCTGTTGAATAGTGTGCACGTCAATGCGAACTGTATCTCTGGAAAAGGATTCGTTCCAACCACTCCATTATCATTCTTCCTGATTCTCTCTACAACGAATCCACACATCCAGATCTATCCATTCTCACCGTCCTTACCCCCATGAGGGCGCATCACCTCATTGGGCTCCATGTCATGACTGACTGCGTCTTTCGTGCCAACAAACACAGAACTGAGGTTCCTCGTCCTTCCTCCTCTTCAATTCCTTCTCCTCCTCATTCTGCTCTCTCCGCTCCATTTTCCGGCTCAGCTTCTCGCCGTCGATGCGGAAGTCGCGGGCCGTGCTCCGCTTGATGAACATCGTCAGATTCACACTCCCCTTGGTTTTCTTGTTCACCTGAATCAGCGTCGCCTCGTACTGCTCGATGGTGTAGATCAGCTCGGGCACCAGCTTCGCCTGCTTCTTCAGATGGATGTCCTTCGATCCGGGCCGTTGCACCAAATGGATCAGCGAATACACCGTGGGCGTCAGCCTGCTGCACACCGCCTCCGTCAGCTTGGTCACCATCTGAATCGGGCAATCATCCCCCGCGAAGGCGATCTGCTTCATCGTCTGGTCCACCACGCCGTAGAAGTCCTTCACCAGACTCAGCAGCGTCTCCGCGATGCTCACCGGCGGCGATGCCTGAATCAGCGGCAGGAAGCCCTCCAGCGCCATCTGCAGCGCCGACACCAGCCGCATGGCTCGGCAACGCCACTCCGTGTAGTAGGCGCTCACCAGGTGGTGCACGCGCTCCTGCTCCACCGCCTCCTTCACCTGGTAGTACTTGCAACTGCCCGCCAGTGCGCCCAGCGGTTTTAGCAGCGCCTGGAACGCGCCGATGACCAGTCGTGCCACGGCGGGCGCGTTCTCCGCGTTGACCGCCAGCTCATCCGTGAAGGCGTCCGCCTCCACCGCCTCCGTCGCCATCACGCCCACCACGCGCTTCACCACCGGCAGCAGCAGCTCCACCGGCACGGCGCCGTGCACCGCCACGTCGCACTGCAACGCGTACAGCGCCGCCACGGCCGTCGGCGGCAGCGTCTGCGGGTGAACAGGATAAAAGAGTGATACGCTCTGGCGGCACTCGGTTCGCAGCCAGGCGAGCAGCGCGGTGACGACGGGCGAGGCGGGCGCGGCGTTGGCGACGAGCAGTTCCAGCCACTTGAACAGCACGGGCAGGTACTTGGGCGGTGCGAGCATCAAGGACTACGAGTGAACCACTGAATGCGCGCGGACGTGGAGCGTAGCGGTGAGGTCCTTAATGTCCAGCGCGTTGTTGGCGAGCACGAGGTCCAGGCAGACCGCCTCGCTCGCTTCAAACAGCCACTCCACGGAGCCGGGCAAGGCGCGCAGCGGCTGCGGCAGGGGATAGAAGTGCAGCAGCGAGGAGGAGGCGACGGTCTGGAACACCAGCGGAACGATGCTCAGGAGGGCGGAGGAGGCGGGAGCCAGCGCGCCGTCTTCGTCTAGGCGTGAGGCGGAGGAGGCGGGCGGACGCGCGGCGCAGAGGAGGTGGAGGCGGTAGGCGTAGCGCGCGGCCTCGCGGCAGTAAGCGCAGAACTCCTTGTTCTCGCGCGAGCGGATGGTGGATGGCGTGAAGGAGGCGATCTAGTGCTCAGCACACGCCCTCATACGCACGGTGCCCTGCAGCAGCTGCGTGAGGAGGCCCAGGATGCTCGCGTCGCTCGTCAGCATGCCCAGCGCCTTCAGCACCTCCGCGTCGGTTTCGCTGGCGTGCTGGGCGTCAATCCATCGCCACTCGCCCACCAGGTCCACGAAGAGCCGAAGCAGGTTGCGCAGTGCGGGCCGTGCGGTGAGCGTCGTAGCTAGCATCCCCGCGAACGGGTCCTTCACCTTCTCGCCGGCGAAGCGGTTCATCTTCTGAACATGACATCTCACCCACATCCTCACGAGGATGTTGTTGAGCAGCGTGGCGATCTGCCCCAGCGTCAGGATGCGCACGGGGTGCAGCGACTGGCTGGCGCTCGCCATCTCCAGCAGCACGGCGGTGCGCACGTACGCGGCGGTCAGGTACAGTGAGGACAGCACGAAGCGCTTGGCCAGGTTGGCCTTGCCCTCGGCCTCGGCCGGGTTGAAGGAGGCGCCCTTGTCCAGGCGGAACTCCTCCACCTCCGCCTGCACCAGTCGCTCCATCAGCAGGTTGAACAGCCTACGCTTGAGCGCCGTTGCCGTCGCTACGTCGACAGCTCCTGTTTCATCTGCTCCACCGACCCGCCCGTGCCCGCACTACCAGCACTGCCTGCACTGCCCACACTGCCAGCACTGCCTGTATTGCTTGCACCTCGGCTGTCACGAGCGTTGCGGTCGCCGAGAACAACAGGCAGGGCGGCGGCGGGGTGGAGGACGAGGGCGACGGTGGCGACGAGGTCGTGCACGGGCTGCTGGATGGCGCCGTTGGCGCAGACCTCGTCCAGCCGCAGCAGCGCGCCCACAGGAGCGTTGGGCCCCTGCGTCTGGAGGAGGGCGCGCAGCTTCTCCGTGAGGAGGTGCAGCACGCGCGGGCGCACGGCGGGCATCTCCAGGTACAGCTTCAGCAGCAGGCGGTAGAACAGCGTGTAGTTGGAGATGTCCGCCGAGTGGATCGCGTTGCTGTATCGCTGCACCAGGTTCATCGCGTCCTCCACCGTCGTCTGCGCGATCCGGTTGCTACGCCTCACGGCCCACGCACACGCCCACGGAACCGTCTCCACCAGCGTCGTGCCCACCTGCGTCAGGGTGATGGTCACATCCGAGTCGGTGGTTTCATCAACCTCACTCTTGCAGAGGAGTTCCACAAGCCCGGCGATGCCCGAGAGACGAACAGAGTCGTCCGACTGATAGCAACACTAGAGTGAAGCGTGGCATAAATCGGAACCTTTTTGAGGATGATGACGAGGATGTCGACAAGGTCGGGGCGGCTGGGCAGGAGTGAGTGGATGCATTGCACGAAGGCAGGCACCATGGCGCTGGGCATCAGCGGGATGCGGCTGACGAGTGTCTACGTGAGAGAAGCTAGCTACACCTACCTTGATGGTGGGGATGGAGGAGAGAATGAAGGAGGGGTAGGAGTGGCACAGCGTGTTCAGCAGGCGGAAGGAGACCTCGTTCACGTTGTGGTGGCTCATCTGCGCCTCAGCGCTGTCAACCACACCCACGTCGTTCACCAGACTGTTCAGCACCGCGGCACGACTGCTCTCCACGCGCGCGAACAGCGCCAGGATGCCGCGCTCGGCGAAGGCGGTGAGCCAGAGGCGCTCGCTGGCGTCGCACTTGCCATTCCAGTGCAGGAGGAACTCGAAGAACTGGATGAGGATCGCGCTGCCCTCGAAGAAGCCGCCGTCCACCACTGCGTACATGTCATCGAACAGCGCGCTGGTGCGCGGCGCGGTGCTGTCCTTGTACTGCGTGATCGGGTATTGGCGGCGCAGCGCGGTCTGGTGAAACTCCTGCTGAAGCCGCGCGAGGAGCAGCGTCCAGACGGTGTGGCGGTACTTCTAGGCTGAAGAGGAGACGATGAAAGCACTTCAGCGTCGGAGAGAGAGAGGAGGATGAGAAGCGAGTACACGGTGGGCGGCAACACGTCGTTCTTCATCACCTCCAGGAACACCTTGCAGAGCGACTGCGCGTGAGGAGGGCGGCAGACACTCACCGTGTTGCTCTTGAGCGCGAAGGAGAACTGACTGATGATGGCGGGCAGCTGGGCGGGCTGGCACTTCTTGCGGATGTTGAGCAGCATCGACATGAGGACGACGCGCGCGACGGAGTCGTTGGTGAGGAGCAGCACTTGGTAGATGGTGCTGGCGACCACGCTGTCCTTCGTCTTGCTCAGCAGCGTGCTGATCTTGTTCACTGTGGCGATGAGCAGGTCGTCCGAGATGTGGCACTCCTACGGGTGGAGGAAGAAACCAGCCGTCACGCGGAACACCGTCAGAAGCGGACACACGTACTCCGCATTCCAATCACGCTCGATCACTCGCTCGATGAAGTGCGTCTAGCGTCAAGTCCTCTCTATGAACCCACCCTGTACTCTGAGAGCGTCATTCCGTTGCCATCCGCGTCCGCCTCGATGAGCACCGTGGAGGACTCGCACATCGACAGCAGCTTGGTCAGCAGGTCCAGCACCTGTTTCATCTGTCCCCTACGATGCACAGCGCCACGCAAGGATACTCGGCATGCGAGCCCATCTTCTTCCCCTCGAAGTCGAAGTACTGCATGAACACGCCCATCACGGCAGGGATTTCGTCCCCAGACAGATCATCCATCTCCAGACAAATGGTCTGAACGAGTTCCGATATCTGATTTGCGCTCGCATCCAGGTCCACAGTACATAGGAGCTGCAGGTTAGGAAACACGAATGAGGCAACCTCGACGGACGCTTTGATGGCGACGAACTGGTTCGATTCGTTCGTGGAAGAGGTTGTGTGTTGCGAAATGGCGGAAAACAATGTGGATAGCTGTTTCAGCGACGTGGTTTTGAGAATCAGCTCGCGAATGGAATCGGACGACAGCATGGACAGTTTTTGAACAATCTACTCTGTCAAACACGCAGATCGCCTCCACATTGTCTTCATACTCCTGAGAGTGGCTCATGAGCGTGTCCTTCGATGTCAGAGACAGCAGCTCGTTGATGACTTCCGTTTGAGCCATCGCAGTTCCAAATTGAGTGAAACAAAAAAAGAGCGGGAGTGGGCCCCCACTCTTTCACTGCTCGTTGTGGGGAGTGAAACGCCCTTTCTCACTGCTCAAGATGGAGACACTCGCCATTCAAGACGGAAAACAGATCTGGTGAAATGGAGTCAAACAAACCCACGAGCAGAATACATGTATTACATCGTCTGGTCCTTCATTTCGCGGAGCGTCAGTGACCGCTCCGTCTTTCTCGTGGAAGCGTCGCCCTTGGAGAACTTCGCGGGGGTGTTGTCCGAGATGGAGAGCAGCGGCGCCTCCACCGTCTTCTCCTCCTTCGGCGCCTTGTTCGTGACCGCCTGCACGACCACTCCGAAGATGGTGAAGGCGGCGATGATGCCGAGGTAGATGTACCACTAGCGATCAGAGGTAGAACAAAGGCGCACCTCCACGGGCGGGTTCATGAGGTGCTTCGTGAAGTGCGGCGAGAAGGGGTTGATCCAGTTGCCCAGGAACTGGCCGAGACTACGCGTGAGGGGAGAGAAGGATGGAACACCCGAAGGTCATGATGTAGCTGCCGATCAGAGAGGTGCCCAGAATCACGACGATGCTAACAGTGAAAGAGGAAAAGGAGCGCTACTTATCCCACACCATCGCGAAGAGGCCAAACTCCAGGGCGAAGGCGCCGATGGCTACGTACAGCACCACATCCGAATGGAAGCGGATGATGCTGTCCAGGATCACATCGGAGTAGACGGCGACAACAGCGCCGAAGGCTGCGCCGATGACGAAGTAGCCGATCTGGAACAGGCACACCAGCAGGATTCCCACGATGATGCCCATGACGCAGGAAGAGCCAATGCTAATCCAAAAGGCCTGCTTCTCGCTACACGTCACACCACGAAAAAACGCAAGACGCCATCGATCCGTTCAGCAAGTCCGTAGCGAGCACAAACGTCGGAATGCCTCCGGCAAGCAGACCGCAAACGAACATGTTGAACTATACCGTTATCCCCGGCACGCAAAAGCACCTTCACGGACTTCTTTCCCAGGAAGCACAGGAACAGACCGAGAGCAATCACGACGCCGTTGATGATAATCTTGTAGTTGTTGTAGACGTTCTCGACTAGAAATCAACCGCCCGCCGCATCACTACTAAAGTCCCACAGATTCTGCTCGTCCATCTTGGAATCCACGAACACCTCCTCCAGACGGAGACTAGGAGACGCCACGGCAATGGAGAGACAGCCCAGCAAGAGCATTGCGAAATGGATGCGCTGCATGATGAATTACACTTCTAATCGATTAGCACAACTCCGTATTGGAACCACGCACCTTTTACAGCTTCAGGGGAATGCCTGTGAAAGACTTTGTGCGCCTGCCAGAATACGGTGCGAAATCGGTTCGTCGTGTTGCACCGCAAATCAAAGCCATATCCTCTCCATCTCCTTCTGTCCTCGTCCCAACTCCATTCCCCCTATGCGTTCTCTTGTTTGCTGCGATTATGGTGTTCACCTGAGATTCCTGGACGGGTCGAGGGGGTTTCATTGACAAAATAGCCTCCTATTTCGGCGAATACGGGGGTTTTGGGGCTGTTTTATGCACTAAACGATAGAGGAGATAGTCCTCTTTTGCCTAATAGCAAAGAAATGAAAGAAAGAAGTGTCGTTGGTGAGATATTGAGGCTAAAAGACTTGCTGGTCCATCTATCGATTTCTGGCTTTTCGTATTATCTCGATTCATAGGGTCGACTATTATGTGCTATTGCTATCCATAAATAGATCTTGCTGTATAAAGCACAATTCAATGCTAACAATAAGAGAATATGTAAGAATGATAGAGAAAAAGAGAGAAGAAGTTCTGCAGAAATAGTCTACTATTTAGGCAATTCCAATATATGTCACTATTTAATGCTTCACATTATCCACATTATGAATTCTGTGTTAATCAACTCTGTTTACACTTATTTGAGGATGAATCATTGTGTACATGATGATCAAATTGACTTATGAGACAGATAGTCAGCCATGCTGATGCAAAACAACTCCTATGTTTGTACTGAACCTACTTGCTCTATTGATTGTGTATCACCATGCATAACACAATAGCACCACAAACGGAGGCAATCATAACCGCATTTGCAATGCTCTCCAAATAAGCCTAAATGGCTTTATTGCAAGGTGTATGACACATGTGATTGCAAATAACAAACAAGTTAAGATCATCAGTATTGCCTTGTGACACAGGAGAATCTGATACATTGTCTCATTTCCTTTCTTCATACAGCCCATTTGAGAAATAGATCTCCTCCCCAAAGTACTACACAAGAGTAATCCGGAATGCCTTGTTTGGTGAGATGCTTACTTGGTACTACTTGTCAGGTATCTGCAACTGGAGGCGAAAGAATCATTCGCAGTCTGTTTCGGAAGATGGGATAAGAAGGCATGATACGTACATGATTCGGAGCGGATCCTTGGCGTGTACCGTAGATGAATGAGGCATCTCATGGAAGTCGCGTGGATTACAGGCTGCCCTCTGCAAATAAGGTTCATTAGTAGCTCGTAGTTCACGTTTGCCTTTCCAGACTCAATGCAGTTTGCCACACCGCTGCTTGCGCCTCCAAGCGCTTGCCACACTTCAAGAAGGGAGTAATCCTCCTCTCTGGATTGCGCAATCTTCTTTCGTCTTCCAATGACTGCGCATTCCCACATAAGTGTTCCCTCTCTTCAGTGGAAAACCCAGCGAGAATCTTCTGATAGAAAGCCTCGCCAACAGTCATGAAATCCCTCACCAATGATTCGTTGATAAAGCGCAGACCGGGGTAGCACACCGATGCTCTCATGAAGTATGGCTTCATCCCCTCCGAGATTAGGAAGCATCCATCGATCAACGCAAACATGACACTCTCCAGAATCAACACCGGAGAAGGATAGACAACTCCCATAACTGAATCACAAAGCAACTTCCGTAAGAAGGACAGGATTGGTAGAACCAAGAGAGACATCGGCCTCTTTTCCACAGCAAGAAGGCAGAAAGCGTTGTTCAAAGCGTTGAGACGAGCGAAGACTTCAGGCAGTTGCTTGAGACAATCGTGAAGCACCTCAATACTCACTCCCCATGATCCTCTACACACACAGAAGCGCAGTGCAGTCACTCCATAATCCCTTAGTCATTCCAAGATAGTCATGATCTCCAGCCATCTGCTCTCATATGGCTTCACAGACACTATCAACTTCAAACTACACAAATCATTCACTATACTCCTCTTCTCCTCAAATTACTTCTCTTAGATGCTTAAGAGCAACAATACGCACTCCATTGAAACAATTATCCAGAGAGCCTCCTTTATCCCACTTGATCCATTTGAATAGTATAAGAGCAGTCTCCTTTAGCAGTATATGCACAAAAACCCTCGGCTCTATCATAGACACATGATGGTCCTCTATCCATCACTGAAGCTCTTCATCACCATTAGGCTGCATTGGCTTGCCAGAACAAACACAAATTACCCATTTTTTCCGCCTACGGCGTCCGGACTGGACGGGTCGGGATCCCAAGGATTTCGATGTGTGGACGGGTTGGAATTTTGGGGGGTGAACACCATAGAGATTCGCCAAAAAGGGTTAGGAAAAGTGGAACGCCAATGAAGTGACCAGCCGTGTGGTAACCTGCTATTCTCTTTTTCCCTTTTGCGCTCTATCTCTGTCCCTTATGAATCTGAACTCAAAGAGTGGATCTCTCGCATCCGCTCCAGGTTTAAAGGAGTGTCGTCAATGCCACTGTACGAAGCCCATTCGGTGTTTCCTCCGAAAGAACAGTGCAGGGCTGTGTATAATTTGTGATAGCTGTCGTGAGACTCAAATGAAGCGCTACTATGGTGGCTCTCAGTTTACTGCGTTATTCGTAGAGCGGAAGAAGGATATGGAAAGAAACGAGAAGAAACCTCCCATATTTGCGCCTAAGAGGATTCGCTCCTATCTTCCCATTCGCCCCGCGCCTGAGAAAGTGGAGCCTGTTGAGAAGTCAGACCCCGGCTTCCCAAGGACTCCGACTCCCTTAAGCAGCGACTCATCATCTCCAACGCCATATGTTAGCTATTTGAATACTACACCGGTTCCGTACTCGAAATGGATCCAAGTGACTCAGTTTTGTCAGGGGATGTCGGATGACTCCATTCCAAAAGCGCGACTTATTTATTACTCGAAGATGTCAATTTATAGCGGTTTTAGTGATTTGGATCAGTGTCCTCTTCCGAATCAGCCATCTCTCCCTGGCTCTGCTCAAAGCGTTCCCCTTGACAAATCGGACGAGGCGCTTTCCCCGCTGTATTCCAGTTGTTCCCAAGAGAATTCCCATCACGTGGTGCTCTGAGTGTGAAGTCTTGTTTTGGCATCCTCTTCTCTACTTACTGCCATGTATTTTCGTTTAGTTCTCCGTGTTTATACTCATCTCGCAATCTCTTTCTTCCTTCGCTTTTCCTCTTGTCTTCTGTTTCTTTCGAGACAGCTCGCTGTGATTCAACCCAAAAACATCAAAACAAATCACCGCTGTGAAACTCCCCTTTGTGTTTTGTCAACGACAACTGTTTCCATCCACATTTCGTGGATTGACGTGCATACTTCTCTGTTGCCCATGCTGCTTTGTGCGTTTCTGCTTTGCTTTTGTGTGTTTCCGGGTGGATGATGACTGGGTAGGCATTGTGCGTTCTTGCAGTCCGGATGAGCATCTCTTCACCGTCTCTATTGTTTTCAGGGACGACTCCACGTCTCAGTCCCTGCTCATCTTCGATGGGGAGAGTGACAACGTTTTATATACATTCAACGGCTATGGGCACGATAACTCGGTGTTCTACGACAAAGTATGCTTGAAATCGAAGCTGTATACGATTGTCGCTCGGGATGGGTTGCTCTTTTCCTCCACTCTCATTCCTAGATTGCGTTCCGCATGGCCACTCGATTCGTATTTCAGTATTCTCACAGATCACTCAATCGAGCTTTTCCGTGGCACCTGTGACTTTAACGGGGAGCGGGAATACGAGTTTTACCGTACTCCTTACAATCAGCCATAACTGGATAGCATCCGTTGTCATCGAGGCTCACAGCAACTGGCTGTTCGCGGACGAGGTGGACACGTCCTCGTGGGTGCTCCCGGACTACGACGACTCCGACTGGAACGTGAAGCACTACGGCGAGTTCCCTCCGTACAATGGTCGTCGCTTCTACCGCATTCACGTGTCCCTCGACACGCGTGCTCTGGAATACTCCGGCTCCCTCCTGCTGGGTCTCCGCGGCCGCAACGACTCCTCCCTCTACATCGACGGAGATGCTGTCTTCGAGCATCTGTGCCCTCTCTCCCGCCCTCTCACTCACAGACCCACCGCGTTGGACGAGGACGCCTTCAACGGCACGGAGACCCCCTACTTCCAGTACACTCTTCCCGCCCACCGGCTTGGCGCCTCGTTGGTGGTAGCTGTCCAGACGGACGCCGCCATTGCTCAGAGCGTCCCCGACGTGTTCGACGCCGTGGCGGTGATGCTCCCGCGCCACGCCTCGCGCCTGCTGGACGGCGTGGCGAAGAGCGCGCACGCCAAGGACTTCTACAGCAATCCGCTGGGCCAGGCGCTGGACGGCAACCGGCAGAGTGCCTGGCGCATCGCCGGAAGCCGGGCCGATTTCGCGTTCACGTTCAGCCGAGGGCGGTTCGAGTACCTGAACGAGTACGCGATCACCGCCGCGCAGCCCGAGGCCGCCCGTCCCGTGAGCTGGGTGGTGTGTGGCTGTCTTCAAAGCAGCGAGGAGAGTTGCCGTGAAGTGGGTTGTGATGTGAAGTTAGAAGAGAGTTGTGATGTGAAGTCAGAAGTGGGTTGTGATGTGAAGTCAGAAGTGGGTTGTGAAGCGGGTTGTGATGTGCTGGATGTGCGGCAAGATGTGTCGTGGCTGGGGACCTCGCAGACGCGCAGGTTCGCGATGAACGGACGAGCGCGCGCCTACCGCTCCTACCGCATCGACTTCGGTGGGGCGCGGTGCGCAGCACTCACTTGTAGAGGCGACGGGCGCGGAGATGACCATCGGCGAGATCGCCATGGGCTGCAGCCCGCAGCCGGCGCCCGCCATGCTGCGCTATCCCGTCGCGGCGGTGGAGGGTTGGGTCGACTTCCCTCTCTCCGTGGCGCCCGTGGTGAACGAGTACGAGGACTTCGCCGTGGTGCCCGCCCTGCCCGCGGGACTCACGCTCCACCCCGCGACGGGCGTGCTGAGCGGCGTGCTGACCCAGCCGTTCGCGGGGCAGTTCACCGTCTCCGCCAGGCACCGCGCGCTCCGCACGGTGGCCAACACGACGCTGGCAGTGTCCGTTTCAGGCATACTCTCTTATCCCACGTCACGCGTAGTCTGTCCCGAGACCGCGCGGCTAGTGCGCCTGAAGTGGGCCAGTCTGCAGCACAGCCACCTGGAGGCCTGGGAGCTGCGCCACAACGGTACGGTGCTGGCGGCGGGCCGCGGGGTGGACGCGGGAGAGGACGCGCTGGTGCAGTCGCGCGTGTTCTGCCTGCCGCTCGGCGACTACACGCTGCACCAGCGCGTTCTCGCCTCCCACGCCGCCACGCGCGCCGGGCACCTCACCCTGCAACTCCACGCGCCTGTTCCCTGTGCCGATAGTACTGGCAATGGTGTTAATGGTGGTGGTGATGGTGGTGATGGTGATGGTGATAACGATGATGGTGGTGATGGTGGTGGTGTTAATGGTGGTGGTGGTGGTGTTAATAATGGTGTTAATGGTGGTGCTGGTGACGCGCGCCAAAGCTACGATTTCCACACGCTCACCGTTCTGCCCTTCGCGGAGTGCGACGCGGCCTGGAGCGAGCTGCCCGCGTCCCCCTTCACGCCGCGCTGCGACGCGTTCGCCTTCACCACGCGCCTGCTGCTGGACGCCAACACGCAGTGGCACGCCAACACCGACGACTGGGTCGACAAGCGCTGGTACTCCACCCACTACGACGAAACGCCCTCCTGGTTCGTCACCACCACCGCGTCACTCCCCTTCTTCCGCTCGGAGGCGCGCCTGCGCCTCTGGCTGTCCGTGGACAAGGCGGCAGCCGAGTCCTACGAGCTGCTGCTGCGCGGCTCCACGCACGTCTCGCTGTTCCTCAACGGGTACAAGCTGGGCAGCAAGGAGGCCCCGCGGCGAGACAGCTGGTTCGCCTACCGCCTCTCCGCCGACCTGTTACACGACGGCGCCAACCTCCTCGCTCTCTCTTTCGCCTCTGACAACGGCCACGGCCCGTGCAGCGACTCACCCATCGCCGTTCTCCTGCAGCCCGTGTTGGCGCGCTCCGCGCCGCTGACCTACGAGTCGCTGTCCATCGCCACCTCCTCGCCGCCCATCGCCGGCTTCCCGCCGCAGGCCCTCTTCGACAGCAACCCGCTGTCCGAGTGGCGCGGCGCCCTGGAGAACGGCCGCCTCCAGCTCACCGTGGAGCTGCCGCCCACCACTCTCTTCTATCTGAACGAGTACTGCGTGGTCTCCTCCTCCACCGCACCCGACTATGACCCCGCCGGCTGGTCGCTCAAGGGGCGGCTGGCCAGCGGGTGGTGGGTCTCGCTCTCCGCCGTCAGCAGCGTGCACTTCTTCCAGCGCGGCGAGAAGCGCTGCTTCCCCGTGCTCGCGCAGACCCCGCCGCTGCTGTCCGAGCTGCAGATCAGCTTCGCCTCCTTCTGGCGCGAGGGCTTCGTCCAGCTGAGCGAAATCCTTCTCAACTGCGTCGCCTTCGCTCGCGTGCCCCTGCCGCCCTTCGAGTACCGTCCCTGCACCCTGGCGGTGGTGAAGAACGTGGAGTTGGCGCGCAGTGACACGCCGTGCGCCTTCTACTCTGCCTACACCATCGAGCCGAGCCTGCCGTGGGGCCTCGCCATCGACAGCGGAAATGGGCAGGTGTTCGGGAAGCTCGACAAGGTGCTGCCCGACACCACCTTCACGGTGCACGCGCTGAGCTACGCGCAGGAGGTTCGCACGACGCTGACGCTGCAGTTCCGCGAGTGCGAAGCGCCCATGTCGCTTCTGCACCTTCAGCTCTCCGACCTTGACAACACCGCTCTTCTCTCCTTCCGCCTCACCGCCGGTCCCGCTGGCACCAGTGGCGCTACCATCGCCTCGCAGCAGATCCCGCTCGCCTCCTCCTCCCAGGACTACTTCTATTGCGTTGCCTCCGGCGCCTACTCCCTCCAGTTCCACGACCGTCGCAACGCGGGCTTCCTGGACACGCACTTCGCCCTCGCCGTGGACGGCGTGCTCGTGCACGCGGGCTACTTCAACCCCGGCTTCTCCAACATCCATGTCGACTTCACCACGGGTTTCCTCCTGCCCCGGCAGACGCCCTGGTACTACTCACTCGACGGCAGCACGCCGCCCGCGCAGTGGTTTCGCACCATCGACTCCGTGCACGAGACGTGGGAGGTGGCGCAGCCGGGCGCATTCCCCGCGCCGCTGGCCCGCACGCAGTACTTCAAGACGGTGATGGACCTGCAGACGCTGCCTGTGGCGCTGGCCTCGCAGGTGGCGTACGTGATCGAGGTGAACGTCAAGGGCGGCGTGTGCGTCTATGTCGATGGGAAGGAGGTGCTGCGGCACAGACTGCCGCTGGGCGTGCTGACTCCGCAGACACGGCCCACGGCGTCGTTCCCTCAGACCCGCTCGGTGTTTGGAAGTGTGAGCGTGCAGTTCGCCGAGTGGGAGGAGAAGGTGGTGGTGATCGCGGCGGAGGTGCATGACGCCGATGTCCAAAATACCTCCGATTTTTGGATGCGCGTGCGGCTGGTTCCGGACGAGTCGCAGTGCGAGTTTGAGGCGAAGGTGTCGAGCAACAAGGAGGCGGCAATCTCGGATTTGGCCGCGGTGTTCAACAACCGTTACTACGACAAGATGGTGGTGCACGACGAGTGCGAGGACGTGGAGCTGTTCTTTGATTTGGAGGCGACGTCGTATCAGTACGTGACGGAGCTGTGTCTGTTCACCGGCAACACCGCCGGCGAGTACCCCCACGCCTTGGCGCTGGATGGGGGTGTGGTTACCGGCAATACTACTGTGAGTGCTGTGAGTGGTACTGTGAGTGGTGCTGCAAATACCATGAGTGGTACAGCTGCGAGGACCACCACACCCACAGGAGAGGAGGTGACGTGGGAGGAGCTGTTCGCCGAGGAAGGGCTCTGGTTCCCGAAGGTGGCGTACGGCATCTCGCAGTGCTTCCACTTCTACAACGAGAAGAGCTACGCGCACTTCCGCCTGCGCCTGCGCGACTGCGAGCACAAGGACGTGATGGAGGTGGCGGAGGTGGAGTTCTTTTCGCGCCGCCTCGACGGCTTCTGCGAGGACGCCAGCAGCGCCGGGCACACGCGCACGCCCAGCGGCGAGTGGAAAGACTACGCCTGCCCCGCGCTGTACTGGGGCCGCCTGCTGCGCTACTGCGAGAACGGGACGTGGTCGCAGGAGGTAAACTACTGCCGACCCGTATCGCCGACGGCGTTCAAGTACCCGGCGGAGATGTTCATGGTGCGGCGGAAGCAGTTCGTCTCCATCGTGCCCACGGTGGTCGGCAAGGAACTGCTGTTCGCGATCGACGCGGTGCCGAAGGGGATGCGGTTCGACAACAGCACGGGCGAGCTGAGCGGGTTCTACCAGGAGGAGCGCGTGATGATGAAGGTGGAGGTGACGGTGGTGAACCCGAGCGGCAGGCAGCAGACCTCATTCGCACTGTATGTGGTGAACCACAACGAGGACCTGCTGCTCGTCATCGCGGGCCTTGCGATCGCGTGTCTGCTGCTGCTGGCGGTGTATATCGTGATTGTGATGAGGAGGAGCTCGGAGAGTGTGGAGCGGGAGGCGAAAAGGTCGCATTTGCACACCAAGGAGTTGCCAAAGAACATGTTACCATTACTTGTATAATAATCCGACAGGGTGTTTGTTACAAAGAGGGATGGATAGAGAAACTAGAATACATGCTCGTCGTTGTCCTTCGACAGCCTCTGCTCAAAGTTCTACGGTCAAACAGAAAGGTGGCGGCTACAAGAATGTCCTCGTCCATCTCCTTGCAAATGGTCATTATGCGCTGGCAACTGTCCAGCATTGCCTTCTTGGGAGGGTACGTGGGTCCATTTGTCTGAATCTGCACGATCACGCAAAAGCGAAAAACCCACCTTAATTTCAATACTCGTCTTCAGGGGATGGGGCACTCTGTACCCCACAAACTTCACGCGCGGGTCTTCGATCATATCCCTTCGCGTTAGGAAAAAGCAGCCATTCCGTACATTCGGAGCACGTTGCCAAGGGTATGGTCCTCTGCCTCGATGATGTACTTGCACGCATTGCTAATTTTGGTCTCAACCACCTGTGTGACTCTAATCGTAAGAACGGGGAGCACGCCTGCGGCGACGCAACGCCCTACTTCGAGAGACCGTCCTCAACGTGGACAGCTAAGTCGGGGTCGGGAGCATTCATGTTGGACGATTATTCTGCCGCATGCTGTACTTGTGCGAGTGAGATGAGGCATTGAAATATAGTGAATTTGGAAGGAAACACACCCCATCGGAGAGGGAAACCGACTTTGACTCCATTCTCTTTCGTATTGCATCTATCTTATTAGAGCCGTGTTTCTAGAAGAGTTGAATCCACAAGAGGGATGGTAATGCAAATGCACCCCATGACCTCGGCATTCAAGTATTGTGTGCTACATGGATAAAACGAAAGAGAGCCGGTGGAAATGAGAAAGAAAAGAGCAATCCATGCGAACCGAATCTCTGTTTGAATAGTATTCCCGTTATTCGGATAGCCGTTTCGGGATGCCCGTCCATTCATGCAGTGTTCAACAGAAAGGAATGTACAGCACGTCTATCGATTTGGAAGACATAGATCCGCGAAATCTGAAGAAGTGTACGCAATGCAGGAAGTATAAGAGGATCTCCTCCTTTATCAGCAAACGAGGCAGAAAGTTATGTCTCCTTTGCGACGCCTGCCGGAATCTCTTTTCCGTGTACCGTTCCCGTGGACGCTGTTCCTCTATTTTCACATATAGGGCGGAAGAAGGCTGTACGAATGAACAGCCAGCGAATCCGACGGCAGTGTCCGGCTGATCACGCGACGGTGCAATGTGTTGTTCCCTGCACCAGATGGGTGGTTATCGAGAACACCTTCTTTTCTGAATTGGATTATCCCATAATTGTGGCGAAAGTCGTTAGTTCCTCTTAGTTCCCCTGTTTGTTGCAATCATCCCTTCCGACGAAGCACATAGGGTGTTGAACAAGCAGGCTCTAAAAGCACTTATTCGGCCTTCTTGGCGGCCTTCTTCGCCTTGCTCTTCT
>OIWT01002128.1_pt1 | contig 21329 bp, 13 predicted proteins | sample 1587701 | NCBI WGS metagenome assembly OIWT01 (sample SAMEA3888904, study PRJEB22519) | human gut metagenome | biome: human gut; feature: human-associated habitat; material: faeces | place: Denmark | collected 2009
ATCGCAGGGATATGAATAAAACGTATTATTGCGATATGCAGGACAAATTGTTCTTTCCGCACGTCCGCGCCGGAACCTGTTATTCCGAAATTATTTTCGAGGCGGAAGTGGACGATAACGAAGAGGTATACGCGGCGTATCTCGAACCCGTTAAGACGGACGGACATTACGGCTTGCAGGCGGATTGCCTCAACAGGCGTACAACCGAAGAGTTTATCGCGCGCACGCACGAAAAGTACGCGAAATACGTAGGCGAATATTTCGGAACAACTATTCCCGGTATATTTATGGACGAGCCGTCCGCGGGCGGACTTCTGCCTTATACCGACGAGGTCGTTGCCAAATTCAAGGAAATACGGGGTTACGACGTAACCGATTATTACTATAAACTTTCGTCGGAATATTACGGCGACGGGAAAAAGGTTCGCAGAGATTATATAGAAACGATAACGAGGCTGTTTTGCGACAATTTTATCTCGCCCATAACGCAATGGTGCGAGCGGCACGGTCTTGAGTCGACGGGGCATTTTTACGGCGAGGAAGACCCTCTTTCGGGTTCGCTTTGCGCGCAAAGCGTGTACAGACAGACGAAACTCATGGGGATTCCCGGGTTCGATATAATAGGTCGTTACGTTGGGGACAGAGATCACTGCGCGTTGATTCTCGGCGCGAAAATCGTCGTATCGGCGGCTATTCAAAGCGGCAAGAAGAGAATTTTAGCGGAGTGTTTCGCGTTGAATCCGTTTAATTTCGGATACGACGGACTCAGAAAAACAGCCGATTGGCTGTTTGCTCTGGGGATAGATACTTTTGCCCCTCACGCTTTCCATTACGGATACGGCGCATATCAGCGGACGGACGCGGGTAAATCGTTCTTCTATCAGGACCCGCTTTACGGCGAGTATACGGAGTTTGCCGCTTACGCGGGCAGGATAAGTAACTTGTTGTCGCTTTTCAGCCACGAAAACGAAGTTCTCCTCGTTTTGCCGAGTTGCGGATTTGCCGAGGAGGTTCCGTTCCCGATGTGTAACACGGGCGTGTATCCGAGCGACAGGGCAAAGACGATGCAATCGCGTTTATACGCGGCTGTCCGTTATCTTATAGAAAGACAAATTGTCTGGAACGTCGCCGACGTTCAGGGCGTTGCTGACGCGGACGTTCGCGACGGGACGATAAATATCGGCAAGTGTTCGTATAAAAAAGTCATTTTTATAAACGGAGGCGAGGAAGAAGCGCGCGTTTACGAAAAAACTTTGAAAGCAGGCGTCGATTGCGTGGCGTTCGACGGTAAGTCTTTCGACGGCTTCCCGCAGAAGGAAGGGCTTTTTGGCGGAGAGAATATTCTCGCGCTGGAAAAACGGAGAGGAAGCGAAAAACTGTTGTTTTTATATCAGAACGACAAATCGTTTGCAGAAGTGAAAGTTCCCGTCGCCGGCAGAACGGTTATATATGACGGCAAAAACGACGAATGGTCGGAAGTCGTTGCGAAAAACGGCGAAGCGACGATAGGAATCAAAGGTTACGGGTCGGCTGTTTTGCTTATCGGCGCTACGGACGACGTAAAAACCTTAGGCGAGTATTCTTATGCGGTTTCGGGCGATACGGTAATCGAATGCGAAAGAAATCCCCAATGGGTTTATATGCCCGTCGGCGCGAAATCGGCGATAACGACTTACGATATAGAAATCGGCGGCGGTAAAGAAAAAATAACGTTTGAAGCGCATAAATACGCAAGATTGCGCGAACTTATCGGCACGCAGGACGAAATATACTCGGGCGAATACGTCGTTCCTTATTTCGACGTTGCGCCGAGAATGAAATCGATATATCCGAAGAGGGCGGTTTTCAGAGCGAAGATCGAAAAGATCGACGGGGACGAAGCCGTGCTTTTCGACGGCGGAACGTTTTCGGGAGACTATAAACTGTTCTGGAACGGCGAAGAGATACCCACAAGGGAGATAGTTCCGCACAGGGTGTATGACGCAAAAAACAAAATTTTCAAACCCGTGTGGAAAGACGGAATCAACATATTGGAAATATCGTTCGACGAAGGCGGAGAATTCGACGGCGTGAACGGTGAAATATATTTATACAAGGAGCAAATATGAAACTCATAGTAGCAAAAAACACCGAAGAAATGGCAAAACTTTCGGCGAAACAGGCGGCAGACGTTCTTAACGCCGCAATCGAAAAAAAAGGCTCGGCAAGATTACTTTTGTCAACGGGCGCGTCCCAACTCGAATTCTTCAAAGAGTTCGTAAAACAGAAAGTCGAATGGCATAAAGTGGAAATGTTCCACCTCGACGAATACGTCGGAATATCTCCCGACCACCCCGCGAGCTTCAATAATTATCTTACGAAAAGATTCGTGGAAAAAGTGTTGCCGGGGAAAGTTCATCTTATATGCGGACTCGACGATCCTTTCAAAACGATCGAGAAGCTTACGGCTCTCGTTAACGAGCGCGAGATAGATCTCGGAATGATAGGCATAGGCGAAAACGCGCATATAGCGTTTAACGACCCGCCGGCAGATTTCAACGACCCGAGATCGTACAAAATAGTTACGCTCGCGCCGAGATGTTTACAGCAACAGGTGGGCGAAGGATGGTTCAAATCGGTTGACGAAACGTATAAACAGGCAATATCGATGACGTGTCCGCAGATCATGAAGTGCGAACATATCATATGCGTGGTTCCGTATAAGGTCAAAGCCAAAGCCATCTATAAAACTTTCACGAGCGAAATTACCGAAGAAGTACCGGCGACGTTGCTCAAAAAACATGCCGACACGACTGTCTGGTGCGATCCCGATTCCGCTTCCGGATTGTCTCGGGACGTAATCGAAAAATATTCCGACTGATTAAAATTTCATCGGTCGGAGAAAAAGAATAGGAGGAAAGAATAATGAAAAAATTCAGAAGAACACTTGCGGGCGCAATCGCTCTTGTCTCGTCGGTCGTTATCGGCATGACGACGCTTACCGGTTGCGGAGCAAAAGAAAGCGTCGTCAGAGACGAAAAGACGATCAATATCCGCGCGTGTATCGGCGGTTACGGCGATTCGTGGCTCCGCGCGCTTGCGGATAAATTCAACGAGGTATATGCCGACAAGGGCTATAAAGCAAACGTTCTTGCAAGTTCGACGGACCTTGAAAGTAAAGTCGCTATGAAAGAATTGTATTCTAAAGACGACTGGGTAGATTTATACTTCGTCAACGTAAACAATACGATGGCTCAATTTACCGAGAGCGGCGGCGAATACGGACAACTCGTAGCCGACCTTACCGATACGGTCTGGAATAACACGGCCATAAACTTCAACGGCGAAGAGGAGAGCAAAACCCTCATATCCGAAAAAATGCAGGTTTCGCTTCCGGACGACGTTTTAAAGGTGAACGGCAGAGTTTACGGATTCAATACGAGCAACGATATCGGCGGAATGATTGTCAACACCGCCAAACTTGCGAAATACGGCGTTACGAGAATTCCGAAAACCACCAACGAACTCTTCGACGTTTTCGAACTCATCTACGAGGGAGACGCGTCGAAAGGCATAAAAGGCTCGCTCGAAAGCAACATTTTCCCCGTAACCTTCCTCGGCGGCGATAACGGTTATCCCATTCACTTCGTAACCGCATGGCAGGCTCAATACGCCGGCATCGAAGAGTACGGAAGATTTTACGGGTATACCGACGAAAGCGGCAACGACAGGCTCGAGGACGGTTATAAGGTATATGACGACGAGTCCCTCAATAAAATGCTCGAAGCGATGTTCAACATGTACGACAGTTCGTTCGTTGCGAGCGGCTCGAACAACAACTCGATTGATACCGCTCATATCAAAATAATGAGCGATAAGGGCGGCGCGGTGTTTATGTCCGACGGAAACTGGGCGTATAACGAAATTATCACCAACTACCAGTCCTCGATAAACAATCTTGCGTTTGCAAACGTTCCCGTGCTTTCCGCCGTCGGCGTAAAACTCTTCGGGAAAAACACGTCTTACGGTTTCGACGACGACAAATGCGAGCAGGTTCTTTCTTTCGCGATAGATAAGACGGACGAAGGAAAGACCGCAGCGGAAATCGTTGCCGACGCAAAGAGCGAAAAAGGCTGGGATCTGAACGAAAGAGAAGTAACCGAAGTTATGAAAGCGCGCGGAATATACTGTTCGCGTTCCGCTTTGGCGGCAGGCGCGTTCGTTGCCGAAAAATCTCAGGTAAAAGATCTTTGCTATCTTTTCCTTCGTATGTTCGCAAGCGACGACAACGCAACTCTTTACAATAGAGAATGTAACGGTTTCACCGCTTATATGACGGATTTTTCAAAGGCGAAAGACACGGGGTATAATAAACAGTGTCAGGCGATAGTCAAAACGGCTTACGCTACGCCCGTATGGATGAACTCCACCGATTTAAGGCTTAAAATGGGGCATAATAACCTTATTTTCCCCAACTCCGATTTGTCGTTCGTAAGCAAAATAATCGGAAAGCAGGCAACCATTTATAAAGACGGTAAAAAGACGGGCGACAAGTCGCTCTACGCGAAGAATGCCGAAGATATGCTCGTCGAAGTTCGCGCTTATGCGAAAGACAATTGGGCGGAATGGGTAAAAAAAGTTACGAAATAAAAGCCGTAATCGGCGGGAGACGTTAAAATGGCGAAAATAACAAGCTCTTATTCAAAATTCGAAAGGAAAGATTTTCCCTTCGTCTATTTGTTGATCGCTTTGCCCGTGTTGCAGTTTGCCGTATTCTGGTTTTACGTAAACATCAGTTCGTTTACGTTGTCGTTTAAAGACGCCCTGGGCAGATGGACGATGGACAACTTTAAACAGGTATGGCACGGGCTTACGCACGCGGATCAATACGGAACGAACATCGTTACCATGATTTTGCGTTCGTTCGTGCTGTGGTTCATATCTAACTGCGTCGTCTTTCCCATCTCGCTTTGTACCACTTACGTTTTGTTCAGAAGGGTTTTCGGTCACTATGTTTTCCGTGTGATATACATGTTGCCGAGCCTTATAGGCGGCGTTGTGTGGATAGCCACGATGAAACAGGTGTTGGGCAACACCGGCGCGATCGTCTATCTTCTGAAAAAGGCGGGCATTACGCTTTCGGGCGCGGTTAAAAACGACGGGCTTATGTACGACGTTGCCACGGCGTTCCCGACATTGTGCGCAACCGTGTTCATTTACGGAATAGCGGGCGGAAACGCCGTGGTTACAGGCGCGTATGCGCGTATACCGGAAGACCTTTTCGACGTCGGAAAGCTCGACGGCATAGAATTCTGGCGCGAATTTTTCAACGTCTGTCTGCCGTGCATATGGCCTACGGTTTCCACCTTGCTTACGTTTTCGCTTTGCACGATATTCGTCGGCGAGGGAAACGTATTCCTTTATACCAACGGCGAAGGCGGTTACGGTCTCGACACTATGGGATTTTATATACAATATCTCGTATACAGGCTGTCGCTCACGAGTTCGGAAAAAATGCCTTACGGATATCCTGCCGCCATCGGACTTTTTATCACGGTAATCACTTTGCCGATAGTTCTTGTCGGCAGAAGAATACTCGAAAGCCTCGTAGAAGCGGTGGAGACGTAAAGGGAGGAAGACATGAAGATAAAAAACGTTATACACGAGCGTGTAAGTCGGTTCAGACATAAATCGACTTCGGAAAAAGTCGCTCTTTGCGTGTTTTTCGTATTCTTTCTTACTATGACGGTAATTTATATATATCCGATACTGTCTATATTTTTCAATTCGTTCAGAAAGCTGGAAGAATACGAAGAACTTTACACCAATCCCAATGCGAGTCCGTTTACTTTTCCTTTGTGGCAAACGAGAAGCTGGGGAGAGGTTTTCACCACGTTCAAGTATAAAAACTATACTTATTTCGATATGTTGTTCAACTCCGTGTGGATAACCGTGGTAAAAGTTACGGTCAACATCTTAGCAAGCACGTTTCTTGCGTATGCGGTGGCGCGGTTCCGTTTCCCGGGCAGAAATTTTCTGTATGCGGTGGTTATTTTTTCTCAGACCATCCCGATTATAGGAACGGGCGCGGCAAGCTACAAACTGTTTACCCAACTCGGGTTTATAAACAATCCGTTTCTTATGTGGATTGCGTGGTTCAGCGCGTTCGACTTCGCGTTCATCGTTCTGTACGGCACTTTCCGCGGAATAAGCCCAACCTATTCGGAGTCGGCAAAACTCGACGGGGCAGACAATCTGACGGTGCTTTTCAAAATAGTAATGCCGCAGGCATTCCCCTGTATAGCCGCGCTTGCCATTCAGCAGTCGATAACCGTCTGGAACGATTATACCACTTCGCTTATATACCTCCGCGATTATCCCAATATCGCTTACGGCTTGTTCGTTACGGAAAAGAGCATTTCTTATTTCTACAACGCAAGGGCTTTGTACAGCGCAGTGGTCTGCATTTCTATGATTCCTATTCTCATTCTGTACGCATGTTCGCAAAAACTCATTCTCACAAATATGAATGCGGGCGGTCTGAAAGGATAAAAAATACTAAGGGAGCAAAATTATGAAACAAACGAAAAGAACATTTTTAGTTACGGTTCTTACGATGATCGCTCTTTTCGCGATCTGCGCATTTGCCGTGAGCTGCTCGGGCGGTTCAGGCTCGGGAGCGACTCTGGAAGATCCTCGCTTCAAGGCGGATATTCCTGCCGAGACGCATCTTAGCAGCTGCATCGATCTGGACGATTATATCGTTAAAATCGACGGCGCAACGACGACCGTCACCGTTACTTATTACAATCCGGTGTCCGATAAAAACGTTACCGAAACGTTTACGGGCAACAACATGGTGTTTTATCCGAAAATAGTCGGTGAACACACTATCGTATATACCGTAAGCAAAGGCGACGCGACGAAAAGCACCGCTCCGCTTAAAATTTCGGTTATAGCCGATCCGCCGACGATAACGATTTCGCATACGGCGCAGACAATTTCCATGCCCGATTCGGGCGAAGTTACGCGCTCGTTCGACTGGCTTATGTCCAACGCCTCCATGAACCTTAAACCCGTCACTTCGACGACGAAAGTTTCGGCGGCTTCTTACAGAGCGATAAACGTGGGAATTGACTGCGTTAACGCCGAATGGGAAGATATCGAAGTGAGCGAAGGGGCGGAAACGTTCACCTTCTCGAATATCGGCGAATATAAATTCACCGTTCGCGCCGAGTCCGACGGAAACTTTTCCGAAGATTACTTCCTCGTGAACGTAATCAAGGATCCGACCGAAGGTACGGCGAAGCGCGACGGAACGAAAGTCGTTGAAAAGGGCAAAGGCGTCGTGTATGCCGAGAACGATCCGTATACGTTTAAACTCATGTCGAGTTCGCTTTCGGATATCAACTATGCCGTAGTTGCGGATAAACTCGGAGACGGTAAGAAGTTAAGCCTTATTTTCAAGGGCAAAAACGTTCCTCAGCTCGGGTTTTACGTTATCCCCGACGTCGGCAGCGGCGACGAATATAACATCAAGACCACGAAAGGCGGATTTTTCAGCTTTGTCGCGAAGGAATCGAGCGGGCATAAATGGGTATTCTTCTTCCCGAACATGCTTACCGGCAACGCCGCGAGAACGCCTATCCCCGGGACGAACGATTTCGGCGTGAACGACCTTGACGAAAACAGCCGTTATCTTATGCAGTATTCGCTTTCCAAGGTGGCTTACGTAGAAGCGCGCGACGCATGGCGGCTTAAAGTCAACGTGGAAATATACGAAGTGAAATCGTATTCGACCGAAAACGAAAATTCGGAGTGCGTTATAGGCGATAAGCTTCACGAAATAGGTATAGAAGGCGAGTTCTATTATGCGAAAGGTCAGGAATTCGACTTTACTCAAGGCAGCTCGGTAATTTACGGGGATATCCGCAACAATATAGATATTCAGTATATTTCCGACGACAGAAATATAAAGAAAGCCCCGAAAGAGGAAACGAAAGTTGCGGGAACGGATAACGTTTATTCGTATAAATCGTCCGCAACTCAGAATGCCGACGGAAGTATCACCGCGGTTTTGAAACAGGGTAAAATTTCCGACGACAAGGAAACGGGCGTAACCGATCAGCTCGGCTACGTCGGCATTACGGACAGCGGCTTCGGAATGGGAACTACCATGACGATAGATTTCGAGGGCAAGAATCTGCCCGGCATCGGAATTTATCTCGGTAAATCTCCCGAAGGGTACGCCGTAGGCGGCGCAACGGCTTCCGGTACCGGTTTCTATATAGGAAACGGCAACGTGAGCGGCGAACTCGGTTCAATCGGACAAAGACTTATAGTAAACGGTCCCAACAGGCTCGATCCGGGCGGTAAATACCGCGGAAACGACGGATATCCGCCGTATTACGGCAGAATAGACAAGCTTTCCTATCTCGGCTCGGCGGCAAGCGGCGATCCGAATTTCAACCGCAGCGCGGAAATGGGTTATAACCTTCTGGAAGAAGGCAAAAAATACCGCTTTGAACTTAGCGACGTTTCGGCAGAGGCTTCGGATGATTTTAAAGTGTTCGCGCTCAATTACAAATTGTACGATATGAGCGGAGAAACCCCGATTCTGCTCGTAGACGTAACGAAGAGCGTAGACAGAAGTTTCGACGTCGTGGATTTCAATTCTCAGACCATAGCGTTTTTCGGTTCGATTCATCAGAATATCAGGTTTACTTACTCTTTATCGGGTGAAAGAATCAAATATCCTTACGAAACCGAAGTCGATCCCGACGCGATAACGCTTGCGCCTGCCGTCATTAGAGAAACCAAAAACGCGGAAGGTCTCGTAACGTTCAGCGGAACTTATTCGTATCGTGGTCTCGGAAGATATAACGTCGGCGACGTACTCGAATTCCGTTTTACGGGAAGAAATATCCCCAACGTCGGATTGTTTACCGATAAAAACGGCGTAAACGCGGTCGGCGGCGGAACGGAAAACACGGGTATATTCCTGCAGACTTCGGGTCACGGCGCGTCGGCTTACGATAAGCGTCTGTATATAACCGGTCCGTATCTCATCGACGCGGGCAACACGCAGGCTTATTCGAACATTCCCGGGTTTAAATACCGCGAATGGCTCGGCGCAAACTGCGAACTCGGCGTTGACGTCAGTTATGAAGTGGACGGCGGCAGATTCTCTCGTTTCGGCATAGCGATGCTCGATCCTTATACCAAATACGTTTACAGAGTAAGCACCTCGGCAAGCGAGACGGAAGGAAAAGTGATAATCACGTGCGAGTTATATTCCGTAGACAAAGAGGAGTTGGTGCCGGTAGCAAAATACGAAAAAGAGGTTACGCATTATCTTCCCTCGCACGAAAATACTTACGCTACGGTTTACGGCGCGGGCAGTTTTTCGAACAAAGATATAACGTTTGCTTACACCGTAAAGCCGGGTAGCGACGTTAATCCCGGGGAAGAAACGATCACGCTTAACTGCGCTTCGATAACCGAAAAGAAAGAAGGCGGAACGCTGGTAGGGTTTGGCGGAACTTACGACTATAAAGGCTTAGGCGAATACAGAGTGGGCGATACGCTCGTATTTAAATTCAAAGGACAAAATATCCCCAACGTTGGTCTTTTCGTCAACAAAAACGGAGTGAACCCCATCGGCGGAGGAACGGAGAACACGGGAATATTCGTGCAGACTTCGGGACACGGCTCGGTAGCTTATAACAAGCGTTTGGTTATTGTCGGACCTTATCTCGTAGACGCGGGCAGAGCGGAATATTATTCGTCGATAAGCGGATTTTCTTATCGCGGATGGCTCAGTGCGAACCACGAACTCGCCGTAGACGTAAGTTATGAAGTCGACGGAGGCAGATTCTCTCATTTCGGAATAGAAATGCTCGACTACAACACCGAATACGTTTACAGAATAACGACCTCTGCAACGGGATCGGCAGGCACGGTGACGATAAAGTGTACCCTTCATTCGGTGGCGGACGGCAATGAGACTTTGGTTGAGGAATTTACAAGAACCGTAACTCACTATCTCGATTCTCTCGAAAACAGATATGCGGTTGTTTACGGCGCGGGCGATTTCTACAGCAAAAACGAAAACGTGTACACCGGCAAGACAATTACGTTCGAGTATTCGGTTAACCCCTGATTTTAAATCGAAAAACGCGGCGCCGTCCCCGCATAAACGGGCGAGGCGCCGCGCATTAAAAAAGACGATAAAAATCGGTCCGGCATTAAATTTTCGACCGAACAAACAGGAAATGTTATGAAAAAGATATATGAACCGCCAATGATAATCGTGAAGACGATTGAAACACAGGACGTGATTGCGACGTCGGGCAAATTCGACGTTAAGCAGGACGACATAGAATGGGAAGAAGGTTAAGGAGGGCGCAAAAATGAAGAAAAGGATTTTAACGGTTCTTGCCGTTATATTCGTATTATCGTTATTGCCCGTCCTGTTGCCGTTTGCGCTGACAGCCGAAGCCCGCGGCGAAACCGGCACGGGTATTCCCGATTTTACGATGGATATCGGCGCGGCTGCAAGAATTACCGTCGGTGACGATAACGGGAGCGATTGCGGAATAAGATATTCCTTCTCGCTTACCGCGGAAGAATACGAAAATTTAAAGAACTCGACGACCTTTTCCGACGTCAGATTCGGCGTATTTATAGCGGAGGCAAGTTATAACGTCGCAGGAAAAGAGATTGCCGACGAAACGCACGTTTCGGGCGCGAACGCGATTTACTATTGGAAAGTTTCCGAAACCGAAAGCGGCGAAAACGTATATAACGTCACGCCCGACGTCGGGATGAGACGTATCATATGCGCCGAGGGCGACGCCATGAAAATCGATGAAGACGGAAGGGCGCGTTTTTACGGTTCGGTCGTAGGAATGAAAGATTCCAACCTTCGTCGCGAATATATCGGCGTGGGCTACGTCAGATACGTTGAAAACGGCGAAACTCATTATAAATTCGCCGTCGCGAACGATAACGTCCGCACGATGGAAGACATAGCGAGAGCGGATTATGAGAAACAGCCTTCGCACAGAGATCAACTTGTGAAAATTTATCTCGGCAAAACTCCGCACGATTGCACTGTGGTTACCGCTCCGACGGCAAAAGAAAATCTCGTTGCAACGGGCGAAAGCCAGGAATTGATAACGGAAGGCGTTGCGGATAAGTATTCCCGTATGAGTTACTCGCTCGACGACGTAACTTATTCCGACGAAATACCTTCGGCAACCGAAGCGGGCGAATATACGGTTTATTACAAGGCGGCAAGCCTTACGAGTTTCGACCGCGATTCCGAGGTTAAATTTTTAACCGTCGAAATAGCCGAGCCTCAGACCGACGTTATAACCTTAGCTCCTGCTGTCGTAAAAGAAAAGAAAGAAGGCGGAAAAGTTGTCGGTTACAGCGGAACTTACAACTATAAAGGGCTTGGCGAATATAAAGTAGGCGACACGCTCGTGTTTAAATTCAGAGGACAAAATATCCCAAACGTTGGTCTTTTCGTAAACAAAAACGGAGTGAACCCCATCGGCGGAGGAACGGAAAATACGGGAATATTCCTGCAGACTTCGGGTCACGGAGCGGTAACGTATAACAAGCGTTTGTATATAACGGGACCGTATCTCGTAGACGCGGGCGAAGCGAAATATTATTCGTCGATAAGCGGATTTTCTTATCGCGAATGGCTCGGCTCGAACCACGAACTCGGCGTAGATGCAAGCTATGTTGTGGGCAAAGACACATTCTCTCTTTTCGGAATAGAAATGCTCGACGATAACATCGATTACGTTTACAGAATAACGACTTCGGCAACGAGTTCGGCAGCTACGGTGGCGATAAAATTCACGTTATATTCTGTTGCGGACGGCAGTGAAACTTTGGTTAAAGAATTTACAAGAACCGTAACTCACTATCTCGATTCTCTCGAGAACAGATATGCCGTTGCTTACGGCGCGGGCGATATCTCGCAAAAGACGATAACGTTCGAGTGGAATTTAATAAAGGCGTAACAAACGGAAATTATCGCGGGGCGTTAATCGCCCCGCGGCAAAAAGGAAAATTATGAAAGATAAAAGATTTATGTTATACGGCTATTCGTCGGGAACGGACGGAACGTATTTTTCGGGAACGCGCGTTTTCACGCAGAACAAAGATTTCAGAACGGAAGAGCAATACAGATATTATCTCGAAAGCGGACTGAACACTCTGATGCTCGAAGGTAACGATCCTTATTACGGTGAAACGTGGGAAACCAGTCAGACAAAAAAGAATATGGACACCGCTTACAAGGCGGGTATCGACAGAATAATCATTTACGACAAGAGAATTTTCGATTGTTCCGAAGTGAGAGGCGGGCTTATCGGAGACGGTAAACGGTTTGCAACTGCCGAGGAGCTGGAAAATTTCATCCGTTATTGTATCAAAGATTATAAAACGCACCCCGCGTTTTACGGATTTATGCTTGTCGACGAGCCGAGATGGTTTCAGATAGAATCGCTTGCGCAGGTTGTAAGGGCGACGAGAAAAGTCGCGCCCGAAGTGTTTATTCAGAATAATATTTTGCCGTTTTATCCGGGGCACGGAAGTTTGTTCCTCGAAGATTACAACGGCACGAGCATAGACGACGAGGCCGTTGCCTACCATAAGTATATCCAAAACTATCTCGACGCAACGGGTATGCCTTATCTTATGTACGATTCTTATCCGATGCGGCTCGAACCCGAAGCGGGATACTTTATAAGGCGCGAACATCTGCAAGGACTGCAAATCGCCGCCGAAGAAGTTAAAAAGCGCGATCTGTCTTTCTGTTTCGTCTGTCAGACCCAGGCTTTTTACGCTCACGACAGAATAGTTTACCGCGCTCCGAACGAGGCGGAAATGCGTTGGCAGATAAACTGCGTTCTCGCTTTCGGCGTTAAGAGTATAGGTTACTTTACTTACTGGAGAAAACAGCGCAACAGCGATCTCGAATATTTTGTCGACGGAACGTCTTTCATGACTCAGAACGGCGAAAAAACGCCGCTGTATTTCGCGATGCAAAAAATTCATTCCGAACTTAAAGAAATTTCGGATTATCTGCTTGATCTCAAATATGAAAGAAGCGGTTATTATACCGACCTGACGGCACCCTTAGAGCATATCGAACCTATGGAAAAGGGCGACGCGGAGCGGTTTCTTGCGATTAAAGGCGACGGCAAAACTTCGCTCGTGATAACTTTTTTGAAAAACGAAAAGAGCGGCGAAAAGGTAATTTGCTTGTTCAATGCAAACGATCCGCGCGGAAAATATCCCGAAGCGTGCAATATTGCGGTAAATTTAAAGCAAGGAGAGATCGCGCGTGTGTTTTCGCTTAAAAGCGGATTCGGCGCGGCGAAAAACGAATTTACGCTCGATAGCGGAGATTCAGTGTTTTTAATAGTTAAACAGGAGGAAAAATAAGGTGAAAAAAATAAGCAGAATTATAGCGTTGTTGTTTGCGGCGACTATCGCTCTGACGATGTTCGGTTGCGGCGGAAAGACGGGCGGCAATTCCGCCGATTTGTCGGGCGCGCCGGATTATTCGGGCAGTACGGGCGAATTTTTAACTTACGGATATACGGGTCCGACCGACGGAACCTGGTTCCGCGACGACGAACAGTATAATACGGGCGAGGATTACCGCACGACGGAGCGTTATGCCGAATATAAGGACGCGGGCTTCAACGTGCTTTTGTTGCAGGGCAACGAACCGTATAACGGCGAGCCTTTCGAAACGAGCATATTAAAGCGTACTATGGACAGAGCTTACGAAGCGGGAATTAAAAAGGTTATCGTATACGATTCGCGTATTTTCAATCTTTCCGCGTCGGAAGTTCCGATAGTAGGCGAAGGCAGAAAATTCGCCACCGAGGACGACCTTGTGGAATTTATAAGAACGTGTCTTGCGGATTATAAGGATCACCCCGCGTTTTTCGGCGTGATGCTCGTGGACGAACCGTTTTATGACGTTCTGCCGCAGGCGGCTCTTACCTATAAAGCGTGCGAGAAGGCTCTTGACGGCATTTACGTTCAACTCAACCTCCTTCCGCTCGACAACACGGCTTCCAGCGGAAGATTTCAGGATCCCGACGGCGAATTCGCAAGCCTTAACGTTTACGATCAATACGAATTGTATTTAAGACAATTCTGCGAGTGGTCGGGTTGCGACAGAATTTGTATGGACTCTTATCCTATCCGCCAATACACCAAATCGGGCGTGGCGAGCGAATATTATATTCTCGATACGCACCTGCGCAATCTCAGAATTCTCAATAAAGTAGCCAAGGAGTTCAATTGTAAACTCGACGCCGTGGCTCAGACTATGGGAATGGGACAATTGTCGGGAGATACGGTTTATCTTAAATCGCCCGACAGAAGCGAAATGTACTGGCAGATGAACGCTTATATGGGCTTCGGTATAAAGACTTTCGCTTCCTTTACTTACTGGAATAAACAGCAGAACAGCGTGAACAACGAATTTTACGACGGCTCGGCATATATAACGAGAAAGGGCGAACGCACGCCTCTGTATTATTCGATGCAGAAAATTCATCGCGAAATGCAGGAGTTTGCTCCGGTACTTATGAATTTCGATTATTGCGGAATGAGATATTATTATACCAAGCCCAGCTCGTATTCGACCCTTCATCTGTCGTCTGCATTCGGAGCGGACGAGGAACAGGATAAATTTTCCGAGCTTTCGGACGTACAGGTCGGCACTTCGCAAATGGCTATGGTAACCGAGTTGAAAGACGAAAACAGCGGACGTTATATGTACATGCTTATGAATCCGCAAGCGCCTTCCAACGCAAAATTCAGCGACGTTTCTCTCAATGCGACGCTCGATTTCGGCTCGAAATACAAAGCGGTAAAAATTTGGTATAAAGGAGAAAGCAAGCTTGCTCCGCTCGTAAACGGAAAGATAGATTTCGACCTTTCCGCCGGTTATGCGGTTTTCGTTATGCCTTATTAAAATCATGTACGAATTGAAATCCGTCAGCCCCGAAAGCGAAGGGATACCGTCCCGCGCGATATCGAGGTTTATCGACAAGATAAAAAAATATAAAATGAATATTCATTCGTTTGCGTTTCTTCGCCGCGGCTTTGTCGCGGCGGAAGCGTATGCGAAGCCGTTTTTCGACGAGAATTTTATGCACAGGATGTATTCGTGCAGTAAATCCGTCGTTTCGCTTGCCGTAGGAAAACTGGTTAAAGAGAAAAGAATACGTCTTACGGATAAAATCTGCGATTATTTCCCCGAATATACGGACGAATATACAGACGAAAGCATTAAAAACATAACTATAGAAGACATGCTCGAAATGAGCGTGCCTCCGCTTACGGACGCTTATGCGCTGCGCCCCGATTTACCCTGGACGGAAAGTTTTTTCAAGGTTAAAGGAGTGAAACCGTCGGGTACGATTTTCGATTATAATTCGTCGTCGACGTTCATTCTCGGCGTTCTGGTCGAAAAACTGGTCGGCAAGACGTTTATCGATTATCTTCGTCCCGAGTTCGATAAAATCGGCGTCGGAGAAAACGTATATTGCGTGCTTTCGCCGGACGGACACGCCTGGGGCGGAAGCGGCGTGGTTTGCACCATGCGCGATTTTATAAAAATTTGTCTGCTTGTGGCGGAGAGGGGAAAACACGACGGCGAAATTCTGTTGCCGGAAGATTATCTCGCGCGCGCCACTTCGAAACGGGTGTCGAATTATACGCGCAACGATTACGCGCCGAGAAAGTCCGAAGGGTACGGTTATCAGTTCTGGATAACCGATAAGGGATATTCCGCTTACGGAATGGGTTCGCAATATGCGTTTTTCTTCCCCGATAAAGATTTGTTGTTCGTATGTACCGGCGACACTCAGGTTGCCGCCGATGATTTTTGCGGCGAATTCCTCTATGAGTGGGTGTCTGACGTATACGACGAAGTTACGGATAAAAAACTCGACGAAGGCGACGGTTATGAAAATCTTAAAAGAAAGACGGACGAATTTTCGTTGCCCGATTTTTGCGGGGTAAAGCAAACGCCTTTCGCCGAGGAAATAAACGGGAAAAAATATATTCTTCGCGCAAACGAAATGGGTATAAAGTGGTTCAGAGTATGGTTGAATAACGACGACGGATTTTTCGAATACGAAAACGCGCGCGGCGTAAAACGCCTGAATTTCGGGCTGTGCGGGTATAAGCAATGGAAATTCCCCGAAACGAATTTTTACTCCCGACGGGTCGGGATTCCGTCCGGAATCGAACAGGATTGCATAGTCGCGGCGGAATGGACCGAAGAAAAGAAATTGCTTATAAGGGCATACGTTATAGGGAGCAATTTCGGTAACGTATTTATTACGCTGGGATTCAAAGGCGACGAGGTCGGAGTTGCTATGAACAAGAAAGCAGAATTTTTTATGGACGATTACGAAGGCTTTGCCTATGGCTGTCTGTCGGCTGAATCGTAAGGTTTTCTTTGCTATTTAGGATGTTTCCGACAACGAGGTAAAAATGATTAAAGTGTTGCAATTCGGCGAGGGGAATTTTTTGAGAACCTTCGCGGACGCGTATTTCGATACGCTTAGTAAAGAGGGCGCGGGCGAATATTCGGTGGATATAGTAAAGCCGATTCCTTTCGGCTCGCTTGACAGGTTTGAAAAACAGAATAATAAATATCATATCGTTCTGCGCGGCGTGAAGGACGGAAAAGAGGTGGAAAACGTATATAAAATCGACGTTTTAAACTCCGTTATTTCGCCTTTTGAGGATTATGAGAAATATCTTTCGCTCGCAAAGGACAAAGACCTGAAAATAATCGTTTCCAATACGACGGAGGCGGGAATTTGTTTTAACGCCGAGGACGATTTTAACGGTTTCGAGAATATAACTTACCCCGCAAAACTTACAAAATTTTTATTTGAAAGGTTTAATGCGGGTCTTGACGGTGTGTATTTGTTGCCCGTGGAACTTATCGACAACAACGCCGACGAGCTTAAAAAGTGCGTGGATAAGTATATTGAATTATGGCAGCTTCCCGAAGCTTTCAAAAAGTGGAACGACGAGCGGAACTACTATTGCAATACGCTCGTTGACCGCATAGTTTCGGGTTATCCAAAGGACGAAGAGACCAAAGAGCATTTGTTCAGGCTCATCGGCGAAAAGGACGAACTCGTTTCCATAGGCGAGCCGTTCGGGCTTTGGGCTGTCGAAAACAAGGGCGAAATAAGCAAGTATATAAAGGACGGCAGACATAATATCGAAGTCGTTTTAACGAACGATATCAAATATTACAAGAAGAGAAAGGTGCGCGTTTTAAACGGCAGTCATACCAATTTGGTGCCTGTCGGATTGTGGCTCGGAAAGGTTACCGTTTACGACTGCATGACGGATAAGTGCCTGTATAAGTTCGTTAACGACACTTTAACGAGTGAAATAATACCGTTCGTTTCCGATGACATCGCGGCAACGACGGCTTTTGCGGACAGCGTTAAAGAGAGATTTTTAAACCCTTATCTTAACCACCAACTCACGAGCATTGCCTTGAATTCCATATCCAAATGGAAAGCGAGAGATCTCCCGTCGTTTAAAGATTATTATGAAAAACATGGTACAATACCGCAGAACCTTACCAAAGGTTTCGCGTGTTTAATGGCTTTGTATAAAATCACGACCAAAGGCGATGACGGGAAATACTATGCGAAACTCCCGAGCCGCACAATCGAAATGAAAGACGAGGAGAAGTACCTCGAATATTTCGTAAACGGCGGTTGCGTAATCGAATTCATGAAGGACGAGACCGTCTGGGGCGAAGATTTGACGAAATACGAGGGCTTTGCCGCGGCGGTTAAAACGATAGTGAAAAAGCTTAGAAGCGGCGACACGGATATTTTATGAAAGAATTTGTTGTAATAAACGAAAAGGACAACGTAGGCATAAGACTCACCGCAACGGATAAAATTCCCGCGGGGCATAAGTTTGCTTTGCGGGATATTGCCGCGGGCGAATACGTTATAAAATACGGCGAGATAATCGGCAGAGCGACGGAAGACATAAAGAAAGGCGAATGGGTGCATACGCACAACGTAAAATCGCATTTAGACGAAAGCGTGGAGTATGAATATAACCCGAATTACCCCGAAACGGCGATAAAAACAGGCGCGACTTTCAAAGGTTTCAAACGCAAAAACGGACGCGCGGGGATAAGAAACGAGATATACATTATCCCTACGGTGGGCTGCGTAAACGACGTGTGCCGTCGGCTCGAAAATTTGGCAAAACCGTTCGTTAAAGGTACTATAGGCGGACTTTTCGCACTTAATCATCAGTTCGGATGTTCCCAACTCGGCGAAGATAACGAAAATATTAAGAAACTCTTATGCGGCGTTGCGCTTAATCCGAACGCGAGTTTCGTGCTGTTCGTGGGGCTTGGCTGCGAGAATAACGGACTTGACGGAATAAAGGAATATTTGAAACCGTATAGCCGGGATAATATTGCGTATTTCAATTGCCAGGACGTTGACGACGAGATAGAATACGGGCTTGAAATACTCAAAGGCTTCTGCGAAAAGGCGAGCAAACTTAAACGCGAGGACGTATCCGTAAGCGAACTTTGCATAGGTCTTAAATGCGGCGGAAGCGACGGCTTTTCGGGGCTTACGGCTAATCCGCTCGTGGGGAAGTTTACCGATAAAATCGTGGAAGAGGGCGGCTCGGCGATACTTACGGAAGTACCCGAAATGTTCGGAGCCGAGCAGCTTTTGATGAATAAATGCGAAAGCCGCGAGGTATACGAAAAATACCGCGAAATGATAGTGAACTTCAAAAAGTTCTACACGGATAACGGCTTCCCCGTATACGAAAATCCAAGCCCGGGCAATAAAAAAGGAGGCATAACAACGTTAGAAGAAAAATCGCTCGGCTGCGTTGAAAAGGCGGGAAGTACGAAAATCGTGGACGTGCTTTCTTACGGCGAACAGGTCAAAAAGCAAGGCGTATCAACGTTGAACGCGCCCGGGAACGACCTTATCGCGGCAACGGCTCTCGCCGCAAGCGGATGTCAGATAGTGCTTTTTACAACCGGCAGAGGCACTCCGTTTTCGACGTTCGTCCCGACGTTCAAAATTTCGACGAACGATTTTCTGGCGGAGAAAAAGAACAACTGGATCGATTTCAATGCGTACGGAATGGACGAAAAAGCCCTCTATAAGTCGATTATCGCGGCAATTAACGGCGAAGCGAAGTGTAAAAGCGAAGATATAAGAGAGATAGCTTTTTACAAAACCGGCGTCACGCTGTAAAATATGTCGTAAAATACGTTATAAAATAAAATATTTAAAAATCGCAAACAACAGGTCTTATAAGAAGATAGACATTCTTTTTATAAGACCTTTTGTCGTATAACGTCTTCGCCGACGTGTCGATTGCGGCGCGAAGAAAAGTTTTGCGGCTAATCTGCGTCCGTTGTGACTTCCGACCAAGCGGGAAGCTCGGAAGGTGTGAATAATCGTTTTCTGAAATGCGACGGGGTTACGCCGTAACGCTGTTTGAATATTTTGTTGAAATACGAAAGCGAGCTTACCCCGCATTCCATAGATATTTCCAGAATGCTTTTTTTCGTATAAGCGAGCTTGTCCGCGGCGTGATCGAGCCGTTTAAGATTGAGATAGTCGGTAAGGGTCATGCCCGTTTTGTCTTTAAAAACGCGGCAGATATGTTCGTGAGAATAAAAGAACGGTTTAAGGACGTAATCAAGCCCCGAAACGAGGCATTCGGCGTCGTTAAAACGATTAAGGAGGGAATTGAACCATTCCGAACGGACGATTTGCGCGTTTTCCCTCGAATCCAGCTGAATGGTGAGAAGTTGCAGGCATACGGCTTTGGCGTGAGCCATGATAAGATTTTCGTTTTTCCTTTCCGTTGCGAGAAGCCCGGATATCTTTCCGAGCCGCTCTTCGAAAATTTCGAGTTCCTTTTCAGAAAGAGAAAATTTATAATGCAATTTCCCGCTCATGAAGTCGCTGTATAAATTAGGGTCGATAAAATCGCAGAGCTGGCGGAAAAAAACGGCGCGGATGATAACGTCTCTGTGCCTCGAGTGATTGTTCGGATCCCTCAGAAAGCAATGAGTGTCGCTCGGCTTCAGAAAGTAAATTTCCCCTTTCGAAAGCGTTTCGCTTTTACCGTTTATTATATGCCCGATCGCCCCTTCGAGCATATAAAATATCTCGAAAAACGTGTGATCGTGCATGGCGTCGTCCTGATTTCCGGTGGTTTTGGTGAAAAACGGAACGGACGGCGAGGTGAGCCAGTCGTTTAAATGCCAGATAGTGTTTGTCATGTTTTAATTTTATCATCGGGAAACGCCGATGTCAATCAAAAATATCAAAATAGAGCAAAAATATTATCAATATCAGTAAGGAAAAAAACGCTTTCGGGGTTTATAATTTAAATGCAATTATGGAAATCGTGATAAAATGCGACAATAAGATAAATCCTGCGGCGGCAGATCGCGACGACGTGTGGTTTTCTGCCGACGTGAGCGACGGAATAGCGGACGGCTTTGTTTTTTCGATAAGCAAAGCGGGCAGGGTTATATATAAAAAAGAAATAAAAAGCGGGTTTTTCCCCGTTCTGCGCCCGGATATCGCGTTTTCGGAGAATACGAAATATCACTACGAAGCGATCGCTTATCTCGGAAAGAACGAGGTTGCGAGAAGTTCGGGAGAGTTCGTCACGGCGTTTACGCCCCGAAAGGCGAAGTGGGTTAAGGCAAAAACCGACGACGACTTCGCGCTTGTTTTTTCCGAAACTTTCGAGGTGAAGAAAAAAGAGGAAACTTATCGCGCGTTTATATGCGGACTCGGTTTTTACGACGCGTATTTAAACGGCGCAAAGATAACGGACGGATATTTTCTCCCTCTCGTTTCCGATTATTCGGAAAGAAAAAACGCCGATAATCCGCTTATTTTTAAATCGGAGGGTTACAGAGTCTGCGCGAACGTTTACGACGTTGCGGATCTTATAAAAGACGGCTCAAACACCATTGAAATCGTCGTCGGCGACGGGTATTACAGAAATCTCGACAAAACAGAAGAACCGTTCGTTTCTTACGGCGAAAAGAAAGCGATTTTCGAGATAATATGCGGCGACGGCGAAAACGCGGAAATAATCGCCGCGAGCGACGAATCCGCACGGGTGAAAAAGAAAAACGCGAAGTCGTCGCTTTTTAACGGAGATTTCGTCGATTACACGGACGGAAAAGAGGGAAAAGAAGAAAAATGCGTTTTATCGAAGGAGGAACCGGGGCGGTT
>OIWT01002133.1_pt1 | contig 21280 bp, 32 predicted proteins | sample 1587701 | NCBI WGS metagenome assembly OIWT01 (sample SAMEA3888904, study PRJEB22519) | human gut metagenome | biome: human gut; feature: human-associated habitat; material: faeces | place: Denmark | collected 2009
GGGAAAACGGGTCGATTCCCGTGCAACTACACGCAGGCTTGTTTGGCTGTTTGTTACCTCATACTCCCCACAGTTTGAGAACAGTAGCACAGCTTCTGAAACAAACACAGATACGAATCCGTGGGAGAGGCCTCCCACAGACAAATGTTCCTGTCCAGTCCCGCGGTGAGGATGCCCGCCTCGCTCCAGTCGCAGGTATAGATCATCCGGTTATGCCCGTTGCCATTTCCCGACAGCAGCGTCAGCGGAACCCCCTGCGACGAGTAAATCCTGCCGATGATTCCCCGCAGAAGCACTCACTCGGCAGACGCGTTCTTGGAGGGCAGACAGAGCATCGAGCTGTCCGGACTGGCGCAAAAGTGGTTCACGACGTAGGAGGTGTGGATGGTCTTCAGACACTGCAGCGTCTTTAGGTCCCACACCTTCACCGAGCAGTCGTCACTCCCGCTGATCAGCTGACGCGGGTTGTGCTCGTCGAAGAGAAGGAACGACACGGCTCGCTCGTGCCCGTGGAGCACGTTCAGCTACGCCTAACCCTCACCACGCACGCCTGCCATGAAGGATGATGTCCTCGTGTCCCACAGGCGGATCGTCTTGTCCTGCGAGGCTATGCATCAAATCCGCCAGCCGCCCCCACCGGACCCGAACACGTTGACGCTGGAGGGGTGCGGGGCGATGCTGGTGACGGTTCCGTCGTGGCCTGTCAGCGTGTACAGCGGCTTGGACCAGTCGTTCATCTCCCACACCTTGATGCTGGCGTCCTGGCTACCCGAGATCACGCAGCTCCCGTCGGCGTTCCAGTCGCACACCGTGACGTAGCCCTGGTGGGAGATCAGCTTCGCGAGCGGCTTGGAGATGGTGCAATCATCGGAGGGGTTTCGCCTGGACGCGGAGCCATACTCTTCGTCGCTACTGCTCAGTGCAACGTCACACGCCTACCAGGGCGAAGAGCCCTCGGGCTTCCAGATGTGGCAAGTGTGATCGCCTGATGCGGTGCAGATGATGTGCTGTGTGGGATGGTATCTTGCGGAGTTGACGGAGCCCGTGTGGCCCGTGTAGTTCCAGAGCTTGATGATCTGCCTCGGATCATTGCGGTCGATGCTCCAGATCTTGGCTGTCCGATCGGCGGACGCGGTGATGAATATGTTCTGAGAGTCGGGAAGGTGGCACCACTGGACATCCCAAATGAAGTCTCTATCCATGACCACACGCACTCTCCAAGCACTTGTGTATATTTCGCTTTGAAAGAATGGGCTTTGTTTCCACGTTTTTGAAGAGGAATCGATTCGCCTAACGGTGACACGAATGAGAAGAGCAAACAGTAGCCTTCAGCTTTCCGGTGCTGATCCACCCAGAATTCTTGTTCTGCTTTCCCTGCACATCGTTCGAGACGGAAACATCCCGACTCTCGCGAATGATCATGGAATCTCGCGTCACTACATGGATCAAAACGGATCGAGAAGGATCTACGCCGTTTGTTCTCCTCTTCCAATTGCAGCAACCGCTGCGTCAGCTCGTGCTGCACCGCTGCGTTCAGATCAACGAGCTCCTGGAGAGAGAGCTTGCTCAGCTGATCTGCCATGGAGTAGCAATTCTCTGACTGAAATGTCTGTTCATTTTTGCACGGTTGGATCGTACGCTCTGTCTGAAATCCAGAAATGGAGTATCGGACTGCATTGCACTTGAATTGCTTCTCTCCAATTCCCCTTCCAACGCTTGCTCTACACTGTCCCAGAACGATTATCAACTCCGAAGCATCCTCCTCGCTGGATTGAATCAAATACCCCCAATTCGCAGCAAATGGGCCGTGACCCGATTATGGCACGCACCACCACTGCCATTCCCCTCTTCAGATTTCGTTTGTCTTGACAAGTTAGCTAACAATGGTAGGTGGGCGTGAAAGAGCCCTTCAAAACATACCCCTCTGGGTGGTTGCTGTCTCAATAGAAGGGGGTGGAGGCGTGTCTGGAATTGTTGGTCTAACCCTGGCTCTAGGTGTTTACTCGTTTTGTGGAAGTCGGTCGTGTTGCCTACGTGAGCTATGGTGCTGATTTCGGCAAGCTGTGCACGATTGTCGACATTATTGACGGCAAGAGAGTAAGGGACGCGGGAGCGGGATCACCGGCTAGGTGCTCGTCGATGGCCCTGCCACTGGCGTGAAGAGACAGCAGATGGCCGTGGGTGGCGTTTCGCGGGCGTGACGCGTAGCTGAACCACCTCTACCTCACCGACTACGTGATTGCCATCAAGCGCGCCGATAAGAGCGACGCCGTTGCTGAGGCTTACAAGACGGGTAAGTCGCTGGAGAGGGTGCCTGACGGGTAGCCGAGATCGACAACAAGTGGAACGAGTCCGCTTGGGCCAAGAAGCTCGCTGTCCGTGCTAAGAAGGCTACCATGTGCGACTTCTGCCGCTTCAAGGCTCGCTATGCCAAGAAGCACTAAGCTGCCTGCAGTACAAACGATCTCTGTTTGTTGTACACATCGGACAAGTGTCGAACAAAGATCATAGTATCTCATTCTCAACCGCAACAAGTGCTATATAGAACATAAATTAAAGGAGAGTGGAAATGTTCTCAGGAAGGGGCTCGATGGTCGTGTGGTAGAACTGCTCAATCTCGCTCATCATTTCCTTGTCCTCATTCAGGATGAAGTTGATGGCAGTTCCCTTTCTACCGTAACGGCCCGAACGACCGATACGGTGGATGTAGTTCTCGCGGTCCTGCGGGAAGTCGTAGTTCACGACCAGCGAGACCTGCTGCACATCGATGCCACGAGCGAGCAGATCGGTGGTGATCAGCACACGGGTGGCGCCGCTGCGGAACTCCTTCAGAATCGTGTTACGGGTGTTCATCTCCATATCGCCGTGGATGGACGACACGGTGAAGTCCTTGTCCTTCATGGCGCGGGTCAGCCAGTCCACCTTTCTGCGGGTGTTGCAGTAGATGATGGCTTGGGTGATGGCGAAGGACTCGTACAGGTCGCACAGCGTCTCGAACTTCCAGCTCTCCTTGTCCAGCTCGATGTAGAACTGCTTGATACCCTCCAGCGTCAGCTCGTCCTTCTTCACCAGGATGCGCACCGGGTCGCGCATGAACTTCTTGGAGATCTCCAGAATCTCCAGAGGCATGGTGGCGGAGAAGAGGGCCACCTGCACGTTCTCGCTCAGGGAACGGAAGGCCTCGTAGATCTGGTCCTTGAAGCCGCGGCTCAGCATCTCATCGGCCTCATCCAGGCAGAACAGCTTGCACTTGCTGAGGTCCAGCAGACCGCGCTGGATCAGATCGTTCACACGGCCGGGAGTACCGACGATGATCTGCACACCACCGCGCAGCTTCTCCATATCCTCCTGCAGGGCCGTTCCACCCACGCAGCAGTGCATGCTGACGTTCATGTACTTGGAGATGTTGCTCAGCACAGAGAAAATCTGAAGGGCCAGCTCACGAGTGGGGGCCATGATCAGCACCTGCGTGTCCTTGCTGTTCAGGTCCAGCAGCTGCAGAGCGGAGATGCAGAACGTACCGGTCTTACCCGTACCTAACACTAACCACTATCCCCCATTCCTACCAGACTGCGCCTGAGCAATGGTGTCGTGACCCTCTAGCACGGGAAGGATAGCCTTCTGCTGAATGACGGAGGGCTTCTCAAAACCGTAGGCGTAAATGCCACGGAGCAGATCCAAGTTCAGGTTGAGGTCATCGAAACTCTCGACTTCCTTATCCCAGTTGGATTCAATGTCGACGTTGTCGACTTCAGGAGCAGTATCTACAACCTGTCAGAACTGCGCTTCGCAGGATAAGAAAACAAATCAACAAAACCACAACGTACTGTTGTCAGCCATGTTAAAAAGTGTGGTTGTAGATAAACAGGTCCGAATCGGGACCGTTTTTGGTCGTTTTGCACGTTCGAATTTGTCATTCCTCCAAACCCGGGGATTTACCTTCTTTCATTCCCATTCCGTCCGCCGTGTACTGAAGGTAACACAGATAGAATCGCGTTTGGACAGGAAACACGCATACACACAAAGGGAAAAACGGAAAAGGAGGATTGCACTCACGAAATCGGGGCATTGGGGAATGACGGGCAGACGCAGGGACCGCACGACGTACCGAACGGAATCGACTTGAAACAGCAGATCCCGTCCGCATTCGTGCTCAAGAACTACCATTCAGTCACCCACGCACTCCTACGGGCAGCACCGTTTCCACCATCTTTCTCTTGTGTACCTGGTTCGGTGTGGCCGGGTTTCCCGCACAGCCCTCGAACTGGACTCTCTCTCCCACCTTCGCTCCTTGAGGAGGCTCGATGAGAGCACCGCGGCTGTGATCCTTCGTCGAAGCGCACAGGAGCATTCCGTTAGAAGGGTATCCCGCCAGCTTCCGCATCTTCATATTGCACAGCACGCACACCAGCCGTCCCTCCAAATCGGCTGCGTTGTGGAAGGCACGAATGCCGGACCCGATGCTGCGCACCGCCTCCTCGCCCACATCCACCTCCTCGCAAATCAGCTTCTCGCTGTCAGGATGATTCCACGCCTTTCGAATGCAGCCCACGCGGATGTCGAGCTGTGCGAGGCACTCCTCTGGAGTCAGCACCGCTGGCTGCGCCGAGGAATGAGCTGCTGCCTTCTTGGGCTTGAGTTGGAGCATGCGCGGAGCGAAGGGCGAGCTCCGGACCGCCTTGTTACTCTGCATGCGCATGAAGTAGGAGGCCAGAGGCTCCACGCCTTCGATGGAGGTGAGGGTGGACTAGATGAGTAAAGGAAGACAGAAAGTACCATCAGCGGGAAGAGCATATAGTACGCGCAATAGTCCGCGTACGAAACTGCACGCTTTGAAGCGCACAGGAAGGAGGACAGCGTCGCATCCTTGCCAATCTCCTTCAAGCACACGGCCGCATCCTTCGCATCCTCCAAGAGAGCAGAGAGACGAGTTAACTACGGCGTAAAACGAACATGGGAATGGTACCGCATCTCTGTCATTTGCAGTCATGGCATTGTTCTGCCTCGCCTGCTCCTTGAACTGGTCAAGCGAGTCGACCGATTCTACTCCTCACTTCCCAAGACACGCTTCAAACGCAAGAACGGCTCTTTTCCAGTGCTCGCCGCCACGGACTGGATGAACTGCACAATCCCATTCTCCGTGGGCGAGGTGCTTCCCCATCTCGCCAATGCGCATGTTCTCTGGAACAGAACGGGGTACGCTGCACAATGCGAGCACAGTTTTGTCAAACGAAACATGAATGAAAGGATGTGAAGAATAGAGTACAATCGACTACGCCCGCGCCTCGATCTGGGCCTGCGCCGCTCGTTTCAGTCGCTCGAGCGTCTTCTTTCCGTAGTCGGACGACTACGACTCACAACCACCAACCACCCCTTACACGCTTGAGGTTTACATTGATATCGACGTTCGATTCTATGCGTAATCGAAGAGTTCAAACACTACTCTGCAGATCGTATGCGATGTCCTTGTCGTGGAGCATCACCTCGATGGTTTTTTCGTTTTCCTTCTTGATCTGGCTGATACGCAGCAAGAGCCGCTCCTTCTCCGACAATTCACCCTGGCGTCTTCTTTTGGCTAAAATATGAAACGGCACGCCAAGTCACACCTTCGTCCTCCTTTGCGTTGAGAGCCTCTCTCAATTCGCGTTGCCGTTTGTCCATCTTCTCCCTTCCGGCTTTTCGCATGAGCATTGCCTTATGTTTCTTGTCGTATGCCGCTCTCTTCTCTTCATCCAGCAGAATCTCCTTCGCCTCCTTCACGAGCTTGAACATGTCCGCTACGTCGTGAACCGCCTCAATTACCACTTACTCGCATTTGCGTCTCCCTTGTTCTTATCGGGATGGTACTGCAGAGCCTTCTTTCGGTAGGCCTTGTTAATCGCCTTCGCATCGCTCTCCACCGAAATCTCGAGAAGACTGTAGTAGTCCGTGAACTGCGGAGAAGCCATGTTTGGTTCCTCTTGCTGCTCGAAGAATGACTCTGGTTCAAAGAAACAAACAAAACGGAATCCATTACTCCTCTTCCTTCATCGCCTGCTCTTCCCTGTAAATCTCCTTCCCCTGTTCGTCCAGTTCCGGGATGCCCAGATCGAGCGACTCTCTCGTAACTGCCGTGGAGAGCAGATACTATACGTAATCCACCAGGCCCATTCCCACGGTGATCTCCTCTGCCACGTCAAACAACAGGGGGTAATCGAGCGTCTACCTCTCAATCGCTCCAGCCGTCCTGACCTGCACCCACAGAATGAACTTGTCGATGTACAGCGTGTTGAGAATGTACTTGCGCTCCGCGTACTTGAAGATCTTCTTAATCTGCCATTCACCTCTCCTTCCTCCTCTACCTCCAGCAAGCACTTCAGCACGCGCCGCTTGCCCAGCTTCAAGATCACCGCGCAGTCCTTGATGCACAGCCGCGCCAGGTCGTAGCGGCGGAGGTACGGGTAGATCAGCACGCGGCGGGCGAAGTGCACCAGCACGCGCTGCAAATCCTCGGACGGCGCCAGCCAGGACAGCGTGGGCGATAGGATGGCGATGGTCCACGCGGACTCGGGCGACGGGTCGTGCTGCGTGATGCGCACGTCGTAGCAGTAGGCGCACAGCACGTCCACCAGCGAGCCCAGCGCGCGGCGCAGGCGTGACGCGGGCACCGTCACCGGCACGCTCTTGATGGAGAGCAGAAGCTCCTTCTCGTCGGCCGTCAGGCGGCAGTCCTCCGCGCCCTCCTCGTGGCTCACGCGCTAGGCGTCACGCTCGCCTCCTCCGCCCACCGACGCCTGGATGTGCTCCCTCATCTTCTGTGGCAGGTTCTCCGGCCGTCGCGAGAGTGTGGGCATGTTTGTGGGGGAGTGAGTGGTGTTTGTGGGTAGTTGAGAAGGGTTCGAGGGTGATTGAGTGGTGTTTGTGGGTGACTGAGAAGGGTTCGAGGGTGATTGAGTGGGTTTGCTGCTGTCCACAACCAGCAGAGAGGGGTAGTGAAGCTCGCCGTCCAGCCGGGGCGGCGTGGCCGTCTCCTCTGTGCTCTCCGCGGGCGTTTCGCTGATCACCTCGATAAGCGGCTTCTTGCCTTCCATCCCAGCAGCCTTCTTGACCTCAGCCACGATCGGTGCCACAGTCACAGGCTTCATGGACGCAGCAGACTCAGCAGACTCCGTCCAAGAAGAGGGAGGAACCAGCGGTGGCGAGGGCTCGCTCTTGAGGCGCTTGCGGATGATGCGATCGGCCTTGACCCAGTCGGGGAGGAAGTGTGTGGGTGAAGGAGCCGAAATGGGGAGGATTTTGGATATCGACAAACTCGGTGTAGAGATAGTCTTCCTTGCCGTAAATGTAGTCGCTCAGGTAGTGGTCCGCGTCAAACTTGGCGCTCTCCATCTCCTTCATCAATTCAAGCGGATCGACGGTAGAGTCGTCAGGGACCGGGTTTTCGATGACATCGCTGCAGTCTTCGAAGCTCTTGAACACATTTTCAAACAGGTCGTCAAAACCATACTTGCGATGCGGATGATCATCTTCCTCCAGAGAAAGCAACTCCTTCGATGTCTTTGATGATTCCACCTTCTCTGTTGGCTCAGTGTCGTTCTCCTTGATTTCCTGCACAAGAGGCCTATTCCGTCATTACCATCGTCGCTGTGGTACTGGTGATGCTCCTCACGAATGGAGTCCATTGTGGGCATCGGTTCTGGTTTCATGAGCAGTGTGGAGAGCATATCCAAATCGGGGAACACTCGACCCTTCTCTTCCTTTGGGACGTGGACGAAAATGGTTCCGTTATCCTAATACAGAATAAAAGCAGAGACACCGAAAACCTTATCCATGTCGTATACAGCCTTCGCTCTCTCGTCATCAACACAAGGATATGGGAACTGCAATTTTAGCAGATAGGGATTGCAGAAGAAGGAGAACTCGCAGCCATCCACCACAAACTCCATATCTCCCACTCGAACCTATTCCTAAGTGATTATTACATAAGTCATACCCAAGGAACATTGATTTCGATAATCACAAACTCGTCATCCTACAGGTGAGAGGGGATAAGAGTCCAGAATAGGATACCTGTGAAATACTGAACTTGGGTGTCACCGGCATTGAATGCTCCACGCGGTTGAAATCAGCAAGTGCGATTTGGAGCCATTCTTTCTCCTGTTGATGGCTTTTAACTCCAATTCCTGTGAAAGAGTGATTGCTCCGTTTGTATTACTGATGAGTAGCCGAAACCATGGGACCATGCGAAGAAACATAGGCCAAGCCGTATTTTGGAAGATCTTCAAGTGTACCGCATTGTAACGGGCCAGACCAATGCGGAGGACTATGCAGCGATTCTTGACAAGTATGGCTGGGATGCGGGAAAGATAGCCGACTTGGTAGCTGAGAACTGCGCTTATGAAGAGTAGGATGACAATTCCAAGATGGGAGAGCTAGCAAGAGTGCTGAATCAGAGCAGGGAAACGAAGGAGTACTATGCAACCAAGAGTGGTGAATCCCGTTGCTTTACTCATTGCAAATTGATGAGTAGTTGTGAAGAAAAGGGATGATGTAGCGGATATCGCGTCTCCCAAGGAAAAGAAGCGAAAGAAGGTGAAGAAGCAGACGTACTCTGTTGAGTCGACTCCCTGTATCTATATGTCGCTGTATTGAGCGTAGTGGACATGGATTTCCCCCTTCCCAAGACCGTCACCACTCCATCCCTTCCGTCTCTCGTTCACTCAACGAGCATTTTCCACCGCGCACTTGGAGGCACCCCTTCACTGGGGCTCGTTCCCTATGGTGATGAGGAGGGTGTGAAGGAAGACAGTCCTGTGAAGGAGCTTCCTCCTGTGAAAGAAGAACGGGAAGTGAATGAGAACCCTCTTGTGAAGGAGAAGGAAGAAGTGAAGGAGGAGGAAACACCCTCCGAGGAGGAGGTGATCGAGTTCTCGCGCGACGCACCAATGGCTCCGATCCTGGGTCCCTTCTGCGCCGTCTGCGGCAAGTTCGGCCAGTACGTCTGCGACCGCACGGACGAGGACGTCTGCTCCATGGAGTGCAAGAGACGAGCCGAGGCCCGCGCCATGGCTGCCACACAACCCAATGCACCTTCAACACCACCCGATGCAATCACGTCACAGAATTCACAACCGCTCATCGGCGTGAGCAACTCCGAGCAACACGTGTACCTGCCCGGCAAGCACCGCTTCAAGAGCGCCGTGACCATCCTGGACTCCCACAAGTGCCCGTTGTGCGGCCGCACCGGCCATCTCCCGCAGGACTGCCGCTACGCCGCCGGGCACGACATCGACGTGTCGGACTTCCAGCTGGGCGGCGAGGAGAAGCGGCAGGTGCTGCACTGTGCGGAGATGCCGCGGTGGGAGGCGGAGGAGGTGATGATTGGGTGAGTGCGTGAGAGATAGCTGAAGCGGGTGTACGCGCTGTGCGAGAAGGTGCAGAAGGACAAGAAGCAGTGCTGTGCGGAGTGCGGGTGCCGCAGCAACTTGGCGTACTGCGTGGAGTGCGACAGCTGCTTCTGCGACAAGTTCCACCTCCTGCGCCACCTGCAGGCCTTCCCCACGCACACCCGCCTGTACTCGTTCAAGCTGCGGCGGCTGCTGAAGTGCAGCAACCCGCGCTGCGCCGAGACGGACGTGTACAAGCTGCGCATGTGCAACAAGTGCGGGTCGGCGTTGTACAGCAAGTACTACAACATGAAGACGGCGCTGTGGTAGGCGTGGAATGGGGAGTTGAGGGTAGGAAGCGAGATGCGATTCGCCAGTACCCCAGCTTGATTTGCTGCGAGGAGCACATGACGTGGCATGTGATGAACTGCGACGGCGTGGAGGGAATGACTCCGATCATCGATCGAGAGTGTATGTGCAATGGGCATTATGCCAAGAGCGGAATTGTCAACGATATGTTGTTTTAGTGTACTCTATGACTCCTTCTGTTTGTTGATGAGGTTATTCAGAGTGATCGTGGAATACGAGTTGCCAAGTGTGGCATTGTTTTGAGACAGTGGTTTATGAGTGGTATGACGGATAACGAGTTGGTTATCAGCGATTGTTGATTCAGGAGGGCACAGCAGCATTGCCAGGCTAACAAGCAGATAAGATCGGTATGCATCAGAAGAGGACTAGTGGCAATCTGAATGGAACGCCCTAACTGAGGACGAAATCGGCTAGAATCCTGTCAACCCTTTTTGTTCCATCATTTCGCGTCAAAAGCAATGAGCAACAGTACGCGAGATGACTATGAACTACTAGAAATGATTGGACAAGGGTGTGTGAGGAAATGAAGGGTTGATTCGTAGTTCTTTTGGCAAAGTGTTCAAAGCATGGGATAAGTGCAGAAACAAAAAGGTTGCCATAAAAATGGCAAAGTCATGTTCGACTAACATGGATCTACAGACTGAGTGTGAGATGCTGAGGAAGTACCAATCTAATTTCATTGTTCGATACTATGATTATCTCATTGTCGATGACGAGTTATGGGTAGTGATAAATCATACAGTTCATCACTAGATTGTGATGGACTATTGCCATTGCGGATCACTCTCTTCATACATTTACAATGGAAATGAATTGACGGTAGCTGAATTGAGAGAAGTGGCGAGTTGTCTCGTTCTTGGGTTGGTGTATCTTCACAGCAAGCATGTGTTTCACAGAGTGAGTAATGGAGAGTGAAATGAATGCATAGGATATCAAACCATCGAACTGTCTGATTTCCAACAATGGCTTGATTCAACTGTCTGACTTTGGTATATCCGAACAATTGAACCATTCTTGGTCAAGAAGAACGGGTCAAAAGGGAACCGATTGGTACAATTCACCAGAGATGTATGGAGAGAAGGGTGCTGGACTGAAGAGTGACATATGGGCGTTGGGGATTACACTGATTGAATTGGCAGAACGAAAAGAACCATATCATGGTTTGGGGAAAGAAGCAGTGTTATACAAGATCATATACGGTGAGCCGCCTGTACTCTCTTCATCGAGATGGTCATCTGATTTTGTCGACTTCGTCAGCAAGTGTTTGATGAAGGATGAGAATGCTCGATGGAAGGCAACACAACTAATAGATGTACATTCTTCATCGTTGAGTAATGAATAGCATCCGTTCGTGAGAAACTCCGTACAGAAACTGAAAGACAACGAGTACTCAGAGCTACTATTCAACTTGATGACTCGCGTGAAAAACTCACTTGAGAATCCCCAAACACCGAATCCCAAGGAGGACACATTGATAGTGGATGTGAAGTGTGACAGTGATTTGTCACTTCTCAAATCCGATACAATCAAAGCAACGATTTGGAATGGAGTGGGAAGTCATCAGTCCATGAGCAGTCAAGAGTTCTTTTGTTATCATCTGTTGGAAGAACTGACAATTGGAAATGATTGTTTCCAACATGTGCTGTCTTTCATTCTCGAAGACATGCATCATTTGAAGACTGTGAAGATTGGAAAGAGCTGTTTCTGTAAGCCCGCCTCTGCGGGTGAGTGTATAATGAAGAGCGCGAACTTTGAAGTGAAGAACTGTGAAGTGTTGACGAGTGTGAAGATTGAGGATGACAGTTTTGTGGATATGGTGAAGGTCACATTTGAGAGTGAATTGTATATGAAATGAATAATGACTAGACTTGCGTTCATTGAGAAGAATCGAGCTGGGAAGTGGTGTGTTTGCGAATACATCGAAACTGATACTGAGAAGTGAGTGAAGGAGGGAGTGATAATGAATAGAGTTGACTGCGTTGGAAGTGCTTCGTGGCATGGAGAATTCCCTGAGTAATGTGAGTTCACTGGAAGTATGCGATGTGCCGAATGTGAAGAGCTGTATTATTGACAATACATATGTGAATGAGAAGGTGTTAGGGATGAAGAATGGTACTGAAGCGAAAAAGCCTACGCAGGGAGGAGAGCGCACAGCGTGGAAGATTGCTGGCGTGGTCATTGCCGGATGCGCTTATGCTGCCAAATACTACTTTTTCCATTAGTCTATGTGTGAATATGTTTGTTAAAGCAAACAGCATTTCATTCTCCTTCCATTTCACCAACCAGCTATACAACGAGTTCCCAACACAACCAGCGCATCAACTTCATTCTCCTCGCCTAAGTTTATCCTCATGAAGATGATGATTCACTTACCCCCCATCTCTTCCCTCCATCTACAGACTACCACACGAACCTATACCCACTTGAAAACACTGGAAAGGAGAGTTCGTTCGTGATCACCAAAACCACCCCGATTTTGGACAACCCTTTTGCTTCCATTTCAAAGCCGAACACGCACCCGTTCTTCCAAATTTAAGTATGCAGGATCAAGTAAGGCTGTTTCACACACCTCTTGATCATTCCGAACACATTTTGGATGATTTGGTGTCGCCTTCGGAGGAGGTGAGAATCCAGACTGCGGCGCTCTACAGGAAGTGGATTGAGCGGAAATACCAGAACGCGGACGCGCAGGAGTACTCGATGATTAGTGACGAGATCTTTCAGCTGTTGACTCGACTGAACCGAACGGGCGAGGAGTTTTCTCATTTGGGGTTCCTTAACCTCGTGGATCAGCTGGTAGATCTCGGCTATCAGGAAGAAGACCGTAACATCCGCATTTCCCAGTACCTCGAGTCGATGATGCAGGACGTCCACTCGCAGACCCTTTTGAAACCATTGGCGTCTGTAAGCGGGCAGGGGTTATGGAATTACGCGTAGACGCTGGGACACTTGCTCCAGGTGGGCAGCTCCTATCTATCGGAGTTTATCGAGTCGGTTCTGAACGATTCGTTCAACAATCTTCAACACTCGAAGGATGAGAACAAGCGCATCCTCTCGCTGCTCGTTCTCAAGGAGGTTGCCAACAACTCGCCGACGCACTTCTACCAACACATCCAGTCCTTCCAGGACAGCATCTTGGAGCCCCTGCGCGATCGCCAGATCCTCATCCGCCAGGCCGCGGGAGAGGCGCTCTCGGCGTGCCTCGTGCTCATGCAGCAGCGAGAGAACCAGAAGAAGAACGACTTCTATTACACCTTTCTGACCCTCATCCAGGAGCTTCCGAAGGATGGTCGGAACGAGTCCATCCACGGCTACCTGATCGCCATCAACTCGTTCCTCAACAACTCCATGGAGTTCTGCGGATCGAGTATTGACTCGATCTACTCGACGATCCAGTCCTACTTCAACACAAAGGAGGTGTACATCAAGATCACCATCATCCGTGCCCCTTCTCCCTCCTTCTGACGATCAGGGCTAATTCCGGTCATCACGCGCTACATGAGCATCTACGCCGATTCCTTCCTCACCGACGAGTACCGCATGGAAGTGTAGCCCTTTCGCCCCGCCTCCACCCTAGCTTCGATTACCTGATGTCATGCTGCCATCGCGACACCTACCGCCGCGAGGCGCTGAAGGCCATCGGCGAGCTCGCCATGGTGCTGCCGGACGACGCCTACAACCGCCTGGACAGTATCTGCGCCGTGGTGAAGGAGAACCTGAACCCCAAAAAGTGGGGGTCGTGGGGAGCGATAACCAACAGGAAGCCGGGCGCGGTGCGCGAGGCGCTGAACTGCTTCACGCACATGTCGTGCGCGCTGAAGGAGCGGTTCACGGACAAGATCGCGAAGCTGTGCAACGACGTGGCAATACTTAGAGGCGGTGAGGCGTAGCTGTTCGTGGCGGGCATCTCGCAGGACCTGATCGATACGCTGACGGAGGTGTCGAAGCACACGCACGACAGTCTGGAGCTGATCCAGGAGAAGTTGCTGGTGGAGCTGTCGGTGGTGCTGGGCGAGGACGCGGCGGAGTCGCAGCAGGAGCCCTTCTCCTTCACCATGCGGCGGACCAAGTGGCGGCGGTGGTGTGGGTTGACGCGCAGAGCGGAGCGGACGCGCCACGACACACGCAGCATCATTCTGGCGCTGCACACGCTGCAAGTGTTCGAGTTGCAGAACGTGAACCTGTTTGACTACATCACGCGGCACGTGATGCCGTACGTGGACGACCCCAACGAGACCATTCGGTGCAACGCGGTGTCGGTGGCGTGCAAGCTGCTGCTGCAGAAGGACAAGCCGATGAAGCACACGGCGCTGTTCATGCAGGAGTACCACGAGGTGCAGAAGCTCATCTCTGTGGGGCTCAGCGACCGCGACAGCAGCGTCCGCGCCTGTCTGCTCAACTCTCTGGACGAGCGCTTCGACCCATACCTGTTGCAGGTGGCGCAGACGCGGCGGCGTGAGGCGTAGTCGGAGAACGTGTCGTTCCTGCTGATGGCGCTGCACGACGAGAAGTACGAGATCCAGAAGGCGGTGCTGAAGATCATCAGTCGACTGTCCACCTCCATCCCCGGCGTGGCGACCAACGCAGTTCGGCAACTCATCCTGGACCTGCTGCGCTCGCTGGGGTACTCGCGCGAGAGCACGACCATCATCGAGTCGGTGCAGCTGCTCGGGCTGGCCATCCACTCCACCTCCAGCCTGATCGAGGCGTACGTGAACCCCGTGTTCGAGCTGCTGGTGAACCAGCTCAAGGACATCCAGCAAGGTGGCGGCGGCATGTGGGTGTAAGCTGTAGATAGCATCAAGATCGCGTACATCGACACGTTGTCGCTGCTGGCGGAGGTGAGCAGTCCCGAGCTGTCGAAACACCGCGACGTTCTGATGCCCATCATCATCGACGCGTTGAAGCAGAACAACGAGCTGCGCGAGGCGGCGCTGGGGCTGCTGGAGACGTACGTGTACTGCACGGGGTACGTGATCACGCCGTACCTGCAGTACTCGTCGCTGATGGACATTCTGCTGAACCAGCACAACCGCAGCGGCAGCACCACCTACAACCTGAACGACCGCGTGATGCGCTGCATCGGCGTGCTGGGTGCAATCGACCCCTTCGTCTACAACAAGAACATGTGAGGATGCGGAGAGAGAATGAGGGGCAGCAAGCAGATCACGGAGGACAAGGAGCAGTTCGCGGCGTTCGACGACCTGCACCAGGACCAGCGGCCCATTCTCTGCCGCAACTCGGAGCGCAACCTGATCGTAGGCACATGTATGCGGGCTGAAGCGTAGATCACGCTGGAGGCGCTGATGAACGTGTTCGTGGACGCGTCGTACAGTGCGTACCACCAGATGGTGATCGAGGCGCTGAGTCTGGTGGTGAGTCAGATGAGCAACACGTGATACCATCCCGACGGGCTTACGCGTAGCACCTTCTCGTACCTGTCGCTGGTGGTGCCGCCGTTCATCCGCACGATGGAGAGCAAGCAGTGCGACCCGCTGCACTTCGAGCGCATCGTGTACTTCTTGCTGGATCTGGTGCAGAAGGTGAAGGAGCACATCCGCAGCTACCTGCCCGACATCCTGAAGGCGATGGAGCCCTTCTGGACGACCAACCAGCAGCAGATCCTGCGGTTCGTACGCACGTGCAGTCTGTGCTTCCACAACGAGTTCAAGCTGTACCTGGTGTACGTGTTGCCGCACATGCTGTGCATCCTGGGCGACGAGACCACCGAGCGCAAGACCGCTACGGAGATCGTGCACTGCCTGCTGTGCATCGTGCCGTCGCTGGACAACCACCTGAACGTGGTGCTGCCGTGCCTGCTGCGGTTCATCGAGAACACGCAGAAGTGCTCGGTGTTCCAGGTGGAGGGCGTGAAGTGCCTGCGGCGCATCGTGCACGAGCTGGACGTGTCGCTGTACATCTCGCAGATCATCATGCCTCTGCTGCGCCTGCTGTCCTGCGACGTGTGCGACGTGGTCCCGGAGATCATGGACGTGATCTGTGCGATCATGTGTCAGAAGCAACAGGAGTCGTACATCTACCTGTCCGCCATCAACAAGGTGGTCGCCGAGAAGAACATCGTCTACCCCAAGTTCAACGAGATCTCCAACGCGCTCTACCGCGGAGGCATTCTGCCCATCATGGAGTATGTCTTCGACAAGAACGACGACTCTGTCATCCTGCAGGATGCCGTCTACCCCGCGCGCCCCTATCACTGCGACACCACCGCGCTGCAGGGCCTCTGGCGGCAGGCCACCACGCTCTCCACCAAGGAGGACTGGAAGGAGTGGAACCGGCGCTTCGCCCTGCACCTGATCAAGGAGTCGCCAGACCCGTCCCTGCGGTCCTGCCACGCGCTGGCGCAGGCGATCAACCCGTTCGCCAGCGAGCTGTTCAACGCGGCGTTCACCTCCATGTGGAACGAGCTGAGCCCCGCGAACCGCGCGGACCTGGTGGGGTGCTTCAAGCAGGCGTTCGAGTCGCCGCAGGTGCCGCCGGAGATCGTGATGCAGCTGCTGTCGCTGGGCGAGTTCATGGAGCACGACGAGGACGTGGTGCTGCAGATGAGCAAGGACTATGTGTTGCCGTTGGACATCCGGATTCTGGGCAACCTGGCGATCAGCAGCAACGCCTACGCGAAGGCGCTGCACTACAAGGAGATGGAGTACGAGACCACGCCGGACACGTGCATCGAGAAGCTGATCCAGATCAACAACCAGCTGCACCTGTCGGACGCGGCGGTGGGCGTGCTGCGCTACAGCCAGAAGTACCACGGCGATGTGACGGAGGTGAAGGACGAGCTGTACGAGAAGCTGGGCCGCTGGGAGGAGGCGCTGGAGGCGTACGAGCGCAAGCAGCTGAACCTGCCGCTGCAGACGGAGCTGACGATGGGCCGTATCCGGTGCCTGAGCGCGCTGGGCGAGAGCGAGATGGTGCTGCGCGTGATCAAGCTGGCGGAGGACAAGCTGGAGGACAGCGGGCAGGGCGAGGTGGTGGCGTCCTACGCGGCGAAGGCGGCGTACGACCTGGGCGACTGGAGCGATCTGGAGCACTACGTGAACAAGACAGCGTCGAGCAGCCCGGCGATCATCTTCTACCAAGCGGCGCTGCTGATCCACCAGGGGCAGTTCGACCAGGCGGAGAAGCTGATCGCGGAGACGCGGCTGATGATCGGGCGCACGCTGGCGCCGATCGTGAGCGAGGGCTACGCGCGCGTCTACTCGCACTTCATCCAACTGGAGAAGCTGGAGGAGCTGGAGGAGATCTGCCGCCTGCAGCGGCTGAAGGAGCAGAACAGCGCGCTGTACGAGCCGTCCATGGCGCACCTGATCATGACGTTCGACCGCCGGCTGGAGGGCGTGCAATACGACGTGAGCGTGTGGCACGACCTGCTGTCACTGCGCAAGCTGTTCGTGCAGATCGGCGACAAGGACGCGAGCGGCGTGCCCTACTCGCGCAAGCACTGGCTGAAGTTCATCTCGCTGTCACGCAAGTCGGACCGCCCGGCGCTGGCGCTGCGCACGCTCAGTTCGCTGGGCATCAACCTGAAGGGTGCCACGGTGCTTGGCGAGAACATGGACGACGAGCTGGGCGCGGCGCCGGAAGTGCGCTACGCCTACCACAAGTTTTTGTACTATCAGGGCCTCACGAAGAACGCGATCACGCGGCTGCGGCGGCTGGTGGAGGAGACGAAGGAGGCGCCGCCGATGGCGGAGCTGCGCGGGTCGGAGCTGTCGATGCCGTCGCTGCGCACGGGCGTGATGGAGCCGGAGGAGGCGAACGTGCAGATCAAGATCCGCACGCGGCTGCGACTGGCGCACTGGGAGCTGGACGAGAACCACCGGAACCTGACGGACGAGGTGGTGCAGGACATCTCGACGATCATCCGCGAGTGCTCCTCCATCAACAAGGACGACCACAAGGCCTTTCACGAGATCGCCATGCTGCACATGGCCTGCGCCGAGTACTACCACACGCATGGGGATTCGGCTGGTGTGGGCGGTGTGACCGTTATGACGGGAAAAGCGGGCAAAGCCATCCTTGCTGGTAGAAAGGGCGGCAACGCGGCGCTGGAGAGCTCGAAGAACAGCGATTTGATCACGCAGCACCTGCGTGAGGCGATCGGGAATTTCTTCGACGCCATCTCGCTGTCGAAGGACCGCAACAGCTCCATCGTGCTTCAGGACATTCTGCGCATCATCACACTCTGGTTCACCTACGGCGGGCGGGAGGAGGTCATCAACGAAATCAACCGCGGGTTCAACATCATCAGTCTCGACACGTGGCTGTACGTGATCCCGCAGCTGGTGGCGCGCATCCACATCGACGAGTCCAAGGCCAAACGGCTGCTCATCAACCTGCTGGTGCAGCTCTCCAAGGCGCACCCGCAGGCGCTGGTGTACTCGCTGACGCGCAGCGCGCGCTCCTCGGCGGAGTCGCGCAAGAAGGCGGCGCTGGAGGTGTTGTCGCACCTGCGTCGCGACAACATCATGCTGGTGAAGGAGGCGGACATCGTGAGTGGCGAGATGATCCGCGTGGCGGTGCTGTGGACGGAGCGGTGGATGCGCGGCATCGAGGACGCGTCCTGCCAGTACTACGAGATGAAGAACATCAAGAAGATGCTGAGTATCTTCGACGATCTCTACCGCATGATCGGCTCGCCGTCGGAGGTGCGTGTGCGATGGGTGCGTGACGCTTAGACGCGCAATGAGGACAACTTCCACCGCATGTACGAGCGGCAGATGGAGAACACACGCGAGTACCTGCTGCGCTACATTGCCACGAGCAACGTGAACGAGCTGGAGAGCGCGTGGAAGATCCTGTCGGACGTGGGCGCGGCGCGGGCGCGTGAGGCGTAGATGCACAAGCGGATGGTGAAGTCGGTGAAGGTGGTGTCGGAGCTGGAGCTGGACTCGGTGAGTCCCAAGCTGCTCAACATCAAGAACCTGTCGATCGCCGTACCGGGCACCTACTCGCCCGAGAAGAAGAACGACTGCGTGGGGCAGAGAGGGTGTGGTGAGTAGTAGATCCGCATCAAGCAGTTCTACCGCATCCTGAACGTGCTTCAGAGCAAGCAGCGCCCGCGTAAGATTGTCATCTTCGGAAACGACGGGAACAAGTACGACTTTTTGCTGAAGGGCAACGAGGACCTACGGCAGGTGGGCGCGGCGCGGGCGCGTGAGGCGTAGGACGAGCGCGTGATGCAGGTGTTCACGATGGTGAACCGGCTGCTGGTGGCGAACCCGGAGACGTGCAAGCAGGAGCTGTTCGTGCGGACGTACAGTGTAACGCCGCTGAACGACAACTGCGGCATCGTGAGTTGGGTGGACCGCCACGACACGATCCACGCGCTGATCAAGATGTACCGTATGTGCAAGCACGCCGACACCTCGGCGGAGCTGGGGCTGATCAAGAAGGTGGGGGTGTTGGTGGGCGTGTGAGGCGTAGTACGCGCCGATGTACGAGGAGATGACGGCGGTGAAGCGTGTGGAGATCTTCAACACGGTGATGGACGAGACGGTGGGCGACGACCTGAAGGCGGTACTGTGGCTACGCAGCAAGTCGAGCGAGAAGTGGCTACACTGTCGTATCAACTACACGCGGTCGCTGGCGGTGATGAGCATGGTGGGGTACATCCTGGGCTTGGGCGACCGCCACCCCAGCAACATCATGATTCACCGCGTGTCGGGTAGGTGTGGGCGTGGGCGTTGAGCGTAGGCACCGTGTGCCACATTGACTTCGGCGACTGCTTCGAGGTGACGATGCAGCGCGAGAAGTTCCCCGAGCGCATCCCATTCCGGCTGACGCGCATGCTGGTGAAGGCGATGGAGGTGGGCGGCGTGGAGGGCACCTTCCGCAGCACGTGCGAGAGCGTGATGAGCGTGATGCGCCAGAACGAGGACTCGCTGATGGCCATTCTGGAGGCGTTCGTGCATGACCCGCTGATGAACTGGAAGCTGTTGGAGACGGTGCAGGGGGGCGAGGAAGAGGACGCCGACGAGTCCGCCAGCTCCAACCAGACCAACGCGAAGGCCGCGGCGGTGATCTCGCGCGTGCGGGACAAGCTGACGGGCAACGACTTCTACGAGGACGAGAAGATCTCCGTGGAGGAGCAGGTGCGGCGATTGATCCTCCAGGCCACCTCGCGCTACAACCTCTGCCAGAGCTACAGCGGGTGGTGTCCCTTTTACTAATGTGTACAATGCGTCTGTGTGTTGAACAAAGAGGCCAGTTGTGGTTGATGCTGGAGAAAAACTCGGCTCTCGTGCGAGGATCCCTCCGGAACGTTCCCAGTACAGTGCTCGTGACGGTGCGCGAACCCACCTTCTGAACGCCACGCATGCACATGCACATGTGTCTACCGTTAACGCCCTCGCCCGCTCCCACTCCGCCTCCACCACGACGCCCACGCCCTCGCAGTCCACCGCCTTCATGATGTTCTCGGCGATCTCGCGCGTGATCCGCTCCTGCAGCTGCAACCGGCGGCAGGAGATCTCCGCGATGCGAGCGAGCTTGCTCAGGCCGAGCACCTTGCCGCGGGGAATGTAGCCGATGTGAACCTTCCCGTAAAAGGGAAGCAGGTGGTGCTCGCACATGGAGTACATGGGAATATCTTTAACAATAATCATGTCATCGTAGGCATCTTCGAAAACGGCGTGGTTGATCACTTCCTGCGAATGACGCCGCACAAAGAAGCAAACCTCCAGGCTCTGGGTGTAGCCCTGGCAGCAGAACAGCATCGCCTGGGCGGCGCGCATCGGCGTCTTCTTCAAACCTTCTCTGTCCGGGTCCTCCCCAACGCACTATGCCGTGACGCGATTTGCACGGGACTTACTCTGAGAATGGTCCGGAACGCATCCGCCATCATCTCCAGCTTCTCTTCGTTGCTGGAGTAGTCAACGATAGGAGTGGAAATGAGTGTGTCTGCCCATCATTCCCCCTTTTCCCGCCAGTACCTATGGAATTCGTCTCCTCGTCCTCGCATTCCGCCACAATTTGCGCAGGCGCGTCCTTCGAATCCATCGTTCGCCTTTTCTTGAATTGGTAGAACCAGAGTAACACAATTGGGTTTGGAGCGGGATTGGCCCTAATTCCGTGTTCCCTTTTTTTCTCGTCCTAATGGAGTTCTTTCGTGGAATAGACAAGCGGAATGCTCTTTTTAATGGGGTGGCTATCCATTTTCACCGTGTGATCAATCAAAGCAATTCCTGTTTTCTCTGATTCGGTCTTAAACTCTCTCCTTTCATCACATTCCATGTAATAAGCATACACTCCAATTCTCAGAAAGAATGAAGGATTGAATCGGCGGATAAGCATAACAGAGTCTTATTTCGCCGATTGCAATTGTTCGCCTTGGCGAAGGGGAGTGCAGTGGTTTAATAATTTCCAGTGCGATTTCATCTTTTTCTTGACCCACTTTGAGTTCCAACACGATGGCCTTCAACAAACCGACGTAAGGGGTTGTGTGGACAATGAATTTTCCTTACCGGAATGTAGTGAGGATGATGTCCGCAAGATGCTGGTCGCCAGAATCCACTACGGAACCA
>OIWT01002135.1_pt1 | contig 21270 bp, 36 predicted proteins | sample 1587701 | NCBI WGS metagenome assembly OIWT01 (sample SAMEA3888904, study PRJEB22519) | human gut metagenome | biome: human gut; feature: human-associated habitat; material: faeces | place: Denmark | collected 2009
TGCCGAGGACGTGCACCTTGCGGTAGGAGAACTTGTCCTGCTTCTGGTAGGCAGCTTGGTTCTACAAATACGGGTTAAGCGACGAATTCCCTGCAGCAACACACGACAATCCGAACCAGCCAATTCGCGAAGCTCGTTCTATGTTCGTTTCAAGCACCTACTTGTTCCTGAATGTCAGCCATTATCCCTAGAAAAGAAAAGGTGATTTCTGCCCGTTCCCTTCGGGGAATAAGCACCAATGTTGGACCGTGGGGGTGCATTCTGAGTTCGCAGCATCTCCTTACTAAAACCAGAATGTACCCCATCTCCTTTTTCCATTTCCTCTTCTCGTCATAATTCAAAGCCAGCAAACAGCCAGAATGGAGATACTCGTTTCGTTACACCGTGGGGAGGGTATGGAACAAAACCAGAATGATGGCACAACACAAAACAAGCAGTCTACAGAACGAACTCCTTTCCCGGAACGAGCTCGTGCATCTTGCAGTCCTCGCGCGTAATCAGCTTTCCGAACTCGGCGGCAGTTCCCGTAAGAAGACCGAACGTCTTGTAGTGCATGGGGATGGCGATCTTCACGTTGGTCAGCAGCTACGCGTCACTCTCGCATGCATGAGCAACGTTGTTCACGGCGTAGGAAGCCTCCTTCGGCCCCATCGTGTAGAAGTCGCCGATGCACAGCAGCGCCACGTCGGGGGTATACAGGTCGTTGATCAGCTTCATGTCGCTGAACACGCCAGTGTCACCGCAGTGGTAGATGTGGTGGTCTACAGATAAAAGCAGATGGAAAGGAAGACCGTCGGGAGTATGGATGACAAAGCCCGTCGCCTCCCCTCCATAAATCGTCTCTCCAGAAGGGGTCGAAATGCCCGTGGTGTGGAGCTACTGTAAATGCAGAGCAATGCCACCCACCGCATGGACCATCGTCACGGAAAGGCCCTCGGCGAGCTTCACCGTGCCGCCGATGTTCATGGCAACCATACGGTTTCCAGCAACTCCCTGGGATTCCAGATAGCCGCACAACTCCACAATACCCTAATATGAACGAAAGCAATTGCCATTACAATCAATTTGGTCTTTTTATGGAGCTCCATGATATGCTGCGCATTGCCAAGGTGGTCTCCATGACCATGCGTGACGAGGATGAAATCCACGTCCAGCGTTTCGTCACTGTACTCCTTAGGGAACTAGGAATCACAGAGCACGAAGATCGAAACCAGAGGATTGGTGGTGAAGGGATCCACAAGAATGCTGCCGCTTTCCGTCTTGATGAGGAAGCAGGCGTGTCCCAACCAGATGATCTGAGTCATTTCCTATTTCCGAGCGATATGGTGGCAAAGAAACACTGGTTTCCCCGTTTCCCCAGTGCTTGGTGAGTCATCCCTCACACCAGAAAGACAATGAATACTCCCACACTGAAGGTGGTGGAAAATCCGAAGGCGCCCACGGAGAAGAAGGAGAAGACTACGTGGGACAAGGTGAAGTCGAAGCTGATGGCAGTGCATCTGCCCATCATTCTGCTGCTCGCTATCGGAATCGGCATTTTCTTCCCCCAGCCTGGTGAGTGGCGCATTCTTTGTGTCACCTAGGCATCGTGATGTCGAAGACCCCGTTTTCCAACTTCTGCGTCTTCATGATCTTCATCATCTCCGGCATCAAACTGGACACGAGCTCGGTGAAAACGGCCCTCCATTACTGGCCCGTGCGCTTTCATCGCTTCGGTTAATCGTAGTACTTCCTCATGGGTCTGGCGATCATTCTCCTCGTCACTCCCTTCATGGGATATCTCGTACTCTTGATTCCGCTCAAGACGAGGGAAATGACAGTGGGTATTGCGGTGATGTGCTGCTGTCCCACTGTGCTTGCTTCGGCTGCCATTCTCGCCGATCAGGTTATTGCTCCCACCCATTCTGAAGCATAGTGCGGTGGGAACTTTGCTCTCGCGTTGCTCCTCTCCGTGATGAGCAACCTTCTGGGAGTATTTATCAGCCCCGTCACCACATCGCTGCTTTTCCGCAGCAGTGGCACCAGCTTCAAGCTGGACATCGTGTCGTTGCTGATCGAGCTGCTCACGATCATCGCCTTGCCCATGGTCATTGGTTATGTGTTGATTCGCGTGTGGCTTCATCCTAGTGTGCTCAGCTCTTCATCCCTGCCGTCGCTCGCTTCGCGAAGCGCTTCTCGTCGCTGCTGAAGGTCTTCTCTTCCCTGTTCCTCTGCCTGGTCCCGTGGGTGAAAATGAGCGCCTCCAGCGACAAACTGAAAACCATGTCTCTGGTCGATTTAGCTCTCTCCATCGTCATCATCATTGTCGTGCATTATGTGTACGCTCCCTCTATTGGCATGATCTGCAGATTCCTTCTCTTCACCGAGTTGGTGTGCAAACTGACCAAGTCCCCGACGCCTATCACGAAATCACTTGCGCTGTCTTGCTCCATGAAAACGCTGCCTATTGCCATGACCAGTTGCACATGCACTCGTTGTTCACGTCCTAGTCATCTCCTTCCTTCCTCCGGAAGTGGGAAGTCAGGGTTTGATGCTCCTCCCCGCCATTCTCTTCCACTTCACTCAGGTTGTGGCTTCCTTCGATCCTGAGGATTAGCTGATTAACACGTCCTTCCTGTCAGTTTTCTGGGCCGCGAAGAGTCACTGCTCCTGGGGATGATGATGCGTAGTGAAGAAGGACTTTGGAGAGCCGGAGGTGGAGATGAAGGACATTGAGGCGAAGCCGGAAGTTGAAACGAAGAGCGTGGAGGCGGCCTCTCCTTCAGGAAACGCGGCCACGGAAACGGCTGTTGTTCCTCCCTAGTTGTTTTATCCGCTGTTTGTTCATTCATCCCCTCTTTCTTCCACTTTGATCATCGATCATTATTTCCAATCGAAGGATGAGCGCAGAGAAGGATACCGCCCATGTGGAACTGCTGTCTGAGTCCAATGCACAGGGTTTGTGCCAATCTTCCTGTCGTCATGACTAGAGAATGCGTCACAACGATACCGTATGGTCCGAAGACAGAACACCGGAAGACCGAGGAACTCTCTGAATAAGGATGCAGTGAGTGTAGCAACGAATGTAATCGTTCTGGATGAGGAGGAATTGAAGAGTTCGAATGGCAGCGGGTCCTTTGCTGCGGAGAATGAGACTCCCTCGGTTTCTGATGATGCGAAGAAGCACATGCGCTACTTTTACTACGGTCTCGCGTTTACCGTGTGTGCCTCCTGTTTTACTGTGATTGTGTTGTTCTTGTACTCCTGTTTGCAGCAAACACGTCAGTTCATTGTCGTTCTCGCGAACACGAGAATGCCGATGATAATCGCGATCACCGCGATCAGCACCGAATTCTCCCTCCACCACGTCACGATCCATCCCTTCTTCCTCTTCTTGTCCAGCACGGAGTCCACCTTGCTGTTGCTGCTGTTGGCGAACTGCTTCTTCGCCGCCTTCGGATTGGACACTTCGCGCGGCTTCACCTCCTTCACAACCACCGGCGGTGGGACGTACACCTCGCACTCCTCCGAGAAGGGAGACGCCCCGATGATGTTCGTCGCTCGCACCTGGAAAAGGTAGTGCTTCCCAATCTCCGCCTCGAAGCGGTACTCGCGGTCCAGTCCCTCGTAGACCAACCGATTCTCCGAGAAAAGCTGGTAGCTCAACACCTCGCATTCCTCGCACTTCACCTCCTCCCAGCCCATAATCGCCGTCGTTCCCTCCATCACCACGGACTTGAATTCGGGGGGCGGTGGGGGCGTGAGTCCCTTCTCGTCCGTCTGCACCACCAAGGGCTCTGACGCCCGTCCCTCGCCCACGGCGTTCACCGCACACACGGTGATGGAATACTCCATGGAGGGCTGCAACTGCTTGATCTGGAGCGAACGCACATTGCCCGATAGGTGATAGTCGCGGTGAATCGGGTCCACCCGCACAGTATACCCCACAATGGGTGACCCATTTGCGGTCGGCTCGCTCCACCCCACCACAACCACCTTCCCGGTCGGTCGCTTCAGCAGCTGCGGCGTAGCGCACGTCTCGGGCGGGTTGGCGCCCGTCGTGACAAGGAGCGGCGAAGACAACGGTCCCGTGCCGAAGGCGTTGGCCGCCTGCACACGCACGGAGTAGGAGCAGCCGGCCATGAGGTCGCGGAGGAGATACGAGGTGTCCGAAACCGTGCCGATTTTGGCGTAGGGCGTGAGCTTGCCATCCTTCTTCATCGTCGCCATTTCCAGAACGTAATGCGTCACCTCGCCCCCGTTATCGCAAAACGGGGGGTCCCACGCCACCTTCAAGAACGACAGCGGGCTGTACACCGCCTCCAGCGCCGTCTGCCGCACGTTCTGCGGAGCCTCCGGCGTCGTGGGCTTGGTGGCTGCCACGAGGAGCGCGGACAGCGGGCTGTTGCCGTGGGGCGTGAGCAGCGCCACGCGGAAGTGGTAACAGCAGGCGGGCTTGAGGTGCTTGAAGGTGACGGTGGAGGCGGTGAGGGACTCGCCCTCCATCTCGCCCATCACGGCGGAATCGGACTGGAGGAAGAAGGAGGTGGAGGCGGGAGCCGTGCCGCGCAAAACAGAGGCAGGCGTGGCAAGGGAGAGAGTGATGGACGAGGCAGTGGCGCTCTGAAGCTGAGGAGGCGATGGCTGCGACGGTGGTGCTGGAGGCGTGGTGAGTGAAATCGTGGGGGTTGTGTGGGGCTGGCCAATGGCGTTCACGGGCACCACGCGGAGTGTGTAGGTCGTATTGGGCAGCAGGCCGTCGATCTAAAATTGAGGGATGCCCCCACCCCCACATCACAGCTCAGAGTCGGAGTGGTCGTTGCAAGCAGCCACTCCTCCTTGTCCGCACGGCGGTGGATCGCCTCGTTTAACTGAAGCGTGCTTAACGAATCCATTGTGGGAATGCAACAGGCGGCTTTGGGCTACAGCTGAGAGCTTTGCATAACCACGACAGCTTTCTGCAGCGGGAAGGGAAGAGGCGTTACGCTGGCGGAGGAAACCCACGCGTAGCCGGACGAGCCGTCCAGGAGCACACGCACCTGATCCTCCTTCACCTCCTCGATCCATCCCTCTGCACGTTCAGTGGTGCCTTGATGATCACATCCCTCTGCACGTTCAATGGTGCCTTGATGATCATGGATCACGGAACATCGGTTGCCGGGCATAAGCTCCACGCGGTCCTGTTGGAGAGTTCGACTCGCCTCCAACAGGCGTTTCGCCTCGGCGTAACCGTCGTCTCGGGCCTTGAACTCCACTCGGTACACCTCAACGGGACTGCCGTTGTCGCGGGCGGGTTCCCACGCGATGTGGCAGGAGATTGAAAAAGGGGGGATCACCTTCTGAAGGAGGTTGGAGGTGTGGAGTGTGGCGGTGGGCGGCGACGTCATGAGAGGCGTGGAGGGAAGCGTGGAGAGGGAGAGAGAAGAAGACGCACTCCACCCGAAGGAGGTGTGCGCTTGGAGGATGACGCTACGATGAGAGAGAGAAGAAGAAACAACGTGTAGGAGGTGCCGGGAAGGAGGTTCTGAACACGGTATGTGAGTTCAGGGGTTTCGACCTGCGCGACGACGTCTTGATCACGAAGAACAGTGATACGGTAGGCGTCGATGGCCGCGGCAAAGGCCTCGTCCGGCTCGTAGCGAAGGAACAGACTGTCGCTGGTGTGTCGCTTGGCCATCTGGGTGGGCAGGAAGGCAGGCGCGGGCGGCACGCCAAGCACGGTGGCGTGTGGTGAAGGACGCAGCGTGTGCAGCAGAAGGATATGAAAGAGACGGGCGTGGAGAAGGCGCTGTTGCCCTCCGCGTTGTGCGCACACAGCCGGAAGGCGTAGGTCGTGTTGGGGCGCAGACCGCGCAACACAGCACTACTCATCACACCGTGAGCCAGCAACAACGAAGTAGAGGCGTCATTGTGTGTCACGCGCCACTCGCCGCTCTCCGCCACCTGCAGCACGTAGCTGTCCACCGCACTGCCGTTGCACGCGGACTCCGGCAGCGCGTCCCAGGAGAGCGACAGGGAGGTGTTGGAGGCGGCGGTGCAGCGCGGGGGCTGCGGCGCGGCGGGCGTGCTGGCTTGGGTCTGGAACCACTGGACGGAGGAGACGGTCTCGCCGCAGGCGTTGCGGGCGGAGAGCTGGAAGGCGTAGAAGGTTCCGGCGTTCAGTTTTGCGACTTTGATTTGCGTTGTTTGTTCGTTGGAGAGGAGATGCGTGGGGAGGGGAACGGCGCTGAGGTCCTTGGGGAGCTGCAGGAAGCCCTCGCTCATGGAGAGCGAGTAGCCCTCGATGGGCTTGCCGTTCGTCCGCGGCTCCTTCCATTTCAGCTACGATGAAGAGCAATGCGGAGTCAAACGCGAAGCTCTCTCCGCGAACGGACTTGCAGGAGCAGTGTCGCGTTGTTCGGACGGGTGCACGGGGCGGAAAACTGGAATGTGCGGCAGAGAGGCTTCATTTTTCCATCCGACGCTTTGCACACGCCGTTGACATTGTACACTTCTCCGGGAGTGATGTCCTCCAGCGTCCACTACACTCTCACCGCCCACCCATCCCCTACGCAGATGTCACTATCCTTCTCTGCACTGCACTCGTATTCTTCAATGATTCGCGTTTTCAAAACAGTGTAATTCTCTATCGCTATCAATCGCAGCAAATCGGCTCACTATCGCGAAGGTACACCTCATAAAAGAATCCAGGCTCGTGGTGAATTCGGAACCGCACCACGGAAGAGCACATCGTTAGCGTGATGGAGGAATGATCCAGTTCGATGGACCCTTCGGGGAACACGATGGGCTTCTCGACCTCTTGCGCGGAATCGTCCTGCTGGGGTGGATTCTCCTTCTCCATGACAAAGAATGAAATCCATGGGATCCCACCGCCCCCCTTTTCGCGTCAGATGAAAAGAGGATGATAGAAATACTTCCGTTGCTCCAAACCGGCGTTCTATCATTGTGCGTTTCGCTACCCATTTTCGGGATTCGCCAGATGGAATGGGTATCATCCGCCACCTCGCGGAAACTCCTCCACATCTGTTTCTCATAATGTGTTCACTCATTCGCAGCAATGGCGCCCATATTCATGCTGTGTTGGTGTTTCTTCTCGGACGGAGACAGCGGAAAGTACACGGCGGTGATCGGTCGCTTCCCCTCCAGTCTGTCATGCATAGTGCCTCTCGCGTTCACCCTCTGCTTTTGGATGCTGGGGAAGGGCGCTTTGCGCCTGCCCTTCATTTCAAACTCGATGAGCCGAAGCGGATCCGCGAGTGAGCTGGCGCTGGGACCCTTCCACTATGGTGTGTGCATCTCGCTGTGCACTCTTCTCTTTTGGAAACGGACAGAAGCGCTGTTTTGCATGTTTCCCGTAGCGTTTGGAGACGGCATTGCGGCCTTCTGCGGAAGCGTCAGGGGAAACAAGCCGCTGTGGTGGAATGCGTCGAAGACGTGGTTTGGCTTCCTTGCCTTTGTGATCGTCACCTTCATGTCGCTGGTGTGCGGGTGCTGGCTGTTCCAACACAACCACTGGTGCATCAACAGCGATCCGGCGTGCATTCCCCACGCCCTCTTTGTATCGGTGATGTGCGGACTGGCGGAGTCTCTCTCTGTTCCCAACTACGACAACTACTGCATCTTCTTCATAGGTGTTCTGGCATATGCGTTTGTATACTACGAGTGTTTGCAGCAAACACACCACTCCGACTTGGAGACCATGGTGACAAAGCGCTTGTAGTGAATGGGGAAGAAGGGGATGAATCGCGACGTCACCTTCTGGTACTCCTTGTAGAGCGGGTACTTGCTCGAGGACACCGGCTCGCAGACGTACGTGGAACCGTAAACCACAGCCGTCAGTTCCACAACAAAGAGGAGGCACCAGTTCTTCCAAGTGCCCACATGGTAGGAGCCCCACAGGTACAGCACGACCCACTGCATCACCTCGCAGAAGTAGTTGGGATGGCGGGAGTACTTGCAGAGGCCCGTGAAGTTGAATCCGGCCACGATACGCAGGTCGCTGCTCTTCGCACGCTCCTCGGGAGCCAGCGCGTACTTCGCCGCCTGGAAGCGATTCATGGTCGCATCAGCAATGGTTTCGATCGTCAGGAAGAACAGGAACACGACCGCAAACGCGAGGTCGTACTTCGAGAAGACGACGCCTTCCGTTTCAGCCACCAGAAGAATGGGCGTAGTGAAGCCAATGATCAGCGAAATCTGGAAGAAGCAGATGAACAGCAGGTGGAACAGGTCCCACACGATGGGGTTGGGGAACAGGGAACGAGCAACGTTCCAGCGGTAGTCCTCGTCGGTAAACACTCCGTCCTTCATCACATAGCCGCCGCGGACGTAGAAGTTGTAGGTGAGACGCACTCCCCACAGCGTCACCATAACGGCCATGAGAACGACCACGGTGGAGAACTCCCCGACGTACGCGAACATCCACGACGTGAAGATGGGAAGGATCGACCACAGACGGTCCACCTGGCTCACATTGTTGGTAAACCCTCCGTAGAAGAAGCAACCCAGCGCGAGGAAGGTGAGGAGATACGCCAGGACAAGCAAAGCGTCAGTTCCAAAGAGAGGCCACATGTCAAATAAACAGTGCACGCGAAAAGATCTTACAGCTCCACAGAGACGGCGTAGATAATCCACGGCTTCCCCACGACGGCCATCACGTCGTACATGGCGTAGAAGGACATCACCCAGTTGTCCATCCAGAACTGGATGTCGAACTGCCCTCCCTCCAGCGGGTGCCGCACCACCGGCTTGGCATCCACGTCGAAGTTCTCTCCGGCGATCTTCTACGCCTCACCCTCCTCTCCCAAAACTACGCGCAGCAGCTCCATCCGAATGCCCACCTTCAGGTACGGGTCGCTCTGCGTAGCCACCGCCAGATCCTCGTAATCCTACCCATCACGCTCCCTCTCGCTTCCGCACCTTCATGTCCACCGCCATCATCGGCGGCATCATCGTCTGCCCCCTGTCGAACCGCTCTCGCAGCTGGCTTCGGTTGTAGTACGTCGCCGTCTACCCCTCACCACCCCCCAAATTTCAAACCATGAGACTTGCGCCGAGTCGCTCCACCGTCCGGTCTCCCGCCAGCCCAATGATGGGCACGCCGCTCCAGTATGCGTCCAGCCCGGTGGCACCTGCCGACCACAGCGGGCTGTCCAGAATGGTGTCGCACACACTCGTGCGCACGAGATAGTACACCTTGTCGTTCTCGAAGTCGCTGAAGAGGACGCGCGCCGCGAAGATGCCGCGCGCCTGCAGTTCCAGCTTGATGTGCTCCTCGCCCTCCACGGGGTGCCGCAGCAGCCAGAGATAGGCGGTGGGGAAGCGACGGAGGATGTTGGCCCAGGCATCCAACAAATCGGCGGTCAGCTTGTAGAGCTGGTTGGGGAAGCAGAAGAGGTGGCCCTCCGTCGGGACATTGAACACGTTGCGCAGGTACGCCAGACTGCCCGGCTTCTGGTAGGGGTGAAGGTCGGGCACCTTGTTGTGGTGGTTGCAGGCATAGTAATACGGCAGATACACCAGCTTGTCCGAGTAAAACCCACTCACCTCCGGCGGGCTGGCTGCGCTGTCCTGCTGGTTGAAGTCGATCCACGGCAGGTTCGTCTGCCCCGGGAAGCCCAAGTAGTTCACCTGAATGACGCTCGGGCGTTTCGCCAGCACCATCGGCTCGCCGTTCTGTGTGAACCCGGAGAGGTCGACGAGCACGTCCAGGTCCAGCGCGTGCAAAATCGCCGCCTTTTCCGCCTCCGTTTGCTGGAAGATGTTGAGAAGGCGCAGGGGCGCGTTGGCGTTGTGAACGGAGCGCTTGAGATCGAACACGCCGCGTTTTCTCTTGTAGTTCGCGGCGTCAATCACCTCGCTCTCGGGAATGCGAAGCTCCTGTAGAATGGCCGTGACGTTTGCCGTGTTGGTCGTGGCCGTGTTCACGAGGATCACTTCACAACCCTAGTCATCAGAGGAATCAGACGTGCATACGCGGAGGAAGTGGAAGGCGCCGCGCATCAGGTGCATCATCGGATGGTTGTAGAACACGTCGCCCGACACCAGCCCCACGCGCAGCACATCGCGGTGGGTGCGGTCTACTCATCACAACCCTCCCGTATTCCTACCCCGCACGGGAGAGTGCTTGTACTCGAAGGCGTCCTTGCCCTTCACATACTTCGCGTACAGCGCGTTCACCTTCGACTGCTCCTCCATCGACGCGAACACGCTGGCGCGGATGGGCTGCAGGGGCGGCACGCCACCTCCCTCGGCGATCTTCGCGTACTTGTCAAACTGGTTGTCAAACGCGCGAAGCGCTTCGCGTTTCAGCGGCACCAGACGCTTCAGCGAGGAGATGTACTGCTTCAAATGATAGTAGTTGAACAGTTGTTTCAGGTCCCGAGGGTAAAGTGCGAGGAGCTGCTCTAATGCGCGCATTCCGCCATTGTGGTCGGGTGGCGACAAGTTCACGTAGTTGTCGTAGAGAGCGGTGAACAAATCCACCACGCTGACTTCGAGCCGATTCCCGCGTTTCATGAGGCTCGCGCCCTTCTCCAGCAGGCGGATGGCCGTGGGGGAATCCCCCATCTTTTCGTACACGCGTCCCATCATGTAGTAGCACTCCGTCATGGAGGGGAACGAAGTGAGGATTTGCTGGAAGGAAGAGAGCGCCGATGCGAATTGATTCTGGTTGAAGTCCGATACGGCGTTGTTGAAGCTAGAGGGAAACGCAGAAGGAAAGGAGATACAGAAGGCCCTCCTTGGGAGGAAGGGAACGGTGACGATGGGCGTTCATTCGGTTCATGCGTTTTGTGTCTCCGATCGCTTCGTAGCACGTGACTAATCGTAACAACAATGTGAAAACCACACAGAGACTGTTGTAGAGGCAGTCCTTGGAAATCTGCGACGGGGAGACCGAGCTGAGCAGCGTTTCCGCACGGTCACACTCGTCCATCTAATTGGAATCGATTGAATAAACGCATACCCAGGACAAGGTCAATCCGTAGTAGTAGGTGGCTTTCTCGTTGGACGGATTTCCGTTGTATACCTGTGCAAATCTATTCCTCAAATCTCGCATCCTCTCCTACACTTCCTTCGCCTCCTTGATGCTGCCGTAATCGAATAGAGCAATGCCGTAGTTCAGCTTGTTGTCCTCCGTGTTTTCGATCGAGAAGCACTTTCGAAGGGGGTGCAGGCTCTTTTCAAACTCCCTCTGGGACTGGTAGTGCTTTCCCAGAATGCACCACGCCTTTGCTGCTTCCGGCTTGAGTCTACGGATTACACATCGCGGCAGCTGCAACTGAGTGGCCCTCTTCAAAAACTTGACTGCGTCGTCCTTGGACTTGGCATCCTTGTTCTTCAGAATGGCCACCGCCTTTTTGATTGCAACCGTGTACTTCTTGTCATTCTCTACGCCGCTCAATACCCGATCCACCGCCAACGGGAAGATTTCGCTGTCTGCGCTCGTCCTCCGTGTGTGCAGAGGAGAATGACGATCAGAGAGAACAACAAACTCCACTTCATTCCTGAAAATGGCAGCAGTGGGTGGTCCCACGCTTTTCAATTCACTACCCCTCAAGCCAAAAAACGCGAACTACAGCAGAGGCAACGCTTCCTGTGATTCCCGTGGTTCGATAAGCACATCTCCAGTCCGTTGCAGCCGTCGCGATGTCCCATTTTGAATTGTTGTCACAAGACAAACTGTCCGCGTCTCCCTCTTCGAGGGACGGAATCTCGCCGAAAGAAGAGAATGACTTGCGCGTATCGACGTGCACCTTCATTCGCACTCTCTGCAAGTCCCTTGACCTATATCCTTGCTCATTTCGATGTCTTTTTGGTGCTTCTTTACGTTGAACCAAGTCCTATGTTGTATATACCGCCTGCGTGTTCCTTCAGCGCTTCTATAGTATTCAATCCTACAAATCACACGACCGTTTTGTACATCTTTTTTCTGAACATAATATGCAGATCATAGCCGCTGGCTGCTGCTTTCTGGCGGCCAAGGTGGAAGAGAGCTTCCGCAAGCCCGACGATATTGCCAACCAGTTCTTTGTGATTCACCCGAACAATGAGGTGAGCTCCATCCCCGTGGGCGCTTCATGAACGCATTGACCTTCAGGACATAAAAATGAAAGTGCTCCTTGCAGAGCGGATCATCCTAAATGTGCTGTCCTTCGACCTCATCGTGGAACAGCCGTACAGTACCATGATGGTTCTTTCGCAACAGCTTCAGCGTTCTCGCTCCTCCTTCCGCTTATTCATAGTCAACGAGAAGGCACTGCAGGCCGCATGGCGATTTGCGAATGACTCGTGATCATCTCTCTCGCATCTCACGATTAGCACCGTCACGCCTGTCGCCATCATGTACACCGAGAAGACGATTGCCGCAGCCTGCATCTACCTCGCCATCACGGGATACAACTGTATCCCTCTCAAGGATGCACTGCCCGTGCTTTTGACGGGCAGTGGCGCTGACCAGACCACCTTCATGAACTGCGTCCACACGCTGAAGGCGCTCTACTCTGACTTTGACCACTTGTTTCATTTGTGTGTTTGTTTCAGTGATCTGTGTGGGTGAGTATTATCTCGTTCCCTTCTTCATGTCAAGATAATCACATTCCTTTCTCCGAGCAAAGGCAATCCCTTCACTACTTCCAACAAACACAACAACACAAGCAATCCTGAACAAACACCTCCATCTCCTCCTCTCGCAACGGCACCTCGCACTCCAACTCCGGCAGTCGAACGGTAACCCCCTCAAACCGCATCTGCCCGCCCTGCAGCGGCACGACCACAAGCCTCTTCTCCAGCACCTCCCGCGCCAGCACCACCTCCTCGCTCTCCAGCACGCCTCCCACCACCCACTTTCCCGCGCCTCGCTGCACCTGCACCGACACCCGTCTTGCCGTCGTGGACTGATTCGCGATCGACAGCGTCACCTCCTGCGCCACGCCCTTCACCACCGGCGAGGGCCACCGCACGGTGGCCGTCACGGGCGGGGGCCGCACGCTCACCACGGGGAGATCGACCGTTGCGCGGCCGCGCGGCAGGTCTCTTCTATAGGTCAGAAGAGGCGAGAACGCCCACAGACTGAACTCCACCTCCACACTCAGACGACCGCGCCAGTTGGGTGGGAGAGACAGATCGAAGTGTGTGGAAACCACTTTCTCTGGAGGGAGGTTTGCCGCGTCCTGTAGAGGCGTCTGGTGATACGACAGGGGCGTGAGACTGCTGTGGAGTGTGATGGAGTGAATGGTGAGGGAAGACACGAGAGAAGTGACACGGCAGTCCACACCGAAGGAGTAGTCGGCGAAGACGGTGATGTGCTCTGAGAGGAAGGACAGGTCGTTTGACTGGATGAACGCTGTGATGGAAAGGGGCTGTACGATCCGCAGACGCACTGTGCGGTGCTGAATCACGTCCTCTTGTCTTCTCAGCTCCATCACCAGATCAAACGCTTCTCTCGTCTCCTGCAGCCATTTCGAGTCTCTCAAATCGATCTGCACACACACGCAGTTCTCATTCCTCTTCACCTCACAACACTCCCTCAAAGCCTCCTCCACCTCCACGCTCACCTCCTCCTCCTCCTTCTTCTTCACCTCATACTCCAACACATTCACACATCCCACAAAGCACTCCTCCTCCAACGGAGTGATCAGCTCCGACCCACGCTCTTCTCGCGTCACACGGAATTGCGAGAAGGAGAAGTAGTTCACACAGGCGCGCGGGCATTGCAAAGAGGCGAAGGTGGAAGAGAGAACAACCGGCACCCGCGGGAATTCGACAATGGTGAGGGAGATGGGAGGAAGGGTGGTGAGAAGAGAAGCCGGGAGTTGGAGGGAAAACGTAACGGGCTGGTTTGGCGGAAGAACCGCGATTCGCTTTTCGCTCCAAGAATCGACGGTGATTTGCGACACGGTGATGAACTGCGGAAAAGGACTATTCTTCAACACCCCAACGGCCCCAACTTTTCGACTACCAGCTTGCACTCCACTGTGTCCTTCACCCACGCGCGCAGTTCGCTCGTCATCAGACACCAGCTCAGCGGGAGTTTCATCTATCCATCACTCGCTCTTCCGTTCGCCACCTCTGATGTCTCCACTCGCTCCCACAACAACCCCACCATTTCGAATGCATGCTCCTTCAGCGCGGCGTGCGTGGGAAGGGGCTTTGCGTAGAGGAAGAGAAGAGCTTCGAGAAGCAGAGACTCTTCGTGGAATTGCTTGGCTGCCGTGGCGAGGACCAGAGCGGAGGAGAAGGAGAGAGTGAAGAATCCGGCAGAGAAGGAGGAGTACATGAGCGATTTGAGTGGGAGAAGATTCTATGAATGGAAGGAAGGAGAAGAGAGTACTTCTATGTCCGTCAGGGCCAAAACCCGATCAATGCACTGCAGAAGAGGAGAAGTCATGCTTTCTGGAATGGCAAATCGCGAGCTGTTTTGGAGCGACTCCAAATACAGTGATCGGAAATCCGTCTATCGAACACTCCCTCGCCCCAAACCACACCTGACTCTCCAGCACGCTACAATAGTCCTCCGCGGTGGAGAAGGCGGCAAACTGGAGGAATCCCGCGGGTTGTGGCGCCGACTGCAGCGTCTCCGCCAACTCCACCTCCAAGTGTTTGATATAGGCTTCTCTCAGATAGTGCGTGTGGAGGGCTCGACAACTCACGATCGTCGCGGGCGTTTCGCTGGACTCGGTGGACTGAAGGATTTGTTGGTACTCGTCGATGATGAACTGATACTGCAATGCCTTCCACAGATCGAACAGCGCGGTCTAAGCATGACCGCATCGCTTGGCACTCACATCATCCTCGTACAGAAGAGAGGACAGCGCGTGAAGGCAGCCTGTGATCTTGCGAAAGATGGACTCTAGACCCTTCGCTCCGTGAATGAGCAGGTTATACAGAACGATTTTGTAGTTCACGATGGACAGAATCTGCCTGATTTCTTCGTTGTTGGGGTGTACGATCTGAGGATGAAAAGACGGGAAAACGGCGACTTGGCTGAAGAGGGTGAGGCAGAAGTCCTGCACGCGAGAATAGTACTCGAGGCAGCGTGTGTAGGTGTAGGTGGGGTTCGATTCTTGCAGAGTCAGACTCGATAGACATTCATTGTAGAAACTCATCTTCAGCAGCATGCGGATCACCTTTTCTACTCCATTAGGTGACTCACATGATAGTACCAGGAGGGATTTCGGTCTGGAACATCCTCATGTCCGAATCCAGCATCTCGAGTCGTCGGCTGTAGTACTCGTGGCAGGCACGGTGCACTTCCTTCTTCATTTCCTTTATACCACTGAACGAGGAGCCGATCAGCTCCTCTTCGTAAAACAGGTAGGACAGGCTATTGTTGTCCAGAATACTGTTCAAACTACTCGTAAAGTGCGGTAAAAACAGCCACTCTCGTGTCAGAGAATCCTCGCGAAGCACCTCCAGATTCGGGGCACTTCGGCTTCCAGAGCACACAAACACGGATAGGAACTGAGTCGTATTCGCGGCGTAGCACGCTTCCACGCTCTGCAACCGACGCGTCACTGAGGACAGCCAATTCTCGCGATCTGTGGCCAATTTGTTGGCGTCCACGCTCACACAAAAGATACATATCGCGGGCTGATAGTGCGAGTGCTTCTTGTACCACGCTCCCTTCATAATCCGCTGCGACTCGTCCTTCTCTTCCGCTTTCAAGCTGATCACGGTACTCCCATTCTTGGAGTCCAGAAACTCAATGTTGTAGTGCTCAGAACCGTCGCGGAAGAAACGATCTGCAAGATACACGCCAAGACTTGAATCTCCAGAAAAGACAACTAGAGGCGCGGATATTTTGGCAATATCGCTGGGTAGGGAAGGAATCATTCGCAACTGCACTTTACACTTCACCCATAGCTCTACTCGTATGCGATCTTTGACAAAACAATACAAGGAAAATGGAGCACTGAAGTGGCACTTCTTTTGGATATCCCACGCACCCCCCAATTCAGAGAGGACGGAGGAAGTGGACTTTGGGGGCAGCCCCAACAACCGAAATCACGCCAATTGTTGCCACTCCTCCTCAAAAGGAAAGGAACGATGAGTCAGGGGGGAATATTGGACAAGCGTCTTGTCTCTCAAATCAGGGAGTATTTGGAACAGTCTGTGGGGTCGTTGGTGACTGTGAGCAGTACGATTGATTACCTCACAAGCCGCTTTCCCGAGTTGCTCACTGGAATATACCGTGAACTGTAGATATAACCGAAAGAATAAAGCGATCTTTGCAAAGAAAGTCAACGCTGCCTATGTGATTGCGAAAAAGAGCTTGGAAAGCAAGTCGCAGCCAACATCTCCGTTGCCGGAAGAAGAGTCCGCGTTTGTTTTACGTGGATGCTGTGATTGTAGTGGTGAAATCTCTCCAATGTCCCAGGTTTCGGATTCGGACTCGAAGCAGAAGCGGAGAAGACAAAAGCCGTCTTCTTCCGTGCTGAGTTTAAACGATAATCTGCATGCCACGTTGTGTCCATTGCCTGCATTCACTCACTAGATATACAACAGTCGATAAAGAGAAGGACGATGAATTGAAGTCAAAAAAGGCGAAGGTCGCTGAAGAGCGTGATTCTGACGGTAATTCTCCTTTTCTCCTTTCATTCTAGATGCGTACAAAACCTGGAAGCGTCCGGAAGAGCGATTCATATCCTATTGCGTCATGTCGTTTTGTCCTTCATCTCCACTCGGATCTGGCCGGAATCGACGGAGTTCTGCAGGACATCCGCGAGCTCATCGAGTACCCGCTCACCCACCCCGAGATCTACACGCACATCGGAATCGACCCTCCTCGTGGCATCCTGCTCCACGGACCTCCCGGCTGTGGCAAGACGCTGCTGGCGCGTGCTATTGGCGGCGAACTGGGCATTCCGTTGATCAGCATTAGCGCGCCGGAGATTGTCAGCGGCATGAGTGGCGAGAGTGAGGAGAAGGTACGTCCGTTCCACGGAGTCGACCGTAGCTCCGCAAGCTGTTCGACGACGCAATTGCCATTGCGCCCTCCATCATCTTCATCGACGAGATCGATGCGATCACCGGCAAGCGAGACAACAGCAATCGCGGCATGGAGCGTCGCATTGTGGCGCAGCTGCAGACCTGCATGGACTCTCTGAACAGCAAGGAAATGCGCGAAAAACCGGTGATGATAATTGGTGCGACCAATCGTCCTGATGCACTGGATAGTGCGTTACGCCGTGCCGGGCGTTTCGACCGCGAGATCTGCCTGGGCATCCCAGACGAGGCGGCGCGCTGTGCGATTCTGAAACTCCTCACGCGGCAAATGCAGATCAGCGGGAGTATTGACTACGAGGTGTTGGCGGCAAAAACCCCGGGTTATGTGGGAGCGGATTTGAGTGCGTTGACATATCCTTACGTGCTTCACGCGTGTTGCCTTGACCGGCAGGAAGGAAGCCGCCATCATTGCTGTCAATCGCATCTTCCACACTCTCTTCTCTAAACCTGCCGCTGGTGACACCACCAATGACACCACCACACCCACCGACACTGTCAATGACACTATCACCACCACACCCACCACCACACCCACTGCTGTCACAAGTGGCACCACCACCACGAGTGAAGCATCTAATGATGTTGCGACTGACACCACCACTATGGATGTGCTACCCACTACAACTCCACACAGCACGGCGAGGGACATCGCGAGCCGCATGGAGGTGGCGGAGCAGATCAAGGAGCAGGCGACCATTCCCGCGTCGCAGCTGAGCCAGCTGGCGGTGGAGATGGCGGACTTCGAGCAGGCCCTCAAAAAGGTGCAGCCCTCCTCCAAGCGCGAGGGCTTCGTCACCGTGCCCAACACCACATGGGACGACATCGGCGCGCTGACCCACGTGCGCGAGAAGCTTCGCATCAGCGTCGTCGAACCCATTCGCAACCCGCAGCTGTTCCGCGCCATGGGTCTCGCCATGCCTGCAGGTGTGCTGCTGTATGGCCCGCCGGGCTGCGGCAAGACCCTGCTGGCGAAGGCTGTATCGAACGAGAGTCGAGCGAACTTCATCTCCATCAAGGGCCCCGAGCTGCTGAACAAGTACGTGGGCGAGAGCGAGCGTGGCGTGAGACAGGTGTTCGAGCGCGCGCGCGCCAGCTCGCCGTGCGTGATCTTCTTCGACGAGATCGACGCGCTGTGCCCCAAGAGGTCGAATTGTTGGGGCCCCCTCATGTGTAGAGGCATGGACGGAGGGAGCAGCGGCGTGTCCGAGCGAATGGTGAACATGCTACTGACGGAGATGGACGGTCTGGAGGACCGCAAGCAAGTGTTCGTGATTGCTGCCACAAACAGACCCGATATCATCGACCCTGCCATGCTGCGACCCGGTCGGTTAGACACCCTTCTGCTGGTGCCGCTGCCGTCGGAAGACGACCGCCTGGACATCCTGCGAACCATCACGAAGCACACGCCCCTGGCGGCGGACGTGGACTTGGAGCGCATTGCGAGAGACAAGCGGTGTGAGGTGAGTGTGAGAAGGAAGGATAAGGAATAGCGGTTCAGTGGTGCGGATCTGAGCAATCTGGTGCGCGAGGCGACGCTGACGGCGATTCGGCCGTCGCTGCTGTCGGGACAGCCTGCGCCGTCGGTGGTGACGCAAGCCAACTTTGAGAGCGCATTGCAGGTGGTGAAGCCATCGGTGAGCAAGGAGGATCTGGAGAAGTACTGCAGAGAGCCCAACATCAGAGACGTGATGTAGGTGAGAGGAAGTGTTTGTTGAGAGGAAACACGAGGGAATTGGCGTGTTGCCTGGTCTGGCCCACAATGAACTATTCATCCTCACTCGAGTCATGGGTCTTTCATAACATGCCGCTGCTGGTGCAGTCTGAGCAGGACATCAATGAGGGATTCGGATTAGTGGCACTGTTCTACCACTACGATGCACGGCTGCGTACGTTCGAGTTTCACTACATTTTCAAAGTATGGCAAGGAGGGATTTGAGACGTAGGGCGAATCAGCCTACTCCCGCTACTTTTCGGAAAAGCCGAACCGATTCATGTCCTTCTTCTACATGACCTTTAACAGGATGAAGTACAAAAGGACGGCGGATGTTGACACTATCATCTACCATGGGGTGGACCTATCGAACGAAAAGCAAGACACGCACTCATCCAAGTGGTCCTACATTGAACTCGTTGACTATTCGGGAGACTCGCAAACCATGCGAAAAGGAGACAAGCTAAACATGCTGTCCTTCTTCTCACTCGTGTATCATCACAATGCCTACATCAACTATGACGTATGGACGATCTGGAAGGGGAGGCCCATAGTCTACCTAAACATATCCTCATCTTCTATACCCTCCCTTCCTTAATGCGATACACAGGGAATCATCTCTTCTCTAACAAGGACAACAATCCTCAGAAGAAGAAGTACTACCACTACACTGTGGATTACATCCTCGTACCTACACGAACGAATAGTGATGCGTAGGAGGGAACCCGAGAAGACGCAGAGCGATTCGCAAAAACGGTACGAATGCAGAGTTTATCTTATCTAGATCATTCCAAAGCCAAACCTCTTCTATGCCGTGGACAAACTACTCAAGAAGAAAAGGGACACTAGACGCATCTACCCCAGCAAAAGCATATGTTGCTCCCTTGTTTCTTCAACAAACAGAACACAATGGGGTGTGTTTAAAAGTTCTTGTACTTCATCGTCTCCGTGTCAAAACCAGGCATAGGGAACGAAGTCGCGAACGTCGCAACATCGTGAGCCAGCACAGGAATGTCCTTGTTCGCGGGCAGAGCAGCCACGAAGTCCTTCAGCTTCTTGCCGGACGTCTTCTGCACGTCCAGAGAAATCTTCACAGCTCTGTCCAGGAAACCAGCCACCTTCTGGAAGTCCGCCTCCTTCAGACCACGGGTCGTCAGAGCGGGCGTGCCAATGCGCACACCACCGGGGGACTGAGCCGACTTGTCGCCGTGCACCGTGTTCTTGTTCAGCGAGATGTTGATCAGATCGCACACCTTCTCGATCTTCGAGCCCGTCAGACCCAGAGGACGCACATCCCACAGAATCAGGTGGTTGTCCGTGCCACCAGTGCAGATCGTGTAGCCCTTGTCCATCAGCGCCTGCGCCAGCGCCTTCGCGTTCTTCTTGATCTGCACGCAGTACTGCTTGAACTCGGGGGTCGCCACCTCCTTCAGCTGCGTCGCGATGGCCGCCACCTGGTGGTCGTGAGGACCGCCCTGCAGACCGGGGAACACGGCGTCGTTGATCTTCTTCTCGAAGTCTCTCTCGTCCTTGCGGAAGAAGATCATACCAGCGCGAGGACCACGCAGCGACTTGTGGGTCGTCGTCGTCACGATATCGCAGTACTCGAACGGGTTGCTCATCTCGCCCGTCGCCACCAGACCACTGATGTGGGCCATATCCATCATCAGAATGGCGCCGCACGCGTCGGCAATCTTGCGGAAGCGCGCGTAGTCCAGGTCACGAGGATAGGCGGAGTAGCCCGCCACGATCAGCTCGGGCTTGTACACGTTCGCCACCTTCTCAAGCTCGTCGTAGTCGATCAGGCCCGTCTGCGCGTCCACGTGGTACGGCAGGGTCTCGAAGAAGATCGAGGAGCCGGACAGGGGCTTGCGCACATGCGTCTTCGCGTTGAAGGTGTAGTAGCCGTGCGTCAGATGACCGCCGGAGGGCAGGTCCAGACCCATGATACGGCTGCCGGGACGCAGCAGACCCGTGTACACGGCCAGGTTGGCAGGAGAGCCGGAGTAGGGCTGCACGTTCACGCCCCACTTCTCAGCGTCCAGATGGTACGCCTCCAGAGCACGCTTCTGGCACAGCTCCTCGATCTGGTCGATGAACTCGTTACCGCCGTAGTAACGGTGATGAGGGTAACCCTCGGAGTACTTGTTGGTCAGGCACGAGCCAAGGCACTCCATGACAGCTCTGGAGGTGAAGTTCTAGTTCTCACAATATAGTTGAGCAAATACCTCAGAGGCAATCATCTCCAGTGACTTCCACTGTCTGTTCTTCTCCTTCTCGATCAGATCCGCCAGTTCGGGATCAACGACTTCAAGAGGCTCTCTTCCGGGCTACGCGTTAGAAATCCGGTAGGCAGCCGATTCCTACCTGCATATCAATATCTTCTTGCTTACAAAACGTTTTGATGGGTACTCAAAAGTGGAATCCGCGTTTCCACCTTTTGCACTTCGATTCTCCAACAAACAGCACAGTGATTATTGACCTCGATCAACGACACTTGCGGATGTACAGCGTTTACAGCTCCTTGGCATCCTCAGCGACGGCCTTCTCAGCGGGCTGATTGGGCTTCCAGG
>OIWT01002137.1_pt1 | contig 21255 bp, 26 predicted proteins | sample 1587701 | NCBI WGS metagenome assembly OIWT01 (sample SAMEA3888904, study PRJEB22519) | human gut metagenome | biome: human gut; feature: human-associated habitat; material: faeces | place: Denmark | collected 2009
GATGATGTGATCGACGCCATCATGCAGTTCGAGGATGAGGTCCAGTCCACTGAGACCGTCTCCTTCAACAAGATCTCATAATCTTGATGCGGAGGTATTCCCCGTGGGTTTATTTCATACATTCGTGATGCTTTGAAAGTGTGTTTCACATCCACATTGCACTAACACGCCCAAGAACTCCATTTCCCATGTCCCAAATCCCATCGCTCCAAACAACCTTCTCATCCCCAACAGCTTCATTCCACACACTCACTACCCCTCAACACCACGTTGCTTCACTTCACACAATTGCAATGCTGAGAGGGCTTGGAAAGATCTCCTGTCGGCGAGGCGTGTTGCCTTCCGTGCGTCCTCAGCTCCCGCCCGCCTTCCTCCGAACGTCTCCTCTGAGGAATGTAGTCTTTCGGGCTGTCGTTGATTCTTCTAGTTCTCTTCGATAGTTGGCAACAGAGGAATGGGTCATGTGATGAAGCCGAGCTTCGGTTGTGGCAATCGTCAAGCACGCATCGAATGGGTGATGCATAGGGTCCCTCCTCGTGCCCATATACCAGCAACTCGTTCGCATGGAAGGAACGGTGACGGAAGTGCCTACCGTGGATTGTGCCGCAGGAGCGACGCAACGCGGCGTGGAGTGCTTGAACACCGTTTGTGTGAGTAACAGATAGGAGGTTAACACATAGGACTACATCCGCAAGGGTCAATTCCAAGCCGCACTGGACCATTTGAACACGCTCGAGAACCCAAAGGCTTACGGCAAGGACGTCTACTATTTGTGCGGACGGTTCGGGAGAGTGACGCGTAGGACGCTGTATTTGCTGTACATGAACGGAGACTTCAAAACGATGCCGCCGGAGGACATCAAGAAGCAGCTGGACTTCTGCGGCCTGTCGGAGGAGGAGCTGAAGAAGATCACGCACCGCCTCACGAATCCCGCGACGCAGCAGTACGTCCTGGAGAAGAACCTCCTCTCCGGCGCCAAGACGTCGTTGAACGTGCTCCTGGCGCTCATCGCGGCCTACCTGCTCATCCTGATCTTCTCCATGTCGAACCCCTCCGCCATCCTCAAATCCACCTCCACAGTGTGTGAACCTGCCTCCCGTGACGCCTAGTACACCCCCGAGACCAACATCACCACTCGCTTCTCGGACGTGATCGGTTTGGGCGAGAGTCTGGAGGAAGTCCAACTGCTCGTGAAGTACCTTCAGGACCCTGCCCAGTTCAAGCGCATGGGCGCCAAGACGCCCACCGGCGTGCTGCTGACGGGCCCGCCGGGCACGGGCAAGACGCTGCTGGCGAAGGCGGTGGCGGGCGAGGCGTCCGTGCCGTTCTTCTTCGCGGCGGGCAGCGAGTTCGACGAGATGTATGTGGGCATGGGCGCCAAGCGCGTGCGTGAGCTGTTCCAGAAGGCGCGGGAAAATGTGGCGGCAATGAGGGTGCGTGAGGGATAGGCGCCGTGCATCGTGTTCATCGACGAGTTGGATGCGGTGGGCGGGCGGCGCGAGAGCTTCCGAGGGAGCAACAGTCGGCAGACCATCAACCAGCTGCTGAACGAGATCGGCGGGTTCCGCGGCGACGAGGGCGTGCTGATCATGGCGGCCACCAACCTGAAGAAGGTGCTGGACCCGGCGCTGGTGCGCGCGGGGCGATTCGATCTGGAGATCCGAAGTGTGTATGAGGAGGAGAGATGAGTTGTAGCATCACTGCCGGACTGCGAGGCGCGCGAGGCGATTCTGCGGAAGAAGACGCTGAACGTGCGTTCGAAAAGTGGGGTTGAGGGGTAGACGCGGCTGGCGGACGACGTGGATCTGAAGCAGTTGGCGCGCCGCACGGTGGGCATGAGCGGCGCGGAACTGGAGTCGCTGATCAACGTGGCAGCAATGAAGGCACTGGCGACGGGGTATCTGCGCATTCACAACGCACACATTCTGGAGTCACTGGACCGCATCCAGATCGGCAGCAAGCGGTCGCGCGGGAACGAGCGCGAGGTGGAGCGGATGACGCTGTGAGGGCTGTGAGTGGGCGTGAGACGCAGACTGCACGAGTGCGGGCATGCGATGGTGTCGCTGCTGACGGAGGGCGCGTCGCCGGTGGACAAGATCACGATCGTGCCCCGCGGGGATGTGGGGGTTGTGTGGGGGCGTGAGCGGTAGGCGCTAGGGTATGTGGCGCCGGTGGTGGAGGAGAAGGACATGTTCTCGCAGACGAAGAAGCAGTTGATGGCGCGGTAGGCGTGGATGAGGTGGGTGAGGGGTAGCATTGACGTGGCCATGGGCGGTCGCGCCGCTGAGGAGGTGTTCTATGGGTGAGTGCTTGTGCATGTGTCAGTTAGTCAGTCATGCAATCATCACCAATCAATCATCAATCATCACCATGCAATCATCACCATTCATCATACAATCGCCCACCATAACCACATTCACTTGCAAGAACACACCAACTCACACACGGCAGACCCAACAACGTCACAACCGGCGCCAGTAGCGATCTCCAACAGGCATCAGCAATTGCACGCGGACTCGTCTACGAATACGGAATGATGGGAGTCAAACTCAATTCAGCGAATCACGCATAGCAGCCACGCGTGCGCGGAAGCGTGCCCGATTCGGCGATCGACCAGTTGCCGTACTATAGCGAGGAGGAGCGCTACAAGAACGACAAGATGATCGAGGAGATTCTGGACGAGAGCTACGCGCGGGCGAAGCGGCTGATTAAGAACAACAAGAAATCCCTGCTGCGATTAGCGGATGTGGGAGCGAGGAAACGATTTAAAAAACTAGGCGGTGGAGGAGCACGAAACGATTTCGGGAGAGGACGCGAAGCGCGTGCTGCGGGGCGAGGAGATGAAGGATTGCTACAACGTGACGACGATCCAGCGAAGCGAAGACGACGACATGGACAAGGAGATCTACGAAGCCCGATACAAGAAGGATAGGGTGGAGGAGAAGGTGGAGGAACCGACGAAGCTGAAGAAGGACGACGCGATCACGATGGTGGCAAAGAAGATGCTGGACCTGCGTCTGGACGAGGAGAAGCAAGTATTCGAGCAATTGCTGAAGAACGATTTGGAGCACCCCAAGGCGGAGGAACAGCCCCCGAAGGAGGAGAAGGAGTAATCGATGCGTGTTAGACTTCCCTGTTTGTTTTCGAGCACGAGCCATCTGATTGGCTGCACGAGTCTATTCGGTGCGCGATTGAGTGGCTTGCATCATTCTTTTTTTCCTCGCATTGTTATCACTCCCTGTAAGTGGATTCTCTTATGACTGTGGATTGAATGATGAACTGGCAACGGGCGGACTGAAGATACCGTGTTAGAGAAAGATAGTTGCCATCTGACAAGTGTGTGTTGTACGAAGATGAAAACTCGGTTTCCCATACCATTCGCAGTGACCCCCTGAGAATGCACCCTCGCCAGGAGTTGCATTGCTGCAGGTTTTTCCTTGGATGTCTGAGTACAGTTGTGTGAGTGCGTTGATGAAAACTCGGTTTCCCATACCATTCGCAGTGACCCCCCGAGAATGGACCCACGCCAGGTGTTCCATTACTGCAGGTTTTTCCTTGGATGTCTGAGCACTCGCTTCCTCGCGTTGTTCATTGTTCTTACTTGTTGTAGAGTTGTTTGTGTTTGTTATAGAATCGCTCACAGGAATGGACGACTCTGAGAGTTGCGGCTACTGCTGCTTCAATCAAGTAGTACACGAGTATGGAGTGTTTCATTTCGATGGGCAGGCATACTCCCCGCCCCATGTCAAGAGCTGGTTCTATCCTCTATATGATACTCCTAGTGATGGTTACCGAGATAGGAATGGCAATTTCATAGAAACGTTGGTGTTTGTTGATTGTGTGATCTGTAGAAACGATGACATTTCTACCAATTCCATACTCTATGACGACTTTTCACAGGGTAAAGGGGAGGATGTGGTGGAGAGAACGCTGAAGATGACAAATCTCCCGACCCTTCAAGATCCCCGGCTCGTCTGTGGTTTCTATAGCCACCTGCTCCAGTCTCCCTTCTTTCAGAATAAAGACCTAATCCTCCTATTCACTCCGCCGTGGGGAGACTATGAGAAGGAGGTGGAGGCGCTCCGTCGTCAACTTCAACTGAATCATATGATTGCTGTCCCGTATATATACCAATTCGTTCCATTCCCGCTGTATCCCAGCGAGTGCGACGCGACTCGGATCCCGCTTGTGTTTGAAGTGGTGGGCGATTCCTTCACAATCCATTCGTTCCATCCCGACGATCCCCTCCATCCCATCTACAAGCACAGTCTATCGCTTTCGCAGGACGAGTTCATCACTCTTCTCTACAACGCTGTCGACAAGCAAGCCGCAGCGTGCAGTCTTCCCCCATTGTCGAATCAATCGGACGCGGATCTGAAGCTGCAGCTGTCCCTCCTCTTCGCCGACTGGGACGAGAAGTCTCCGCGCATAATCACGTGGCACACGCCCTCGGGGACACGGAGTGTGCCCTTTTCCTCGGACATCGTGTGGGAGACGAAGCAGCGCCTCTTCTTCGATCAGATGGACGGTGCCTTCGCTGATCTCCACATCACGTCCTTCTCTCCGTTCCTCGTCGTCGGAACCGGCGATCTGGCGCATTTCATTCGCATGGCCTTTCAACGCTACACGCACTCTCCAAAGTTACTTAATCGCGACACACACGACATATTGACCTCCAACCTTCCTAACCTCGTCTTCGCGTACATGCATCGCATCGATCCCTCTTCCTTCCAGAAACTCCTCCCTTCCTTCCACTCCTCTCTCTCTTCTGCCGTGCACCGCAGCCCGTGCTCCCTGGGCTGGGGCGAGTGCGTGGCGGCGGGCGGCGAAACCGTCCTGCAGAGCGAAGAGAAAGGACATTGCGTGGAACTGTGCCTGCGCCGCCGCGACGAGGACGGGCCCTGCGTGACGCTGACGGTGAACCGCTGCCGGCAGGAGGCGTTCGCACCACGGGACTCGTGCTATGTGGAGGGGGTGGTGCCCCACTATTTTGCAACCAACGGGGACCTGACGAAGGAGGTGGAGTCGCGTGCCAGTGTGGGCGTGCTGAAGGACGGACAGCTGAGCGGTCCGTGCCTGGTGGAGTATGGCGAGAAGGGGCTGGTGTTCGCGGGCGAGCTGGTGGGCGGACTGCGCTGCGGGTATGGCGAGGTGACGCGTCATGGACAGCGCGTGTTCACGGGCGAGTTCGAGAAGGACCGGATTGTAGGGCGTGGTGTGTGCGTGAAGCCGGACGGGACGGAGTTCATCGGGAGTTTCATGGACGGGGAGTTGCACGGTGTGGGGTGTGAGGTGGTGTGCGGCGAGGAGGTGGACAGCGGCGTGTTCGTGCACGGCGAGTGGGAAGGCACGCACACGGTGGTGTTGCCGAAGGGCGTGAGCACGGGCGTGGTGAGCGAGGAGCGGTGGAACGGGCCCGTGGTGCGCAGCCTGGCGGACGGCGGCGTACTGCTCTCGCACTACGAGGAGGGCGTGCTGGCGAAGGAGGCGCTGTGGTGCGAGGCGACGGGCGCGGTGGTGGACGCGTACCTGACCGGGGAGCAATGCGTGCAGGTGCGCTACGGGCCCGAGGGCAAGAAGGTGGCGATCGCCGACTGTGTGTCGAAGCCGCACAGCGTCGCCGAGACGGACGATTTGTGGCTGCTGGGCGACGGGGAGGCGGCCGGCGCGGAGGAGGCAGAGGTGGACGCGGGCGCGGCGGCGCTGCTGGCGTTGCTGGAGGCGGTGGGCGGCGGTGAGGCGGAGGAGGACGCGTGGGTGGCGAAGGTGGAGGCGGGTCTGGCGCGGGGAGAGGAGTTTGGAGTGAGAGAGGGCGAGGCGGTGGGCCGCGTGGTGTGCGAGGCGGAGGAGACGGAGGAGGGGTATTCGGTGCGGCGAGGGGTGCGATTTGAGAATGGCGAGATGGGACGGATTGTGTGGGAGAAGGGTGGGGAGAAGGGTTGTGGAGAGGGAAAGCTGGTGACGGAAGGGGGAGAGGTGGTGTACGAGGGTGCATTTGAGGATTACCTGTTCTGTGGGAACGGATCGCAGTTTTACCGGAATGGCCAGGTGGAGTACGAGGGCTCCTTTTCACAGAACGTGTTGAACGGGAAGGGGAGGTGGTATTTCCCGAACGGGTGTCTGCACTACGACGGGATGTGGAAGGACGGCCTGATGGAGGGCAACGGGATGCTGTATAAACCTGTGAATCTGGAGTACGCCAACGCGGCGCTCCGTCTATTCCTGCGGAAGAAGGGAGGGAGCAGCCCATTCATATCCGTGGCGAAGGACTATGATATCTATAACGTGGAGTAGAGCGATATGAAATGCAGTGTTTGTTTGACAACTGGAAGACAACCAAAATCGCGGCTCTTTTGGGAGTAGTGTTTACCCGTTAGAAATAGCTCCTTCTTGTAGAGCTGGACTTCTGCTTGGGATCCATCCGTCATTGCCGTAGAGCGATTTGTCTGTTGAGTGATGGAATAGGGAGCAAAGCGTTATGAGCGAGTACATCAACGGAATCTACTGCGAAGGCGCGCTAATTGGTCAGGGTGCATTTGGGCAGATTTACCTGGGCAAGAATATACAGACAAAGCAGTACGTGGCAATAAAGAAGGAATTGGCGAATTGCAAGAGTCCTCAGCTCGCGTACGAGGCGAAGGTGTACAAATGTCTGGAGGGAGGCATGGGAATCCCCAGAGTGTACTACCAGCAGGATTCCTGTACCATCAACATCATGGTGATGGACTTGCTGGGACCGAGCCTGGAGGACATGTTCAACTACTGCTACCGACAATTCTCCGTGAAGACGGTGCTCATGCTGGGAATCGAGCTGCTGACGCGGTTGGAGTTCATCCACCACCGCAACTTCATCCACCGCGACATCAAGCCGGACAACTTTGCGCTGGGACTCGGGAAGCGAGCAAACGTCATTTACGTTCTGGACTTCGGCCTTTCGAAGCGCTACAGAACGCCCGGAACGAAGGAGCACATTCCGTAGGGTAGACGTGCGGCGCTGAGCATTAGGTATCGAGAGAACAAGAGCCTGACGGGAACGCCGCGCTACGCTTCCATCAACAATCACATGGGGAGAGAGCAGAGTCGCCGCGACGATCTCGAGTCCCTGGGCTATGTGCTCATCTACTTCCTACGGGGACGCCTCCCTTGGCAGGGCATGACAGGCGCGGCCAAGAAGCAAAAGTACCAGCGCATCATGCAATGCAAGATGGATGCAGGCGATGTTGGGATCGCGTGACGATTAGACCTCGCTGGACGAGCTGTGCGCCGGACTGCCCGTGCAGTTCAAGGAGTACATGCGGTATTGCCGGAACCTGGGGTTCGACCAGACTCCCGACTACCGGTTCTTACGTCGCCTGTTCAAGACCGCGCTGGAGGAGCGCGTGGGAATCACGGCAGATTCTGACGTGCAGGGCTTCAAGAACGACGGCGTCTACGACTGGGTGACGCTCACGGGGCGTTTCAACGACGCGAAACTGCCGAAGCACTGCCTGAACGCGAGCGGGATGATGCTGACGGACCTGAAGTTCCCCGCGCCGCCCGAGTACCGCGAGATGTACAAAGAAGGTCCGATTTCTGGAGGGGTGTGAGGAGCAGAAGAGTATCGGCAGAAGTCCCTGCAGGCAGCGCAGGCAGCGCAGGCAGCGCAGGCAGCGCAGGCAGCGCAGGCAGCGCAGGCAGCTCGTATGGGCGCCCCTCTGGTGAGCCCTCTGCCCGCGGGGAAGTGTCGGTACTACCCGCAGACAGCGTCGTACGCGTGCGCTGACCGCGTGCGGTACGTGGCGCAGCCGATGCAGCCGACGATACAGCCGACCATGAGGCAGCCGCGGATGCAGTACCCGCAGATGCAGATGCCGATGCAGATGCCGATGCGATCGGTGTGTGCGGTGGGAGGTGTTGACGCGAAGGTGCAGTCGTACTCGATGCAGCCGAAGACGAGTCCGCCAATGTACAAGGCGGCGAGAGCAGAGCAGGCGACAGAGCCCCATCCTCGCCATTTCGGGAGCAAGCAGCTATAGTTGGATTTATGTAATATTTGTGCTGTTTGTGGAACAAGGAGAGGAAACGAGGTTGGCCGCAGCGGAGCCGACGGCATTCACAAACGCGGATCGGAAGGAGCTAGACATGAGGAGGCCGCGCAGGTCCGACTTCATTGCATTCGTCTTCACATTCTCGGGGATGTAGTTCAGCAACGACACGGACTGATTGCCATCTGGGGCTGAGAGAATGGAGGGAGGCGAACATCGCGAGGCCTGGATGTACAGATACGCGTTGAAGCCGGAGAGTGCAAAGGCGATGGCGCAGACAAGGAACCAGAGGAAGTGGAGGCGAATGAGGGAAATGATACAGAAGAAGCACCTGCGGCTAAGAGCGCAAGGGAGAGAGTACCACACGGCGGGAAAGGAAAGGGTGAACAGCCAGAACACCGTGCTATCCACGCGCTCACCCATCGTGTTGCCCGGACTCTACACGTCAGCTGAGGGCAGGATTTCCACCGGATTGCTCTCGTAGCGCCAGGTCTGCTGTCCATTCCGATCCGTCGACGACCACCACCGGAGGTGAACGAGAAGTCTCCCCGAAATGTTCTTGGTAACATAAAAGTCGCTGGCGACAAGCAGAAGGACGAGCACTCCATTCAGGGTGGAGGATTTCACAAAGATCCATCCGAACAGATACCAGATGAGGGCAATACACTAACCCATGAAAGAAGCAACAGGAAGAGAATACCTTGATGACGGTGTGGAGAAGGAGAATGGATGGGTGGTAGGATTGCTGGAGCGTGCTTGCATTCAACGACACGGGATCTCTGTGATTACGGCAGAAGAGGCAATTCGTACTTCTTGTCAACGACTTCAATCTCGGGAAGGAATGGGTTCGAGTTGTCCTAACCGTGAAAAGCAGAGAAGGAGAATCCACCGTGAACATTACCCTTCTTTGCAACAAACAACAATAACACTATTCAATTTTGAACGCGCCAATGGAAGACTCCAGAGAGAACATACTCTTCAAAACGGGCCGCACGTCATCAACGCTGCAAAGATAGCGCACCATATTCGCCAGATTGTACAGCTACGCGTCAGAGAAAGGTTGTAAGTCCACGTCTATGTCCGACCAGTCATCATACCAGGAGGTGATGGGCACGCCATTGTTGATGAAGTAGCCAAAGCAGACTATGGAGTTGTCGACGATCACCGTGCGTGCCTACACATGAGAAGAGCAGAGTAGCCGCACGAGGTCGTGCTGCAGTCGATTGAGGTCCTTCACGTAGTTTCCGTTCACAGGCGTACAGGAATCGCGGTAGAACCGGGCGGAGAAGAACTCGTCGTTCGGGTCGAAGTATTTGATCAGTTCATCCGCGTACTCCCTTCGCGATGCGGTGAAGAGAATGACCTCACACAGCGACGAGCAGTACTTCAGGAAATCGCGCAGATAGGGACGCTCACGCGCCCAGACGGTGAACGACTGTCCGTCGAGCTCGATCTAGACATGATCAGCAGGGGGTGAAAGAACGGGGAATTTGTGCTGATAAGGCGATAGGGGTGATAGGGAGCAGTGGACGAGCGTTTCGTCCAAATCTAATACCTACAGGTGAGATGCACGACGAGATGCGACGAGGGTGAGACGCTTCTGATTCGGAAGGGGAGGAAGGAATGGAGACTTGTAGTCGTCAGAAATCGATGTGTAGGGTGGGAGACTCTGGATAAGGAAGACACTACGGATGATGGAGGGAGAAAGAGAGAACGGAAGGTATTCATCTGTGTTCTTCTTCACGCTCTGGATGATGGGGTGTACAATAGACTGGATACTCGCGAAACTATCGGTGCGATACAATCCATTGACTGGCTCTTGGATGAGCGCGAAAGAATCCTGCAGGAATTCTAGGCCCTGCGAGAGCGATAAGGGATCCTCATCCCCCATGTGGACAGAAGCAGTGAGCGTGGGATGATCAGCTACGGGTCATGGAAGGGAGGTAAGACCTGCCAACAGAGCCCGTTTCTTTGGGACTGAACACGGACTTATCGAGCTCGTCTTGTTTTGCACTACTTGTGCGGAGAATGGAATTGTCCATCGATTTCTTGGAAATGGACCCTTCGAGATGAAGTTGACTAGGACTGAGGGCAATCAGAGCTAGAGTACTTGTCGATGGGTGTGTTTCCGCCATCATCTCTATTCTGAGCATTCTCGCTCTGTTCTGGATTGGTAGAGAGCATTGGTTTGCGTTGACGGTTGAGGGAGAAGAATTATGGAAGAAACTGTTAACCTGAAGAGTATAGCTCCAGCCCAGTTAATCCATTCGCTCTTCTATTCACACCACGTATTGTATTCTCTTCAGAGAGCACAAGGAGGATGGAGGAAAGCAAAGAAGTGCAAATCAGGTATATGTGAAACAAACAGGAGTAAAAGTTGAAGAGCGTCATCAGAATAAGGCAGCCCAGTGCAGCCAGCGAGATATACATTTGGGTGTCCGTCGTCTTGGGCTCCTCCTTGGAGATGCTGCTCTCCTCCAGCTTGATTTCAGTTGGTGCCTCGCTCTCTTCATTCTTTTCAGTCTCCTCCTTCTCTTCCTTCACCTCAGCGGGCTCCTCCTTCACCTCAGCGGGCTCCTCCATCACCTCAGCAACGGGAGACTCCTCAGGAATGGCAGACTCCTCCTTCACCTCAGCAACGGGAGACTCCTCAGGCATTTCAGGAATCGGATCTACACATAAAACACAACATACACACAAACCAACAAAGGTGCCCTCGCGGAAGGCAGCACGACGAGGAAGAACTACACATGAAACAATACCCCCTCCACTACTCTGCCTGTACTGCTCGTCGGAAAGGGCGGGGAGAGCGCTCTCCATGTTCTTGTTCTTGCCGAGGAAGGCGAGGAGGAGAATGCAGTTAACGATCTCCTTCACCTGACCCTTCTCGAAGTGAGAGGGATTCAGGACATAGTTGTCGCGGATGCCCAGCTCCTTGCACTTCTCGGAGAAGATGTGAATGTTGTCGTGAGCAAACGCAGGAATCGTGCCTACCCCGTAACTCCTCACATATGCCACAACTCGCATTCTTGTTGTATCTCTCCAACTTGCCTCCAGGAATGAACTCGTCCAGAAGTCTGCACAGATACTACCCGTCACAACCCCCTACTGACCCCACGATGCCGTTGCTCAGGGACTTGCAAAGGTCCGGAGAAACCTCCTCATGGAACAGCTTTGACAACCACTTGGCAATATCGACGCTGAGGTTCTAGGCGGTCACGACACCCACGGAAGAGCCCACAAAGTAGATGGTGTCATTGAACTGCTTGATCTGGACAGACATGTGAGCGGGGTCCTTGATGGTCAGTCCCTCCCTGCCAGTGTTGCGAATCTCGAGCAACTCCTTGTTCTCCTCAGTATTCATGGTGACACAACGTATTTGTAACAAACTGAATCACAACAGTTACAGGATTACGGATAGCGCACTTACTTCTTCTCAAACTTCTTCTGCAGGTACTTGTAGAGCTGCTTGTCGGACATGGCCATACGCACTCTGTCCTCGTGTCTCTCGATGATCTGCTTCTTGAGCTCCTGGTGGAGGTTGGAAGCCACATCGGGCAGAGTCTTGTCCAGAGTGGTGAAACGGCTCTCGCCCTTAAGGAAGTCCGCGACGTCCGTCTTCAGCTTCTTGTAATCCAACTGGAACGGGTTCTCGCCCTTGGCAGCGCGACGAGGATCGTAGCGGTACAGAGGCCAGTAGCCAGAGGACACGGCGTGCTCCGCCTCCTGGGCCATGCAGGACATACCCTTGGTGGAAGGCATGCCGTGCTGCTGGCAAGGAGAGTAGTTGATGACCAGGGAAGGACCGTCGTAGGACTCGGCCTCGCTGATGGCCTTGATGGCCTGGCGAGGATCGGCAGCCACGGCAATGGAGGCGACGTACACGTTCTTGTACTGCATCGCCATGCGGCCCAGATCCTTCTTCATCAGAGGCTTGCCACCGGCAGCGAACTTGGCGACGGCGGACATCTGCGTAGCCTTGGACTGCTGACCGCCCGTGTTGGCGTACATCTCGGTATCCAGAACCAGGACGTTGATGTCCTCGCCCTGAGCCAGCACGTGGTCCACACCACCGTAACCAATATCGTAGGCCCAACCGTCTCCGCCGACCACCCACTGGGTGAGCTTGGGCATCACGTCCACGACCTCCTCCAGCAGCTCCAGCTCCTTGTGGTTCTTCTTCTCCGTGGCCAGCAGTCTGATGGTGTTGTCGTAGCAGGCCTCGCACTTGTCAGCGTCGTGAGGGTTCTCCAGCCAGGTCTGCAGCGTGGCGCACAGCTCCTTGCTCTTGGGAATGGAGTCGTCCTTCAGGATGCGCTGCACGCGGGTCGCCAGGTTGCGTCTCTTGATCAGCGTGGAGGTCATCATACCGAAACCGAACTCGGCGTTATCCTCGAACAGAGAGGAGCCCCAGGCGGGACCCTGACCGCGGGCGTTCACCGTGTACGGGTTGGAGGCGAAGGTGCCACCCCAGACACGAGAGCAGCCCATGGCGTTGGCGACCATCAGGCGCTTGCCGAACAGCTGGGTCAGAATACGCACGGACTGGGTCTCACCGCAGCCAGCGCAGGCGCCGGGGAACTCGAGCAGAGGCTCCTGGAAGGCGCAGCCCTTGACCGTGTTCTTGTCCAGCAGGTTGCCCTTGTTCTTCAGCGTCATGGCGAAGTCCCAGTTCTTGGACTCCACCTCGCTCACATCGCGGAAGTTCTTCATCGTCAGCGCGTGGGTCGGGCAGTTGACCGAGCACACCTCGCAAGAAGAGCAGTCCATGGGAGAGACCTGGATGCGGAAGTTCAGGCCCTTCAGCTCGTCGCCAGCAGCGGGGATCGTCTTGAAGGAGGCGGGCGCTCTCTTCTGCTCCTCAGCGTCCAGCAGGAACGGGCGGATGCACACGTGCGTGCAGAGCGTGGCGCACAGGTTGCACTGCGTGCACTTCTCGGCGTCCCAGATGGGCACGATGGTGGCGATGCCTCTCTTCTCGTACTTGGAGGTACCAGCGGGCTGCACTCCGCCGACCACGAACTTGGACACGGGCAGGGTGTCTCCCTCGCTGTACAGAGCGGGGTACAGAGTCTTGAGGAACTCGGGAGTGCCGGCAGGCCACACGCGAGGCGCGTCCTCACCGAGGGTAGCCCAGGAGGCGGGCACCTCGATCTTGTGCAGGTTGGACAGCGACTGCTTCACGGCGTTCAGGTTCATGTCCACCAGCTCCTTGCCCTTGGACGAGAACTTCTTGACGATGTCAGTCTCCAGCAGCTTGGGCGCTCTGCCCTCAGGGAGGATGGGGCACAGGTTGAAGAACACGGACTGCATGATCATGTTGATGCGCTGCTTCAGACCCACGGACTGGGCCACGGCGGTAGCGTCGATGTTGTAGAACTGGGCCTTCTTCAGAGCCAGGTCGCGCTTCAGGTGGTTGGGCAGGTTCTTCTCCAGCTCCTCGACGGTGTTCCAGGGGGAGTTCAGCACGAAGATGCCGCCCTCCTTCAGCTGCTTCACCATGTGGAACTTGCGCACGTAGGTGGAGTTGTGGCAGGCGACGTAGTCGGCCTCCTGGACCAGGTACTCGCTCTGGATGGGGTCCTTGCCCACACGCACGTGAGACACGGTCAGACCGCCGGACTTGTGAGCGTCGTAGACGGAGTAGGCCTGGGCGTTGAAGTCCGTGTTGCCCACGATCATCTTGACAGCGTCGTGAGAAGCACCGACGGTACCATCGGAACCGTAGCCCCAGAAGATGCACTGCTTCACGTCGGCAGGGAGAGTGTGCAGCGTCTCGCCGTAGGGAATGGAGGTGTGGCAGAGGTCATCGTTCACACCGACCACGAAGCGGTTCTTGGGCTCAGCGAGGTTCAGGTTGTCGAAGCAGCCCTTCACCATGGCAGGAGTGAAGTCCTTGCCGCCGAGACCAATCTGTCCGCCCACAATGGTAGCCTTGCGCTTCAGCTGATCCATCGTGGCCACCACATCCAGGTACAGGGGCTCGCCAGGAGCACCATCCTCACGGCAACGATCCAGCACGCAGATCTTCTTCACACTCTTGGGGATGGCAGCGTCCAGATGCTTTCTGGAGAAGGGGCGGAACAGATGCACCTTCACCACACCGACCTTCTCGCCGTGCTTGTTCAGGTAGTTCACCGTCTCCTCCACAGTGGTACCGGCACCCATCACCACAATCACGCGGTCCGCATCGGGAGCACCGACGTAGTCGAACAGGTGGTACTGACGACCCGTGATCGAAGCGACCTTGTCCATAGCAGCCTGCACCTTCTCAGGGCAAGCGTCGTAGTAGGGCTGAGCGACCACGCAGTTCTGCATGTAGATATCCTGCGACTGGGCAATACCGCGCTGGTAGGGGTGGTTGGGGTTCAGGGCACGCTTGCGGAAGTCGTTGGCGGCCTCGTAGGGATAGATCTTGGCGACCTCCTCGCAAGGAATCTTGCTGATGGAGTTCACCTCGTGAGACACTCTCCAACCGTCGAAGAAGTGGAGGAAGGGCACGCTGCTGGTGATGGCAGACAGGTGGGCGACGAGGGCCAGATCGTGAGCCTCCTGCACGCAGTGGGAGGACAGAATGGCAAAACCAGTCTGACGGGTGGCCATCACATCGGAGTGCTCGCAGAGCAGAGACAGGGCCTGCTTGGAGACCACACGGGAAGCCACGTGGATGACGGCAGGCAGCAGACCTCCAGCAATACGGTACATGTTGGGGATCATCAGCATCATACCCTGGGAAGCGGTGAAGGTGGTACCCAGAAGGCCACCGACGAGGGCACCGTGCAGAGCACCGGCCGCACCTCCCTCAGACTGCATCTCCGTCACACGCAGGGTGTTTCCGAAGATGTTCTTTCTTCCCTTGACAGCCCATGCATCGGCGTGCTCTCCCATAGCGGAAGAGGGACTGATGGGATACAAGATGGCCGCGTCACTCACGTTGTACGCGGAATCGGCGGCAGCCTCGTTACCATCGATGGCAGCACGGACGGACTTATACTCGCTGAAGAAACGAGTAGAAGTGGTTTTGGCCATTGCCAGGTTCAGAGAACGGGAAGCAATGACAGACGACTTAAGCGACTGCTTAATAGCGTTAGCGAACATCTCGCGCCAAGGGAAATAAAGGTTTTATGGCTGCAGGGACAATTGACGGTTCCACATTTCCACCTTTGGTCAGGGCGTTTCGCCCATCGATCTTTGCCCACTCACCTCTCTCGTTCGCCGCTTTTTCCATTCTATCTATGTCACTGTTTTGTTCCCTCCCTTCTCTACCCAAACCTCTCATTTTTCATCGAATCGCAGAATCATCGCGCTTTGTTGTCGGCAACAACGTGCATTACTTCCCACACTCCTGCAAAGCACGTTATCCCAGTCTTCCCGTTTCGGAAGGGATCAACACATTTTCAAACCCATGAGCCAGAAGTTGGGAAAGGAGGCAACGAAGGTCTTTTCAAAAACCATCAACAGTCCGAAGACCCCGTTTCCCATGTTTGCCAACCCCGCACTTCGGGAAAAGGCCTATCTTAAAAAGTGCACTTCCAGTAGGCACCACCACTGCCGTGCGCTCACTTCCCCGTAGACCTCTACGCCTGGCAACTACGCGAACGGAGCGCTCAGAACGGAAAGCTGTGGGTCACGCACGACGGGCCCCCGTACGCCAATGGCGATTTGCATATGGGCCACTTTGAAAACAAGGTGAGTCGCGCATTCTTCCCCCGTTAGCAGTAGGTGCTCAAGGATATTATCAATCGCCACAAGCTCCTCTCCGGGTACTTTCACAAGGTTGAACAGCGTGACTCCTAGGTATCGCGTGGAATACAAGCCGGGCTGGGACTGCCACGGTCTTCCCATCGAGCTGAAGGCGCTTCAGAGCGTCTCGGGGAGCGATAAGGCCATCAGCGCCGTGGAGCTGCGTCAGCTCTGTCGTCGCTTCGCCTCCGACGCCGTCAAGCGGCAGAAGAAGTCAATTGCGCAGTGGGGAATCATGTGCGACATATCCTTGCTGCAGATCTGTTCATTCCTTCACCGCACTTGGAGGACAAGCAGAAGACGGGCTGCTACTACACGTTCACGAAGGACTACGAGATTCAAGAGCTGGGCAACTGCTTCTTCGCCTTCTCATCCTTAGAGCTGTTCAGGGATCTCCTCGCGAAGCACTGCGTGTACCGCGGGCAGAAGCCCGTCTACTGGTCGCCCCAGTCGCACACGGCCCTCGCCGAGGCGGAGCTGGAGTGCGTACAGTTTTTACTCGTAACCCGCAGGTACAACGGCAACCACCGCAGCGAGAGCATCTACCTCACCTTCGACCTCACCCAGTCGCCCAACCCCGCCATTCAGCAGCTCATTGAGCAGGCTACTCAGGCGTCACAGACAATGTCACAGTCATCGCAGTCATCGCAGTCATCGCAGTCATCGCAGACAACACCCCAGCCACTGCAGGCACTAGTGTACACAACAACGCCATGGACAGTGCCGTCCAACAAGTGCCTCAGCGTCAACCCCGACGCGGAGTACTGCGTGGTGGAGACGCCGCAGCACCGTGGCTCCTCCCTCACCCCCTCACGCGCAGAGCGCTTCCTCGTGATGCGAGACCGCCTGGACGCCCTCGCCGCCCTCTTCCACACCTCCTTCACGCTCCGCTTGGACCACGTCCCCGGCCTCTCGCTCCAGGGCTCCACCTACGCCCACCCCCTCTTCCGCACGTCCGCATCTCTCCGCCTCCTCACGCACAGCCTCCACACCATCGTCGCCGGCCGCCACGTCACCAACGACGTCGGCACGGGCATCGTGCACACCGCGCCGGCACACGGCCTCGACGACTTCAACGTCTGCCGCTACCACGGGATCATCCGCACCGAGGAGACGCTGCGCGACAACGGTATCCCCCGCGTGGCCCTGCCGCCCGGCGTGGCCTGCGAGCCGCTGCGCGAGGACGTGGACGATGACGGCCGCTTCTCCGCCGCGTGGGGTGCGCGCCTGGCCGGCAAGGACGTGCTGAGCGAAGGCAACAACGAAGTGGTAGGCGCGGCGACGGGGCGTGAGGCGCAGATGGCCTGGCTGCGCGATACGCAGCACCTCTTCTTCCACCAGCCCATCACGCACCGCTACCCGTGGCGCTCCGCCCGGCGGCTGACGCGTAGGTACGACTGGCGCGCGAAGACGCCGGTGATCTTCCGCGTGACGCCACAGTGGTTCGTCGACATCAAGCGCATCACACAGGACGGCCGGCTCGAGCAGCAGCTCCGCGTAGGCCTCTGCGCCCCCTCTCAGCCTAGCGCGCCGACCTCGTCCCCGCCGCCTCGCGCGCGCGCCTGCTGTCCATGATCCAGACGCGGCCCGACTGGTGCATCTCGCGCCAGCGCGCCTGGGGCGTGCCCATCCCCATCGTGTTCCGCCGCGACGGCACGGAGGAGACGCCCATCACCGACCCGCGCAACCTGGACTTCGTCATCGCGCTACTGCGGGACAAGGGCACCGACTACTGGTTCGGTGACGCGTCGGACACCGAGTTCGTGGCTCCCGAGGCAGCTGCATCTGCGCGGCGTGAGGCGTAGTTGCGACGGGAGCTGCCGGCGACGACGCAGTTCCGACGCTGCCGCGACACGATGGACGTGTGGCTGGACTCGGGCGTGTCGTGGTTCGCGAACTACCCGCAGCGCGTGGCGGACCTGTGGGCGACGGTGCACGGGCTGAGGTGCAGGTACTTGGAGGGCAGCGACCAGCACCGCGGGTGGTTCCAGAGCAGCATCTACACGAGCTTCGTGATGCGGCAGTGCCTGCCCTTCCAGCACTGCGTCACGCACGGCTTCCTGGTGGACGAGAAGGTGGCGGTGTGCGGCGCGGCTGAGGCGTAGGGGCAGAAGATGTCCAAGTCGCTCGGCAACCTCATCTCGCCTGCCCAGCTCTTCGATCCTGCCAACTCCGTTGTTTGTGTTTGTGTTGCTGTTGCTAATGTGAAGAGGGGTGCTACTAGCAAGGCTGGTGCCAAGGGAGTTGCGAAGGCGGGAAAGAGCGCGCCGCCGAAGAGCCTGCTGGAGCGGACGTGGCCGGTGGACGTGTGCCGGCTGTGGGTGGCGGCGAGCGATTATACGAGCGACATGTCGCTGGGGCTGACGCAGCTGCTGAAGGTGGCGGCGACGGCGCACCGTGAGCCGTAGATCCAGGAGAGCTACCAGAAGGTGCGCAACACCAGCCGGTACCTCCTCTCCAACCTCTTCGACTTCGACGCCGCGCGCGACGCCGTGGCCTACGCCGCGCTGCCCCTGCCGGACCGCTGGTGCCTGGGCCAGCTGGCCGCCGTGTCCGACGAGGTGCGCGGCGGCTATGAGGGCTTCCGCCTGACGGACGCGTGGGTGTGGCGAGGCGGCGTGAGGGCTAGCTACCGCGCGCTGCTGCGCTTCACGGTGAACGACCTGTCCGCCACCTACTTCGACATCGTCAAGGACCGGCTTTACGTGCGCGCCGCCGCCCGCCCTCACGCCTAGACCGACGCGCCCGGCTCGCCCCGGCGGCGCGCCACGCAGACGGTGCTGGACCAGCTGGCGCGCGCGCTGCCGCGGCTGTACGCCCCCGTCATGCCCTTCCTCGCCGAGGAGGTCTTCGCCAGCTACTCCCAGCGCGCTGCCAAGGCTGCCAAGGCTGGCAAGGGTAGTGAGGAGACGCGCAGCGTGTTCGAGGAGGGGTACGTGGAGGTGCCGCGAGAGTGGCGCGACGCGGACGTGACGCAGACGTGGCGTGGGCGCGGAGGGCGGCGGTGAGCGGTAGAGTGCGTGGAGGCGGTGCGGTCGGACGTGAACCGCGAGCTGGAGAGACTGAAGAAGGGCGGCGTGATCCGCAGCGGGCTGGAGGTGGACGTCGGCCTGGTGTCCGGTGCGCGACGGCGGGGCGGCTGACGGGTAGAGGGCGGCGTGCTGAGGGGCGTGACCGAGGAGGACCTGGCCGACTGCTTCCTCTGCTCCACGGTGGCGCTGGGCAGAGAAGCCGCGCCGCTGCGGGGCGACCTGCTGTACGAGGGAAAGGGCGTTTTCGCTACGATGGACAATGCGCCCTACACGCTGCAGGTAGGGATGCGGTGAGCGGGTGAGGAGCAGATCCGAAAGGCGGCTGGAGAGAAGTGTCCCCGGTGCTGGAAGTACAAGGACCTCGTGTCGTTTAGGGACAATCTCCCCTGCGTGTGCGCGCGCTGCAAGGACGTGCTGGAGAAGAAGGGTTTTATTGGTTGCTCTGTTTGTTTCACAGCCGAAAGGTGTGATCATCACGATTGCGCCTCGTTGCAGCAGCGCCCTCGCTATCCCTCATCCTCTAGCACTCTTTGAACGGAAAAGGAGGTCGAAACCAATAAGCGGAATACGACGAAGTGTGCAAAATAGGGGCGATTTTCAGCTCGGGTTGAAGCTTGTCAGATCGTGCATATTGACAGGCCGGCTAACAACCTACACACTTGTCTGGAGGGGAATTACTGAATTGCTCGCTAGGATTCGCCTTCGCTTCGTGTTGTGCTCTCTCTCTCTCTTTCTTTGTGTTGTGTTATTCTGTAGTCTCTTCTTGGTATTCCGTGACCGCATAGTTTATCTACCATAGAGACCAGTACAGAACCACTGTATTCAGTGGATACGTGTTGTGACCCTAACCAGTGTGGCCCCTTGTTTTCAAACGACGGACATAGTAATAGCAGTTACGGAGTTCAGCCTCCGCAGCCCGAAAAGAGTCGCTCTACCGCTTGCGGCCTCATGCGTAGTTTCCGAGTACAGTAGGAGCGAATCGTGTTCATCGCGGTTGTTGAGCGCGAATGATCCACTCAGCGATAATCCTTCGTTGTCGTTAAACGATCTCTCCGACCCGTATGTGCGGCCTTCCCTCGACTCCTCTTCTGCTTTTCCTGCTTCTGCGAACTTATTTTACATCCAAGGATCCGGGAATGAGTACGCGCTTCCCCCTCTCTGTCCCCTAGTCCTTACTTGGGTCTGATGAACACCGGGAGGGGAATGGCAGCAGCGCCAATCCCTGATGCCTACCCCGCTCCGGGCGACGGCGTGCCCACATTGGAGACTCCCTCCTTCCGGCCGCGCGACCACGACGAGTACCTCATCCGCCGCAGCTTCCCGGGACAAGTCCACTACCCCTCGCTGCTCTCCTACCGCCAGAGCTCCTTCACCGCGGGCTCCACGCAGCTCGACAGCCCCAAGCTTGCTCCCTTCTGCGACCACCACATCGACCCCGACACCCCGCCCGCGCACGTATTCTACGAGCCGCGCCCCAGCTCGCCGCTCTCGCCCGACCGCTATTCCTCTCTTGCCGCCTCCGTCCCCAACTTCTTCCCGCCGCGCAAGGACCGCGCCAAACGCTACGGCCACCGCTTCGCCTTCCCCGTGCCCTTCCAGCAGCTCCCCGACCCCGAGGGCCCCATCTTCCGACAGTCCTCCGCGCCCTCGCTCGGAGTCGACTTCCGCGCCGACGACGCACGTCTCGACGACCTTGGCGACCCGGCGCTGGTGCCGTCCGTGGCTTCGGGCGCCGGCTTCCCCTCGCACAAGCGCTTCTCCACGCCCGCCTACTCTGCCTCCGACCTGTCGGCGCTGGACGCGGCGGGCGGCGAGCCGCTGCTGAGTCGCGCCTCCTCGCGGCAGAACGCGTCCGTGGCGTCCGTGGCGTCCGTGGCGTCCGTGGCGTCGGAGGGCGCGGAAAAGCCGCTGCCGCCTGGCGAGAACAACCCGCACGCGTACCCCGGCGCGAACCTGTGCTTCGACTACCTGAACAAGGGCTAGTGAGGGCGAGGCGGCGTGGTGAGGCGTAGCTGCGAGCGCGAGCGCAACGGCGAGATCTGCCGGTTCCGCCACCTGGATCGCGACCACCCCGACGCGATCGCGGACCGGTTCAAGAACGGCATGCTGAGCAAGGAGGAGATCAAACAGTACAAGCTGCGCGAGTGCGAGGAGAACGAGGTGAACCCGTTCGCGCCCAAGGGGGCGAAGATCTGCTTCGACTTTCTCAACAAGAAGGTCTGCTCGAGGACGAACGCAAAGCGGATCTGCCGGTTTAGACACCTGCTTCACAACCACCCGGACGCCATTGCCGACCGCAATCGCAACGGGAAGAAGAAGCAAGAGAATGCTTGAGTCTGTACTATTCTGTGTTGTCGCCGCCCCTGTTTCTTCAACAAACAGCGCCGTTGTGTTACTCGGTTTAGAGACGGCCTCCGTTTCCAGCGAGAGGGGCGACGGGCTCCTCGACCTTGGCG
>OIWT01002138.1_pt1 | contig 21244 bp, 18 predicted proteins | sample 1587701 | NCBI WGS metagenome assembly OIWT01 (sample SAMEA3888904, study PRJEB22519) | human gut metagenome | biome: human gut; feature: human-associated habitat; material: faeces | place: Denmark | collected 2009
AAAAAACCCCGCCCCGCCGACGGTTCGCACAGTCGGCGGGGCGGGTTCGTTTAATCGGAAGATTTTCTTTTTTGTTGCCGTTTTAAAGCAGGGCGCGGTTTACGCACGCTCGAGTATCATCGTGCCGAGGTTATAGAGAAGGCAGTCATCCGGCAGAAGTGAAATCTCCGCAAAGGAATCAACCTTTTCGCCCAACACCTCGCCTTGAATCCCGGTGTCATAGTAGAACTTTCCGTCTTCTTCCTTCCATACGGTACTCTCCAAAACCGCATATCCGTTTTCGCGGATGTCCGCGCCCTGCTTTTTCGCCTCTTCGCGCACCTCTTCGGGCACGAATAAGAGCGTGTTGAGCGTTCCGTCCGGTGCAAATTCCATGATATATTTGCACATCTGGACGATTTCGGCATACATATCGTTATCGACCTGACTGTCTGCCGTAAAGACTTTCTCGCCGTCCGGGGTAACCAAATGCATTTCCCTGACTTTCCAAAGTCCGCAAATATCCATATTATTTCCCTCCTGTTATGCCCACGGGTCGGCTTCCTTCGGGGTGCGCACGCCTGTCAGCAGATACTGCTCCCACAGGAACCACTTGCCGTCTGAGCCGCGCTGGCGCATCTTAATGGGACGGGGATCGTCCGCGCCGCCGCAGGGAATGAACAGCTTCATGTAGTCCTTCTCCTCGCCGGATACGTGATTGCTCTCAATGATTATCGTATAGGGCTGAGAGGGAGTGTAGTTATTGTCGGGCGTTGCGCCTACGAAGTAGGTGAACGGGAGATAGGTCTTGCCGTCGCGGAAGCGGTCGTTGAGGAAGGATATCTCCTGACCGTTGAGCGGACGGGGACCTCTGAGCCAGTTGAGCATCTCAAGGCCGATATTCTTATCCGCCGCATAGGCGCAGAGGGCAAGGACGGTCAGAGCCGCCGTCTTAAACGGTGTGTCAAGGCTCGCCTCGGGGAGCGCCTGCATTTCGGCAAGACTCTCGGGCAGAGAAGCGAAGGTGAACTTCTCTCTCTTATTGCCTATCGACTGTATGGCGGAAGTCGCCGCCTGCTGCGCTGTGCTCTTAAGCTTATCAAATATACTCATATAATCTCTCCTTTTTCAAATGCTATTGCTTCTTTTTCCTGAGGGCAACCGCCACTCCGGCTATTATGCCGCCTATTGCAAGGCAGACTATCGCTATCAGGATAACCGCCTTCACGGAGAGTGTTTTCCCCGTGCTGTCCTGCTTCGCGGCCGTGGTGGACTCGACAGAGCCGGGCTCACCTATATCGGTTTCCATACCGACTGCGCTTTCGTCCGGCGCCTTAACGCTGTCCGGCTCGGAGGTCTTTTGAACCTCTGAGGTTTTATCCGCGCCCGGAGTCACCGGGGCGGGCTTCTGCGTCGGAGCAGGCTTCTGTGTTGCAGTCGGCTTCTGTGTCGGCGCGGCCTTTTCGACTACCGTGACGGGAATGACGCTCGAATACGCCTTACCGCCGAGCTTTGTCTCAACATAGCAGACATAGTAGCGCGTCCCGGCCTTTCCCGTGTCGCAGACGAGAATAGGATCTTCCTCCGGGTACCCCTCGTTCGCGCCTATGGCTACAATATCCTTGAGCTTGCCGGTAGTTGTTTCATACCATAAATATGACTTAACCTCGTCACCGTCCGATGCCTTGGCGTCGCAGTAGAGCTTGAGGACCTTGCCCTTTTCCACTCTGACCGACGCCGACACTTTAAGCTCCGGCGGGGACTTGCTTCCGCCGACGGAGATATAAGCCCTCGCCGAGGTCACGCTGCCGGTTTTGTTCGAGACGATACAGTAGATTTCCGCCCCGTCAAGGGCGCTCCCGATACCGTTGATAAAGAAAGTATTACCTTTATCGTTCGAACCGTAGCCGCTTCCGACAACACCTTCCTGCCACGGATGACCCTCGGCAAAGGACTTGTTGGTGTCATATGTAACACCCTTGTACACGATGAACCAATGGTAGGAAAGATTATCTCCCGCTGCCTCTACGCTCCAAGATGCCACACTGTTTTCCGGGAAGGTTACGTTCTGCGGCTGACGGGTAATCACTATATTCCCCGCAGCAAGCGACGGGGTTAACGCAAATGTCGCTAAGATGAGAATGAACATTAAAACTGCTGTTGCTTTTTTCATAGACACCTCGCTTTCTTTGCGGCGACTCAGAACTTACCGCCTCCGCCGCCGTGTGTCTCTCCGGAGGAAGATGTATGCGTACTGCTTCCGCCGGAGCTGCCGCTGTCAGTATTCTTCGGTTTTGCCGTGCGCGTAACGGTATTGTACAGAAACGTGTCCTTGCTCTCCGTTATATTAAGGCTGCCGCTCTTCATATAGTCGCCTGCCGCCGCCTGGAAGCGCACTGTCTTGAGTTGTGCCTTCATCCTGCCGACTATAAACATCGCAAGGCCGATGCCCACCAAAAGCGAGATCACAATCCAAACTATCGAAAGAGGTCCCTTGGGCAGATTGCTCTTGTCGTAGGGCTCTCCCTCTCTTGACTTTGTGATGAAATCATCGGAGAGCTCGGCAAAGGTGTTGAATGCGGCGGCATAGTTGCCGTCACCCAAATCCTCTACCATCTGCTCGCCGATATACTGGATTCCGGCATCCGTAAACGCGGTTATGCCGTAGCCGCAGGTGGATATCCACCAGTCGCGGTCCTCCATGCTGACGAGGAACAGCAGACCGTCTCTTTTTTCTCCGTAGCCGTATTTGCAATAATCATAGATATCGTCGGCATATTCCATGGGCTTTTTGCCGTCCAACGTATTGGTCGTCACGACTATTACATCCATTTTCTGACGTTCGCTGAGCTCGTCGAGCGTTTTTATAAGGGCTTCTCTCTCACTTTCCGAGAGGAGCTTCGCCATATCCTGAACGCGCTCGTATTCGCTTACAAAGCCGTCCGCATCCACCGCAAAAGCCGGGATAACCGTGCAGAAGCAGAGGGCAAGGACAAATATCATCGCAAGTATTCTCTTTTTCATCGTTATCCCTCCTTTACAGTATTCCTGCAAAATGCAGAAGCCACGCAATGCCACAGGCGGCAGCGCTGAGCGCCGCGGCGAGTCCCACCGTCCACTTTGTGGCGGCCGACTTATCGAGCGGAAGATTGCCGACGAATTTGCCGGTCTGTCCGTTCATGGCAAAGGTATATTTTTCTCCGTTCCAGGTTGTGTTCAGCAGCCACACGGGATAGAGCGCATACTTTGCCTTTCCGCCATGGAACTGCACCGAGCTGCTCTCGGCAGTGACCGTTGCATAGCCCTGAACCGTCGAGGCAAAGGCATCCTCCGTGGAGCGCCTGACGCGCTGATTGGCGCGGCCGATGCTCTCCTCGGCGGTCACATCGTACTTATCCGCAAAATAGCCCGCAAGATAAGCCGTCTGGAAATCCAGAGCATCGGAATAATCGTAGGGCTCGACGGACTCCATGAGATCGTCCGGCATTTTGGATGAGCCGTCCACCGGGACATGCTCAAAGCCGACGCTTCCGCCGCGATGAATCATATAATAGCTCGTCTCGGTGTAGTTGTACTCATCGTCGCTCCATGTGCGAATCTTGGTTGCACGGTAACGCACCTGCGCGTCGACATCGGTATCAAAGAGCCAGAACGGGACATAGACGCCCTTTACCTCGTCGATATGATTCTGATCCTTGAAAATCTTGGGCAGAAGCTTCTTTCCGTTGAGGTGCTTCATCAGCCCCGCCTTTGCCGCCTTCTTATCGAGCTTGAACGGGATCACGATGTCGGGCTTGAGCAAGCCCGCGAACTGGTTCATCATGACTACCGGATTGCCGCAGAACGGGCAGGACGTTGCCGCCGTATTGGCATCGCCCACTATCTCTCCGCCGCAGGATTTGCATACATAAGAGCGTAACCCCTCAATCTCGCTCTCCTGCCACTCGCTGCCTGCGGAGGTCTCCCATTCCATATTGTCCGCCTGTTCGCCCTGAAGCTCGGCGTCATAGCTCTTGAGCGCATCCATTTCAAACTCAGTGCCGCAGAAAGGGCACTTCATCTTCTGGAGCGTGCTGTCAAAAGCTATTGCGCCGCCGCAGCAGGGACATTTATATTCCTGCAAGGTTTGCATTAAAAAACTCCTCTCTTAAAAGAACATTAACCGTCAAGCGTCTTTATGTTTTTACCGCCGCAAAAGCCGCATAGAATTTTCGGTACCGACATAAAGAAAAGTCGAACTAACGGTATTTTGTTTTTTGCCGTTTTCAAAAGCTGTTCATTGTATTTGCAGCTACGCAGGTCGGCGATACACACAAATGCTCGGTTCTTTTGCCGAAGATAAATCTTACAGCCCACCTGCGTAAACGCCGTAAAACCGATATCCTCCGCCGCATTAATATCGGCTCCGAAGCCTTTAAGCTTCTTTTATCCGTCTTTTTCTCTCGGCACGAAGCAATGACCTGCCGGCCGTAAGCTCATCTCCCCTTTCCGTCAAGCCGTTTTTTCGGCAAGCTGATTTGTTTATTCGCTTTTTGCAGCGCCGCGAAAGGCTTGGATCGGGCGGGAATCGAGCCGCGTTAAACCTCCGCCTTTCAGGACGCCGATTACCACTGCTTTATCAGGCGAGCGGCTTGCCGCATTCCGGGCAGAATTTGGGCATAGCCTGACCGGGCGCGGGCGACCAGCCGCAATTCGGGCAGCCGCTAACCGAAGCGGGCTTCAGAGAGCCGCAGTTTGCGCAGAATTTGCCTGTATTCTGTGCGCCGCAGGACGGGCACATCCAAGCTGCCGCTGCCGCCTGCTGCTGAGGCGCGGGGGCTGCCGCATATCCGGCCGAAGTCGCTGCCGCATAACCTGCCGCGGGGGCGGCTGCATATCCCGCTGCGGGGGCTGCCGCATATCCGGGGGCGGGATTCGACGGTCTGTCGCCGCCGTATACCGTGCGGTTCATCATGCCGTCGCCGTCCCATGTACGGTAACGGTTATCACGGCGCAGAAGTATATCCTTGAGCTCGTTCATCTTGCGCTCATACTCGCGGTAGAGGTCGGTATACGGGCTGTCGGGGCGGCTTCCGTCGCTTATCTCAAGCTCGATACTGTCAAACCACGGGGAGTTCACGCGGATAACCACATCGAACTCATAGTCGCACTCATAGCGGGGCGGCTGATAGCTCTTTCTGTTTCCGTCGGAATCCTCGAAGAATATCTCTTCTCTGTTTTCTTTTATATTTGTGTCGACCGCAACAACCTGCGAAAGCTTAATGATATCGGGATTGGCGCTGCGCCAATTCGAGCTTCCCGTAACGATAAACGCCTCGGAGGCAGTGCTGATATACACTTTTTTGCTCCCGTCAAACATTACGTCGGGGTTAAAATCTCTGACGAGTTTCTCGTTTTCCTCGCGGTAAGCAAGCTGACGCTTGATATCCTCGACCGTCGAGCGGCGGCGTTCGCTGAAGAACGGAGACAGCTTCGCGGCGCAGTTCTTGCAGAGATTGCCGTCTTCAAGCTTGCGGTTTCCGAGAAGTCCTATTTTCTCGCCGCAGATATCGCAATATTTCTTATCAAATAATCCCATAGTGTTTCCCTCCTGTTATTTTTTCGGTCGCAGTAACGACCAGTTTTGCGCTGTCAGCCTGCAAACCGTATCATAAGAACGATTTCAGCAGCTCAAACAGCTCTTTTTCACCCATGCCGTTATATTTCATCGAAATAACGCTGCCGTCGGACAGAAGCCGGCCTACGCAAAGCAGACTGTCCGCTTCGTCATACACATTCTCTCCCGCCTCTGTCCCCGGTTGAGGCTGTTAAGCACAGCGTCCTCGGGGATATGGGGCAGCTCGGAGATTTTCGGCGAAGCTTGCTTTTTCGCTAAGCGGCGGTGACACCGCACGCCTATGGCAACGCCCAATATGAGCGCCGAAAGCAGAATCAAAATTATGAGCAGCGCCTTCATCGGCTGTCTTATTTTTTATCGTTATCGTCAAATATATCTCCGCACTCGGGGCAGAACTTCGGAGGATTGGAGGGATCCTCGGGCTCCCAGCCGCACTTATCGCAGCGGTAGAGAGGAGCACCCTCGGGCTTTTTGGCTCCGCAGCTCTGGCAGAACTTGCCCTTATTGACGGCTCCGCACGAGCAGGTCCAGCCGTTTGCGTCAGCGGGCTTCGGAGAGCCGCACTCGGGGCAGAACTTGCCTGTCGCGGTAGCGCCGCACTGACATTTCCAAGCGCCTGCCGCCGGCTCGGGAGCGGGCTTCTTTCCGCCGCAGTTCGGGCAGAAGTTACCGGACACCATATTGCCGCACGAGCACTTCCAACGCGCCATATCGGGGCCGTCCGTCGGCTGCTGCGCCGCCTGCTGCTGAGCCTGCTGCTGCTGTTGCTGCTGACCCATGGCGAACAGGTTCTGAGCGTTCATGCCGCCGCCTGCGTTCATAGCCATGCCCATGCCCATAAAGCCGGTCATTGCGCCTGCCTGGTTGCCGGCCGCGGTCTTCATGGCGTCCGCCTGAGCGCCGACAAGGGTTGCCGCCGCCATGGTAGGATCGCGCATGATAGCTGCACGCTGAGCCTGCTTGATGAGCTCCGCATCCTCTTCGGGGAGAGTGACCGAGCCGAGGGCTATTGTGACGACCTTGAGTCCGCGCAGCTCGCTCCACTTTGCGGAGAGGGCGGCGTTCATAGCGGTTTCAAGCTCGGTGTTGTGAGCTACTATCTGATTGGGGCGAAGCTCAAGGTCGGAGAGCTGAGCAAAAGCGGGCTGAAGCGCGCTGATGAACTCTGTCTTGAGCTGATTGTCTATCTCTTCGCGGGTATAATCCTGCTCGACATTGCCGCAGACATTGGTGTAGAAGAGCATTGGGTCGTCTATCTTATAGGAATATACGCCCGAGCAGCGGACTGCGACATCGATATCAAGGCCTATCTTCGAATCGACAACACGGAACGGGATCGGGTTCGGAGTGCCGAACTTGTTGTCCATCAATTCCTTGGTGTTGAAATAATAGACACGCTGATCCTTTCCGGTATCGCCGCCGTAGGCGAAACGCTTACCGATGGTCTGGAATGTCTTTTTAATGCTGTCGCCGAGAGAGCCCGAGAATATCGAGGGCTCCGTGGAGGCATCATATGTAAACTCGCCGGGCTCCGCGCAGAACTCGACTACCTTGCCCTGCTCGACTATCATCATGCACTGTCCGTCCGCAACGGCTATACCCGAGCCGTTTGTGATGATGTTGTCGCTGCCCTTTGTGTTTGACGATCTGCCGCTTACGCGCTTCTGTCCTTTGGTAACAAGAAGCTCCTTCGGCATTGCCTCGCAATAGAAAAATTCCTTCCACTGATCGGCAAGAACGCCGCCGACTGCGCCTGCACCGGCTTTAATAAGTCCCATAAACAAAAACTCCTTTGCAATATTATTTTATTATATTATTTTGCGGGGTGAGTCCCCTTTTTGACTGTTTATCCTACCGCTTCGTCAAAGAGCAGCGGCTCGCTCTTCAAAACATAATCGGTTTTTCCGTCGCGTCCGTCATAGGTGAGCACTTTTCTCGCGGCCATGCCGCCCTTTTCGGCTTCTATGGCGGCGGTGGGAACAGTCTCGGCAAGGCTGCCGTCGAACTCATAAACCTCGTCCTTTTTGACCTTCACCGAGAAGAGGATACCGTCCGACTCCATCTCGTTATCGGCTTCGTTATACTTGAGCTTTACGAGCGTGACGATGACTCCGTCAACATTCGAGACAAAGCGTATCCTGTCGTTCGGATAAATCGCGCTCCCGGTCTTAAAAATCTGCACCGGGTCGCCGAGAGCCCTGTATGATGCGGAGTTTGAATCGGTATAGAGCGAGAGCTCAAACGCATCCTTCGTCACATCGTACTCCGTCATAACTTCCTCGGTAGTCTGCATATCCCCGTCGCCGGTCGTCTCATCGGTATCGCCCGTTTTACCGCAGGCAAAAAGGGTGAGGGCGAGGACAAGGACCAGAAGAACCGACAGGATTGCCGAAATGCTTTTCTTCATTTTCAAACCTCCGTTCACGGCAGCAAAGTCCACAGGTCGGAAATTGCGTCATATTCATATACCACCCTGTCAAGGTGGTTAAAGCACACATTTATCTCGCGCACGAAGCTGTCTTCGCCGCTTGTGCCGAGGGCATAGATATTGTAGCGGATTCCGTCCTGCTCCATATACTCGCCCGTATCCAAAATCGCCATGCCGGAATCGACATATTCGGCGAAGCCCTTGCTGCATTCGCGCATCTGTTTGACCGCCTCATCCAAGGGTATGTCATACTTCTCGCCGCGCTTTATCTCCGTTCCCGAAATATTCGACGGAAGCGTCATTTTTTCGGAAGAGGTCGAGGATATCGCCGCTTCTGCGGTCGTGCCGTCCGACGTTTCGGGGGTCGGTTTTTTGTCCTTAGCGCAGCCTGCCGACAGCATAAGGGCAACCGCCGTCAACAGAACCGCTGCCGTTATCAGCATTCTTTTCACTGCGGGGTCAAACCTCCTTTTCACGGGTTTCTTCTTTTTTGTCCGCCCTGCCGAAGCTCGACGACGAGGCGGAATAGGGATTCAGATTCTTTTTCGGCTCATCCCGCACACTCGCGCAGTCACCCGCCCAGCTGATGAGCAGAGTGCGCAGCAATATGATAAAAAACCATATTATGAGCAGCGAAGCGAACCACCATATGGAAATTTTAAGGATGAAATGGGCGGCAAGCAATATCCACGCGGGCACTGACCAGCCGAGGTTGAATACGAGGTTCATCAAAAAGCAGAGCATAAAGCCCCCGAAATCGCGTTTTCTCACGGTTTGTCTCCCCTTTCTTCAAATACATCCCAAATACTGCAAATATATAATATCAAAAAAAATGTCCGAGCACACTACCCCCTCGGAGTAGTTTTGATTGAAGAATGCGAAAAGGCTCGGATATGCAATTTTACCGCACAACAAAAAGCCTGCGGTCGGAAGGGTCGGAAACAAGCTCCATATCGCTCAAATTTTCCTCAAGCACATCGAAGCATGAGGTGGCGACTGTCTTTATCTTCCCGTTTTTTTCCGCTTCGGCTCGCGTTATGCCGAAGAATTTGTCCATATTCATCATATCGTATTCCTGGAGCCCTACGCTGACGAGCTGCTCTGGCTCGATCTCTTTTCCGTTGAGCTCAACATTGAGCAGTCTCTTCTCCGAGCGGGAATAGACGACCCTGAGTCCGTGCGAGAGCTGGTAGAACTCCGTTTTTCCGTCGAGCGCCTCGTCGCGCAGAATATACATGAGCACCGAGCGCAGCTGTTCTCCGGTCAGATATATGCGCTCTATTTCATTTTTATACGGGAATATCTCCGCCAAATCCTGAAGCTGGACTATGGGGCCTAACTGCTCGTTTCTGATACTGCCCGAGCCGAGCAGCATTATATCCAGGCCGAGCGCATCCTTGAAAATATCGCTGAATATGCGCCCTATCTGCGTCTCCTCGTTGCGTTTGCGATGAAAATATTCCTCTTTGAAGCGGGTGACTACCCGACTGTATTTCACATCCGTCTGATTCTTATATTTTTCTATGACCCGCTCTAACTGAAGGTCGCGCTCGCAGTTGTCCTCGTTTATCGGAACGAGCTGCCAGGTGTAGCTGTCTATGCAATTGCCGTCGGTATCGACCGTGATATCAAAACGGCCTATCTGAGAGGTGCCGTTCGCCGCCTGAACTATCGGTATCCCGGCGACTACCGCGGGCTCGCTGAGCATTGTGTGGCTGTGGCCGCCGATTATAATATCGACTCCCCAGCGCGGGTCGAGATTCGCGGCAAGCTCCTTGTCCGCCTCAAAGCCGATATGGGTCAGGAGAACCGTAAAGTCTATATCGACGGACTGATAGCTGTTGCATATCTTTCCGACCTCTGCCGCCGCCTCATAGACATCGAGGAACGAGCCGATGAGCTTATCCTGCTTTGTTTGCGAGAGCACCTGCTCGGTAAGAAGTCCGATAAACAGCACCTTCATGCCGTCAATCTCGAGAATCTCGTGGGATTTGAAAAGGCGTGTGCCGTTATTTTTCAGATATATATTCGCATTGATTATCGGGAACTTTGCGCAGCGCTCTATAAATAAAAGATGCGCTATGCCGTAATCCACCTCGTGGTTGCCGAGGGTCACGACATCGGGCGCTAAAATATTCATTATTTCAACGGTCGACAGTCCCTTGTACTCGCTGTCTATGAGCGAGCCGCGGAACATATCGCCGGAGATTGAATAGACTACATTTCGCTCCTCGCGGCGCACCTTGCCGACATAACCCGAGAGCATGGAGACCCCGCCGATAAGCCTGTCATCGACCTCCTTGGCCATAAAGTCGCCGTGCATATCGTTTGAATGAAGGAGCGTAAGCTTTTTCAGATGTTTCATTTTATTGCACACTCACCGAAATATTTCGCCGATTTGATTATAACAAAACAAAAAAGAATACGCACTACCCGAAACGGGTAGTATTGTCAATAGAGCGGATTTATCCACCCGTTTGATATCATGTAGAAAGCGAGATCGACCGACCTTGCGAAGCCTGTTTTTGCGAGCATATTCTTCTTGTGGTACTTCACCGTGTCCTCGCTGATATAGAGCTCGGCGGCAATCTCCTTGTTGGTCATATGCTTGCACATCAGGCGCAGTATTTCCATTTCGCGCTCCGTCAGCGGCGCTTCACCCTGCGGCATTGGGATGGTCTTCGGCTCGGGGAAGCATCCGCCGCCCGACATAACGTCGCGCGCGGTCTGCTCGAACTCGGAGAGGCTGCGGCTCTTATATATGAATGCGTGGGCGCCCGCCTCCTTTGCGCGCGGGGCATAGGATATCTCGTCAAAGGCGGTCATAACTATAACTTTTATATCCGGGAAGGCGTCGCGCACCTCTTTTGTTGCGCGAAGTCCCGACGCGCCGCCCTCGGTGCAGACATCCATAAAGACTATATCCGGCGAGAGCTCGCCGCACATTCTCACTGCATGGTCGGCGCAGGAAATACCGCCGACAACGCAGAAATCCCCGCTCTCGTTAAACAGGCGCTCAAGGGATTCGCGCATTGATTCGTGGTCATCGACAACCAGCACTTTTGTCACAGGGTTTCACCTCCGGGAATAAAGACTGAAAGAACAAATCGGGGCTTCGTTTCAACTCTCACGCTGCCGTCAAACAGCCCGACTTTTCTTCGTATCGAGCTGAGTCCGCCGCCCTCGACGGGCTCGGACTTAGGCGGAATACCGTTGTCGGTTATCCTCATGGAGAAATTGCCGCCGCTCTGTCCGAGAGATATGTATACCTCCGACGCGAGTCCGTGGCGCACGGAGTTTGTCACCGCCTCGGTTATTATATCCATACCGAGCCACGCAAGGCTCTCCTTTGCGGGCAGGTTTCCGTCTATAATAAGCGCCACGCCTATCTCCTGCATGAGTCGGCAGAGAGTCTCCAATCTGTCGGCGGCGGTAGTCACGGCCTCCCTGCCACTGAGCTCCTCCGGCAGGTCATAGGCGAATCTGCGAATAAGCTCCTCATCGGGCTCCTCGCCCTCGCGCAGGCTGCGGAAAAGCAGGGCGAGGCGCTGACCCAAAATATCGTGGAAGCGGCTGCGGATTCTCAGCATCTCCTCCTCGCGGCAGAGAAACCGAACCTCGGATATCATCTCCTTGAGCTCGAGTCCTCTGCTCTGAAGCATGGCGCGCTGGGCGTTTAGCTCATTCGTGAGCATCCACTGCTCGGTAACATCCGCCGCCGAAAGCTGAACATAGCGTCTGTTTTTAATATATATATCGCATCTTGTGAAGAACCAGACCTTGCCGTCGGGCAGGATAAACACGGTCTTTCCGTCGATAACATTGGAGCTGCATCTGTCCGAGACATCGCCCGAGAGCAGGCGTTCGTAGAACTTCTTTCCGTTCCTGTAAACCTCGCCGCAGAGCACCTGCATGAGCCTCTGCATACGCCCGTTTACAAGCAGTATATTTCCGTCCGGCTCGCAGAAAAGCAAACCCGAATGGAGCTCATCGAGCGCGAGCTTGACGGAATCGCGCGACAGCTCGTTTTTTATATCCCTGCGGCACACGTGCATAAGCAGCAGCGCGCGGGCAATCAGCAGAAGCTCCGCCGCGCAGAAGATGACCGCCGCCGCTTTGTACGGCAGGAGGTCTATATACGGCAGGGAGACGGACGAGACGACCGCACAGAGCAGGACATCATAGACTCGGCTGACACAGGCTACGGCTATGCACGACGCGGCAACCGCCGCAAACACGCCGTATCTCATCACCTCATATTCGCTGCCCGCGGGCAGGAACATCCAAGCGTTCAGCTGAGCGCGCGCGACGATAATGAGCATAACCAAGCTTTGAGCCGTGACCGCTGTCTGAGAAATATATGCGGCCGTGCGTTTTCTGTCCCTGAACGTACTGCGCACCACCGTATAGACGAGCGCAGCCGTCTGAAAGCCGACGCAGAAAACGGATATCATACATATGAGCACTCTGACGGGCTCCGTGAGAGAGTATAAAAACATCAAGGCGCTTTCCCTCCCTTCGGCACGCGCAGACTGATGCCCGCAGTCTCATCGAGATCCTTTACCGACACTGTGCCGCCGACACCCTCGACTGCCTTTTTCAGTTCGTCGCTCATAAACTCTTCGCCGCCGTCAAAGGATGAGGGGAGCAGCTTCATCTCCGTCATGCCGTCTGTATCGGCAAGACGCTCGAGCAGCGTATTTTCTTCACCCGCGCACGAATCGAGCACGGAATAGAAGAAATCGTACATCACACTGCCGCAGCGCGGAGACAGCGAGCCTTTTGCGGTGCAGACGGTGCTTATTCTGATATCGGCGTAGGACGCGAACTCGGAAAGCTCGTCGATATAGACGGCCAGCTCCTCCGCAGGCATATCCCCGCCCTCCTGCTCCTTGAAGAACAGGCTGCATCTGCGCTTTATGTAGCACATCAGCAGAGTTATTCGGGCGATGTCCCGCTGCTTGCTGTTCGAGCGTTCAAGCCCGTCTATCATATCGTTCATGCGCTCGAGGTGGCGTTCCATCTCGGCGTTTAAAAGCTCCATGAGGCGCACGTTTTCCTCCGCCGCGGCGAGCCTGTACTTGCTCTCGCGCTCCGTGACAAGGAGCTTGTTTGCGGAGGTCAGCTTCAAGACGTTTTCGCGTATCTCCTGCTGCATATTGAGTATCTCGGCGATACTCTCCTGCCAAACTATCATGCCGCCCGGTATGCCGTCGGCGTAGAGCAGGGTGTCGCCGTGCAGAAGAAGAGGATGCTTTATATCGTCTCGAAGCTTTTCCCAATCCTCGCGCGATATCGGCCGAGCACCGGCAGAGCTGAGCTCGGCATTGCCCTCGGAGTCGATTATCTGCATTCTCAGGGGTGAATTGGAAAAGAGCACGGCATATTTTTGATTGACGGGCACAAGTCCCGTTCTCATCGCAAGCTCCGCAAACGCGAGCGCAAAGATGCACGAGACGGTTGTTATATCGCTGTCGCGCGCCACGGGAACGCCTGCGGCATATGCCGCACAGTAAACGAAAAGAAGAACCTCGCTGAGTATCGGCAGAACGAGCCTCGAACGGTTGAAGCCGCGCATGGCCTTTCGCACCAAAATCGCGGTTGACAAAATCACCGCCGCGACGATAAAGGCAAATATAAGATAATAGCCGAAGTTATATGTATAGCCTCCGCTGAAGGTTTTTATATCTTCAAACTTAAAAACCCAGCCGTGCAGGTCGTTTGTGAACACCGTCAAAAGCAAAACCGCATAGACGGCAAAGCCCGAGCAGACAAATATCTTGCGTTGCCGAACATTCCCGGAGGAATCGGTCATCAGAGACAGGATAAGCATAAGAAGCGGCAGACCCATCATAAAAACATAATAAGCATACCAGAGATAGCGCCCCATAACGGGGTTCCCGTCCGTCTGATATTTCAAAATACAGACGAGCATCCAGGCTATAACCATGCCGCCGAGCGCGCGGACAAGCATTCGGATATCCTTGCGCTGGACTCTGCGCAGGGCAAAGCCCATCCAGATTATCGCCGTCATTATGACAGCCGCGCCCAAGAGCTTATGCTCAAACGATTCCGCAGAGGAATACAGACGGCTTCTGAACACTCCGCGTTTGAAAACGCTGATAAAATTCTCCGTCTGCCTCGCAAATTCTACGGCATCGCCTACCCTTTCGGCGCGCCCGTATTCGGACAGAGACGGATAGTTTTCGCCCTGAGCTTTGTCGGCGCGGAAGCCCGCCGCGGCGATTGCATCCCCGGCATTCTGCGAAAACTTCATCTCATAGCCCGACAAGACGCCGACTCCGTAGAGCAAAGTGCCCTCGGAGGGGATTATTATTTCGATATTTTTTCCCTCGCGCTTCATAAGCGCGGCCTGGTAATCCCAGCAGATATTGACGGGGGCGTCGATTTTGCCGTAGCTCAGCCTTCCGCTTTTGTTGAGCTTATGCAGCAGGTCGACTGCCTCGCCGGACATATAATTCTTCTCAAGCCCGTAGGACACGGCGGCAAAAAGCATCCGCTCATACCGGGACGTAAAGCCCACGGGACAGGATATATTTTCGAGATCGCGCCAGCCTTTTATCTCCCCGTCAAAGCGTGAGCGGTCAACGGCGATAACGGCGGCGGCGGCAAAATGCTCGTACCAAATTCCGCCTGTCCCCGCGTCTTTCGAGGCGCGCGCCTGAACGTCAAAGAGGGCGAACGCCTTATCCTCTCCGTCAACGGACGAGAGCAGAGATGAGAGACCGTTGCCGTCGCGGACGGTGCAGTCGGGCGCGATGTCGCGGAGCAGGTCAATATAGGCGGGGTCCGTATCGCGGACAAATACAGTCTTTTCGTCCGACTTTATATTACAGCCAGAAAAGCAAAAAACGGCGGCAAAAAGCAGGAGCACAGCGACACCGAGTCTGCCCTTGTGCATCCGCCTCACCTCCGTCCGTGCGCCTAAGCGCAAAATTTATGATACAGTATACCGAGTTTATTATATTATACTCAACCGTTAATTTCAACAAAAAGCTCTCTGTTTTTGCCATAGTTTGCACAAAAAGGTCAATTTACGGGCGGAGTGTTGAAATAAATCGCCGGCGCGGAAAATTATCTTGATTTTCGGAATGATATCGTGTATAATACTTGCGTTCAGAATACCCGCCGGTGTGATGGAATTGGCAGACGTGCCGGACTCAAAATCCGGTGGTGGCGACACCGTACCGGTTCGACCCCGGTCACCGGCACCAATACCCCGTTCTTTCGAGCGGGGTATTTTTCTTTGCGGAACAAACTTTCCGCAGCCGGGCTGCATGGAGACGTTTTTTGTCCTTAAAGTTTCGTCTCGGGAACGCCGAGCAACGCGCGTCGGTATTTTGACCAAATTGCCACCGCTCCTTTTGTGAAACCTGCTCAAATATATCCGTGTACTTGAAAAACCTTTCTACATATGGTATAATCCTTTAAAATTATGTGTAAAATTTTGCACATGAATTCGCACATAAAAACCGTATCGAAAAACCACACAAAAGGAAGGTAGAAATGAGCAAAGGAAAAAACAAGGCGCCGAGCGGAGCTATTAAGCACAACACCTACACCGGCAAAGAGCTGACAGGTTACTTAGTAGGTCTCGCAGGACAGAACATCATCTACAACATCATCGCAGGCGGACTCCAGTACTACTGGCAGTCGATTATTTTTTTGCCGGCGATGGCCATCTCGGTAATATTCTTCGTCGCCCGCGTTTGGGATGCTATCAATGACCCGATGATGGGTTCGATAGTTGACCACACCAGAACAAAATGGGGTAAGTGCAAGCCCTACCTCATGTTCGTCCCGATCCCGATAGGAATCATTACCATTCTCACATTCTGCAACAAGACGTACACCGACTACACCTCGCCCACAGCGCACGCTCTTATCATCGCCTGGGCGGCAATCTCCTATATTCTCTGGGGTATGTGCTACACCGTCGGCGATATTCCGCTCTGGGGTGTAACCTCGCTTATGACCGACGATGAGAACGACAGAGCAAAGGCTCTCTCGCTCGCCCGTATCGTCGCCAACGTTGGCGCTATCGGTATGCTTATCACCTTCGCCGGAAAGGCACTCTCCCCCATGTTCCAGGAGAAGAAAGGCCTTGACCTTATTCATGCGGACAAGATGTCCTATATCATAATCGCCGTTATCCTTACGATATTCGCAACTATTCTCTTCCAGTTTTCCGGCTTCTCTGTCAAAGAGAGAGTTCAGCAGTCCGAAAAGAAGTACACCATGAAGGAGAACTTCAAAATTGCGATCTCCAACGATCCGTTCAGAAGGCTCCTCATCTCGGGCATTCTCAGAAGCCCCATCATGCTTCTCTCGATCGTCGGTCTGTCGCTCGTTATGTACTACTTCTTCGACAACAACCTTGCCAATCTTGTTGTTGACGGCCAGCTTCAGATTATAAAAATCGTTCAGCTTCTCGTCATGGCTATCGGCCTTCTCGGTGGTATGATCATCGGTACTGCCGCAACGCCGAAGATGTCCGCAAAGTTCGGCAAGAAGCAGCTCTATAACTTCTATTCAATCGCCGGTGCAGTTCCCTATGCAATGATCTTTGTCGTCTATAAAATAGCCGGCGGCAACCTTATGCAGAACATGGTTTATGTCGTTTTGATGGCTGTTATGATGTTCGCGGCTTCCTGGGCAATGGGCTCGATAAACATTCTCCAGTCGATAATGATAGCAGACTGCGTTGACTACGAGGAGTACAAGAACGGCGTTCGCACCGACGGCGTGTTCTTCTCCGGCCAGTCCTTCATCACCAAGCTTGCAATGGGCGTTTCCTCGCTCATCTCCGGCTTCATTTATTCGGCTGTTCACTACACCGCCGAATACATCGAGACTCTTAACCTCGACCTGGCGGCAGGAAAGTATCATTTCTACGAGGCAAACGACGGAAAATATGCTATGGCGATGTTCCTGCTTATTTCCATTCCGCCCGCAATCGGTATGCTTCTCTCCGCTATCCCCACTCTCAAGTATTCGCTCACCGATAAGGAGCACACAAGAATACTCAACGAGCTTATCGAAAGACGCGCAAGCAAGAATAACGGAAACAACGACTGATTGTCTCCGACAAGTCAATAAGCACGACGGTGCAGCTCACTCGGGCTGCACCGTTTTTGATATGCATAAAAAATAACGGAGCAGGCAAAAACCTGCTCCGTTATTTTCTTTCGGGTTATTCGAGCGTCCCGTCTCCGCCCATGAGCGCCGTCAGCTCTCTTATGCGCTCTATCGGGAACGGCGGGAAGCACAGCGGCTTTAATGCCATGCTCATCAGCTTCATCGGGTTATCGTCCGCGGCGATGCGGTTTGAGGACATCGCACCGCATCTGCGGCAGCGGTGGACTATCGCCCACTCGCCGTTTTTCCTCACCCAGACCGCTATGGGGTCCATAATGCCCCCGCAGTCCGCGGCTCTGTCGCCCGGCTCGATATCGACGTGCAGGCTCGAGAGGCAATTCGGGCAGTGATTTCTGTGCTCGCTGCCCGCGCCCTGCGGCACTGCCATGCGTCCGCACACCCTGCAAACAAAAGCTTCGTTGCAGGCGTGGGTCTTGTAATAACCTTTTTCGTACTGTTTGCGTTTGTTTTCGCGATTCATTTTTCCTCCCGAAGATTGAGCTGCGGGAGGACGGCAGAGTGTGTTTTATTTGCCGACCTCCCGGTCAGCGCACACTCTCCGATGATTTTGTGATAAACTTCAAACAAAATCTCCTTGTGTTTTTATTCAAGAAACGGTCAGATGACCGATATCCCGCGTATTGCGAAATAAAAGCTTATTTACCGAAAAGCTTCTTGAAGAGGTTGATTATCGCGCGGAAGGGAGCGGTGATAATCCTGAAAAGAATCTTGAAGAAGCCGTCCTTTTTCTCAACCGTTACGGTGAAATCGGATGAGGCTATGATATTGCCGTCATCGTCAACGAGAGTCATCGTTATTGTCGCGGTACCCTCTTTAATACCGGTCAGCTCGCCTTCGTTAGGCTCGACAGTAACGATGCTCGGGTCCGAGCTGCTCCATCTATAATGATAATCTACATAGTCTTCCTGTATCACAGGAGTGTATATCAGCTTTTCTCCGACCTTTATGGTAGTACCGCCGTCGCCGAAGTCAATGACCTGAACCGTGTCTATCTCAACCTCGGCTGAGAGGTTCGATGCTGTATCCGTGACGCTTATTGTCGCGGTGCCGACGGAGAGAGCCTTGACAAGTCCGTTTTCGTCAACCGAAGCGACGGACGGATCGGAGGATGCCCACACGAGATCGGGCAGCGACGCGCCGTCGGGCTGCGCAGCGGCAACGAGCTGATACGAGCCGCCGACGGGGATGGGAGAAGTGGGAGCCGCAAGAGTTATGCCGGTGGCGACGTTGGATTCGCCGACAACAGTTATTTCAATGGTGTCCGAACTCAACACATTGCCTTCTTCATCATATGCAGTTGCCGTTATCTCCGCCTTACCGCAACCTACAGCACCTATTACGCCATCTTCATCAACTTCCGCGACCGTATCATCCGATGAAGTCCAGCTTATATTATAAATCTTCCAGTCCGCCGTTGCGGAATATTCCTGCGCATAGCTGTCTCCGACATGCAAAACATCATTTTTATCATTTAGAGTTAATGTCACTTCTCTGTCGGGTGTGCTTTCGGCCAAATTGATATCGTATACACCGTCATTTTTCGATGATGCCTTTACATCCATCAAACCGACTTTTCCGCTTCCGTTATCGGACACAGTAATGCTGTCATACGCAGACTCAAAATCAACGGTATCAAAATTCACTGTATCACTGTAAACATCAACAGTGCAGTCGCCTTTAACTCCGTCAATATTTATATCATCGCCGCTATAAGTCATCGACATATCTTTTTCCGCCGAGCCGCTTATACCGACCATATCGCAATAATTGTTTTTGGCAGACAGAGCAGCCTCAACATCCATATTATCTCCGGAAACGAATATTCCTTCATTTTCTTCGATTTTAACGCTGTCCGCATTTACAGAATTCACATCTGCAAAGATTCCGGGGCTGCACACGGCAACATTCATGTTGTTATCGGTAGAAGTAAAAGTAAACGATTTACTGTTTTCAACATCAATTACGATTGTCGCCGCGGCCGGATTTCCCTCACTGTCGGAATTGCAAACGAAAGACACATTCTTTACCTGCATTGTTCCTTCGGTTTCTCCGTCCTTAACAACAAGCTCTTCGCCTTCTGCGTTTTTCACCGTCACCTCACCGACAGCGTCAATCTTGATGCGCGAAGGCAATTCTTCCGTTGATTGAACCTCGCTGTCGATTTTTGCGGGTGCTCTGTACACATTATTGGCTCCGTCAATATCTATCTGATCATAGGTATCAAAATTTGTTATAAAATTAAAGCTAAGAGCTTTTTCTCTTCCGTTTACGATGCACGATGTGTACTTGCTGTTTATATCAATATAACTGTAGGCAGACGAATAACGGTTATCATACACAACCAATCTGTGATTCCCGTTTGACATTTCTTCATACCCGATAACAACAATTGAATGTCCGTAAGTTTTTTTCCCCGAACGGAATCTATAGCTAAACAACGTTAATTTATTATTTTTAGCCGCTTGCACAAGCTCCTTTAATCCCTTTGCCGCTTCGGAGCTCTTCATGTTATAAAACTTTCCGCGTTCTATTGCCGGGATTTCCTGCGCCAATTGATAATAATTTATTGCACTCATCACGGTTTTGTTGTTCTTGGGCTTTTGCACCTCGCTCATTGTCCTTGCGTTTTTAGCGAAGTTTTCATTAAAATTAATTTTACCGACCTTATCAAGTACAGTTGTAACCGCCATGCCGTGACAGGAACCACCCCAGGCCTCCTTTCTTGCCAATGCTATGTTGCAATTTATAATTGCGCCATATGCAACACTCCATACAGATCCCGAATAAATTTTATCAACATATTTTGATAATTTTTTAATATGCGAATCTATCATGCCGTATTTACACTTTTTTCCAAAATCGCTGTCGCTGTTTCTGAAGCTGTATATTTCATTTTTACTGAGTAAAAGCTGCGAAGAACTGTTATTGCTATAGTGGATAGCAGCAACTTCAAGCAAAGAGAAGTTGTTGTCGTCAATGTTTATAGCTTTCCACTCATCTTTTGAGCCAGTGTAGTAGACATCTGTGAAGCGGTCGCAGCCAGCGAAAGCAAGTGCTCCTATGCTCGTTACACTATTTGGGATGGTTATATTTCTAAGATTAATGCAACAAAGGAAAGCGGCGTCTCCTATGCTTGTTACACCGTCAGGAATTGTTATGCTCGTGAGGTTGCTACAATATCCGAAAGTATTTGTTCCAATGCTCGTTATGGTTGGGAGGGTTATATTTGTGAGGCTGTCACAATCGAAGAAAGCGGCTTCTTCTATACTTGTTACACTATTAGGGATGATTATACTTGTGAGACTGTCGCAATCGAAGAAGGCCGACTTTCCAATGGTTGTTACCGTCCTTTTGTAAATTTTAGAAGGAATTGTTATCGCACCTTTTGCTGAAGTGTCGCAGTCGGTTATGGTAATTGTGCCGTCCTTGCCTACCTCATAAGTATAGATGCCGTAAGTTTTTCCTGCCGCCTCGGCTTTGGGCGCGAAAAGGCTTGCAAAATCAACGCCCGCAAGCTCGCTTATCGGCGCGACGCCGAGCACCATGATGAGTGCAAGGGTCAGAGCCAAAAGCGACTTGAAAATGTTTTTCCGTTTTGTTTTCATTGTTTTTTGCCTCCGTTTTATTTTTTACGGCAGTGCCGTTTTATACCTTGGTTGTGGGGTGAGGTCGATTTGGGTCAATAAATTTTGTGCAGACTGCGCGGGCGGATGATATCCGCCCCTACCGCATAACTTTGAGCGAAGCGAAACAACACCTCAGTCTTGGCTTCGCCAATCCAGCTCCCCTGCAGGGGAGCCTATGGCACGGTCGGTAGGATAAATCTTTGCGAAGATTTTGTGCCGCCGTCGGCGGCAGCGGTGCGTCGGGTCGCCGCACCCTACAAGGTGCTCCCCTGCATGGGAGCCGCGGCGGTGTGATTTTGTGCGGGGTCGGTTGTAGGGGTCGGCGACCTCGACGACCCGTTGACGTGCGGGTCAAGATATTTGTGCAGACTGCGCGGGCGGATGATATCCGCCCCTACCGCATAACTTTGAGCG
>OIWT01002141.1_pt1 | contig 21230 bp, 44 predicted proteins | sample 1587701 | NCBI WGS metagenome assembly OIWT01 (sample SAMEA3888904, study PRJEB22519) | human gut metagenome | biome: human gut; feature: human-associated habitat; material: faeces | place: Denmark | collected 2009
CGCAGCGTGGCCTCTCCCTTCAGCGGGGGCGCTTCCTTCACGCTGCATGTCACCAGGGTGAATCCTCTGCTCTCCACCGCAGCGCCCGTGGGCAGCACGTTCTCCTTCAGGTACCCTAGTCGTGAAGAGCGGGTGATTCTCTCACAGTTAATGAAAGAGGACTTGCCGGAGGAGTGGTTTCCCAGAATCATCACGGTGGCTTTGTTACGCGGCGCGAGCTTCTTGATTCCCGTGTCCGCGGCCATCTCCACGATCCCCCTGTCCCCGCAGTTCTGATTTGACGTCGGCTTTTCGTAGAGGTCGAATACCTCGTGAAGCACGCACTCCTGCGATGTGGAACGCTTCTAGAAGATGATCGCTCGAACGATATGGAGTACGCTCTCCTCCTTGAGCCGGTTGTCTCTGTTGGAATTCTTCGGTGACATGACACAAAGAACATGACGGAGCGGATGAAGTCACCCAAATCGGGCCGATTTGTGGAATCCTTGGGTCATCCAAAACTCATTTCGTACACAGAAGGAGACTATGGTTTTTGCGCCTTCTCGTCTCTGATGCCATAGGACTTTAAGGGACAAAAGCTGGCGTTCTTCCTCACCTATCTCATCATCATCTCGTTTTCCGTTCCTCCTCTACATTGAATTCAGCTGTAGGTCATTGGTGCGCTCGCTGGAATTGTGATGGACAGTTTCTATCTCGCCTTCAAGATCGTGGTTGCTGGATTGATTGTGGCATCTGTCGTACCCTGTTCCCTTCGTTCCGATGAGCGCGTAGGTGTGCATTCCCGATTGGCCGTTTTACAACCGCAACCCCGTGCAGTGGGCGGGGAAGGAGAAGTCGGAGTAGGCCACACGCTTTTGTTGACGGAGGTGGAGGGATTTCGCGTTTTCACTGTTGGTGTTTGTTCAAACAGACACAGTAGTATACAGTTGTCCTACACTCGCTAGCACAGAATTCGGTCCACCTCCTTGGTGAAGTCGGGCATGTCGATCTCATCCTCCACGCCCCAGTTCGGATTGCTCACCACCAGCTTCACGAACGCATCGTACACTGCCCAGAGCTGCGTCTGGATGTCATGGGCGCTCAGGTCCGTGTTGATGACGATCCTCACGCCGCTGGGCACTTCCAGGTAGTGGAACATGTAGGATTTTGTTTGGAAGGAATGCATGCCGTGCTCCTCCTCTCTATTCCCTGAACCCAAGGCGAAACGGCCCACTTGTTAATGGAAAACTTCTCTATGAGTGCGTTCATCGACAGGAGGAAGCCGCAAATCAGCTTCGACTCTTCCTCCGGATTTCCCTCAAACGCGTTGCAGGTCCGGTGATACTCCCGGTAGAATATCCTCCTCCCGTTTCTATTGAAGATGTAGCAGTTTAGGATCATGGCCCAACGGGACGATAGAAGTGTTTGACACAAACAGGCTCGCATACTATACAGGTTCGTTGCTGGGACGCACACACGCTTACTGCCACCCGATGCCTTCGGGACTCATCATCTGGATGGTGCGGAAGAACGGGACCTTCTCCCAGGTGAACTGATACACCACGCACCAGATCACCAACGCAACGGCCCAGATGACGCATCCAACCAGAGATCGCATAACGTCTACGAAATGGGGTGAGTATCTTCCGTCGCATCATTCCAAATCAACAATCCTACAGGTTCGCATCTTCTTCCCATTCTCCGTGTTGCTCTTGCGGAAACGCCACCAGTTCATGACGACGAGCATCCAGACCATGGGGAGGCAGAAGAATCCGGCAATGTAGTCTGCGAATCACCGCTCGCTTCATCCGCTCACATATCCTGGCGTACTTCAGCTCGTCCGCGGTCACGTCTCTCAGCGGTTTCTCGGACATGGAAACAGAAATGAAGTGAAGTAGCGGCGAAAGCGGGGATTTGGCTTTGTGAACAACAAACACACCACACGATAATAGGAGAGTTCAGCACGGCGAACCCGGCCGAGACGCCTCCCTCGAAGGAGGAGGCGTCTTTCGTTCTCACGAGGATTCCCACGTCCTCTCGCCGGATCATCTCCATTGTCTGCGCGTTGTACAGGACCGCAGAGTAGAAGCCAATTTCGCTGGAGGACGGGTGGACCACGGGCTCTCCCTCCTTCACGTGGATCGCCTGGAACTCCTTCGGGTGGATTCGCTTCATCAGGATCAGGGAGGCCAGCTCCTTCCTACGCCTCACTCCCCGCCCCCACACGCACGGGTCGTTGCGCCGCAGCGTCTCCACGATGGCGTCGCCCCAGATATTGTAGCCGCCGCCCTCTCGCTGCGGCTTCAGCACGAACTGCAGCGGGTCGTTCAGCACGCTGTTCCGCACATCCTCCAGCGACGCCTCGGCCATCACCGCGTCCGCCGGGTACATGGGCACGAAGCACTGCCGCAGCTCCGCCACCTTGGCGCGGTCGCCCTCGAACAGCTCCTCCAGCACGCCGGGCCGACAGAGCTGCTGCTGCATCTTCTTGCAGCCGATGAGGTGCAGCACGATGTTCGGGCACTAAGCTCAACGCATCACCACGCGCTCACCTTGATCGCGCGCGACAGCTCCACCTGCTCGCGCACCGCCCACTCCGCCTCCGACGGGTAGTCCGCGGGCGTGTAGGCGCTGCGGTAGTACACCACCGCGATCTCCTTGCCCTGCACGTGCAGCCGGCCCGCCTCGCACACCATGGAGGAGCGAAGCTGGCCGTGGGTCTGCCACACGCAGGGGATGTGATAGGCCTGCATCAGGTGGAGACTCAGCATGAACTGGTCCACGTTGTTGTTCTCGTGCTCCTGGTTCACGATGAGGATCGCCGTGTCCGACACGCCGCTACGGTCCACGCCCTCTCCCGCGCCTACTACTGCTCGTTGTACACGCGCACCGCGGCGGCCAGCTCGCGGCAGGCGTTCTGGAGCGTCTGGTTGAAGCCGGGCTGCTGCGCGTAGCTGCGGAGCTGCTCGGCCGACACGCCCATGAAGTCGCAGAGGGGCGCGGAGACGGCCTCGTCGGCGGAGAGGAGGAACTGGTGGAGCTGGGTCAGCTTCTCCTCCACGCCGAGGAAGGAGCAGGAGATGGTGTTCAATTCAATCTGGCAGTTAGATGCGGGAAGAGGCACTACTTGCAACAGAGTGGAGGGGTCGTGCTCGTCGATCATGTAATCCGAGCGCAGCAATCCCATGATGATGGGCTGGTAGAGGGGCGACTGCGTGACTTTGCGTGCGATCGCGATCAGGTGGAGGGTGTAGTCGTCCGTGACACTGGAGGTGAGGAAAGAAAACAAGTGTCACTCTCGAAGTTGATCGAACAGCCACTCGGGGCGATGCGAAATCCGCATCAGCAGGTCGGCGAACAGCACGTTCAGTCGTTCTCCCTGCGCAACGCGCGCTTCCGACACCTAATAGTCACTCCAAGCGAGCGGAAATACAGGAGACGGCAAGAGCGAGAGCGGCATATGCGTAAAGTACTGCTTGCCATTCACATACTCGCCATGCAGCAGACCATTCGCCAGGGCGTAGGACACGGCATCTGCAGTGAGGTGTTCAGTGTTCATGGAATGCGGGGAAAAAGGAAAATGAAAAAGAAGAGCAGGGCCGAAATCCGGCCGAAATCGGGAGGTCAAAAGGGAGACAACTGCGCGTCGGTGGACGGAGATTTCGGGAGAAGGAACCATGCTGCCCAACGCGCTTGTGGAGAGTGTGAAACGGGGCGTGGCCGATCTGGAAAGGAACAATCGGGCGTGGAATGCGTGCCGAAGCGGGTTTGCCGCCTCCCTCCAGGACTGGCAGAGCGAAGTGGAAATGCCCCGTGAAAAGAAGAGTCTGTTTCCTGTGCGAGTGGATGCTGCGGCAGAGGAATACGACACGCGGGAACGCATCATTTCAAAGGGAAACGGAACCATCCTATCGCTGAGGGGGCTGCTGAAGGAAGCCCATCAGTGTGTGGCTGAATTGCTGAATGCGCTTGGTAATTGCTTTTCCACAATATGATGCATAGATTGTAACATTGCAAGCGTGATCACAGAGCCCATTCCCATTTCGTCGGAAAGGACGGTTTTGCTGGAAGAGCTGACAACAAAACTGCACGACTATCTCTACAGCCACGAGCAGGACCTCATGCTGATGGTTTGGCTGGACGGACGTGGTGACGCGTAGAACACGATCGTGAGCGGGATCAGCCACCCGATGAGCGAGACAACTGCCCAGACCCTCGTCCTGACGATGAAGTTCACTTCCCTGCCCTTCTCTCTTTCGTGCGCTGTTTGTGGAACAAGGAATGCAATCCAATATCAGAAATCGACAGTTAGAAGACACTTTAGTTCTCCTTGCTAACATCCTCGAAGTTCTCGACCAGATCAGGGACATCGTCGTCTTCAGCGGGCTTCTTAGCCTCCTCGTTCTTGGCCTGCTGGAGAGCGCCGAGCAGGCTAGCAAGACCGAGCTGGTTGAAAATGCCGGGGCCGTAGCTGTTCAGAGGTCCTCTCTCAGGGGCGCCGAACACAGCGGTGGTGTTGTTCATGGGGCTGATCCAGACTACGCGTGATGGAAGAACGGAGCCTCGAACCCTGGCACTTTGTGAAGTGGTAGATGTCCTCAGCCTTAGGGAAGAAGTTCACCTCGCTGATCATATCAATGGGCTGGCAGCCAAGCTTATGGAAGGTCTGCTTCAGCTTAGCGTCCTCCATGTTGGCAGTCTGGTGCACCACCTTCTTGCTTCTTCTGCCGACACCCTTTCCGGCGCGAGCCTGCGCATTATCCCAACAACGCCAAACCTACACCAGTGCCGAACTTAGCCTTCAGCTTATCACGAGCTTCCTGAATGTTCTGAGGAACAGACTCCATTTTGATTGTTCAATCAATCCTGATATAGAAACTTGGAAGCCTGTGAACCATCGGATTACCCCATCCCCAATTCACCCGTGCTCCCGCGGTTCCCGCGTCGCAATTGGGGTCGGGCGCTTTTGCTTTGGGTTGCCCCTTTTGATTCTACCCAAACAAACACGGCACAGACTAAATCATTTCACGTTCGGATTTTGCAAATCCTTCGGGGCTCCGGAGATCCCCTCCCGAATGCGCACAATGCTCTCGATCTGCTTCTCCAGCTTCTGGGAGAGGGCCTTCGTCGCGCTGCTCCACTGGCTCACTCGGCACTTCTTGGAATAGCTCTTCAGCGAACGGGCAATGGGATACGCCAGCTCGGGGAAGGCGATGTTGTTCTCCATCAACCGGAGGTAGTCCGACAGCATCGCGATCGCCTTCGACACGATAATGTCCTGCACCGCACGCGAATCGAGCAGCGTCTTGCTCAGGCGGACGCAGTACTCCAGCTCTGGGGGCTTCGCCGTACTCGAGGGCTTTTCCATGAACTTCTCGTTCTACGCTCAACACCACGTCCCACAGCAAACCTCGATGATGTCGAGCAGCGCCGGAGCCACCGGGATGAACACACCCGTCGCAGAGATGATCTGGATGTACAGGTCGATGCAGTGCAGACGCAGAGGGTAGAAGCGAGCCGTGGGAATGAGGTTAATCACGCTGTCAATCACCTGGATGAGGGGGTAGACCAAGGGCTTGAAGGCCTCCTTCAGCGCGGGCTGGCAAACCATGTAGGTCCACAGGCGGAGGCAGTTGACGAACTGCCAGTTGTACACGGAGTGGATGCTACGCTCAACACTACCAAATGCTCATACTCCGTCTCCGTCATGGACGTCATCGCGTTACGCACATGGATGGCCAGCTGGCGGATATAGACGAAGGCGTGCTGGTAGGACGCGACGGTATCCATGGAGTACAGCTCCGTCACGCAGTTCCGCATCACGATAAAGGACTGGCTGTTGTTTTCGTTGTACACCTTCCAGCACTTGACGAAGGTGAGATATATAATCTACCCGTAAGGCGGGCTGCAGTCCTCAGCATACCTTCAGCGTTTGCTCCATCAGATAGGCATTCTGGGAAACAAGCTTTCGAAGCGACAGGAACGCGTTCAGGCGCGCCTTCTAGGAGTCAACGGAGTGGGACGGAGAATACCTCGTTGTCCGCGGTAGACCACTCCTTCACAAGGAAACGCATATACTTGTTGGCGTCCTTCTTGCTCATGTTCGTTTGTTTCTCCTCTTCCATGTCGCGTGCTGAACCGATGGGTAGTTCTTGCGTTCTTGTGCCCTTTTTCCAGTCCAAAAAGAGGCTGTATTTTGTTGAACTTGAGTGAAACGCCCATTGAGAGGGTGATTTGGGATGTGCGATGCTGTAGTTGTTCGTGGATGTATTACGTGTACATGGAGGGGTTATGGCTGCAATTTGTACTCATGGGATCATTGCCTCATTTACCTCCTTTTATCTGCAAATCGGTTTATCTTAAAGTCACTTGTTGCAATGGCTTTGAGAGAAGAATGATCCCATTCAATTGCTCCGCTCTCCTCAATTGATTGACTATTGAATCGAAGAAGGCACGTATGCTGCGTTTCTATTCTCGGATCAGCATGCTGCTCCTGATCCTGCTGTTCACAGTAAACGGTGCTTTTTCCTTACAGACTGTAACAACATAGGCAAGGCCATCACATTGCTGCAGATCAGTGACCTGCATACGCGAAAGGGCCATTCTGCTGATGAGGAGAATCTCCGTCTATTTGGATCTTCTGTTTTGCCTGCAATCCGTCCAGATCGCGTGATTGTGACGGGCGACGTGGTGATGGGCTATGATACGCGTTTCTTCTCGAAGAGTGTCCAATCGCAGTGGGACCAGTACCGCACTCTCTGGGAGTCGCAGCAAACCGTTTCCCGGGAGAATTGGCTGGATGTGCCCGGAAACCACGACTATACCATGCAGACATCTGCTGACTTCATCAGGGAACAATTTGCACAGAAACATGAAGACAACGGTGTGTTCTCTGTCATTGAGAATGACGAGTCCAGAGTCTGCTTGCTGGGTTTGGACACCTCGTACTTGCCGCGTGCTGCCTCGACAGGGAGTTGATCCATAGACATGCCCTACTGGCTGAATCTCTATGGCTTCCTCTCCTCGAAGACCCGTCGTTGGGTCCAGCAAGCCGTCAGCACACACGACTGCTCCTTCAGCATCGCCTTCGGCCACATCCCCCTGGCGCTCCTGAACACGCGCTCCATTCTCCGCCTCTTCCGCCGCGCCGGCATCTTCTTCTACCTGAGCGGCCACCTCCACGACTCCCACGGCGTCTTCCACGTCGCGCCCCTCCACCTCCCTGACCCATAGGTCCAGTACGACTCCGTCTACGACCTGGAACTGCCCTCCCTCGTCTACACCGGCACGTACTCCTCCCTTCTCCCCTTCCCCGTAGCTACCGCCTCCTCGTCATCAGCGGCTCCTGGCTCGCCTTCGCCGACCGCTCGGTGCGCGACACTGCCCACCCCTTCCTTCTCTTCCTCAACCCGCCCGTGCCGACGCCCATCGCTCCTGACCTCTAGCTGCTCGAGAGCAACCCGCAGCACTCTCCCCAGGAGTGGGCGCAGCACGTGCGCGACTCGCTGACGGTGCACGTGGCGCTGTACGCGCTGCAGGCCGTGGAGTGGCAGGCATTCCGGCTGACGCTGGACGGCGAGCCGATCAGCGCCCTCCTCCTGCAGGGCGAGATGAAGGAGGTGATGGAGCTGGAGTGGATGTGGGACGCGCGCAGTCTGCCACCCGCCGCCCACACGCTCGAGGTGACCGTCTCCTACCTGCAGAATGGTCAGACGCGCGATCTGCACGTCCTCCGCGTGTTCGATTTGTCTGAAGCGTGCTTGGGGCAGTCGTCTGAAGCGAGTTTTGATGTGTCCTCCGACGCATCCTCTAACACATCCTCCAACACATCCTCCAACACATCCTCCAACACATCCTCCGACACATCAAAGAGACTCTCAAGGACGACGACGAGCACATCCCCACAACACAGGAGGCCGCAGAGAGTCCATGTAAACACGCCGGCGCAGCGGTGGACGATGACGAAACTCCGCTGGCTGGAGCCGCTGGGCGCGCTGTTCGCTTCTTTGGCACTCTCGCTCGGCACGCTGCTGCTCCTCAAGCACCCTCGCGCCCTGCTGGCGATCATGCCCTCCTCGGCGGGCAAGCGCGTCCAGCAGCTCCGCAGCAACCCTGCGCTCTTCGCTCTCTTCTTCACGGCGGCGCTGAGCCTGGCGGGCGGAACGTACTTCTGCGGCGTGCACGACCACTCCTTCGTTTGCTCCCTCCTCTGGGGAACCCTCACCTACTCTCGGGACAGCGGGTGGAACTTCTTCTTCTGGACGGAGGTCGCCATGTGGAGTCTGGGGACGAATCTGTGCGTGCTCCTGCCGATGCTGACGTACTGCCTCCTCCGTCTCCAACCCCTGCGCTATCGCTTTGGCCGGTGGGCAGAGCACGGCTGCCTCCTTCTTGCCGTTGTGTACACACTCATCCAGACGGTGCTGATCGTGGGCAACTTTTCCCCTTCACTGTGGCTCTTTTCGTGGAATGTGTTCTGGCTTCCGCCACTCCTTATCGCGGGATCATTGCTGGCTTGCGGAAGGAAGAGCGGAGGCGAGGATCATGTGGTTTAGTGCGTTCTTTGTTGTCACCAAGCGTGTTTCCCTGAATCGTACGTCCGTAGCAGCAGAATTGCCGCCAAAAACTCGATTCTTCTCATGCGCGTACGGTGTGGGCCGTTGCGCTTGATAACCAATCACTGTTCAAAAGAAGCGCGCTTTCATTCCTTTCCATCGTAATTTGTCATGAAGTATCTCGAGACACCCGCGCTCTCCGCGCTGAGCTCAAAACTAAACCTGGTTACGGAGGGCGATTTGAAACTCAATTGTCGGATAGAGCTCTATTCCTGTGGGAGTACGCGATTCTGTGTAATGTGCAGGCAAAATGTCCACTGTACAAAAGAGACTTTCGCGGAAGTTGAGGGAAGACTACTTGCGGGACACAGAGGATGCGTTCACTTCGCTCAACGACAAGTCGAATATCCTTTCCTACAGGATTTTTGCGGAGTCTCCTTCATGGAGCAGAGGGAAGAATGGACGACCCGGAAACGTGCAAAATCTATGGCTATCTCATCTCTACACTTAATGCATCATTTACCGACTATGATTTCAGCTCCGTAAAGCCCGGGCAATTCCGGTGTATTGACAGTGCCGCCATCGCGATGAGCGACATCAACCGGCATCTGTGTGAAGTGTCCGAAGTGAACATGAGGAGTCTGTGCTTTGGAAGTGCGTGATGTCCAGATTACACAAACGAGCTGTGGGACGAGGTAAACGACGCCATTCGGTTGAGAGACTGCTTGGTCTATTCCTATATCAGCGACATGAGCGACGATCCCCTGAGCGAGGGCCAAATGTGCGGGTGAGAAGAGGTCGTAACGCGTAGCTGGTCGTTCAACTACTTTTTCTACAACAAGGAGCTGAAGAAGGTGCTGTTCATGGCGTGCACCGCGAAGAGGTTCTAGCGGGACTGCGGAGTGAAGAGTAGTGCATTCCAGATACCCGAGCCATTCCCTCTGTTTTCCGCAGCGGAGCAGGAGGAACTCGTGGACGATGACCCAATCGACCTGTAGTTGTGTCTCTGTGTGAGAGGCGTTTCTTTAAACAAATGTGGTCTTCGCTGTTTGTCTTCTGTAGAATGCTTGCTTGGGGAAAGGCTAACTGCGTAGTACTATTCTGCGCCAATTGCATAACGATTGGAGGTGATGGGGAACACGAACACACTGTCCTCGGTGTAAGCACTTGGCCAAAGCGGAAGGATGAGGACATTTTGTTCCCGCGGTACTTTGATTTGTTAGGCCGTGGTTCGCGAATGACCGACTAGGCGCAATCTCGACGGATTCAACTACGTGTCTCCGCTTCGAAACCAAGATATTCCTACCTACTGCGATTCGAGCTGGGCTATCGCGGCTACGGCCGTAGTTGCCGATCGGATGCGTCTCCGCACGTATGGAGCCTGGCCGACGAAGCAGCTCGCCGCCCAGGTCCTCATCAACTGCGATTATGACAGCTATGGGTGCTCCGGCGGCACTCCCACATCGGCTTATTATTACATGAAGTACACGGGTATCCCCGACGAGTCTTGCCTTCCCTTGACCGGAACGCAAGAGCGGTGCGAGGACGTGAACATTTGCCGTTCTTGCGAAGAGAGTGGGTCGTGCTATCCCGTACGGGACTACACGACGTACAAAGTGGCGGACTACGGGAGATTGGCCGGCGAAAAGGCGATGATGGCGGAGATTTATCAAAGCGGCACGATCAGCTGCCGCATCAATGTGAATCGCGCGTTCACCAACTACCAGAAGGGTATTTTCTCCCAGGACGGGTTGTCGCTGTACACGCACTACATCACCATCGTGGGCTGGGGCGAGGAGGACGGCGTGAAGTACTGGATCGTGCGCAACACCTGGGGCAGCTACTGGGGCGAGCAGGGCTACGCGCGCGTGCTGCGCGGCAGTGGCGTGATGGGCATCGAGTCCGACTGTTCCTGGGGTGAGCCGCTGCTGAGTGGTTTGAACAGTGTCAACCACACAGCCGCGAGCCCCGCAAGTAGCAGAGTCAGCTCCATGGGCAGTAGAGTCACCTCCACGGGTTTCCGAACCGCGGGGAAGCGCGCGCGGGAGAGCTTCTCGTCGTGCGGGTACCCGACGGACTGGACTGTGATCAAGCCGGTGATCCGCTCGCCGCTGCCCGCGTCCTACGTGAACGTGTCCGCGCTACCCGCCTCCTTCGACATCCGCTTCCTGCGCGGCCGCAACTACGCCACGCCCGAGAAGAACGAGCGCTCGCCGCTGTTCTGCAACGCGTGCTGGGCGCAGGCGACGACCAGCGCGCTGTCGGACCGTCTGAACCTCCGGCGCAAGGGCGCGTGGCCCATGTTCCTCGCGTCCTCGCAGGCGCTGCTGAACTGCGTGGGCAACGGGTGCGGCGGCGGCGACCCTGGCGACGTGTACCGGCACGCGTACCTGAACGGGATCCCCGACACGACGTGCCAGACGTACGAGGGCGAGCAGAAGGCGTGCCAGCCGCTGGGCACGTGCATGGACTGCGGAAGAGACGGGGACTGCTGGGGCGTGTCGGAGTACCGCAGGCTGTTCGTGAGCGAGTACGGCGAGGTGTCGGGCGTGGACGCGATGAAGGCGGAGATCCACGAGCGCGGGCCGATCACGTGCTTCATGGTGATGACGAAGGAGTTCATGGAGTACGAGAGCGGCGTGTTCGTGGAGCACGACCACCACTACAAGGGCGGGCACATCGTGGAGGTGACGGGCTGGGGCGTGACGGAGGCGGGGCAGCCGTACTGGATCGTGCGGAACAACTGGGGAGAGAACTGGGGAGAGAATGGATGGGTGCGTGTGAATATGGGTGGAAGCAACTTGATGATTGAAACGTCTTGTTCGTGGGGCGTCCCTTTTGTGTGACTGTGTATCTTTCCGGCTTTGTGGCAGCAAACAAACACGGCATCACCCCATAGAATAGAACGCCTACTTCTTGCCCTTCTTCTTCATGTTTCTTCTCTGGGCAGTCTCGTTCGCAATGATGCTGGCAGCCTTCGAGTTCTTCTTCGCCTGCTTTTTCCGCTCGGGCTATGAATTATTCACCAGCACCATCGCCCACCTCCTTCTTTGTGTCCTCGGACTTAATGTCGACCGTCTCGTTCACTATCCATGAGGCGCTCACCGCCGACCCTACGTTCGACGCCCATCTCCTTAAACAGTGTGTCAAGATCAACATCCTCAGGCTTCTGCTGCGCAGGCTTCTTGCCCTTCTTCGACTTCTTGGCGGGGGCCTTTTCCTCCACAATCTCAACGACCTCGACCTCCTTGACGACAGGTTCGGGGGCCTACGGATTAGCGAAATCGCGCTAGCACCACAGTATCGGGCTCGTAACCAAAGTCCTCCTTCAGGGTATCGGACCAAGCCATTCCGGGGAGGAAGTGAATGTGACGAGTGAGGTGGACGTTGCGATAGGAGGTATCAGAGCCTTCCGTCTCGTTAAGGAGAGAGAACGTGTTATTCGCAGACATGACTTAAATGACGCTGTACAACTATGCAAAAGGGAATTGCATAAGGCTCTGCGAGAAGGCCCAAAATCGCCCCGATTGGAAATGCAGAAATCGGTCGGAATACTGGAATCATCTTCAAACGCCAAATCATAGCATGCAGGGATCAAGGAAGGCTTCTCACGGATCGAAGGACGGGATCAATGTCGTTCCGTCTACAGGATCTCCTTATTCTTCTCGTATGGGGGAAGAGTCAGTGTGGTGACGGCGTAGCAATCAAAAACCGCAGCAAGGCCATTCAGCAACGTGAAAAGGACATTGTCGACCATTTGCGGAGTGCATCGACTCTACCGAAGCGTTTGTTTCTGTGGAGCGTGTGATTCTTGTAGCCGCAAGTGAGGGTACTGCGTTGGCCTCGGCTGCCGCGGCTGCTGCGGGAAACGCGAAGGGCAAAAAGCACAGATCGCACAAACAGAAGGCCCAGAAGGAGAGTCAGATTTCTTTTGTATGTGCTGTGTTTTGCGATGAGTGTGTAGTTCGATGAGTTGCGGAATCTGCCTCCAGCGGAGATTTCCAGTCCCTTGCCGTCGGAAAAGAAGGAGAAGAAGCACGAGAACGTGGAGGTCCCTAAGGAGAAGAGGCGCGTGCTATTCGGCGATGAGGAACCCGCCCCATCGACGCAGCCTGAGCCAGAAAAGCCGGCTCGCAGTGTGATGGATGTGATGCGCGAGAAGGCGAATGAGAAGAGAATGGCGGAGAAGGCGCTGAGTGAGAAGATGAAGACGGATAAGGAGGTGGCTGATTTGAAGAAGGCCGCTGAAGAGATGATGAAGAAGGTGAACGAGCGAGAGAAGAAGAAGGAGCATAAGGGGAAGAAGGAGGGGAAGAAGAAGAAGAAGGCGGAGGAGAAGAAGAGAAAGGAAGAGGAGAGACTTCGTAAGGAGGAAGAAGAGAAGAAGAGAAAGGAGGAGGAAGAGGCAAGAAAGAAGGAAGAGGAAGAAAGACTGAAGAAGGAAGAGGAGGAGAAGAAGAGAAAGGAGGAAGAGGAGAGACTTCGTAAAGAGGAAGAGGAAGAGAAGAAGAGACAAGAGGAGGAGAGACTGAGAAGGAGAAAGGAAGAGGAAAGAAAGAGACAAGAAGAGAAGAAGAGAAAGGAGGAAGAAGCGAGAAAGAAGAAGGAGGAAGAGGAGAGAAAGAAGGAGGAAGAAGAAAAGAGAAAGAGAAAGGAAGAGGAGGAGAAGAAGAGAAAGGAAGAAGAGGAGAGACTTCGTAAGGAGGAAGAAGCGAGAAGGAAGGAGGAAGAGGAGAGGCTGAAAAAGGAGGAGGAAGAAAGACTTCGTAAAGAAGAAGAGAGGAAGAGAAAGGAAGAGGAAAAGAAGAAGGCTGCGGAGGAAAAGAAGAGAAGAATGGAGGAGGCGAGAAAGAAGAGGGAAGAGGAGAAGAAGAAGAAGGCCGAAGAAGCGAGAAAGAAGAAGGAAGAGGAGGAGAGATTGAAGAGGGAAGAGGAGGAGAGAAGGAAGGAAGAGGAAGAGGCGCGTCTTAAGGAGATGGAAGAGAAGAAGAAGAAGGCGGAGGAGAGAAAGAAGGTGACGGAGGAGAGACGCCGCGTCCTCGCGGAGAAGAAGGCGAAGCAAGCGGAGGAGCGGAAGAAGAAGCAGCAGGCGAAGAAGAAGGTGCTGGAAGAGGCAAGAAAGAAGAAGTTGGAGACCAAGGAGGAAGAGGAGGAAGAGGAGGAAGAGGAAGAGGTGAGAGAAGAGGAGGAAGAGGAAGAGGTGAGAGAAGAGGAGCAGAAGGAGGAGGTGAATGAGGAAGTGAAGGAGGAGCAGAAGGAAGAAATGAAACCGGAAGTGGAGGAAGAGCAGAAGGAAGAGGAAGTGAAAGAAGAACAGGAAGAACAGGAAGAACAGGAAGAACAGGATAAGGAAGAACAGGATAAGGAAGAACAAAAGGAGGCAGAACAAGAAACAAAACAGAAGGAAACCCTTGACACCATTCTCAGCTCCGTTCCGAGTGACCTCCTTCCTGAGCGCTCGAGCTGCAAGAGAGAGCAGCATGAAGAGCCTGTTGAACAACCAAAGAAGAGACACCACTTGCTGGACTCAGCAAAGAACGCCATTCATTCCGGCCTGTCCTTTATGGAGCGCAACCTGTCCCTCTTTATGTCCGTATTCTTCATGTTCACAGCGTGGGCGACTTCCAACAACCCGTAATTCTCAATTCTTTCGCTTGTTTGTTGCTCACCGAATTCGGGACTCTTTTTGGCAAGGATACACAAAACGAAGATGCCCGTTGTTCATCCCTCTTCAATTTCAACATGCTCTCCGAATATGAACTGCTGAATATCGCGTCAGCAAACAGATACACTCGAATTGGAGACGATGGAGGGCGGGGCGATCCCTCCTTTGTTTGTCCAGTGGAGTGCAGTAACAATCAGGGCCCAGTTCACTTAGTGGATGAGCAAGGCACGAATGAACACAACTACATTCACCGCGCCTCCATTCGCAACTTGTACGACTTGTTCATGTCCCGCTTCCTGTATTCCGTCATTTGTAGGGATGATTTCCAGGAGAAAGAGGAGCAGCACTGTCTGGGGGACTGGTCGGATGGAACAATCGCCTGGAAAACGTCTTGTTGACACGATCCCATCCCCTCTAGCTACCTCGACGTCCTCGAAGACGCTCTCACCATGGCCTCTCGCATCACTTCCCTCCAACTCTATTCCGTCTCTCACCAGTACACTCGCATCAACGGCACTCCCGTTTCTCCACACTCTCCTCCTCACTCACAGCAAACCCTCATTGGCCTTCTCCTCCCTCCCTCCTCCCTCTCCACCCTCACCCAGCTCGCCATGTGGAGCATCGGCGGAGCCGCAGTCATTCTCTCCCCGCTTCTCTCCGCCCACCAAATCCAGCTCCAAATCGAGCGCTTCGCCCTCACCAGCCTCGTCACATCCAGCAGCTTCGCCTCTAAACTCATCGATATGATGAAGAACGACCCCACCGTCATGACCACGCTCTCCGCCTTTGTGCTTGTTTCCTCCTGTCTCGGATTGTCACTCTAGAGCGATGCGAACCTCTCCGAGGACTCCCAACGGACGGCCGAGTGCTTTCACATTGGGCTGTATCTGGCCCACGACATCCTAAACCCACTCATCACTGTTTGCCACGCACCCCTCCGTCACTCGTCAGATCACTCCCTACCCACACCTCCCTCTTGCGACCCCAGCGACTCTCAAGAAGCCTCCTTCTCTCCCTCTTCCAGAGAACAACACACCCTCGCCCTCTTCCCACCGAAGGAAACTCCGTCTGGTGAAGAAGGGAACAGGCAGAAAGCCGAAGGAGCCGATCCACAAGGCGAGCGTCGACGACTACGACAAGAAGACACAGGAGAAGGAGGAGTCCATCGTCTACCCCCTCATCACATACGACCCGGGCCTGCTCGATCTCGCTCTTATCATCGTCACCCTCAGCCGCACCCAAACCATCATGGTACTCCTTTGCGCGGAGTGCAACGTAGGTCACGCAGCAAACCCACTTCCAGCTGCTCCTGCAGACGGAGCTGTGGGGTCAGCGCATTCTCCCTCCATCGCTCGCGCAGCCCTTCGCCATCTCCCACCTCGCGGACAAGCCCTGCTCGCAGATCGAGGAGCTTCTCCTGGAGATGATGGCGTTGCGAGGCGGCGGCAGTGTTTGCTTCTGCTCGCAGCCCACACAGCGCTTTTCGGTCCTGCCCGTGCTGAGGCCCAGCCTGCTGCTGTGCGACGAGTTCGACGCGTACCAGCTGGACTGTCTCCTCACGGAGGCGATCTGCGGGCAGAAGCCCAGGCTGCAGCAGTCGCTTTGGAAGCTGTTTGTTCGCCACGTCTGCCTCGTGCACCACGCTCAGGCGTAGAAGGATACACTCCTGCTGTCAAACCGACTGCCCACACCCAAGGAGAACGCGCAGTTCGCAGCCCTGCTTCAGCCGTTTGGCGTCGAGAACCTCCGGCTCCTCGTCACGTGCAACGCCAATCACCCCTGCAACCGACTCCTCTTCCTTCGCACCCTTCTCGCGTTCGCTACGCAGGGTCCCTTCACCGGTAGCTGTTCCGTCGTGCAGACCTTCTCGCTGCCGGAGAAGGGCAGCATTCTCTTCTCCACCGCATGGAGGGACCACAACTCCTTCGGGCACTTCGGCGCTCCGCTGATGGGGATGTGTGTGAAGGTGCCACTTGGTCGGGAGAGTGTTGCATAGCTGAAGTCCTCGCCGTCCTTGCGACTGCACGTCAGCGACCGAGTGCAGCTCCGTGGCGTGAGTGACGACCGCGACCTGGAGGACATGGCGGAGGACATCGTTGTCGTGTGCAGTGACAGTGACAGACCCTGCACCAAGAAGCGGGAGAAGGTGCTGCTGTGCTCTCCGTGTCAGGGAAGAGGGGAGGTGTGGGTGAAGGGTGTGTGCTTCCGTGGCGGAGAAAACGGGTGGGTCAATACCGGAATCTACGGGATGTGGCGAGAAGACGGAGTGATTGAGGTGCTGGATGTATAACAAACATGTTTCTTACACTTACTCCGAACGGAAACGCTCCAGATCGTACTTCTCGATCGCCTTCTCGCGGTACGTGCTCTTGCGAGGCTGGTTCTACACGTCATCGAACGCGACTGCGAAGACAGTGAGGGGCATCTCGATGTCGTTTTCCTTCGTCTTCTTGGCGCTGTTCGCATGAACGCCGCCGATGATCACCGTGAGGAGCTGCACAGCCACGATCGATCCACCCACAATTCCCACAATGCTAGACGTAATATAGCAACGGGAATGCAAACGCCAGGTGAGAATCAATCCAGTCGTAGTACTACGGGTTACGAATCAGCAAAAGACGCACCTCCTTGGGGAGATCCAGGATCTTCTTGACCAGATCCACCTTATCGGGAATGAAGTAGAAGGAAGCGGCGACCAATTCGGCAATGCTGAGGAGAATCATGATAATGTTATTCTAGAATGAAAGTATATAGGAGTTGTAACGAAAATTAAATAGCAGCGAGACTCGTATCCTCCGCAGACAATGAACATGGGGAAGAGCTAGTGATAATGAGTTGCATTCAAGCGTACGAAGGTCACCAGGCCCAGACCACAGCCAATGTACGTGTTGTAGGCAATCTTCTTCGACTACGGCTTAGCCTTTCTTTTGGAAGCAAACGATCTGCATACAGTAATAGCCCGTGGCTCCCGCCATGACCAAGCCAACCTACGCTTAAAAGGATGCGTCGAAACGACAATCATCAGGAGCATGTTCAGGGTAATGAGAAAGCACTTTCTTGTCGACGATAAACAATCTCCGCAAGACATATTCAAAGATGATACAGAAGAACTGCGAAACACAAATCAGCGAAAAACGGGACTCTTTTTGGAAGTGAGTGGAGAGTGTTTTGGTTTTGTGGAAAGGAGTGGGAATGGATAAGGGAAGGCGGATGCTTTTGATAGGCGTGAAATGGTGTGTGATCATTGGAATCACTCCGTTATGGGGGAAAGGAGTGGTTGGTGTGATTGGTAAGATGAATGACTTGTAACTGGATTATTGGAAGCAGCTTCTTTTTCATTCAATGGGTATTCCACCGTTTTAGGGGTATTATAAGTAGGAAAATCACGAGAGGAAGTGATGAAGAGTGTTATGTTGGAGGGTTACATAACAATGGATGTTGCCAAGAAGACAGTCTTTGGTGTTGATGTTGAGATTACAACATATCAGGGAGAGCATTGCGATGAGTATTTGGTTCGAGAAGTGAAGAGTGGACGATGTTCGTTGTTCTACAAGGGAATCCTTCAGTTTAGTTGGGTGGAGAATAACGGAATTAGAACAGGTGGATTCATAGCGTATGAGAAGGGAAAGGCGTTGAGGAGTGAAGATTGGAATGGGTTGAGTGGAAAGGAGCGTCGTCGTATTGAAAACTGCAAGAGTGGATTGGAGTTGGTGGTTGAGGGAAATGGAGTAGTTTACAGAGGTGGTTTTGATGCTGTGGAGTTGATGAAGAGAAAGGGAAGAGGAATGGAGTTTGATGAGACGAGTGGAAGAGTGTTGCGATGTGGAGTGTGGAAGAATGATGAGCTGTTCCAAATTGAGAAGGAGTGTGAGAGTGAAGAGGTGATGATTGAGTATGCGATTGAAGAGGGAATGGAGAATGTGAGTTTGTTGAATCGTCATCCTGTGTATGAAGGAGGGTATGTGTTTGATGAAGAGAAGAGAGAGGTGTTGAGACATGGGTATGGCTGTGAGATTGAAGGAGGAGTGGCAGTGAGAGAAGGGAAGTGGGAGAGAGGTGAATTGAAGGAGTCTACAGAACTGTTTGATGGTTGGTATGTAAAGCGGGAAGGGAGGGAAGTGTTTGATTGGGGAAGGACAGTGGATATCCACAACTGGAATGAATGGGAGAATGTGCATGAGAGAGTGACCGATCTTGTGATTCCATCGAACTGCTGCAATGAGGCTGAATGGAGTGTGTTTGATGTAAGTGGATTGAAGTGGTTGAAGAGCATTGTGATTGGTGATGACTGTTTTGAGTATGTGGATGAAATGAAGTTGATGGGATTGAGTCAGTTGAAGAGAGTGCTAATTGGAGAGAAGTGCTTCACTACGTACAAGGATGATTGGCCCAGGTCCATTAATCCGAAGGGTCATTTCTATTTGAAGGATTGTGAGAAACTGAAAGAACTGAAGATGGGTCATCATTCCTTCTCTGACTACTTTGTGTGCGAGATTGATAACCTTCCTTCTTTGGAAGTGATTGAAATGGGTGAACTGAACGAAGATAGTGTCAATTTCTATCAGGCGTCATTGGAGTTGAAGAGTGATTCTCAAAGAATGAGCTGATGAATAGACCTGCCCCAGTTGAAGTCGCTTCTGTTTGGTTATCGTACACTCCACAGGAGTTCCCGTGCCGTCTTTGAGAGTGAATCTACCAGAATGAGATTAACAACTAGACTTGCCTGAATTGACCTCCATTCGATGTGGCTGGGGTGCACTGAGCCTAAATGATGTCGAGTCGTGTGAGTTGGTCATGCGAAGTGGTTTCACAGCATTGAGCTGATGAATAGACCTGCCCAAACTCACCTCGCTCACTACCGAAGGGGTATTCAGCGGCACATTCCTCCGTCCTCGTTCCATCACCCTGGAGGGTAGTTCCATTCTTTCTATCCTCATTAACAGACATGCCTTCTCTTACCACCGTCACTCTTGACAGGAGAAGTGCATTTAAGCACAGGAAGGTTGTCCATACAAAGAGTTCTTCCCTCTCCTCTTCTTCATGCCTAGACATCACTCCCGCTTTGCAGTACTATCTCTCCTTTCCTCTTTCTTTCACACTCCATTCATCACACCCTCATGTTTACCTGCAGCTCATTCAAGAAGACAAAGACACTTGGCCGTATCAAAAGCACATCGCCTCAAACACGCTCTCCACACATCAGTGAAATGGATTGGATTCAACCTCTAACTATTCACAACAAACCAGCAAATCTCTACTGTGCAAAGAGCAAGCTCACAAATGCGTTCCTTTCAACCCAATCGCGCTTGGAACCATAAATGGGACCGATTGCACTCGAAAGACCCAACCATGATTCATTGAAAGAATGGGGGCATCCCATGTGTTCCTTTTTCCACATTCTGTGTAGAGGAGAGCATGAGTATTCGTAAGGAAGACATTGATATCGACAATCCATTTAACAACTTGAAGTCCTGTTTGGAGTGTGTTTCTCATGGAATAGGCTGTTTTGGAACGCTGGAAAGGAGAACTGGAAGCGGAAAGAACACATTGCGCGTTTGACTGAGTTTTACTCGAAGCACCATCCTTCTAAGGTACGCTGAGTCGATTTCCCGTCACAGACAGCTGAGCTCGATTTCGACTCTTCTGGACAAATACCAGGGCTCTGAGCTGCTGATGTACAATAACATTTATAAGAAGTACGGTGTGGATGCGTTATCTCCGGCTGATCGTTTGGTATCTTTCCCGGTATGATGCTGTAGGTGTGAGGATGGAGAACACCTACATCCTCACGGAGTACTACAAGGTTCACAATCCCGAGAAGATGGAAGGTGGCCTCATCTTCTCCCTTTAACACCCAGACGTTGAGAAGCTCGTCACCAAGTACAAGGACGATCCCGAAGTCATGTTCGCCAAAATGACGAAGAAGTACGGTGTGGATCCTCGCCAGGAGATTCCCGTATGTGCGCTTGTACTGCTGTGATGATAGCTGCCGAAGGTGGAGGCACCGGCCGTGGAGGAGAAGCCTGTGGAGAAGCCCGTGGAGGAAGAGTCGGACAGCTCCTACTACTCCTACTCGTACTCGGATGACGAGAGACCCGCCGTTGTGAGCAAGCGCGCTGACCCGAGCGCTCCGGAGGAGAACATCTTCTCATCGCTTCTGAAGTCCTCCCGAAAGCTGCTCGATGAGCTGAGCGGCGCCGGCGTCAAAACAGAACCCGCTCCTGTGGCGAAGAAGGAAGTGCCGTCGCAGATGGCGATTGGCGGGAGTTTCATCGCAAAGGACAAGGAGGTGCAGAAGGCAGTGCGCGAGGCGAACGCGCACGACATCGTGGAGTCGGTGGAGAAGGTGGACAACCACCTGACGCTGCTGGTGGGCATGATGCAGGAGGAGGTGGCTTTTCTGCCTCCCGCTCACGTGTAGGAGTCCCTGTGGAAGTCTCTGCAGACCGTGGCGTCGGTGGACCAGGCGGCGATCGCGGCGTCGTACCAGTGAGCGAGGGTGTGTGGGGTGAGGGGTAGATCGAGACTGAACGCGCTGCTGGAGCGCGTGCGGGCGATCGAGGTGATGATCACGAGCAAGGAGGAGGAGCTGGCGCGCGAGGAGCTGGAGAAGTGGAAGGAGGAGAAGGTGGCGGCGGGGTGAGGAGGTGATGAGTAGAACAGGAAGCTGGGCCTGCTGCAGGAGGTGTACGACCAGCAGGTGGAGAAGAAGAAGGAGGAGCTGGAGGAGCTGAAGAAGGAGAAGCCTGTGGAGAAGCCTGTGGAGAAGCCCGTGGAGAAGCCCGTGGAGAAGCCCGTGGAGAAGCCTGTGGAGAAGCCTGTGGAGGTGGTGAAGGAAGAGGCTGCTCCTGTGCCAATCTCCATGCAGGACTTGAGCGACGATGACGATCTGTTGCCTGTTTGTTTCAAAGCGAAAGGCAGATTGTGAGACGAACAAACACTCCATTCGCTCTGTCTGAACTCTTCCAAACACTCCGCCTTCTCCGCCTTCGTGACGCCCTTCACCGTGAGGATGGTGACCAGATCGTCCT
>OIWT01002142.1_pt1 | contig 21227 bp, 16 predicted proteins | sample 1587701 | NCBI WGS metagenome assembly OIWT01 (sample SAMEA3888904, study PRJEB22519) | human gut metagenome | biome: human gut; feature: human-associated habitat; material: faeces | place: Denmark | collected 2009
TCGGCACGCCGTTTCGGGCGCAGTCGAGCATGATTCCCGTTTTTTTGAACGCCGAGGGAGAAATTTTCGTTCTGCCTGCGGCAAGACAACAAAACAACGCCCTGAAAAACGAAAGTCTGTCGGTATAAAAAAACGTGATTTTTCCGTTTTCTTTTTCTATTTTGTTTTCGCTCGCCGCCCTGACGAAAATATCTTCTCTCGGGCAGAACCCGAAGCGTTCGGAAAAAATCTTATATCCTTCGGAAAGTTTACCTTCATCGTCAGAAAAAAACATAGTCTATCTTAATTTATCCTGATTTTATCCTAATTCCGCTCTGCCGTATTTAAGCGAGCAGGTTTTTCTTATTTTAAGAACGCGCATAATCTCTCTCGTTCTTAAAGTGAGCCACGAACCCGAACCTACGCCCTTGCCCGAGTTGCAATCGAAAAGCCATTCGGGCGCGCAATAGATTGCGACTTTCATCGCGGGGAGCGACTGATAAAATTTATCGCTCACGCCGCTTTGTCCGTGATGCCCGAGCTGAACGACTTCGCAGTCCTGAATTTCGTTATAAAAATATTCGTCTTTTAAAAGCGCGTCGCCATAAGCGCCGAGATCGCCCAGGAAAAGTATATTCTTGCCCGGGGTTTCGACCTTGAATACTATCGACGAATCGTTAGGCATATTCGCCATCGCCCTGAACGTTGCGTTGTTTAAAATTTTAACCTTAACCCCGTCGGTCGTAAACTCGTTCCCTTTTTCGGGCGTGATTACGTTACCGATTTTGGAACGATTCTCCTCGACGGCCTTTTTCATTCTCGCGACGAGATAATTGTCTTCGTCGCCGTATTTTTCAAGTATTTCGTCGGTAACGTTAAAATCGTAATAAAGATTTTTAATGAAAATATCCTCTTCTTCTAAAATACGGATAAGCGCGAAAACGTGGTCGCAATGATAGTGCGAAATATACCAGTCGTCAACCTCGTTTTTGTATTGTCTGATGAGTTTGACGACGTTATCTTTGTCATACTGATCTCCGCCGTCGATCATGATTATTTTCTTGTTTTCGGTGACGAGCATAAACCCTTCGGTCTGGTTTTTCTCCGGCTCGATAATCGTCATTTTAACGCCGCCGAACATATTTTCCGTTTCATAAACGTCGTCCGTAACGGAAACGTCCGAAAGATAAATATCGTTGTTCTTAGCCGTTTTAAAGCCGACGAACACGCTGTTTTTACCCTCTCTCGAGTAAATTTCCGCGTCGAAAATAAGGTTTTGCCATTTGTTTATTTTGAACTGTCCGTCTATAACGTTTCCCTTGTTGTCCACAACGTCCGCGTAAGAATAACCGTAAAGCGTTTCCGCCTCGAAGCGGATTCTCGCCTCGATATGGATTTTTTCGCCCGCTTTTTTCGCCTGCAGGCCGGGGAGCGCGAGCCACACGCCCGCAAAACCGTTATCCGATGGATGAATTTTCACGGCGTTTTTGTCGTTGTCGCCGTAAGCGTCGATAACGCAGTCGGCGTTAACCGTTCCGACGATATATTCTTCTTTCATAATTCCTTCCTCTTCCGTATCCGCCGCGACGACAGCCGTGAAAGGGACGATCGCCGCGCCGAGCGCGAGAACGAAAACGAGTAATTTTTTCAGTATTTTATTCATCGTCGTTCCTCCTTTTCATAATGACGGCCGCGACAAAAAACACCGCCGGAGCCGCGACCGAAACGCACGTGACGACAGAACCGCAACCGCCCTTCGAGCCGCCGTTATCCGAACCGTTGACGGAATCGCTCCCGGAAGTTCCCGAGGCGGACGAAGACTCTTCGCCCTCTTCATATTCGGCGTAACAAACGCCGTTCGAGGTTACGTTTTCCGTGTCGCCGATCCATCTCACGAAGCGGTATCCGTCTTTTTTCGGAGCGTCGGGAAGCGTTACGTGATTATATTTGCAAACGGTCTGCATCGCGATAAGATCGCCCTCTTTCGTAAGAAAAGAAACTTCGTAAGTCACGTCGTCAAAAACGTCGATATAGCCGTTGCAATCGAACGCTTTGATAAGCGATCCCTTTTCGGCGGTTTTCTTTTCAAAGCCGTCGACGACCGTTTCGTTTCCGTTTTCGTCGAAACAAACGAAATTATCGATGATAAAACTTGCCGACAAAACGCCTTCGGACAACCCGTAAACGCCTAAAACCTTGCCTGCCGAAACCGATTTTTCGGCGATTTGCTCGTAAGAATTTTCAAAAAAGCCTTTTCTGGAAATTTTAACCTTATCGCCGACCGAAGCCACCCGATAGTTATATCCGCTTTCAAACGAAAATTCGACCAGCGAGGCGTTTTTCGATACGGATTTTTTATCCGCGGCGAAAACTATTCCCGTCTTTCCGTTGTCGGCTGTTTTAAGCATATCGAAGGAAATTTCCGTTCCTTCTCCGGCGACCGCGGCGAATCCGTTTTCTCCGCTTTGTTCGCATGCGGTCACGATGAGCGCCATGTTTTTGCCGAGCGCGGTTACGGCGGCTTCGGCTTTCGTGAACGCCGCGCCCGTGAAATCCGTAATCGCCGTAAACGTTGCAATCGCCAAGGCGGCGATCAGACAAAGTAATTTTTTCATTCAAACTCCTTTAAAATCGGGAATCGATTCGTTTTCCGCCCGTTTCCGAAACAGAAACGGGCGGGATAATTTAAAAACGAATCAGTCTTTTTTCTTTTTGAACACGAAGGCGCAGGCAAGCAGACCAAGGCATGCGACGGGAGCAAAACCCACCGCGCTTAAGCAACCGCCCGTCGCGGACTCTTCTTTTCCGTCCGATCCGGACGCGCTTGTCGATTCGGTCGAACTTGTCGATTCGGAAGCAGACTCGGAAGTCGATTCTTCGGGAATTATCTTCGTGTAAGTCGCAGTCACCGTAACGTCGCCGGTAACGGTAAGTTCGGTTATCTCGTCCTCGCCGACTGTGATTTTGAGATTGTAGCCATCCTTTGCAAGGTTTGCAAAGCCGATTTTTTCGTTATACTTCGCTTCGATGACCTCCCGGTCTTGTTCCGTTCCGACGAAAACTATCGTCACGTTATATTTTCTGTCGCTTTCGGTATACTTCGCAATAAGAACAACGTCGCCCGAAACGGTGTCCGTTTCAAAGTTCCATTTCGTTTCGCCGTTATACCAGCCGTCGAACGTGTAAACGGTGGAAACGGTCGATTCTTTGGTCGGATCTGCGGGCTTCCGAATCTTCTCGCCGTAAGCAACCGAGGTTTCGTTTTCGCCGTCGAAGGTTACTTTGTATTTAAGGGGAACTTTAATCACGTTATACTCGCAGTTTTCCTCGGGCAGAACGTCGGGCAGATTTTCGATGGCGAACTCGTAATGTTCGACGGCGGGAATGGTCGCCGCGTAATTTTTCAAAGCCTCGAGTTTAGCCGCGCGGTCGAACACGTCGTAAGTCACTTCGCCGATCTTTGCTCCGTCGTAATTAAGCGTCGCGGTATAAATTTTATATTCCTTGACGGCCAGATCGTGAATAATGAACGTATATTCTTTTTCAAACACAAGAATTCCCGATTGTCCGCCCGTCGTTTCCGAACCTGCCGGGATAACGATTTTACCATCGAAATCCGCAGGAATAGCGCCGAACGCATCGAGGAAAACTATTCCTCCCATATCGCTTTGATAAGCCGTGAGCGTTTTTTCTTCTCCGCCGACCTTTATCGTCAGATCGCCGTAAAGGTTCGCATAAGCCTCGCCGCTGAGCGTAACGTCGGTAGTCAGACGGATAAACCAACGCCACGGATTGCCGTCGCCGTCGTTCTGACGAGCGCAATCGCCCAATGCGGTGACGTTAACTTTCGTGAAGTGAGAGGTGGCTTTAAGCGAATCTTTATAAACGTAAAGTTTAATCTCGTTCGTGACGACGATCGAGCCGAATCCCGTTCCCGCGGGGATAACAAACACATGTTCCTCTGCGATCTGAGAGCAGGACGTAATGCCCTCTCCGAAAAGCGAATACGGCAAAAGAACGAGATAACTGTCGCCGGAAGGCGCTACGTTTATCGTCGTTTCGACGCCGTCAATCAAAAACTTATTGTTATTCCACGCATCGTCGGCAACGGTTTTATTCGCTTTTACATACACGAGATATCTGCTCGCGCCGTCTTGCTGTACGGCGGACTCGACTTCGCCGACGACTTCCGTAACGCCCGAAACGACGTTTCCGTTGCCCGAAACGTTGAAAATCGTATCTTCTTTGACGACAACCTTATCGAGAACTGTGCCTGCGGGAATTTTGAAAGAAATCGTTTTCCCTTCGGGGACGTCCGCCGTTCCGATTGAGAAATAAACGATATCGTCGGCACCCCATCTGCAGGTTTCGACTTCTCTTTCTACGCCGTTGATAATAACGCCGGTCTGCTGAACGGCTCCGTTGCTATGTTCCGTCCATGCCGCGCTCGTTTTAAGCGCGAAAAGATTTCTGTCCAACGCTATACTGTCATACGTAACGGTAACTTCCGTAAGTTCGCCGTTCGCTTTTGCCGTCACAGAGGCATTGTCAAGCCCCGCTGCGCCGAGACCTGCGCCCGCCGTTAAGACAAGCGCAAAAAGCGCGATCAACAAATGTTTAAGTTTTCTCATATTTTCTCCTTTTTTTCGGCTTTTGCCGATTTTTTCCGTTTTTATCGGTTATTTTTTATACGGAACAATGAAAACGCCTTTCCCCGCGGAAATGTTTTCGCTCCATTTTCCGTTTTCTATATCCTCGACGGACGCTTTTCCGTCGCGATAGACGATCACTTTGTCGCAATCGATGAATTCGGCGTCGACTTTGACGGATTTTTCATACGACGGATCGCCGTAATTCACGAGCATGAAACCCTCGTTGTCGTTTTCGTCGGTAAACTGCGAGCAAAGGACGTTTCCGTTTGCGGAAATCGATTTAATCACGTTGAAATCGCTTTCGTCAAGAATAACGCTTTTCACGGAATTAAGGTATTTAATCGCTCTTTCGTCCATTTTTTCGCTGTTCGTTCCCGATTTTACGGTTATCGGATAAACGCCGCGCCAGGTTAACGACATCATAACTTCGTCCAGATCGTAAATGAGTTCGTTCGCTTTTTTAACTCCGTAATAAGCGGTCGTTCTTTGGTTCGACCTGTCGATCATGGAGATATGCTCTTCGCCGAATTCTCTCTCGTCGAGTTCGGGCGAAGAATAAGTGAACCAACTGAACTCCGTGAAGCCGAACGCCATGTTGACGTACGCCTGAAAAACGCAGTCCGCTTCCGAAGGAAGCCTTCTCGGCGAAGTGTTTTCCGCAAATCCGAAACTCATCGACTGCATAGCCATATGCAACACGATCTCCGGGTGAGCGATTTTAATTTCTCCGAGATATGCGAGCGAGCGAAGCCACGTTTCCTCTACGTAATCGTACCCATACTTCTTGTCGTCGTGCATCGGGTAAATGTCCGTCGCAAAAATTCTCGGCATTCCCTCGGGAAGTTGCGACAAAACCGTATCGTACCAGCCGTTTGCGTACTCTCTGTAATCGGTCGTACCCAAATGTTTGGCGGACGCCCCGCTCGAAAGCATGCACACGAAAAACTTGCCGCCCGGATATTTCGCCGAGAAATCGGGGATAGCCGTCGCGATTTCTTCAAACTCGGAAATCGGCGGCTCGTCGGTGTAATCTATACCCTTTATCGTCGAATAAAAATCACTGTTTTTATAATCTTTGACGTTGGTGTTTACGTTTCCGTTGGTGTAACCGATAACGTTGATGCCGTGTTCGTGGCACTTTTCGATATACTCTTCCTGCGAAGCCGAACCGAACTGCGCGCCGCGCTTTCCGTCCAGACCGGAATCCATAATGAGCGTGTTTATTCCGCTCTCCTTAAACCACCGCCATTGCTCGTCCGAAAAATCGGTCGGTCCGCGCCAGGCGTAAATATCGGTCGTTTTCGTATTTTTATATTTTGAAAAATCCACGAGCGAAGAACTTACGTTAACCGTAAGGTTTCTGTTCGGCGCGGAAGAACCGTTGCTTTCGGAATTCCCGACCGAAGAATCTCCGCCGCACGCCGTGACGGATATCGCGGCGATAACCGCCGCCGTCAACGCTGATGTTTTCCTGAAAAACTTATTCATTTTATCCCTTTAACCCTCCTACGGACATACTCGACATTATCGTTTTGCTGAAGCCCGCGTAAATCGCAAGCACGAAAACGGTCATAAACGTCATCGCGGCGAAAGCCTGCGGCATCGCGCCGCTTTGCTCCGCTCTCGTCTGAATACTGTAAACCCCGAGCGCGACCGTCGGCTTGGAGTTAAGGAACAAATACGGAGTCATATAGTCGTTCCACAGCCCGATAACGTTAAGGATAGCCATCGAAACGATAAGCGGCAGAGCCTGCGGATACATAATCGAAAAGAACACCCTCAGATTGCCCGCGCCGTCCAGAAAAGCCGATTCGGCGTATTCCCACGAAATAGACGAGAAATAGTTCTTGTAAAGAAGCATGCCGAAGCCGAGTCCGCCCGCGTTCATAAGGAAAATGCCGAGCCATTTGTCCTTGAGTTTTATCGCCGACATAAACGCGTAAGTGCTTGCCGTAGACCCGATTGCGGGAACGACCATTGAAATTATTACGAGTTGAACGGCGACCGCGCCGAGTCTGGTTTTGTATCTCGCCACAACGTAACCCGTTATTACGGGAACTATCGCCTGAAGTCCCGTGCATACGGCGATAAGAACGAGCGAATTTTTGAGCATTCCGAACATCGTGATCTTTGCCGAACTATACTTCGTGGTGAAAATTTTGACGTAGTTATCGAAAGTCGCGCCCTTTAAGTTCCAGAACGCTAAAACGTTGTTGAAATAACTCTTCTGCGGGCGGATCGAATTGCAGAACATCCACACGAGAACGAACAGGAACGACAGCGAAAAAAGCAATATTCCCGCCGTGACGAGGATTTTATAAACGATATCTCCCGCGCTCGGACGGCTTTTTGTTTCCGGATTGTTTTTAAGTTTCATCAAAACTCCACCTCCTCGGAAAATCTAGCCATTACTTTGCGGAATACCGTTATGAAAATCATTCCGAACACGCCTATGATGACGCCCCACGCCGAAGCAAGACCTATGTTGTTCGACTTGGTGTTCGAGATGACGATAAGCGCAAGACTCGTTATATACTGATTGTTGGGATCGATTAAAAGCGAAGGCATATACCATGCGAAACAACCCGAAACAATCGAAATCGACATCGTGCAGATCGTCGGCATCAGAATGGGGAGAACTATTTTATTGAAAATAGTAATCTCGCTCGCGCCGTCTAACTGCACGCTTTCGATAATACTGTCGGGAACTCTCGCCATAGACGAGCCGAAATAGATAATGTTGGTGCTTATACCCGTCCACACGCTGAAAACAAGCATACTCGGCCACGCGGTACGCTTATCGCCCAGCCAGTTATTCGTGGGGATTATCTTCTCTAAACGCATCGCTTCCAGAAGTTTGTTGAAAACCGCCTGATTGCCGTTTATGAACATCTTGAAAACGAAGCACAAAACGGTTGCGGAAATCATCGCGGGAAGGAACAACACTATCCGATAAATCGTGTAGCCCTTGATTTTTCTGAAAATAGCGAACGAAAATATGAGCGTTATCGGAAGGTTGATAAGCATGCTCAAAGGAATGAGCGAAAGCGTGTTTAAAAGCGCGCGCCAGTTCATGATCATTCCTTCGTTTTTGTCTATGCCGAAAATCGCCTTGAACGCGCCCGTATAATTTCTGAAATTGTTCCATTCGCCGACCTGCATATTGCCCGAACGGAAAGACAGAAACACCGTGCTTACGTTCATGCACAGCCAGAACACTATGAAATGCAGAACGGGGAAAATAAGAACGGCATAAGCGAAAATCATATCCTGCCGCTTTCTTTTTCTCATTCCGTTTAAAATTTTTTCAGACGACGGGGCGTTTCCGCCCCTGCCAGCGTTTCCGCCCCTGCCGTCCGTATGCTTTTGTATCATTACTTAATAAGACCTTTGTTTCTGAATTTTTCTTCGTATTTAGCCACAAGACCTTTCGTATCTTCCCAGTTTCCGCCGCTCTTGTTTTCGTAATCCGTTCTGAGAAGAGAGGTGAGATCGTTTCTTTCGACCTGTCCGTTATAAATCTTCTGGAAAACGTTGCCCGTAATTTCGGGGCGAAGTCCGCCGGTGAGATAATAAAGCGAAGTCGAACCCGAAACGGTCTGCTTGTATTTCATTACGTCCTGAACTTCCTTACCCCATTCCGTGAGTTGAAGCGAAGACGTATCGTAATCGAACGCGAGCGGCGTCTGCACTGCGTTGTGCATTTTAACGAGATTTTCCTCTTTGAACATAAATTTAAGGAATTGTTTAGCTTTTTCAACGTTCTTGCTGCACTTCGGAATAAAGAAATATTCGGTGGGATAGTTGACGTTCACGCAAATCTCGTTTCCCTCGAGCGCGGGAACGGGCGCGAAACGATAATTGAACGTGTCTTCGGAAATGTTTTCCTTAACTTCGGATTCGAACCAGCCGCCGGCAAAGCACATAAGCGCGTCGCCGCGAAGGAACGAATTGTACCCCTCGGTGTGGTTCGTGGTGAGCATTCTCGGAACGGACGTGGAGGACGCGCCGTTTACGGGAGCGAAAAGATCGTACAACGCCTCGAGAGCCTTTCTGTTTTCGTCGTTGACGAACAAATTCGCGTCGAGTTCTTCCTGACGGAAATATTCCTGATATTTGGCGTAATCGCCCTGCGCTCGGAGCGTTTTGTAAGTATCCATAGGATCTTCGTCCGTCGCGCCCCAGACTATTCCGTAAGTTTTGCTTCCGTTGTATTTGTAGTCCGCCGCGGAAACGTCCTTGACGAGTTTTACGAGTTTGCTCCACTCCGTGGGGAAAACTTTGCTGTCGACTATGCCTTTATCGTACAAGTCGTCGAGCATATCCTGATTGTACACAAAGCCCGTGGGGCAATAGGTGAACTGAATTATAAATCTGTGGTCGCCGATTTTACCGAGATCGCGTATCGCGGGGGCGATTTTTCCGTTTATCGTCGAGCCGTCGTCGTATTCTTCGTTGCAAAGGTCGGTCAGATCCTCTATCGTGTCGGCGTTTACCCAATCTATCCAGTTATACGTAAGCCCGGACATATAGATATCGTCCGAAACGCCGTCCTCGATAATCATCGAATTTTTAAGGTCTTCGTCTATGAGCGAGTCGTTGCTCACTTTGACGGTTATGCCCGTTTCGTTATAAAAATCGTCCGCGACCTCGTCTAAAAAGTCCGTACCGATACCCGTATCGAGCAACATTACCGTTATCGTTCCGTTATCCCCGACGTTCGGGCGATTTGAACCGTTGCCGCTGTCCTGTTTCCCGCAGGACGCAAGCGCGAACATCGCCAAAACCGCAAGCACCGATGATATTATCCTTTTGCTTTTCATTATATTTTTCTCCTCTTTTTCGCTATTATTGCCGCCGCCGCTACGACGAACGGAAGCGCGCCCGCGGCGATTCCGCCTTTGCAACCTCTCTTGCCGCCCGATTCGCCGGACTGCCCGCCGTCCGCGCCCTTGTTGAGCGTGATTTCTTCGCCGTAGAACGTACCGAATTCGTTTTCGATTTTAACCCTTACGATTATCTCGCCGTCGGTGTTGCTGTAAAGCCCTTCGCCGTCGATACGCGCGTCGCCTTTGACGATTTCGTAAGAAACGTTATCGTAAGCGGTTTTCATGTTGCACTCATACGAAAGCGTTGTCTTTTTGCCGTTCGAAACAATGGTTTTGTTCGCCTTCGTTCTGAGATCGTAAGCCTTTCTTTCGCTTTCCGCTTTCGCCGAAGTTATCGTGACTTTGCTGCCGCCCGCGCCCTCTATGAGCGCGCAGAAATAATTGCCGAGTCCGACCATCTTTTCGATATTGTCTTCCGCGATAAGTTCGCCGCCGACTTTGAGATATACTATCGTTCCCGAAGGCACTCTTTCGTCCGCGACGAAATAATCTATGCACCCGACTTCTACGTCGTATTCTCTGGCCGGAACGAACGGAGAAGCCTTGGTCATCGAACCGATGATAACCACGTCGTCCGCGATAATCAACTTATAGCCCGACTTTGCGAGAGCGTTCTTACCTCTGAACGCAAACGTCAAACCGAAGTCCGCGCCCGTGAATTTAATTCTCATCTTAACCGAATAACCGCCGTTTTTGTTGGTTATATCGGTTGCGTTTATCATGCTCTGCGAAGCCGATTCGGTATCCCCTTCGACCTTTGTATACGTCACGCCAGAGCCTATCGGAACGATATCCGAAACGTCGTATTCGTCCGTGTTTTCCGCTCTTCTTATCTTGGGCGAATAAAGGCTCATCGCGCCTATTTTTTTCGTAACGCCGTCGATTTCTCTTTCGGTATCCACGCTCTTTATGACGGAATCTTTAACGTCCACGGTCGCCCAGTCGGAATAATCGAGAAGAAGAGACGTGGGAGCGGGGCTTATATAAATCGATACGTCGCCGCTGTCCGATACGTTGTAATCGCCCGTCATGTAACATTCGCCGTAAGCCACGCTGTCGCCCTGGGTAACTTTGACGAAAAACACGAATCCGTCGTTGCCCTGAACGTCCTTTTTGTTTACCGCGCCGAATTCCACGAAGAAATCGCCTTTGACAAGTCTGAACTCGGTATTGTGGTAAATAACGAACTGCGGAGCGCCCTGAAGTCCGTTGTTGAAGAAATCGAACCACAGACATTCGCTCAGATCCTCGCTTTCGGCTTTGCTTTCGTTGTAACGAAGCCTTACCATCGGCGCGCCCTCGGTGAGCCAGAAGTTTCCGTTGTCGAGCGCGCTTCTCAGTTCCATGACGAGATAAACGTCGCCGCCGTCGTAAGTCGAACGGAATTTTATCTGCGGCTCGGCTTTCGCGCCGATCATTTTAAGCGATTTGCAGTATCCCGCGGAATCGCCGCTTCTTAAAAGAACGTTTCCGTCCGCATCCTTTTCCGCGTTGGCTTTCAGTTTAACCACGGACGATCCGGCGATGTAATCTTCTATTTTCTGAGTTTCAAAGTCAATCGTCTTGTTTTCCCAACCCTTGTTCGCTTTGAAAACGCCTGCGGGGAGTTTGGGGATATCGCGTTCGTCCTCTGCGATATATTCGTTTCCGATCCAGAATGTGAAATCTTCTTTTACGGAATATCCTCCGCCGAGTTCCGAACCTTGTTTTATCGTAACGCTGTGTTTCCCTATCTCGCTCGAAACGGTCGCTCCGGCGACTATATCTTCGTAATCGATTATCGCGAGAATCGCCGTTCCGTCGTAACCGTCGTTTTCGGGTTTTCCGGTCATTCCGCCGAGATAGTTGATATTTATTTCCTTTTCGTTTTCCGTTCCCTCGTCTAAAATACAGACGTTGCCGTTCCACATGGTGTCGGTAAGTCCGTCGAGGTCGGTCTGAATACGGATAAGATATCTGTGCTGATCCGCCGTTTCCTGAATACAGGACGTAACGTCGCCGAGCATATCTCTTTGAAGCGAGAAGGAAATATCCGTAAGCGCAACTTTCTTTTTTATCGTGCCGCGATTTAAAATCGCCGTGATTTCTTCGGCAACGACGTAATTGCAGATTTTCGTTCCCTGCCTTATCGTAATCTCCGTTCTTCCGTCTCTCGGCGCAACTGCGTAAGGAACCAGAAGCGCGACCGCTTTTCCGTTTTTATCATTATAAAGTTTTAAGGTTTTATCCACACCGTTTACCGAAACGACTATCGGATCGGGCGCCTTATCGCTCTCGAACGGCACGTCTCCGTTAAGCCATACGAGATAGCGGTTTTGATCATCCTGCACTCCGCCGCTCACATCCGTGACGGTCATCGACGTATATTCGCCGTCCGCAAACGCACGATCCGGAACAACGGAAAGCCCGAGAATCAGACAAACCGCGGTTATGATCGTCAAAACGCCAACCGTAATCTTTTTCAATATGTTTGTTGTCATATTTGCCTCCTTATTAGTATGCCGGACAAGAGCGATATGAATCTCGTCGGACATCAAAAAATCTTTTCGTTAGCGATTCCGTCGGTTATCGCCATATACCCACTTTACGATTTATATTATATCATAACAAAACGCTATGTGTTAGCCTTATTTTAGCGAATTTTTTGCACAATCTTATCATTACGCTTGACTTTTACCCTTCGGTTTTGTAAAATACATGCATGAAAAAATATATGTATGAATTTCTCGGCGGCAGGCAGAACCATTACGTCGAGCCTATAATTTTCAAAAACGAATTCACGATAGATAACCTTATAGTCGTGTATTATAACCGATTTTCGCCGCGATTCAGATTCGCGGGCGAACGCCATAACTTCTATGAATTTTATTACGTTGCCGAAAACGAGATGCTCGTCACGATAGACAACGAAAAATATCTTCTGAAAGAAGGCGAGTTCATTCTCGTCCCGCCGATGAGTTGGCACGCGATGGAACCGCACGAAACCTACGCCACGGGCATCGTCGTTTCTTTCGACGCGACCGGCTACCCCGATGAGATCTTTAGCGGAAAACTTTCGGCTCTCGGCAGGCAGGTTCTCTCGAATCTGGTAAATATTTACGCAAAAAACTGTAACGAATCGGAATTCCGGCTTAAAATGCTTTCCGATAACCCCGACAAAGAAAAGGATTTCGGCTACAAACAAGCCCTGAGAATCAACACGGAATGGCTGATGATGGACATTCTGCAAAAACGCATACAAGCCGAAAAACAAAAATCACGTTCCGAAAAGCAATACAACCCGCTCGCCGAAAGCACGCTCGAATATCTGGAACAGCATTTCAGAGAAAATCCCTCTTTAAACAGAATCGCCGCCGACCTGAATTACAGCGTTCCGCATATCTGCAGAGTTTTCAAACAAAATTACAACGAATCGATTGTGAATTATCTGACAAAACTTAAAATAGACGAAGCGCTGAAACTCATAGAACTCAACAATCATTCTTTCAGAGAAATATCCGACTCGCTCGGCTTCGACAACGTGGCGTACTTCACGCGTATTTTCAAGCAACAAACGGGCATGACGCCGTCCGCTTACCGTAAATTCGCCGTCTGGGCGCATCTTTTAAACTCGCAATATCTCCCGAAGAACTTAAAATTATAGTGTGTTTTATTCAATCGAAAAAGACTTTGCGGCATAAAAAAAGACGAGCCTCTCGCTCGTCTTTTTCTGGTGCTGCTGGCCGGATTTGAACCGGCACGGTATCACTACCGAGGGATTTTAAGTCCCTTGCGTCTGCCTGTTTCGCCACAGCAGCATAGCGTTATTTATTATATCATCATTCGCCCTCGTTGTCAACAAAAAATAATTCATTGAAAAACATTCTTTTCCGACGCGACCTCGGCAACCCGACAATGCCCGGAAAATATTGGCAATAAAGGTCAAAAGTTGCGTTTTATCAACTTATAGCCGCGCTTTTATAAAATCTCCGCGCCGCCGCTTTGATAAGCGGCGGCGCGCAAAAAAATTATTTCGTTCCGAAAATACGGTCGCCCGCATCGCCGAGCCCCGGAAGAATATATCCGTTCTCGTTAAGACATCTGTCCATCGTGGAAACGTAAATTTCAACGTCCGGATGTTCCTTATGAACTTTCTCCACACCCTCGGGAGCGCCGATGATTGCAAGGAACTTGATATGTTTGCAACCGCGTTTTTTCAAAAGCGCGATCGCGTCGCACGCGCTGCCGCCCGTTGCGAGCATCGGATCGACGAGCATAACGACTTTTTCGTCGATTCCGACGGGAAGTTTGCAGTAATATTCCTGCGGCTCGAGCGTTTCCTCGTTACGATACATGCCGATATGTCCGACCTTTGCGGCGGGAAACAGCGACAAAATTCCGTCGACCATGCCGAGTCCTGCCCTTAAAATGGGAACTACGGCTATGGAATTTTCCTTTACGACGGTTTGTTCGACCGTTTCGAGCGGGGTTTCCACGACGATTTTTTGCGTGGGAACTTCCTTGAACGCCTCGAACGCCATAAGCGTGGCGATTTCGCCGATAACCTCTCTGAACTGCTTTGTGGAAGTGTTTTTATCTCTGATTATCGCGACTTTGTGGCGAATGAGAGGATGATCGAGAATATGCACGTTTGGATAATTATTCATTGTTTTATCTCCTTTTGTTTGATTTTGTCCGCATTTTTTGTTAAAATAAACGCGGAGGATATTCTTATGAAAAAAATACTCGTGAGCGCGTGCCTGTTCGGCAATAACTGCCGTTATAAAGGCGACAATTGTTTAAACGAGAAGTTGCTTGCCCTCGGCAAGGATAACATTCTCATCCCCGTCTGCCCCGAACAACTCGGGGGGCTTTCCACGCCTCGCCGCCCTGCCGAACGCGTCGGCGATAAAATCATATCCGATAAAGGCATCGACGTTACCGGGGAATACACCCGCGGCGCGGAACTTGCCGTTATGATAGCCAAAGCGAATAACGTGGATTACTGCGTGCTTAAAGCCAACAGCCCGTCCTGCGGAAGGGGCGTTATTTACGACGGAACTTTCACCGGCGGAAAATGCGAAGGGAACGGCGTTACCGCCGAAAAACTCCTCGACGAAGGGTTTATCGTACTCACCGAGAACGATTTATAAATCGCGCTTATATTAAAAATACGACGAACGTTTCGCGACCGGAAATGACTGCGAAACGTTTTATTTTGCTTATTATTTCGTGCCGAAAATACGGTCGCCGGCGTCGCCGAAAGCGGTGACGATGTAACCGTGTTCGTTAAGGGGCGCGTCCGCGTAATGTGCGACGTAAATCTTTACGTCCGGGTGAGCGGTGGCAACTCTTTTGATTCCCTCGGGAGCGGCTATGAGCGAAAGAAGTTTGATTTTCTTATATCCTCTTTCCTTGATAAAGTTAATCGCCGCAGCCGCGCTTCCGCCCGTCGCGAGGGCAGGATCGACGACTATGCAGGTGCCGTCCACGCAGTCTTTGGGGAGTTTGCAATAATATTCGTGCGGTTCGAGGGTTTCCTCGTCGCGATAAAGCCCTATATGTCCGATTCTCGCCGTCGGGAAAAGGGCGGTTAAACCGTCAACCATGCCGAGTCCTGCTCTTAAAATGGGAACGATGGCGATAGGTTCGGTTATCACCGGCGATTTGAATTTGGACAGCGGAGCCTGAATTTCGATATCCGTGGTGGGAAGATCTCTGAACGCCTCGTAACCCATAAGCATTGCGATTTCGGCAACGATTTCGCGGAATTCTTTGGTGTTTGTCGTCACGTCGCAAAGATGGGTTATCTTATGCGCGATGAGCGGGTGATTCATAAGCGTTACGTTTTTCATATAGTCCTGCATAATAATACCTCTTTAGGGATTCCATTCGTCATAACTAATTAGTGATGACGAATGGAATCCCTAGCATTTTTTTAAGTATACCACTTTAGCCGCGATTTTTCAAGGGTTTAAGCGAAAATTTTTAAGTCGGATTTTTCGCGTCCGCGGCTGAAAATTCCGGCAAAAACCGCCGCGGACGAAACCTTTTTCGTCCGCGGCGGAAGTTTTTTTATTTTTTAGTCCGTAACTACCGAGTCGGGCTTTTCTTCTTCAACGTCCGCTTCGTTGTTTTTGCCGCTGTGAGTGATATAGTTTACGATTATACCTACAAGCATAGCGAGAGCAAGAGCGGTAAGCTGGAAGAGCGCGCCGCCGGTAAGAGCGTTTTTACCGAAGTCGAGCGTAACTCCGCCGATACCGATAACGAGGATCGCCGCGACGGGGTAAAGATTTCTGTGGTCGCCGAGGTCTACGTCTTTGAGCATCTGAAGTCCGCTTACGGAGATGAAACCGTACATTGCGATGCACGCGCCGCCCATTACGCATTTGGGAATCATGTTGATGATTGCCACAAACGGAGATACGAACGATACGAGCATGCACATTATAGCCGTTGTTAAAATCGTGTAAGTGGAACCGTTTTTGGAAAGAGCCACGCAGCTTATCGATTCGCCGTAAGTGGTGTTGGCGCAGCCGCCGAAGAACGCGCCCACAGCCGAGCCTACGCCGTCGCCGAGAAGCGTGTTGTGAAGTCCGGGATCGTCGAGAAGTTCTTTTTCAACGATGTTGGAAAGGTTTTCGTGGTCGGAGATATGCTGAGCAAGTTCCACAACCGCGATAGGAACGAAGAGAATCGCAAGGTTTCCGATCGCCGCGCCGTTGAGTTCGGCGGTTTTGCCCTGCTTTATCGCTTCAAGGAAGGTGAATTTGGGATAATCGAAGAAACTCTGGAATCTTAAGGGAGCGAAGCACTCTTTGATGGGAGTGAAGTCAACGATCTGCATTGCTTTGTAGTTCGTTGCAAGACCGATGCAGGTAAGAAGGATAGCGAAAACAAGACCGACGCCGATACCTACGATGAACGGGATAAGTCTTATCGCCTTTCCGCCTTTCGTCGAAGCGACGACGATTGCGACGAACGTTACAAGACCTACGAGTATGTACCAAAGACCGTATTCCGATCCGCCGTTATACATCATCCAACTGCCCGCCGTTCCCGAGAGAGAAAGACCGATGATCGCAAGGATAGGTCCGATGATTACGTGGGGAAGGAGTTTTTTAATCCAGCCCGCGCCGACGAATTTGATAATCAGCGCGATTACCGCATATACAAGTCCTGCGAACGTAACGCCGATTATAAGCCCCCAATAGCCGTAGTTCTGACCTGCCGCCGTGCAAAGCGCGCCGAGGAAGGTGAACGAAGAGCCGAGGAATACGGGGCTTTTAAATCTGGTGAAAAGTAAATAAACGATAGTTCCCGCGCCTGCTCCGAAAAGTGCGGCTGCGGGATCGCATTTAAGCCCTGCGCCGGATACGAGAATGGGAACGAGCAAGGTCGCCGCCATAATCGCGATCATCTGCTGAAACGCAAACACTAAGTTTTTGCCGAACGAAGGTCTGTCTTTGATGCCGTAAACGAGTTTCATAAGTTTCTCCTTTTAAAAGTTTTCTCTTTTTGAAAAATCTCTCGGCTTCGCTATACCTTTGTTCGCCCGCCCGAACGGTTCCGGCGCAAAAAAAACGCCTCGCCGTTACGGCAAGGCGTGATAAACGCATAGTAATAAAATCACCGATCTTGCCGATATCTCTGTATCGCCTTTAAAGATTCATCGTACCGATTCTAACACTATAATTTTTGTTTGTCAACTGTTTTTTAAAAAAATTTCAATTAATTTTTTCAGTTCTTGTTCTGCTCTTCAAAGAGTTTGTTATATTCCCCGAAAACGCCGTCGATAACGCGTTCGTCCGTAACCACGTCGAAACGCGAATCTTCTTCGCCCTCGTCCGTAACGGAGAACACGAGCGCTTCGTCCTCGTCCATTCCCTCGAAAAGTTCCACAGGCTGCATAATCACGTACAGATTACCCTCGAATTCCACCGTGGCTATCTGCGTAAAATCAACCTCTTCGCCGTCGGGCGTGGCGAGAGTTATTATCTCTTCGTCGCCCTCTTCAAATTCTTCTTCGTCTAAAAAATCTTTTTCGTCGTTCATTTTTCGCTCCCGTTTGTCTTATTTTTCCTTTCCGCCGGGCGGAAAAGCGAGCTGTATTATATTATTGTTAATTCCTATTGTTAATTCCGCCGATAATCTCGCCCGTAATTTGCCGACGTTTATTTCGGCGTTCCGACATTACGGCGTTCCGTATTTCAGCGACGTTCGAGTTTCGTCTGTCCGCCCATGAAAGGAACGAGTACGTCCGGAATACGGATCGAACCGTCGGGAAGTTGCATCTGCTCGATAAGCGCGGGGAAAACTCTGGAAGTTGCCAAACCCGAGCCGTTGAGAGTGTGAACGAATCTCGTTTTGCCCGTTTCTTTGTCTCTGAATCTGGTATTGTTTCTTCTCGCCTGATAATCGTTGGCGTTGGAAACGGACGAAACTTCTTTGTAGATACCCATCGACGGTATCCATACTTCTATATCGTAAGTTCTCGCCATCGAAGCGGAGCAATCGCCCGCCGCGAGTTTGGAAAGCCTGAAATGAAGCCCCAAGCCCTCCATGAGCGCGCAAGCCTTGTTTACGAGTTCCTCGAATGCCTCTCTCGACTTGTCCGGATGAGCGTACTGAACCATTTCCACCTTGTTGAACTGGTGACCTCTGATCATTCCGCGCTCTTCCGCTCTGTAAGTGCCGGCTTCTTTACGATAGCAGGGCGTGTAGGCGAAGAACTTCATCGGCAGTTTGTCCTCGTCGATAATTTCGCCCGCGTACATGTTGACGAGAGCCGTTTCCGCGGTGGGAAGCATGAATTTGGCCTTTTTCTTCTCGCCGTCCTCGCTGTCAACCCAGTAAACCTCGTCGGCGAACTTGGGGAACTGCCCCGCTCCGTATCCGCAGTTGTAGCCGAGCATATGCGGGGGAAGAATCATTTCGTAGCCGTCTTTGAGGTGCGTTGCGACGAAGTAATTGAGAAGCGCCCATTCGAGTCTTGCGCCGTCGCCGCGATAGATCCAGTAACCGTTGCCGGAAAGTTTAACGCCTCTCTCGTAATCGATTATTCCGAGGTTGGTGCAAAGGTCCACGTGGTTCTGCGGTTTGAAATCGAAAACAGGCTTTTCGCCGAATACTTTTATGACTTTGTTGTTCTCCTTTTCGCCGGGGAGAAGGTCGTCGTCCGGCATGTTGGGAAGTTTCGCGATGAAATCGGTTATTTCCTGTTGATAAGCGTTGATTTTCGCGTCGCCCTCGGTGATTTCGTCGCCGATTTTTCTCATGCGGGCGAAAATTTCATCAACGGGCTTGCCCTCTTTTTTATACTTGGGAATCTCGGCGGAAACCTTGTTTCTCTCGGCTTTTTTCGCCTCGATTTCGCTCATGAGTTTCTTTCTTTCGGCGTCGAGTTTAAGAATTTCGGCAAAATCGACGATGCAGCCTTTTTTGGCGAGTCTTTCTTTAACGAGTTCCGGATTTTCGGTGATAAGTTTTATGTCGAGCATTTTTACTACCTCTTTAAGTACTTTAACCTTTTCTTTTATAACGCCATTATATACTATTTTCTCCGTTAACGCAAGTTTTTAAAAATGCTTTTTCTTTTGAAAGAAAAAATCCGAGGGGCTTTTACTTCCGCTCTCGGATTTTTTAAAATTTATCTTTTATCATCCTTTTCGCCTTGCCTGTAAACAACAATCGAATTCATTGTTTCTTGCAGATTTTCACACACATCAATAGCCAAACCGAATTTATATCCATAATTGTATAAAGAATCTTTTTCGCCATTGTTATTACTGTTAGTAAGGGCTTTAAGTTTTGTTTCATCGTTTTCCCTTCCGGAAACGCTTTTATTTGTTTTGTTTTTTAATTCAATGACGGCAAAATTATTATCATCTATGCCACGCGTATGCATTATTACATCCGGAAAAGCCGGGGTGTTTGCGTTGATTTTTTTAATGTTATTTTTGTGTCGGTTATATTCGCAGTCAACATCGTAATCAGGATATAAATCCGCAAGATACTGAGCGAAACGAAACATAATACATCTTTCGCACAACTCGTTTTCAATTAAAAACTTGTCGTTTTTATAAACCAACCTAAAAGCCTCTGCGACGTTATTTATTAACGTCTTACACTCTTTCATTTCTTTTTCCGTCATTTCTTTTGTTGAATCCATTTTTATTTCTCCTTTTTATTTCCATAAGACGGGGTTGCCGTCTGCACCGTAATGCCAAAATTTATTTATTTCTTCCGGTTTATTTTCGCTGTAATAGTAATAAGTTGCGAATGGACTAAAATCCGGAATATTATCATCGACATGATAAAGAACATTCCATTGTTCCTCCGTGCCACAATAATAAAGATTTCCGTAAAAACCTAAAAACGAATCTTCACCCAACTCTTTAACGCTGTCCGGAATAATTACGCTTACAGAAACACTATCGCCTTTTTCATACATTCGCAAATAAAAAGCATAAGGGGGGATTGATTCAACCATATCTCCTATAATTATCTTTTTCCCGACGTTTACATATTTCCTACTATTAAAAATCGGGTTATCTCTATTTCCTGCATGTTTGCAATTTATCGCGTTCCAATAAACAACGTGTAAATTATCGCAATTGGTAAAAGCGTTATTACCAACATAAACCACGTTTTGCGGAATAGTTATTTCTTGTAATTCTTGACAATAACCAAACGCGTTATCTCCAATATAAGTGACGCCATCCGGAATGATAATATTTGTAAATTTGCAACCGACGAAAGCGCAATCCTCAATTCTTGTAACCGACTTCGGAATGTTTACGCTCACCAAGTTGCTACAATTTGCAAACACGTCATTTTTAATAATTGTCACGCCGTTTGGTATTTTCACACTTACTAAGTTACCGCAACCAACAAAAGACCAGCTTCCGATACCTTTAACTCCCTCTGGTATGGTTATATCGGTTAAATTTCCACAATTGAGAAATGAACCTCCGGCTATCCCGACGGCATTATTGATTATGTTCGCAGAAGTGATTTCCTTGTTTTCAACACCAACCACCCAATTATCCACATAAAGCAACCCGTCGATTCGTGTAAAAAGACCGTCGTTGCAATTTAAAAATACTCGTTCTCCAATATTCGTCACGCTATCAGGTATCATTAAACTCGTCAGATTATCACAACCTGAAAAAGCTTCATCCTCGATTTCTTTTAACCCTGCCGGCAATTGAATTTCTTTAAGCCGATCACAGGACGAAAACGTGTTATTTTCTATTCGGGTAACGCCTGAAGGGACATCAAAAGACTCTATGCCGCAAGCGCAGAACGCATATTTCCCGATTTGAGTTATATTTTGCGGTATGTCGATTTTTTTAAGGCTAGCGCACCCCTCAAAAGCATAACTAAAAATTTCACCGCTTGTTACCGTAACATATTTCAAAGATAAAGGCAAATAAAATGACCACCTGGAATACGAGCCGTATGTTTTACAATGTTGTGTTACGTAATAAGAGCCTTTTTCATACCACGTTGTTCCAAAAATGAAACCGAATGGATAAATATCCGAATCTGTTACAACAACATCTTTTCTATCCCCAACGAATGGGGTGGTTAAACTTTCAAGAGACGAACAACCATTAAAGGTCGCCGTGCCGATTTTTTCAACACCGTCGGGGATAATCACACACTTTAACGACGTACAATTTTTAAAAACCAATGCGGACACTTCCGTTAAAGAATCCGG
>OIWT01002144.1_pt1 | contig 21214 bp, 26 predicted proteins | sample 1587701 | NCBI WGS metagenome assembly OIWT01 (sample SAMEA3888904, study PRJEB22519) | human gut metagenome | biome: human gut; feature: human-associated habitat; material: faeces | place: Denmark | collected 2009
TGGTGTTCACTCCCTCCATCTTAACGAGGTGCTGGTTGGTGTTCTGAAGGACCTTGGATCTACGGCGTGAGAACAACCTTCCGGATGAATATTCCTACCTTCTGAAGCCGAGGAACGCTCCCTTAACGTACAGCTTAGTGGGCTTGTAAGACATATTGCCTAGAAAGGGGTTAATGCCGACTGCTCCACAAGAAGCCCATCTCAATGCCCAAATATGTTCATCGGGTCGTTAAAACACTCAATAAGCGAAAGAAACTACGTACAACAATGAATTCCTAGAAATGATCAAGAATCTGCTTCTCACCAAAAGAAAAAGGGACCCAGGGGTACAATTCAATAATGCGAATGCGATACCATCCGTCGATACCCCCTACACCATCCACTTCCAGCCTATCCATGGACAGAATCAGCGGGATTGAATGAAAGAGCAGGAGAGCGACCACAAAGACCATGCAAATGAACGAATGTTGGAAAAGACCGAATCAGCAATCCCACTGTGAAAGAGGCTGGAAATGTGTGAAACAAAGAAATAGATGGTGATTGTTTTTCAAAGTAACACTTTCTTCCCAGCATGCTTAAATCTGCTCCTTAGGGGTGTCTACGAGAGTTAGCACGCACAATCGATTGCCTACTAGGAGGGAGGGCCTTCGCCAGCTTCTCAGCCTTAGCAGCATCCTTCACAACGAAGGTGTACAGGTACTATCGGATTAGACCCGGGAGTGACACAAGTCGCCTACCTTGCTGCAGCGCACCTTGAACTTCGTCTCACCGTTGGCGTTCTTCTTGATCTTGATCACTACGGCATTACACCCACAAAACGGGCCGCTTACGAGAAGCATCCTTTCTTCTAGAGACGATGACAAACTCGCGGACGTCCTTAATCTCCTTGGGCTACGACAGAGTAAATACGCCGTTCAACACAGTTCGCCTCATTTCATTTATCACACGCCAAGAAAAAGTCACAAGCACCATACCATGATAGTATTTAGGAATGAAATAACAATCTTTAGGTGAGAACAAGGGGAAAGGAAAGGAATAGGCGAACCCCTGGATCGATGCCCCTATTCATTTCTGTAACCTTTATTTGGAATACTCCATCCCATCTTGTTCTCTCAATTCAAAAGCAGTTCTGTTGCACTACCTTGCATTTTTGTTTCTTCCGTGTTGTGTGAATGAAATGAGCGTAGCCACTTGTTGTTTCGGAGTACTCCGGTTTTCGCTCCATCACAATTGAATCGGTGAATCTGTGTTCTAGTCATAGTAAAATGGAGTACATAACCGAATAAAACGATTCTGTTCACCATCAATTCAATCTCGCTTTGTTTGGATTATAGATAAGAGAGAAAGCACACTTTGGTACAACAGGACAGGATTTGGGTTTGTAAGGAGAGTGGATGAGATGAAGTCAAGAAGACTCATTTTGCAGCTGTATTGAATAGAAAACGAAGAGTAGGTGAAAAACACATAGCGTAAAGAACAAAGCACCACTTCATTCAATTCAAGAAGAGCGGCGATTATTGCTGATACCCGCAGTTCTTAGTATGGAGGATCCCTTCTCTAGTTCCGAAAAGAAGCTGGAGCTGGAAAACCTAGTTTCACCCATCAAGCCCCGTAGGGAGGAAAACAGCATACTAAGTGATGAAGAAGAGAGCGAAGACTCCATTCTAAATCGAGTCGCTCGAAAGCCGTAAGTGGGCTGTTGTTTCCGTTCACCAATAGACATCGTGTTATTGATTCCGAATCTACACTCCTGGCAGACTCAGAAAAGTCTCTATTGCCAAAGAAGGAGATTCGATTCAAAGATGAAATCCCAGCAGTATCCAAGGAGGACGAATATGTTTCTGTGCTCGGTGACGAACCGGCAAAATCAGAGCAGTGCTATTTCTGTCATGGGAGAGAGGACTTGGTTTCCTGCACGGGCGGATGCAACCGCGCATACCATTTGCGTTGTATTGGAATGAAGGCTACAACCAACTATGCGAACTGGAAGTGCAAGCAGTGTCGTGGAATGGCACTGAAGTCCTCCGATTATCACAAGAAGCACTGTCTGAAGCAATGGTATTTGAAATATGTTGTTTCCCTGCAAAGTGGAGAGAAGTCGATTGTTTTCGAGGGTATTCGCTGTTTTGACAACACTGTGTGGAAGTGCTCTCCAGTGTCATCCGTTATCGATCCTACTCACTTTCAAACGGTCAACAACGCCATCTACATTCTGATCGGAGAGGAAGATGCGAAGAAGAGTGCCGCCAACGGCTTCCAGCAGGACGTGTGTGATGCCTTCCAGAAGGGCATTCCCCAGGACTGGAAGGCGCGCATCGGGGGATGTGGCGCAGAGAGCGAGTTGGCGCAGCAGCCATCGGATGTGTCGATTGACAAGGAGAGGGAGAAGGGTATGGTGGTGGACAATAAGAAAGAGAAGGGTATGGTGGTGGAGGAGGAAGTGAGAGAGAAGGAGGAACAGGAAAAGGTGAATGAAGAAAAGACGAAAGTGGAAGGTGACAAGGAAGCTCCATCAGCGCCACAGCCCGCGAAGGCTCCAGCGAAGAGAAGACGTCGCAACGCCACGGTCCCCTCCGTGCGCGTGATCCCACTGGACCCCGAGGACAGCGACTCGTCCGCCGCGGAGCCGCAAGAGCCGTCGGAGCCGTCGGAGCCGCCGGAGTTCCCGCCGCCCGTGCGCCGCAGCTCGCGCATCCGCATGCCGCCGCTGGCCTTCTGGAAGAACGAGTACCTGCGGGAGAACGTGAAGACGGGCCGGACGGAGCTCATCGTGGGCAGCTCGAACGCGGACCTGCCGAGCGTGATGGCGCACGCGTTCCCGCTGGAGCCGTCGCCCTCCGTGTATGAGATGGTGACCGCCGCCGCGCCTAGCGTGAGGAGGAGCAAGGAGAAGAAGAGTGGAGAGAAGAAAGAGAAGAGGGTGGACAAGGCAGTGAAGAAAAAGCCGGAAAGAACGGAAAAGCCGGAAAAGGAGAAGAAGGAAAAGGTAGAGAAGAAGAAGCCAGAAAAGAAGGTGGAAAAGGAAACAAAGAACCCCGTTAAGAAGCCAAAGACCAAAACACCTCCTGTTGAGAAGCCCAAAGCCCCCGAGCCCGTCTTCGTGGAGGTTCGATTCAGAAGCGACGCTGACCGGTAGTGGAAAGAGAAGGAAGTGAACGACCTGCGCCAGGCGGTGGAGGCGGTGCGGCTAGCACCGAACAGCCCGCTCTTCTGGATCCAGGTCAGCCTGCGCGTGCCGGGAAAGACGGCGAAGGAGTGCGAGCGAGCGGCGGGCGTGTACCACATCGAGCTGAAGAGTGAGTGCGATGGCATCCAGTCACGGGTAGAGAAGCCGGAGAAGAAGGCTGTAGAGAAGAAGAAGCCGTCGATCGTTCGAGCGGACGGGCGGGCTGAGGCGTAGAAGCTGTCGCGAAAGGGCACGCTGAAGCGGAAGCAGCAGCTGCGCGAGATCCTGACGACGATCGAGGAGAAGGACGCGAAGGAGCAGAAGCCCGTCGCGTTCGAGGGCAGGCGGCTGAACAGCGACTGGACGGCCGCGTTCAACCTCAAGACGCCGTCGATCTCGCGGAGGAAGGAGGGCGAGCTGAACACGTCGGTGCTGGTGCTGGCGGTGGAGGAGGCTGAGGAGTAGGGAGAGAACCTGTTTGAAGAGCTGGACGAGAAGGAGAAGGACCGGATCATCCTCTCTGCAGAGCGGGTTCGGCATAAGAAGGCAGTGCCGAGGAAGGAAAAGGCGGAGGCGAAGAAGCCGGAGCAAGATGTCGAGGAGAATGCAAAAGGCTCGGTTGTTGGTTATATCGGTGCAAGTGGGTTGTTGGCAGTTGGGGTGAGCGATAGACGGATTGCCTGTTGTTCAAGTGCATCGCAAGCAAACTATTCCCGATCTGGAGGAGGACGAAATGGTTTCGTTCTCGGACAGTCTCCTAGATGACGAATAGCTTTTTCTCTTTTTGGATGATGTTTGTTCCACATGGAGGGAAAAGCGGCAGGCGTGGATCCCACACTATTCGTATGCAAGTGCGATTCCGAGGCGTCAACTTCTTGGAGGAAGCGTGTGAGAAAGAAAGGAAGGAAGATGAGCGATTGGCCAAGTGCTACATTTCCCTTCCTCCTCGAGAGCCAAATCGGAGTCAGCACTGTTCATTCGTCGTTTGTGGATATAAGGGAATGATGATTACCTTCGGAAAACCAAAAGAGCTCAGTCCAAAGCAAAGCAAGCGTATTCCTATCGTCTGACGTTATAGGCATTCTGCACAGTCTATGCTCTCAAAAGGAGCAAGAGATGGTCCTCTCTCCCCCACGATGGGAATTACAGTCCAAGCTCCCCTCCTCTTCTCTATTCCAACGCGAGCTTGTTCCTCGTTCTATCGAAGTGGACTTTCCGTTACGAGTTCAAAACCAATCTATCGTCTCGCTCGCCTTTTCCCTCCTTCCTTCTCCCCAATTCATGCCTCTCTCTCCCTACCATGGTCTGATCGCACCCCCGCATCCATGACAGAGTACCGCCTCCTCCCACCTCTTCCTCCTCCCCCTGTTACCCCACGCCACATCGAAGTGGACGACGACCTGATCCTCTTCCTCCCTCCTCCTCCCCTCCTCGAACACACCTTTTCTCTTCAGTCCATTCTCTCCTCCCTTCTCTCCACCGTGCAGCCCCTCCCCCTCTCCATCTCCTTCTTGCTCCCCACCGCCTCCTTCAACTACGCAGTGCACACCACTCCCCCTCCAACCCCAAGCCACGAATCCTATCTCCTCTCCGAGCCTTTCGCTTCTCTCGATTTCCTCTATCCCCTCCCGCCCCTCCACTCCTCTCCCTTCTTCCTCCAGCTCGTGCAGACCCTCTTCCTCCCGCAGCACACACCTCTTCCTCCAGACCTCCCATCCCTCCACAGCGCCACCTCGGCCCAGCGTGCCCTCCTCACTCACTACACCTCCTTCCTCCACTGCCAGGCCTATCTCCCCCTCCCCATCGTACTCGTCGCCACTCTCCTCACCCACAGACGCGCTTCATGCGCCAGTCCCACGTCTCCTTCCACACCCAACTCCAGGCCCTGCTGCAGACCGCTGCACCCACTCCTCTTCTTTCCCTCACGGTAGTACGCTCTGCTTGAACTTAATTGTAGATTCAACTGCCTGCCCTTCTCGACGGTCACATTGCGCAACAGCAGAATGTTGGAATGTCATCCTTTCATGCGTTGCCACCACCTCCACGCAGAAATAGCTTGTTCGTGTCAGAGAGCGTGGAGAAAGGCGATGCAGAGCTCTCCCCAGGAGGAGAGGAGAAGGACCTCCGATCAAAGCAACCGATTGACAGAGAAGAGAGAGGCGATTCGTTGGTTAATAGAGAGGATTCATTGGTTGATGAAGATGAGAGAAACTCACCACCGATTGACAAAGACGAAGCAAGCTCACCACCGAAGAAACCAACAAGCCCTGCAGAGAAGCGTCCAGCGCAGGAGGCGACGGTTAACGAGGAATCACAGCACATCCGTGAAACCACAGCCAACGACAAGAAACGACAAAAGATGCAGGAGCCGCAGAGCATAGTCTTGCAGGGCATCTGCTCCCACCTGCGGCAGCACGGCCAGGAGCTGCTGCACCGGCTCCAGCAGGAACAGCTCCTGCTGCCCACGGCTACCGTGGACACGGTGACGCCCGAGGTGCTGGCGTGAGCCTGTCGTCCCTCCTTCCCCGTAGAGACCTCGTGGACTTCATCCAGAACCAGCTGGCACTCATCTCCTCCTCCACCGCCATCACGTGCACCACTGCCAAGCTGGCGCCTCTGCGCGGGGCGCTCCAGGCCGCCGTTGCCCTGCACGCGGTCGTGATCGTCCGCGCGGGACTGCGCACGGAGCAGCCGGAGGAGGTGGCGCGCATGGAGCAGTACCTGCACGAGATCTCGATCAACGACTCGTACCTCCGCATCCTGCCCGAGCCCGTGCTGGCGCTCTTCGCCTCCATCGAGGAGGCTCTGGAGGGAATGGTCGACGGCTCTCTCCCTCAACCTGCAGAGGCCTCTCCCACGGAGGAGCATCCTGTGGATCCTGTGGATACTGCGACCATTCCTGAAGATCACCCGCGGGAGACGCCGTGTGATTGCTCGTTCCCTGTTTCGCCCACCTCAAACACTCGACCCCCCACCGTTGAAGACGATCACCCACCTACCACAATCATCATTGATGAGTCCCTCCTGCAGCAGCGCGAGCTCTTGCGGTGTGACCATCACTTCGGGATGACGCATAGAACGCTGGAAGTGCAGTACGGTGTCTCGTACGTCTGCCGATCCGTCCGTCCCCTATCGATGGTTGTGGACGTCGACACGGGCGTGCTGCTCACCTCGCTGTTGGAACTGCTGGATGCGACGCGCCTCAGAGCCGTGGTGAACTCCCTGGCGGGAGAAACAGTCCGGTATGACCGTTTGATTGTTGTCATCGAAACACACGACACGGACACAAAGGAAATAACCACACCGCTGCAATGCCTCCTGGCTGGCATCATGTTCTTCCCCGTAGAAACAATGATCCATTTCTCGTCGCATCGCATCCCTTCTTCTTACATAGGACCAGCTCTGCAGACACGGCAAGCCGCGTCAGGGAGTGCATCGACGCTCTGCACAGCCGTCAGACCACGTGGAGAGTGGACGTTATCTCCCTTTTCAACTGTAGGACTGCTACTACCAGCGGGACTTCTTGACGGAAGAAGAAACGGAACAGCAGCGGTGGTACTCCACCATTCCCTTCGTGAACCCGTTCGTGGCCTGCTTCATCAACTCAGCCGTTGGAAGTGTTGGAAAGGGTGAGACGCAGATGGATCCCGACGATCTATGCGAGCTGCAGACGCCGAACCCGTGGCTGTCAAATCGCATCGTGTCATCCATCCTACAGTGCAGAACGAGTGAACGAAATGAGTAGTAGACTGACTGCCTTGCAATGCAACCCGCAGAGCGATAACCCGCAACCCTCAGAGAAGCGCGACACTACTGACTCGATGATCCACATAAACAGAGAGCCGAAACGAGTGAAACTGGGAATCGACAAGAGCAATCCGCAAAACGGGCAAACAAAGAGTAGGCGGATAGAGAGTGACGTAACGCACAGTATGTTGGAGAGATTACACGAGCAAGGGACAATCCGTCACATCGCATTACTTTACTCCGAAGAAAACAGCGTCCATACTGGACAGTATTGGAGAGTACGACAGTTCCGTCTACTGAAGATGAACCATGGAGCCCGCTTTGTTCCACATAACCATCAGAAACCATACTGCAGATGAAACCACGCATCATCCCTCCCTTAAATGGAAGAATGCAGTGTGCATGGAAGACGCCCGAAATCGGAGCAATTTCCGTTTCTTCATGTCAGAAATACTTTTGGAAAATGATACACCGATTGGTTGTGCTGACGATCACCCTGTTCTGTCTGTGTACAGCTGGACGTGACTTTTACAAGATTTTGGGCATTGATAAGTAACAGAGTGGAGGAGGGAGTAAATGGCTAGAAAGGCTTCCGAGTCGCAAATCAAGAGAGCATACCGAAAGTTGAGTCTGAAGTACCACCCCGATAAGTGCAAGACCGACGAGTGCAAAACCAAGTTCATTGATATCCAGGCGGCGTACGACTGCCTGTCCGACGAAAACAAAAGAAGAGTATATGATATGAAGGGCGAAGAGGGCGTGGAGGAGAGAGAAAAGCAGGGAAGCCAGCAGGGCTTCAACCCCTTCGCCGATATCTTCGGCTTTGGCGGCTTTGGCGGAAAGCAGAGAAACCAGGACATGCAGGCCACCGTGCCCGTATCTTTGGAGGACCTGTACAATGGCCGCGAAATGAACTTCAGCATCAACCGCCAGGAGCTCTGCGAGCACTGCCATGGCACGGGTGCCGATGATCCCGAGCATGTCCACACGTGCCCTGTGTGCAAGGGCAGCGGCGTCATTCTCCAGCGTGTGCAGCTTGCCCCCGGATTCGTGCAGCAGGTGCAGCAGCCGTGCAGGAAATGCGGCGGCAAGGGAAAGACCTACGACAAGCCGTGCCACGTGTGCCACGGCAACAAGCTGGTCACGAAGCCGCACATGATTTCGGTGGAGATCGAGCGCGGCATGAAGGATGGTGAGCAGATCACCTTCGAGCACGAGGGCAACCAGCATCCCGATCTGGACCCCGGCCACGTGATCATCGTGCTTCAGCAGAAGAAGCACCCTCTGTTCACGCGCGATGGAAACGATCTGCGGATGAACTTCAGCATCAGCCTGAAGGACGCGCTGATCGGCTGGAAGAGCCACCTGACCCACCTGGACGGTCACCGTGTGGAGTTCGGGAAGGAGGGAATCACGAAGCCCGGAGAGGTGCTGAAGATTGAGGGCGAGGGTATGCCTGTGCACAAGTTCCCGTCGCAGAAGGGCGATCTTTACATCACGATTACAGTGGTTATGCCGAAGTCGCTGAACGACAAGCAGAAGGAGGCGATCACCACTTTGTTTTAATAGGGTCTGCTGTTTGTTGCAACAAGGGCAGGCGAATAGTACATGCTACTTAAAGGTCAAAATCAAAATCGTCGATGGAATTTGAGCGAGAGGAGACGGAGATCTCGTCCATCATCTCATTCAGCACTACGCCTTACCACCGCCAGCCTCTCCCACAGTGGTTATTTGACGTGAACAAGCGCGATCGCGAGTCATCGTCGTAGCTACTGCAGGTCACGGTGAAATCCTCCGTGTCAGAGTCCTTGGCCTCCAACTCGTCGTAGAACTCTGAATATGAACCTCACTCTCATCTGGTACGCTTCAGCTCCAGCTTGGTGGCGAATTGGGCGGCATTGTCCATCTTTCCGTTTCCACTCATGGCCTCGCGGATCTGCTCTCCCAACTCCTTCATCGTGAAGAAGTCCGCCGGAATGGGAAGGTCGATCACATGCATCGCGCTAATCATTACCGCTGCCCGTTCGGACGAACGATTGGTTCTCGTACTTCTCGTACGAGTGGCACTTGCTCAGCCAGTTCAGCACGCCGTGGTTCTCCGGGTTCACCACTGCGGTCAGATGCTTGATGCTATTCACCTCAGCAAGCTAGTTGTGAATCCTTTGTATCCTCCCTGTACCACGCAGATGGTGTAGAACAGTAACACGCCGATGCCCTGGCCGTGGAACTTGTCGACCACGATTACCGACCACTCGGCAGTCGTTGGGTCGTTGGGGTCCACAAAGTAGCGAGCCGTTCCCACGCCAGGGTAGCCGGGCTTGTCGAGGATGATGCCCACGCCATTGTGCTGTTTGTAGTCCATGCGGCTGAAATAGTCCAGCTCCTTTTCCGTAAACGTCTTCTTCGCCGTCGTGAATCGCATGAACAGGGAATTGGAGGAAACATCACCCTTGTTCAGCACTACAGAGTGAATCACGAAATGGACACGATACCGGAGTGCATCTTGCTGCGGTCTGACGGAATAATCGGCCGCATGATGAAGGTGTCTGTGGGATTCTTCGGAACGGAGAACCTGCACGTTATCGCTACCCGTTTGCGTTACGATATTGTATGCGCGCTGACAAAATCAATGAGCGTATCGATGGGCGGTAAGTCGGGGAGATTGCTCTTCACTTTCTCCTTCTTGTCCGATTTCGCCACGATCGTCGTAGACTCCGGCTGCCCCTTCTCCTTTATCTCGGTATCTAGGGATAGTACGCCCACGAACACAAATGTACTCTTCTTTTCTACGGGGGGCTCTACGTGGGTTTCTTCTCCTCCCTGACCCCCGAATGCCCTGCCAAAGAAAGAAAACAGTCCTTTGAACATTCGAAAAGAAATACTACGTAAGAGATGATCCGGAAAAGACCTCCGTACAGTTCGGGAAATCCCCGCGGCGAAGGACAAATGACAAGAAAACCGATCGCTCATGTCGTATAACAAACACCGCACGCATATCACTCTGCTCTGTGCTCTGCCGATCCCTGGTCATCGCGCTTCACGTCCGTGGGAACTGTGGGCGAGTAGGCGGGAGATGTTGGGGAATAAGCAGGAGAAGTAGGAGAATAAGCAGGGGACGTGGGCGAGTAAGCAGGGGACGTGGGGGAGTATGCCGGCGAGGTGGGGGAGTAAGCTGGGCTCGTGGGCGAGTAGGCGGGAGATGTGGGAGAATATGCTGGAGAAGTGGGAGAATATGCCGGTGAAGTAGGGGAGTATGCCGGCGAGGTAGGAGAGTAGGCAGGGCTCGTTGGCGAATATGCCGGACTCGTAGGGGAATAGGCGGGAGAAGTAGGGGAATAGGCGGGACTGGTAGGAGAATAAGCAGGGGAAGTGGGTGAATAAGCAGGCGAGGTGGGGGAGTAGGCCGGGCTCGTTGGCGAGTAGGCCGGACTCGTTGGCGAATACGCAGGGGAAGTGGGCGAATACGCCGGACTCGTGGGAGAATACGCCGGACTGGTGGGCGAATACGCCGGACTGGTGGGAGAGTAAGCAGGACTACTGGGCGAGTAGCCGGGCGAGGCGGCGCGGTAGCCGTTGTAGCCGCGGTCGCCAGCGTCGGCAGCTCCAGAAGAGTAGCTGGGCGAGGTGAGCCCGCGGCCGAAGTCCTGCTCGAAGACGCCGGGCGAGGCGGGGCCGTACTCGGGCGAGAACTGGGGCGACTGGCCGGAGGAGGCATCGAAGAGGTTGTTCATCGACGGCGAGCTGAAGGGCAGCACGCGGTCGTTGTCGTCCAGCGTGAAGCGATCCGCCAGCTCGTCGCCGTCGGGCGCCACGTCCACCGCCTCGCTCAGCTTCTTGGTGTCGAGATAGACGTCGAAGACGCCGGTGCCGGTGTGCAGCAGCTGGCCCGTCATCACATTCTCCGACACGCCCAGCAGCTTGTCCTTCTCGCTGAACAGCGCCGCCTCCATGAACACCTCCTGCGTCTCCTCGAAGGAGGCTTTCTGCAGCGGGGAGGCGTCGATGCGGTTGATGCCGTTGCGAGTGATGGGCATGAGGAAGCCCTTGTAGGTCATCACGTCGCACAGCATGGACAGGTGCCGGTGGTTCACGTACGAGCCGTCGAAGCTGATCACCATGCGCACTTCCTTCATGATCGCGCGCCGCGCCGCCTCGATGCCCAGCACCTCGAAGATCTCGCGCACGTCGTTCGTGTAGATCTTCGTGAAGTCCAGCGACTCCTCCGCCATCGCGCCGCGCAGATTGGAGCCATCCGTCTGCAGCACGAACTCCTTGCGGTCGCTCATCTTGACCTCGTCGGTGTCCTCGATCTCGTTGATGTTGTCCTCGCTGATGTACACCGTGTCGATGCCCTTGGTGCCGAACAGCACGAACTGCGACAGCAGCACGTTCAGCAGACTCTTCAGCATCTCGTTCCCGCTCACCTGCGCGTCGCCGCTGTTCTCCTCCTCCTTCAGCAGCCGGATCTGAATCACCGGGTTGTAGTCATTCTCCGTGGAGGCGATCGTGTTCAGCTTCAGCGGGATGAACTCCTTGATGCGCTCCGCGATGATCTGAGGCGACACCTTCTTCGCCACGATCATTTGCTGGTTCAGCGCCAGTCGCAGCATCCACGACGACAGCGTCGCCGGGTCGATGTCCTCCGTGTCGAAATAGCCCTTCACCAGCTCCGCGTCCTGCCGACACACCGTGTTGCGCGGGTCGGGGTCATAATAAATCTCCGCAGACGCCAGCAGCTTGTCCAGCGTGGTCAGCCCCAGCGTGTTCTGGATGCGCTGCGCCGCCTCCTTGCTCTCACGCAGGTCCTTGCGCAGACGCAGCGTCATGGTGGGCGTGCTGATGTTCGCCACCACGTTGATGATCTCCTCCAGACGCGGCACGCCCAGCGTCACGTTCTTGGCGGACACGCCAGCGAAGTGGAAGGTGTTCAGCGTCATCTGCGTGGCGGGCTCGCCGATGGACTGCGCCGCCACGATGCCGCACACCTCGCCGGGGTTGACCTGCGCCTTGAGGAAGCGGTTCTCGATCTCGGCGATCAGCCAGTCGAAGGCCTTCACGGTGAGACGGTGTTCCTTCATCAGCGGCTTCGTGGCGAGCATGGACCGCGCAAAGATCGAGAAGAGCAGCTTGGCGTTGTCCTGCGATTCGGGCATGCCCACGCTCTTGCTCACGACGCACAGCCGGTCCAGCAGCGCCTTCACCTCGCGCAGGATGTACCCGGGGTCCAGGTCCGAGCAGCCGTTCGGGTCCACGCGGAAGCGCGACTCGGCGCTCCAGAGCAGGCGGCCGATGTTGACGGGCAGGTGGAAGTTGGAGATGTCCTGGATCTTCTGGTCGGTCACCGACACGATGTTGCGCAGGTTGGTGCGATCCTCCTGCAGCTGCGCGAACTCCGCCTCCAGCTCGTGCTGCAGGCTCAGCGACTTGCGGATCTGTTCCACGGTCGCTACGCGTCACACCCCACGCCCTCGCCCACAAGGCGCCACCCACGTGCGCTCGCTGCTGCCGACGAACTCCAGACGGTAGTCACTCAGGTCCCAGCGGTACTTCTCCGTCATCTTCTTCAGGTCCATGTGCAGCGTGGGAATGCTCTGATCTTCGATCCACCGCGAGTCCATGCCGTCCTCGCCGTACAGGAACTGCACGATCTGCCCGCGGCTGTTGCGCACCGTGCCGTCGTAGTACACCATCAGGTCCTCCATCGACTTGATCAGGCGCCGCTGGATGTAGCCCGTGCGCGACGTCTTCACGGCCGTGTCGATCACGCCCTCGCGGCCGCCCTGCGCGTGGAAGTAGAACTCTTGCGGCGTCAGCCCCTTCAGGTAGCTGTTCACCACGAACCCGCGCGACTCCGCGCCGAGGTCATCCTTGCAGAAGTGCGGCAGCGTGCGGTAGCGGAAGCCGTACGCGATTCGCTTGCCGTCGACGTTCTGCTGGCCCACGCAGCCGCTGATCTGCTGGATGTTCAGCGGGCCGCCCTTGGAGCCGGCCACGGTCATGGCCTGCAGGCTGTTGTCGCTGCGCAAGTGTTTCATCAGCTCCTTCTGTGTCTGCTTGGCCATGCTGTTCAGCTCGTTGTTCACGCTGAACTCGAAGAACTGCTCGATCGTCTTGCCCGGCTGCTTCTCCAGCTGCTTGTGCTGGCCCTGCTGGATCAGCTGCGTCACCTTCACCTTCGCCTTCGCGATCAGCTCCATGATGTTCTGCACCGTCGACGGCGCCGGCACCATGTCCCCCAGACCCACCGAGAACCCGCGGTTCATCAGCCAGTAGTTCACCATGCGCTGGTTCAGTCCGAGGAAGTCGCGCGCCGCCTCCGGCCCCTTGTCGTTCATCAGCACGTGCGTGATGCCGCCGCTCTTGGTGTTGCCGATGGAGTTCTTGTCAATGATGCCCATCAGCAGCTCGCCCTCCAGGATCATCACCTCTGTGTCCATCGCGTTCAGCCGCAGCTTGCTGTCCTTGCTGTACGACGTCGAGAACCGCTTCAGGTTGATGTCCTTCTACGCCTCATTCTGACTCACCACACCCACCGGCAACAGCATCGAGTACAGCTGCTTGCCCGTCCACAGCGGCGTGACCTTGCCGCGCTCATCGCGCACCATCACGGCCGGCACGGGAATGTTGCCGTCGAAGTTGTCCACCCACATCAGCATGTTCATCGTCATGTCCTTCGGGATGAAGGTGTCGCGCTGCGTCAGCTTCTGCGAGCCCAGCAGCGTATCCTGCACGATGCCCATCACCGGGCCGTTGCTCTTCGGCGAGATGATGTTCTTGTGCACCATCATCAGCTGCGTCACCTCCGCGCGCGCCTCCACCGTCTATGCATCAAATCCGCCAGCCTGCCGGACTTGAGGGACGTGGATGTTCATCTCGTCGCCGTCGAAATCGGCGTTGTACGGCGTGGTGCAGGACAGGTTGAGGCGGAAGGTAGAGTAGTCCAGCACGCGCACGCGGTGGCCCATGATGGACATCTTGTGGAGCGACGGCTGCCGGTTGAACAGCACGATGTCGCCGTCGTTGATGTGTCGCTCCACGATCATGCCCTCCTTCAGCGCCGGCACCTATGCCTCACACGCCCCACGCACGCCCACGCCCGGCGTGTACCGCAGGTCGTGCCGCACGCCGTCCGTGTCGATCAGGTACTTGGCGCCGGGCCACTCGTCCTTGCGCGCCACCAGCTCCGACAGCTTCTTGATGTTGTACCGCGTCACGCGCTCGGGGAACGTCAGGATCGTCGCCAGCGACCGCGGCACGCCCACCTCGTCGATGTCGATCGTCGGGTCTGCCGTGATCACCGACCGCCCGCTGAAGTTCACACGCTTGCCCATCAGGTTGCCGCGCACGCGGCCCGTCTTGCCCTACGCCTTAGCGCCGCGCGCTGCACCCACCTTGATGCGCTGCCGGAAGGTCTTGAGCGGACGTTTGTTCTTCTGCGTGGCGCGCACCACGCCCGCGCGCTCGTTGTCGATGTAGTTGCTGTAGTAGATTTGCAGCATGTCCTGGTCCGCGCTCATCTCGTTCGTCGCCTTGCCGCGATACTTCTACGCCTCACGCGCTGCGGTGGGATGCACGTCGCCCATGATCGTAATGTTGACTTTCAGAATGTTCGACAGCGCGAACGTGATATCGTCCTCGCTGAGCGTCGTGCTGCCGGGGAGCATCACGGAGGGGCGCACGGCGATCGGAGGCACCTGATGATCATGCGCATGTCACGCGCTCACGGGGATGTCGCTGAGGATCATGTACTCCGGCTTCACCGTCGGGTAGTCGAATCCCATGAAGCGCGCGTCCTCCGGGGAAATGTGGCGGAAGATGTCCTTCACCTTCGAGGGGGAGATGAACTCGCTCTCCTCCTGGCCGTCCTCGGCCATCAGCGTCATTTTGATCTTCAGACTACGCCTCAGACAGCCCGGGCGGGATTACCCCTCGCGGCGGTACTTGACGCGGCGCTGACCGCATCCTCCCCTCTTCTTGTCGCACACCTTCACGTTCTTCGCGCGCTCGAACACTTCGTGCAGGCGCTGCGCATTATCCATGCTCTCGAAGTCCGGAATCTCTCCGTAGTGCACCAGACAGCGGCTGCAGTGGAAGCACACGCTAGACAGCACGCGGTATCTACGCCGTCACGAATTCGCCGCAGAGGAAACATGGCTTCCAGAAATCCCACGTGGAAGATTTCTGCATTGAGGTGAATGTGGCCGAAGTGGCCCGGACAGTCTTCATATTTGCGATGGCAAGTTTCGCAGACATCGGACCTGCCCACCGTTCCGAGGCGCGGATCGTTCAGGCCTCCCCGGACGGGCTTTCCGTTCACTGCGATCTCCACACGATACACGCCATCCTGCTCACCGTCCTTCCCCTCCGTTACCGAGTTCTTAATCACTTCTTCCGGAGAGAGAATGCTGAAGTCAATCTCGCGGATCGGGCGAAGAGGCGCTACAGTTCCGTATAGTGGTGGCATGGCAATTCCCTTGACTCTACACACGCGAGTTAGCACACACTACGTCCTTCGCATCAACACCCAAATACATGAATTGAAATGATCTGAAAAACGATCAAAATCAATTTCTGAAGAGCACCTCCTCCGCATTTTGCATATGCGAAACGGCTTGCTGTTTTGGATCCACAACAAACAAAGGTACATGTTCAGCAATTGTTCAAAATACGCATACAGCGCCTCATACCCACTGTTCAGCGCGTTCACATACTCCGGGTTGTTCACATCCATCTTGTGCCCCTTCAGAATCCCCTCCACCTGGTTCTTCAGTATACAGGTGCAGCACATCTTCCACGTGTTCTGATATTCCTGCTGAAGCTGCCTCGACGCCTCGTCCTGCACATTACACAGTTTTCCATCCTGCCGAAGATTTCGCGAGTAGATGGAGCAGAACTTCCTTCTACTGTTCGTGTCGACACTGCTGCTCGCCTCCTGGATCATCATGTTGCCGTACTCGTTAATCCAGAAATGCACCTGCACACGCAGAGTCTGCGACGACGAACTCCACTCCAGCGCCGTCAAGAAGAACGCCTTCTCCAAATCGATGAACTCCTCTTCCATTCCCTCCATCCTGTACACATTCTCCCGCTTTCCCGCGTACACTCTGAACTTCCCGCCATTCGTGTCCACCACGATCGGGTTCGGGTCGAACTCCAGCGGCATCGGGCTGTTGTCGTCCAGGAGCAGCTTGCCCCGTGTGGCCTGCACCTGCTTGAACAGGCACAACGGCAGCGCCACCGACGGGCTGCCCATGCGCACCTCGCATAGGCAGTCACGGGACAACTGCATGTCGTTCGCCTGTGCCACGGCACCGATCGGGGTCGCCAGTGCGGGGTAGTTGCTGTAGCGTGGGTTCAGTTCCTTCAGCTCCTCCTTCACCTTAGCGCTAATCTCGGGTCTGGAGGGAAGACTGCCCACCACGTAGAGGAACAGTTTGCTCTTCACCACACGGTTTTCCTGATCCACGAACCCGTTGCAGTTCAGGTAGGACACGTTCCGATTGAGCATTTGGTTGATCCTGATGTGCGACTCTCTGATTGCCTCCCAAATACTGTCCAGACTAGTAGGATCTATTCTGTTAGTTCGCACGATAGAATGAACCCGCAATAGGTCCAGAGCACGAATCATAGATCGTACACTGCCGATTGTTCACTTGAACGAGTGTGCACTCGTAGCCGTCCTCGTTCATGTAGTACGTCAGCATATAGTACAGTTCACCCAGAACATTGACGGAATCCTGAGCCCCGGTGTAGTGGATGTATTCATTCACAATAGCAGCTGGTTCAGAAAGAATAGAGATCACGTTGAAGCCCTGAGACATGGCTGCCTTGATTAGATCCTCCCGATATCTCGGTTTGGAGTGAAGCGGAACGGTCAGCACAACATCGCGAATGCCCTCCTTTATGTTCGCAATGGAATCCTTTATGTGGGAGAAGATCGCCTCTGCTCCAAATCGCGCCGGAATCATCATAGTCGAAGAACCGACAGCAAACTTGTAGCTTGTCTGTCCCAGAAGATCTCGAATCCCTTTGATGAGCGACAATCCCCTTTTCTTCATATCATTGTCATTCGTAAAGTAACGAATTCCATCGCTTCGAATGCCGATAGTCGAGCAAAGGAAATCGCAGCCGTTGAACACGTCCCCTCTCAGTTCACCATAACGTATGAGAGCCACTCGGATTCGGCGGCTTCCGAAGTAAACACCCACGGCATTTAGCACATCAACGTGAATCTGAAGATTCATTGCGTTATTCTGACAAAGCAGTAGATGCCAAATGTTCCCCCTATTTCCGTGATCGGGTTTGTTCAGTTCTTTGAACAGCCAGTTCGGTTTCGCTCCCTCTTCTTTCTTCATGAACCCCTTTCTGCGGCGTGTAGGAGTCATATGGAATGGTTTATCCCCCAGAAAACCGAGAATGCCCCAGCAGCTCCCTCCTTTGCTCATCAGGAGGTGCAGCCTTTATCGTCAACCCTTCCTCCGCCTCCTCTTCATTCTTCTCAACAATCCATCCCTCCTGCTCCAATTGCCCCTTCCCTTTCCTCGTACCCTGCTGCTTCCATGGTAATCCTAATGGAATAGTCCGTCCTCTCTTCCCCCTCCTCCCTCTGGAATGTACTCTTCTACCCCGATTCCAGTCCAGCCACAACGGGCAAAGCAAGGAAGAACTGCCGCCGATCTGTACGCGCAGCGTGCCCCTGCTGTCCGCGATACAGCAGGGATTCAGCAACCCAACTCGCATCCTGTGCAGGAGCCGGATTACACACCCGCTCCCATCTACCAAGAACCCGTTCCCATTGTGGTTTGGTTTCACTCCCAGCCAGCAGAGGTGATTCCTCCCGAGCAGCGTGTCAGCGGTGCCGCCATTCCCCATCCAGAAGTCCGTTATGCTGCTCCTGTGAAGTGTGCCACAGATGATCCGCAGGTGTCTCTCCCGCTGGCCGGAGATCCCATCGAAGTGATCGAGGGAATGAACAGCTCCCCTCTCTTCATGCGTGCCTCCGCCAACACCCTCGCCGAGGAGCGATCCATGATGAACGCCATTCTCTCCGGCAACGACACCTCCTTCAGCACAGGACTCGGAATCGTCCTGACTCCCTTCGCTAAGAATGCATTTACTCGTTCACCTCGTGATGATTAGCAATCCATCACCCGCATCGATCGTACTCACGGCATTCCCCGTTGCTCCCACTGCCGCGGCTATGTCAACTGCTTCTGCACCTTCCTCGCCAACGCCACTCGCTTCCGCTGCAACCTCTGTGGCGAAGAATCCGACCTGCCCGACTGGTTCCGCGGTTATGTTCCCTCATTGGCGGGCTCCGCGCCCACCACGCCAGAACTGCAGGGAGGGAGTTTCGAGGCCGTGGTGGAAGCCGCACAATTCAACATGCACCCGTTACCGGTGCGTGTGCGGAGAGCGTTTGATGCATAGTCCGACACCTTCGTGTTCGTAATCGATTGTTCCGTCGTGGCGGTGAACTCGGGACTGTTGCGCGCCGCCTGCGACGCCGTGCGTGCGGCGGCGGCGCTGCTGGCGGAGAAGCACAACGGCAGTCGTGTGGGGTTCGTGATGTGCGACGTGCGATGTCGGTACATCGGGTGCGTGAAGGGTCGGTTGACAGAGAAGATCGACGCCGATTATGAGAGTGCCTTTGCCTGCGTGCAGCCCGACGCCTGGCTCCTCTCCGTGGATGAGACGACTCTCCCGGATGTAACGCCGTGATGGGAGTGTCAGTCGCAGATCAATCGCATCGTCGATTACATCTTGGCGCACGCCTCCTCCTCCACCACCTCCACGCACGCCATTCTGCCTGCTGCGCTCAAGGCGGTGGCTTCCATCTTGCAACCCTGTGGCGGACACGTGATCGCGGTGCAGGGCAGCTATGCCATCGGCGAGGGCAGTTCGCAGGTGCGCGAGGGCGTACGGACCTACGGCACCACCGAGGAGTCTTCTCTGTGGGGTTGGAGAAGTGAAATCACGATTAGGTATTCGCTCAATGTCACCACCGGCTTCTACGAGACGCTGGCGGCCATGTGTCTGCGCTCCAACACGACCATCCACCTCATTGCGGGCGGCAGCACCGACGCCTTCTTCAGTATCTGCAATCTCCAGGAGGTCTTGCTTCAATCGGGAGGCTCGCTGCGTTATACCACCGCGCTCAGCTCCGTTTTCAAGGAGCACGCGTTGGCAGACCTGCATGCCGCAATTCAGCTGCTCGTGCTCAGACCCATCGCTCGTTACGTCTCGGGAAAGCTCCGTCTCAGCCCGGGTATTCCTATTCCCATTGCTTCATCGTAGGTCTCTCTGTCGCTGCCTACCACGGCGGAATCACCTACGACGAATCGAGGGCGTTCTGCACTGCGGGCATGACCTCCGAGGATTCCGTCGTGGCGGAGGTGGAGATGGACCGCTACATCACCGGACCGTACGCCTACGCGCAGTTTGCCGTATTATATCCTGTTTGGGAGCATTTGCGCGTAAGCGTCCTTTATTCACGTTCTACAATGAAACGAACGAGTGCTGTCTCCGTATGTTCAACCACCGCTTCCCCGTCTCCACGGACTACCGAACCGTACTGTTGTTGATTTGGCGTTATTAGTAGATCTACCACAATCTGGACTTCTCCGCCTATTTCCTGACGCTGGTGCGTGCGGCAGTGAGTCACATGAGCGAGGACACGGTCTACAACATCCGGAACAAACTGAGCGAGGTGGTTGCCAATGTGCTTGCCGCATATCGCAACAACGTGTGCTATTCGTCCCCGAAGTGTCCCAATGATCGAATCGCGTTAGACATAGCGCAATTGAATCTGCCAGAATCGCTCTCTCTCCTTCCTCTGTTCCTGAACAGTCTTCTCAAAACCCCGTTGCTGGCGATGTCTCCGATGAACACCTCCGCGAATCTGCAATCCATCTATCCCCGCGGGGATCTTCGTGCCTACTGGAAATGGGTGCATCATGGGTTCGAAATTGAGGGGTAGTTGTGCTACACGCAGTCCGCGGAGCGAGTGCTGAATGCCGTGTACCCGCGGTTATACCGGCTGGACGAGGCGAAGTCCGACTGGGGCGAGGAGATTGAGGGTCATCTCGTCATGCCGGACCGGCTGCCCTGTTCTGGCGCGGCGCTGACCCACGACGGCGTGTTCCTGCTGGCGTGCGACGAGGCGTGTGGATTGAGGCGTGGCGTGATGTGTAGACTGTTCGTGGTGGTGGGCAAGACGGTGACGGCGGAGCTGTGCGGGCGGCTGTTCGGCGTGGCGACGGTCGTGAACAGCGTGCACGGCACGTCGCTGAGTCTGCTGCAGTCTGAAGACTTGCTTGTGCAGAGGGTGTGGCGTGTGGTGGAGCGAGTGAAGGAGGAGCTGGGAGAGGAGCTGCAGGTGCGGATTGTGGTGCGCGGGGAGAAGGAGATGAACGAGGTGAGTCTGCTGCTGCGCGACGACCGCATCCGGCTGGACGGCAGTCTGTCGGAGTTCGTGTGCGAGTTCTTCAAGCGTGTTTTAGCCAAGTACAAGTGGTGTGTTTGTTAAACAGGGGAAAACGATCCAATATATGTTGCAAGTAAAGAACCCGCAGTGTATCTGCCACCTTAATCCGAGCTGTCCGAGGAATCCGAAGAATCCGAAGAATCGGAACTGTCGGAGGAATCGGAGGAATTGGAAGAATCCGAGCTATCCGAGCTATCCGAAGAATCAGAGCTATCAGACGAGTCGGAGCTGCCCGATTCAGAAGATTCCTCCTCCTCCTCCTCTTCCTTCTCCTCTTCCTTCTCCTCCTCGCTCTCAGACTCGGAAGAATCCGAAGAATCGGAGCTGTCGGAGCTATCGGAGGACTCCGAGGACCCAGAGCTGCTCGATTCCGAAGACTCTTCCTTCTTCTCTTCCTTCTTCTCTTCAGGCTTCTCCTCCTCACTCTCCGAGTCAGAGCTGTCCGAGCTATCGGAGCTGTCCGAGCTGGAGGACTCTTCCTTCTTCTCCTCAGGCTTCTCTTCTTCCTTCTCTTCCTTCTTTTCCTCCTCACTCTCAGAATCCGAGCTGCTGGAGGAGTCCGAAGAATCAGAGGAATCGGAGCTGGAGGACTCAGAGGACTCCTTCTTCTCCTCCTTCTTCTCTTCAGGTTTCTCTTCCTCCTTCTTCTCTTCCTTCTCTTCCTCACTCTCGGACTCGGAATCGGAAGAGTCAGAGCTGTCGGAGGAATCAGAGGAATCGGAGCTGTCCGAGCTGGAGGACTCAGAGGACTCCTTCTTCTCCTCCTTCTTCTCTTCAGGCTTCTCTTCCTCCTTCTTCTCTTCCTTCTCTTCCTC
>OIWT01002152.1_pt1 | contig 21166 bp, 23 predicted proteins | sample 1587701 | NCBI WGS metagenome assembly OIWT01 (sample SAMEA3888904, study PRJEB22519) | human gut metagenome | biome: human gut; feature: human-associated habitat; material: faeces | place: Denmark | collected 2009
CGGGGTACTCCGTGGCGTTTTAAGCTAGTGGTTTGTTCATTGGGGTGTTTGTTTGAATCGGGCTGGATTCCACATTCTTGCCGAGAAGGGTGCGATGTACTGTCTGGCTTCTGGGTTGAAAACGGTGCCTATCACTTCCGTGACACACAATCGAGATTGGATTACGAGCTAGTGAAAACAAACAGCGTCATAATGGGTGCTCCACTTGATGGCGCTCAGGTCGATGCCCTGCTGCTTCATCTCTTGCGGCGTCTTCACTTCCGTGAAAAGATGAAGGTGTTTTCTGGACTGCGAATGAAGAAGAATTGTTCTTGCCATTAATGAAAGAGGATTAATTGCCATCGGGAATTGCTCAGGGAATAATGGCAAAGAAATAATCTCCACCCATTCCTGTTTGTTCATTAATGTGGAAACAATAATCCCCTGGCATTTGGGATTTGTCATTAATCAATGGCTATTCTTTTCATATTTCCTCTATTCAAGCAGTGAATTGTTATCCCAATTGATTTGGGAGTGCCCCTATTCCATTCTCCAAGTCATCTCAACCACAAAGCCCACGAGTGTTTCTCCCACACCTCTCTCCACTTGCGCAGGAGTCGAGGGACAAGGAAAGGGTGCATTACGAAGCATGGACTCCGTCTTCCCCCCAAAGACACGGTTTCCCTAGAAGTGGATAAGGATGCTGTCCGCAGCATACTGGACGCCTTCTTGAAGCAAGTACAGTTTTCCCCATTCTCAGACCCAAATCACTCTGTATAGTGTGTAGTTGTTCAAAACGGAACGATACGTGCAAACCAGATTAACGGAGCATGACCCAACGTCTTCACAAAACGGTGCTGAAATGCATGCGCACTCCATACAGAAGAGAACCGTGAGGGAATACCGCATAAATGGCTCAAATGACAGTCTTTGCACGACGATACCAAAGCACTGACTATTCTATGTGTAGATGAATGGAGAGTGTGAACCGAAGAATGTGGTGTTTGGAAAAGCGAGTTAACTGGATTGAATTCCGACGCACGCACTGGACACCATATGGGAACGACATGCAGATATCATAATAAACCATCCAGGATGGCGATGCAACAAGGGAGTGAATATATCAAGAGAGCTGTGGAATACGATGAAGCAGGTACTATTATTTGTGACAGCATGTGATGTGAAGGAAAGATACCTGAGGCTATTGCTGCGTACAGGGAAGGAAGTCGTATTTTGCTCGAGAGCCTTCGCTGTAGTTGTTCCGTTTTGCGGTAAAGTGTAGTCGAGAAGAATAAGTACATCGTGCAGAATATGCAGATGAAAGTCAAGAGCTACATCGACAGAGCCGAGCTGTTGAAGAAATCGCAGACGGGTGGGGAGAAGGGCTGGCTACTGATTCTTAGAGGTAAAGAAGCCTGCGAAAGCCGAGGGTGGCGGTGGCAACGACGACGACGACAAACTGAAGAGCCAGCTGGCCCAGGCCATTGTTACGGAGAAACCGAACATTAAGTGGGAGGATGTAGCCGGTTTGGCGGTGGCGAAGGAGGAGCTGATGGGAGCGGTGATCCTGCCCACCATCCATCCGGAGTTCTTTGTGGGAAAGAGACAGCCCTGGAAGGGCATTCTGATGTACGGTCCCCCTGGTACTGGTGCGTGTTGGTGGTCGTGTTGACGTGAAGGTAAATCATATTTGGCAAAGGCGGTGGCCTCGCAGGCCGATAGTACATTCATGTCGGTGTCGTCGTCAGATCTGGTGAGCAAGTGGCAGGGAGAGAGTGCTCGGTGCGGATAGTGGTTCGATGTGATGCCTAGTCTGGTGAAGCAGATGTTCATCATGGCTCGCGAGAAGAAGCCGACAGTGATCTTCATCGATGAGATCGATTCGCTGTGCGGGTCTCGCGACGTTGCATTCTCTTCTTCCCCTCACGCGTAGGGCGGCAACAGCAGCGGCGGCCAGCGCCAGGTGCTGAACGAGTTTTTGGTGCAGATGGACGGCGTGGGCAAGGACCAGACGGGCGTGCTGGTGCTGGGCGCGACCAACGTGGTGGCGGCGTTGGGACGGGGTGACGCGTAGCCGTGGGAGCTGGACGCGGCCATCCGCCGCCGTTTCCAGAAGCGAATCTACATCCCGCTGCCGGACGAGGAGGCGCGTCGCGCGATGTTCCGCATCCACTTCGGGAAGGAGGGCCACTCGCTGACGGATCAGGACTACGCGGACCTGGCGGCGAAGACGGACGGGTTCAGCGGCTCGGATATCAGCGGCATGGTGAAGCAGGCGCTGATGATCCCGGTGAAGCGCATCCAGAAGGCGGAGTACTTCTTCATCGGGAAGGACAACATGTACCACCCCTGCGGCCCCAACACATTCGTGGGTTATGAGCGATGGTCTGAGGCGTAGGGCGCGATCAAGACCTCGCTATTCCAGCTGCCCGAGGGAAAGGTGGCCGTGCCGATGTTCACGCGCGTGGGTGACGGGGCGAGGGCTGAGGACTAGGAGGACATTCCGGAGCTGCTGAAGAGGGCCGTGAAGGCGGCGTCCGCGTCGGAGCTGGAGCGCTACGAGAAGTGGACGAAGGAGTTCGGCGAGGACGGTGTTTGGAGTGTTTGTTGCAAACAGGCGCATATTACAGTCCGTTCTCCTCGAAGCCCGCCGCCTTGTGGACCTCCTTGATGGTGCCCTGCGTGAGCACCACGGGGATGTAGATCTCGTTCTTCTTGGCGGGGACGTTCTTGGTGATGGTGACGGTGCCGACGCCCTCGATGCGGTCCTCGCGGAAGTGCCCCTCGTAGCAGCTGTAGTTCTTGAACACGTAGGTGCCGCGGCCGTCGCGCAGGTTGGAGTGGAACATGCCCTTGTAGCTGTCGCCCGTGCCGTAGCTCAGCGCGCCGGCGCCCTCGAGCTGGTTGTACTTGAACTGGCCGGAGTACTTCACGGTCTCCTCCACGACCTCCTCCTCGATGCGCTTGCTGGCCTCCTCCTGCTTGCGCTTCTCCAGCCCCTCCTCGGCCTCCTTCACGCGGTCGCTCATGTGGGAGATGAGGCGCTGCTGCTTGGGATAGGACTCTTCGCCCGTCTCCAGGTCCACCAGCCGACTGCGCTTCTGCCGACAGACCATGTCGCCCTTGCCGTCCTTGTAGTCGTTCTTCCACTCGCCGGTGTAGCTGTTGCCCTTGCTGTCCACGTAGGTGCCGATGCCGTAGCGCTTGTCGTCCTTCCACTCGCCGTCGTACATGCACCCGTTGTGGAACAGGTACACGCCGCTGTTGCAGCGCAGGCCCTCCTTGAAGTACCCGTCGTACACATCGCCGTTGTCGTAGTAGTACACGCCGTAGCCGTTCATGCGCCCGTCCACGAAGTCGCCCTTGTAGATGATCAGGTCGTCGCGCGTGTAGTCGCCCTTCCCGTGCTCGTGGTCGTTGTACCACTCGCCGTGGTAGCTACGCCTCAGACCGCTGCCCACCGCCCACACGATGCCGTTGTTGTAGTAGTACTCGCCGTAGCCCTCGCGCTTGTCGTTGTGGATCTCGCCCTTGTAGTACTCGCGGTTCGGGTATGCGATCGTGAAGATGCCGTTGCAGTTCCCGTCGTTCTTCTCCTCGATCGTGTCCTTGCTCACCACGTGCTGCGGACAGTAGTACTTCGCGCACCGCTGCCTAACCCTCACGCTGCCGCACCGCGCCTACCCTTCGTCGTTGCGGTAGATGAACACCGAGTACGCCTTCGAGCCCTCCTCCTTCTCTACGCCTCACACCGCGCACCGACGCCCACGCGACTTGAAGTAGCGCAGACAGCGGCCGTGCATGTAGTTGGAGCAGCCCGCCACGCAGCACTTCTCCGTGATGCCGCAGTGGTTGTGGCAGATGCAGCAGGTCTACGCCTCACGCCGCGCGCGCGTCTCCACGTGCAGGTAGCACTCGTGCGGCAGTGCTGCGATGCCCAGCGCGTCCTCGGGGTTGCCGGCCCTACGCATGAGCGCGTGCGCCGACGACCACGCGATGATGGGCTCCATGCTGGCGTAGTTGAGCACGGTGAGCGCGTTGCTGCTCATCATGCAGGACAGGTGGCACCACTCGCCCTCCAGCGTGCGCTTCAGCGCGCCGCCGGGGTGCGGGCAGCAGACGCAGAGGCAGCGGTCCAGCGAGGCTACGCGTGAGCGGCGACGAGGAGAGGCACCCTGCGTGTTCCAGGCCTGGTAGAGGCAGGGGTCGCAGACCCAGTAGTGCGTGTTGAGGACGAGGTTCGTGGCCGTGATCTCGATGCCGTAGCAGAGCTACGCGTCAGCCCGCCGCCCACCGCGCACCGGGTGCACGATCACGCCACAGCAGCGGCACTTCACCAGCTGGTTGGTCTGCGTGCTGGCGCCGTTCCCGTGCGGCGACTTGTCCGTGCTGCTGCTGCACACGTCGCACACCTCCACGGCCTCCTTGTTGGCGGGCGCCTGCCGCTTGCGGTTGGCCGGGTCCAGCAGCCGCTTGCGGATCGACTCCAGACTCTCGCCCTTGGCGCGCGAGCACGAGCCCACGATATAGCCGCCCGCGGACGAGGACTGGTCGTGGAAGTAGCTCTTGATCGTCGTCATCACCGCCTCGTCGGGATTGATGCACACCAGCGCCTTGAAGAGCCCGAACTCGTTCTCTCCCACGCCGGAGAGGACAATTAGGCCCGTCGTAGGAGTGGAGAAGAGGAGATGCGAGGCGTACTGCGCGTAGGAGAGGGTGGTTTTGGGAAGGGTGGCCGGGTCGAAGGAAGCAACGGGGCCGCAGTAGGCGATCCCGAGCCGAAGACTCTCCTTGATGGGGACGCGCGAGTTCTCCATGTAAAACGATCCCTCCCACAGGCCGCAGAATTCGCACGCATACTTCTTCAAATGATCGGACAAGTACTCCTGATAGTCGGGATACGCCATTTTCACCCCCTTCCGGACACTGTCCGTGAAGGTGTCGTAGTTTTGCTTCTCGTCCTCGGGAATGAAGGGCCAGATCCGGGGCGAGCGTTTGTAGGAGATGGTTTGCGAGCGGTTGACGGTCTCCTGGTTGTCCTTGCTGAGGTAGTTCCAGTGGCCCTTCCACTCGGGGTAGAACTGCTTGAAACTGACAATTCCGCGCATAACCACGGTGTTGCCTAGTTGTGACAGACTGCTCGGAAACGGAACCGTCCGTTGCGGCGTGGGTGTCGGACCCCCCCTCTGTCTTCACCGCAGGCTGCATTTTGTTCCTTTTCCTCGGCTCTCCGATTGGACTCCTTCTGGAGTGCGGAAACAAGGGGGATTTTGGTCATTTCATCCGTTTCTCCCGAATTGAAGTCAAAGTGGTTCAAATTGGCGGTTGCGGTTTCCTATGTTCCGAGGTCTTTCGAGAGTAGGAACTGGGAGGATAAAGGCCGTCGCGGGATTAGCGGGAAAGGCGTTCCTGCCCAATTTGGGCGTTTTGGCACTGCGATCGAGTTAGACGTAGTTGTGGACATCGACGTTGCGTGGCTACACGTCCCGTGGATCCTCTCCCTTTTCCCAGTCGGTTCCTTTGTCTCGCTCTTCCAATTCCACATCGACCTTCGTTTCGTCCCATTACAAGGTGCGAATAATGAAGACGGTTCACTGTAGATCGACGAGAATTCCATTCTCGAGTACATTCAGCGCAAGGGGTACCAATACAAGGAGAACGGGGAAGAGTACATGATCCGGGAGTGCATGTTTTGCCCCAAACCGCATTACAACAAGAGCGACAATCTTTACAAACTGTGGGTGGCTGCATACTCTGCTTAATCAGCAGATATATAAGCAAGAAGACGGGAGCGTTCATCTGCCATCGCTGCGGAGCATGTGGAAGCTGGTTTGACTTCAAGCGGAAGCAGGGCGACTTGCAGGGTGGGTCATCGGAGGGGGTGATGACGCCGTAGAGGACTCGCACACGCAGCCGCTGGCCCTGGCGGGCTCCTCGCAGGGGCCGCAGAGCCCGCCGGGCGAGAGCGAGGAGAAGGCGACGCAGGTGCACCAGTTCGCGTTCAACGCGATGAAGGAGTACACGGCGAACCTGCGCAACAAGGTGTTCCCGAAGGTGTGGAGCGCGCTGACGGACCGGACGCCGACGGGCCGGTGGCTGACGGAGGAGACGCTGCGCAAGTACTGCGTGGGCGCGTGCCAGAAGACGTTCATCCTGGACAACGGCGAGAGCCGCGCAGAGGACTGCGTGGTGTTCCCGTGGATCACGCTGGACGCGCAGCGGCAGCCGACGGTGCACCGGTATAAGATCCGGTCGATCGAGACGAAGAGCCACATGCGCCTGGAGCCGAACGGCGGCGACTGGGGCTTCTTCGGGTGGCACACGGTGCCGGCGGACTGCGAGAGCCTGGTGATCACGGAGGGCGAGTACGACGCGATGGCGGTGTACCAGGCCACGGGCATTCCCGCCATCTCGCTGCCCAACGGCGCGACGTCGCTGCCGGTGCGGCTGCTGCCGCTGCTGGAGCCGCTGAAGGAGATCATCCTGTGGATGGACTTCGACCGCGTGGGCCAGGACAACGCGCAGCGCTTCGCCAAGAAGCTGGGCCAGGGCCGCGTGAAGATCGTGCCGCCGCCGGTGCAGGAGGGCGTGCACGTGAAGGACGCGTGCGACTGCCTGCGCAGCCAGCTGAACCTGCGCGACTTCATCGCGCGCGCGCGCTGCCTGCCGCACGACCAGATCCTGAGCTTCGCGGAGCTGAAGAACGTGGGGTTGGCGAGTGTGAGTGAGGCGCAGGACATCTTCTACGACCTGGTGCACCCCTTCGAGCTGCAGGGCACGCAGTTCCTGTCGCTGCCGCTGCTGAACAGCACGCTGAAGGGGCACCGCCGCGGCGAGCTGACGATCCTGACGGGCCCCACGGGCTCGGGCAAGACCACGCTGCTGTCGCAGCTGTCGCTGGACCTGCTGAAGCAGGGCGTGCCGACGCTGTGGGGCTCCTTCGAGATCCAGAACCGCAAGCTGGGCCTGACGATGCTGCGACAGTTCAGCGGTGGGCGCACGACGGGCGAGTGACGCGCAGAGAGCAAGCTGACGGCGGAGGTGTCGCGGCCGCAGTACGAGGCGCTGACGGAGCGGTTCCAGCAGCTGCCGCTGTACTACCTGCGGTTCTTCGGGAGCACGCAGCTGGAGCAGATCCTGGACGCGATGGAGTACAGCGTGTACGCCTACGACGTCGAGCACATCATCCTCGACAACCTCCAGTTCCTCCTCGGCGCCACCGCCGGCTACGAGCGCTTCGATGCGCAGGAGCGCGCCATCCACGCCTTCCGCAAGTTCGCGACGGCGCAGAACGTGCACGTGACGCTGGTGATCCACCCGCGCAAGGAGCCCGAGGACCAGCCCCTGAACATCAGCAGCGTCTTCGGCACCGCCAAGGCCACGCAGGAGGCCGACAACGTGCTGATCCTGCAGAACGAGAACGGGAAGAAGAAGCTGGAGGTGAAGAAGAACCGCTTCGACGGCGATCTCGGCTCGGCCTATCTCTCCTTCAACCACGAGCGTCTGATCTTTGAAGAGGAGAAGCAAAAGAAGGCGAAGGAACCTGTCGAGGAGAAGGAGCCTGTGAAGGAGAAGAAGGTCGGCATGCAGAAGTCCATGGGGAAGGCGGCCCACGAGATCATCATGGACTAGCTTCGCTTTCTCGTTTCACCTTGTCTTTCCGTGTTTGCTAACAATCAAGCGTACAGTGATCCGGGCTATAATATGAGCCCATCACCGAACGCGCGAAAGAGACACCAATCTTTCCGTGCTCTCCTGCTTCCAGTGTGCGTTCTCACTGAAGCACTCGAGAGTATCAGACACTCGTCTGACCTGTATTTCTAAAGGACTATTGTAGGTGTTTGAAGATCCCGACCTTTTCGTTCCTGGTATGGTGCTTTCTATGAAGCATCCGAATTGTAACTATTCCCGACCTGGACACCATAGTATTTCAATTCAAGAATCTGCCACGGATGGCAGAATCCTTATTCGCTCATCCGTTGGAAGTGGAGCACATGAGTACTCGCATGGTTTGACAGTCCGTTCTGTTTTATCGTGGCTCCCACTCGTGATTCTGTTCTTTACCACGACTCTCAGTATAGTACAGAGGATTTTCCACTGTGCTATGGAGAGTATGCATCTGACTGTAACACTTCGCGTTGCGCCGACTCATTCCTCTCATCCCCAGCGTCTAAGTATTGTGATGACTTCCCTGAATCAGAAGTCACCGAGCCTTTCTATGAGCAACATGGTTGCTCTAAGCTTCGCTGGTATTCCCTGTTGGAAAGAGTGGGAGCGGAGACGGGCATTCACTCTTTAGCTGAATGATCTTGTTCCCCTGTACAACTACCAACTGTTGGAAACATCGCTGTCCCACTCTCATCGTTCGCTTCTTTTTGAAGAAGGCTGCTGCATTTGTGGTTATACTTGTTATGTACGCATCTTGCGCTCTGTTCATCGTAGGATCGTTCCGACCACTTTGTGTTGATTGCGTCCCTTTCTTCGCAATCCCTTCATATGGCCCATTTATCCTGCATGTTTAATGGCAGCACTGAGTTCCTTCGCTCTCTCTGCGAGCCACGCCCCGTATTCTCTCCCTGCTCTGTGTTCCCCTCTCCCGCCTCCTCCGCAGTGCACACCGTCCCCATCGCCCTCTCCGGCCGCCATGTGCTCTCCGGCGTTTCGCTCTTCGACCTGCGCCTCGCCTGCGCCGTCCTGCCGCAGGGGCGCGGCTGCCTCCTCCTCTGCCACCCGCACCACGGGGCCGGCGTGGCGCTGCAGTGGAGTCGCTTCGTGCTGCGCCTGGACACGCTGCCGTCCCGCCCGGCGGAGGTTTGGACCTTCGAGGGCCTCGTCGACCTCGACCGCCGCGCGCCGCGCCCCACGCTGTGCCTGCGCTACACCGACGGCTCCGAGTGCTACCTCGTCTTCGCCGCCCGCGCCGCCGGCTGGGCGCTGCAGTCCGTCGCCCTGCTCCTCCCCCGCCCCATGCCCGTCGTTCCCCCATCAACTCATTCTGTTTCCCCGTCATCTTCAATCTCCCAACCATCTTCGCATTCCCCGCCATCCTCTTCGCTCCCTCCACCAACTCATTCAATCCCACAACCAACCACCTCACTCTCCTCGCGCACAGTGGAGTCCCCACTCCCGCTGGGGCCGCTGACGACGGCCTGGATCGAAAGGCAGGCCAAGAACCGGACCAAGAGCCGCCGGCTGCAGGCGCTGATCGCGCGCGGCGACGCAGCGACGTACCGGGAGTACCTGATAGGCACGCTGCCGGTGCTGGCGAAGCTGGCGCGCCGTGAGCCTCCCCCTCCTCTCTCACGCGCAGACCCCTTCGGCAACTACTACGCACACGCGCTCATCGCCGCTGCGGACGCCGCTGCGCTGACGCTCATCGTCCGCGCGCTGGCGCCCTCCTTCGCGCAGCTCGCCAAGGGTGGGTCCGCCGCCACGAGCTGATGCGTAGACAAGATCGGCACCTACGTGGCGCAGGCGCTCGTGGGCGCGCTACGCGAGGCGGCGCAGGAGGAGTGCATCGTGGCGGCGCTGGCGGGGCAGGAGGCGCAGCTGGCGCAGCTGGCGGTGCACCCGCTGGCCTCGCACGTGCTGAAGAAGTGCCTGCTGTCCTTCGACGCGGCGGTGCTGCGCCCGCTGGCCGCGCCGCTGCTGGCCGAGGCGGTGTCGCTGGCGCAGTTCCAGTACGGCGTGGTGGTCGTCAAGACACTCTACGACGCGGCGTCCCCCGCCGCGCAGCACGGGCTACGGGAGCGCCTGCTGGGCGCCTTCGCGAGCATCGTGCGGCACGAGTTCGGCAACTACCTGCTGCAGCACCTCACCGCCAACGGCGTGGCGCTCTCCGAGGACTCGCGCGCGCGCGTCGTGGCGCTGCTGGGGCAGGACCTGCTGGCGTACTGCCGTCACCCGCACGCCTCCAACGTCGTGGAGCGGCTGCTGGACCAGACGAGCGCGCACTGTTCGGCGCTGCGCGCGCAGGTGCTGAGCGAGGCGTCGCTCCGCGTGCTGGTGGGAGACCCCTTCGGGTACTACGTGGTGGAGGCGGCGACTCACGCTGACGCGTAGATCCAGCACGCGCTGAGCACCGTGTCTCCCGAGACGCTGCGCGCCGTGTGCTCCACCATCCAGCAACTGCTGCCGGACGTGCAGAGCGATGCACAGCTGCATGCCAAGTGGAGATCGCTTTTGACCTCGTACATACCCCTGTGGGAGTCCCTTTGACTATCATCGCTATCCTTGTTGCAACAAACACACCACAGGAAGTTCGCGATCGCTGCCTTCGCCACACCCACCTCGGGAGGCACCAGCGCGTCGATCTTCGCCTCACACGCCTCTCTCACACTCACCTTCTCCGCAAACGCCTTGCACCGCGGCACGTAGCACGGCAGACTGCCCATCGCCTTCAGCATGTCGCACAGCTGCCCCACCACCACGTCGATCAGCGGCTACGCTTTATATTACTCCGCCTGCCCCACCGCCGGCGACCCGAGGCTCATGAAGGGCGCCAGTCCGTTGATCACCTGCAGCAGCTACAGCTCAGCGCCCCGCCCCGCCCCTACACGCACGCCGCGCGCCACGGCGATCTCCGCGATCTCCTGCACGTCGATGCGCACTTGACCGTCGGGGCCGAGCAGCGCGGGCTGGAAGAAGAGCGAGGCGTCAACCGCCTCCTTGACGCGGCGCGTGACGGAGGCGTACAGCCCGCGCAGCTCGTCCACCACCGTGGTGAAGAAGGCGGCGATCTCCGCCAGCAGCCGGTGCAGGCACTGCATTTCGCGCAGCGACAGCGCGTTCCACTCGTACAGGATCACGTCCTATGCCTCACGCGCCCCGCCCGCGCCCACGTTGACCACGGGCACCACCGTCTTCTGCACCAGCCGCGCCAGCACCGTCGCGTCGCGCGGACTGCCCGTGGTCTCGCAGAAGCGCGCCACGGCGGGGAACCAGGGCAGGTCGTGCACGGCGTGCGGCGCGGGCTCCTCGGCGAGCTCCAGTGGGTCCAGCGCCAGCAGCGAGGGCACCACCAGCACGCCCAGGAACTCGGGAAGCGCCAGCCCGCCGTAGGCGTTATCGTAGCTACGCCTCACGCCCGTCGCGCGCGCCCACTCCTCGGCGAAGGTCTCGCGCCACTGCTGGAAGCGCTGGAGCACGGCCTCCACACTCGCGAACCGCAGCGCGTTCGCGCTGAACACCGCCTCCATCGCCTCGCGCGCTCGCTCTACACGTCACTCGCCCGCCACACGCCCACGGCGCTCCGCCTCCATGCGCTCGCCCGTGGCGTCGTCGAAGCTGGCGAAGAGCACGCTGGCGAGGTACACGTCCAGGTCCGCCTGCAGCAGCCGGTGCTCGCCGTCCGCGCAGGGCCCCTCCGTCGCGCGCACCACCGCCGGCCCGTCGATGAACACGCAGCGGTCGCGGTTGCGCGCCTGGCTCAGCTCCGCGTCGTAGTAGATCGCGCCCTTGAAGAACGGGCCCGTGGCCGCCTCGATCTCCGCCGCCGCCGGCACGGGCGCCAGCGCTACGCGTGAGCGGTGACGAGAATGGAAACTTGGAGGTGGCGCGGCGAGCGCCTGGAGCTGCTGCAGGTAGGCGAGGTCGTCGTGCGCGTAGCAGAGGTTCGCCAGGTCGTTGTGCGCCTTGCACTGGCGCCGCGTGGCCGTGAAGGCGCTGTACAGCTACACGTGAGCCCGCCGCTGAGCCGCGACCGCGTCCAGCTCGGCCTTGCGGTCGGTGAGGTACCCGCTGAGCCGCCGGAAATAGTCCGTCTGCTTCTGGTAGAAGTCGTAGCGCGCCTCCACGGCGCGGCGCTCCGCGAACTCACCGCCCTCCTCCTGCTCGATCGCCGCCACCTCCTTCTCCGTCCGCTCCAGCACGCGCACGTTCTACGGCTCACCGCCGCACGCCGCGCCCACCTCCTCGAAGTCCACGCGCAGCTCGTTCAGCGCCGTCTCCAGCCGCCGCATCACGTGCTCGTACGACACCACCGCGAACTGCTCCGCCGGTCCCGCTACGCATTACCGCTGTTCTTTTCTTGCACCGTGGGTGATGCCCTGCACCTGCGCAGCGGACACGGCGGGCCCCGACAGCCCGCGGTTCACCAGGTGCTGCTCCCACTTCGCCTCCTCGTCGCTCGAGTCCAGAGACGCATCGCTCGCTTCCTCCTGCGCCACGTCCGCCGACCGCACCAGCTGATGATCGCCCGACCGCTCGCTCTCCTCCGGAGGTTCGGAGTCGGAGTCGCTCAGGTAGTCGTTGTTGCGCTGCCGCAGCACCGAGCGGAGGCTGCGCGTCTTCAGCGGAATGAAGTCGTCCTTCGCCTCCGCCGCTGCGTCCTGCGCGCCGGATATCTTCTGCTCAATGCACTTCTTCAGCTCGCCCTCCTTGTCGCTCTCGTCCGAGTTGATTTGCTTCTTGATCGCGGCCAGCTCCGCGCCGTTCAGCACCACTTCCTTCGGCTGCAGCGAGTCCAGCCCGTCTGTCGCCTCGTGGGCGTAGTCCGCCTGGAGATTGACCTTCGTTGTGAAGACCGGCCTGTTGCTGGAAAACATCGAGTTCTTCATCTACGCAATGAAAGCGAGTCATGGAGGCAGACATGGAGCGCATTTGGGTGATGTGCAGTGTGTTTGAATGTATTGACGGGGTGACCATTGCCTTCGCTCATACTTGCCTAACACTGACAGAAACGAAGAATCAACTCACCTTTCCCGCTCCTGTCTCCGTTTCATCCGGATTCGATTTGACACCCGAAGATGAGGCGAGAGGGAGGGAGAGAGAGGACACAGCGGGCGCCGTCTCCTCCTCGCTGCTTTCCTCCTGCTTTCGTACTCTTCGCGTCGCGGATGCTCTAGTTTTCTTCTTGAACATCTCTCGGAAGAAAGGGAAGACAATTCTGGGAGTCGCCACAGTGCCGTTTTCGTCAGAAAGAAGGGAACTCTTCTTCTCCGAACGGGATATTCAGATAATGGACAGGAATAGTGACGTGCAATCCATCGATGATAGTATTTCTCAGAATCTCACCCGGGACACTTTTATCAATCCCACTCCCTCTATCATCTATGTGGACGATGACCAAATCAAACTGACCTACCCCTCCCAGTTCCTGATCGCGGGTATCGAATTCGAGAACAAGGAGAAACGGGAAGGAAGGGGGAAGGAAATCTACGGAGGCGAGCACTCTTCAGACTATCTTATATGCTCCTGGAAGAATGAGGCCAAGAATGGAGAGGGACTGCTCTACAACGGCTTCGGAGAGCTGCTGTTTCGAGGGACCTTTGAGAACGACTATCTGGAGGGGTTCGGCTACATCTACAATGACGGCGCGATTGTGCTGAAGTGCATGTACAGACACAGCATTCTGCAGTACTCCACCATGATCGAGTGCACGCAGGATCACATCGTCATGGTCGAGAAAACGCCGGAGGGGATTCTCCGCTACAGGGGCGGGTTCGATGAGGAGACCATGGAGCGTGAGGGCTACGGGGCGGAGTACGAGAACGGGATCCTCAGCCTCTACGGCCTCTACGAGAACAGCATGCTGATCCAGACGCTGAAGCGCTTCAACCAGGGCGTCATGCGCGAGTACAACAAGGACGACAACATGATCTACATCGGCGAGTACCGCGACTCGCTGGACGACGGGTACCCGCGCGAAGGCGACGGGCGCGAGTTCGAGAACGGCGTGATCGTGTTCCACGGCCACTACCACAACGGGCAGCGCGAAGGGCCGGGCACGGAGTTCTACCCGTACGGCGTGGCGCGGCTGAAGGGCGTGTGGTCGGCGGGGGAGTGCGTGGAGGAGCACGAGCTGGACCGGCTGGGCTACTACACGCACGTGAAGAACGACGGGCGGTCGACGAACTGCGTGCGCATCGTGAACGGCGTGGAGACGGTGAGCACGCGCCTGCGCGACATCCGCATCAGCGACGGCGTGGGCAACAGCGAGATGCTGAAGTCCTTCGTGCTAGACAGCGCCAAGCAGGTGGTCTCCGTGGTTGTGGGCGACGGCTGCTTCACCAACGTCACCAAGGTCTCGCTCTGCGGGCTGCCGCTGCTCACCAGCGTCAAGATCGGCTGCGACTCCTTCACGCACTACGACCGCGGTGATCAGCTGCCCTCCACGCCCGTCGCCCGCGCCCACTGCCTGCGCGTGCACGCCTCACTGGTGGTGCGCGACTGCCCCAGGCTGACGGAGCTGACGGCCGAGATGGGCTCCTTCTCCTCCTTCTGCGTGCTCGACCTCAAGCGTGCTCCTGCATATCACCACTCACCTCTAGACCTGCCCGCGCTGCAGGACCTGCGCTTCGGCACCGCCACCATCGGGCCCGTGGGCACCGAGGCCAAGTCTTTCTGCTTCTTCTACGCCACGGAGCTGATCCTGACCGACCTGCCCGCGCTGGAGGCGGTGGAGATCGGCTGCAGCGCCTTCACCTCGCTCTCCACGCTCTCCGTCTCCAGCACCGCCGCCTGCGTCCCCTCACGCGTAGACCTGCCCAACCTCCTGACCTTCACCGCCGGCTATGGCAGCTGCTACGGCGGCTGCAAGCACGGCATGGGCCAGCTGAACGTGTATTTCGGCAGTAGGCGCGCGGACGGCGTGTAACGTAGACCTGCCACGGTTATGCATGCTCACGCTGGGCGCGGAGTGCATGTACAACATCGACTCCCTCACGCTGTCGTGTGGGCGTTAGGGTCATGGCTGAGGCGTAGTCTTCCCCATGCTGAAGGAGGAGGGGTTTCACCTGAGCGAGGAGACGATGCACTCGCTGCGCCATGTCCGGATAAACGAACGTGCGGGTGATGTGAGCGCGTGACGCCTAGGGAACAAGTCCTTTTTGAAGCGCTTCTTCTCCCACTACTCCCAAGCCGAGGTGATTCCGGGCAATTACTGTTCTGTTTCTTTGACTACACGTGCAATTTGCTCTGTGAAAATGAGATGGAAAGTGGGTGGTGGAATGAGGTGTGAAGGGCGTCATTCTCCGTAATGGAGTGGTAAGGTGATTGTGCGTATTGAAATGGAAAGGTATCACTTCGCATATTGAAACACAAAGTCGTGATTGCACATACCGAACTAGAAATGCATCATCCCACAAACACACCACAAAAGACTAAAATCAATATCGATGCCCTTATAAAATCCCTTCGCCTTCGTAGGGGAGGTGGGAGGAAGCTTCTTCTCGCTGATCTACACATCACGACGATCATGCGCTCAAACCGCTTTGTGGACATCGTTCTTCAGCATGTCCAGGATGCTGTTCGACGACTCTCTGTAGATCTTGATGGGCGGGGGGATTTCGCCCAGAGGAATCTCGCCCAACTCCTTCATCGTAAACCCAGCCACACGCCCTTTTGACAGGGGCTTCGACTTGACTCTCTCCAAGTAGTCCGCGTACTGGTGCTCGATGTAGTCCGCGATGTGCTTGTTCACCTTGTCGTATCGCTCCTTCAGATAGTCCTTCCTTCCCTCCTCGCTCAGCGAAGAAAACACACCGCTCAGATTCTTCGAGCTCCCGAGAAAGGCGACCATTTGATCCTTGACACTCCCGTGGTCATTCTGCGGCAGTTTCAGCGTAAGGATGGACAGATCGGTGGAGATGCGGGGCTTTGTCCTGCCCATCACATAGGCCACCTTCTCCTCGTCCGTCTTCTCCTCGAAGGCGTACAGGAACACGATCTGCTGGACGTGCTTCTCGAGAAAGCTCATCTTGATGTCCGAGAGACTCAAGTAATTGTTCACGTCCGTCAGACGCGTCATCTTCGATCCGCCTTGCTTCAGGAAGATGTCCGCCACCTTGAACCGGAGCAGCAGGTCCTTGTACACTTGCGGCACTTCTCCCCTCATCAGCTGCAGATTCATCCGTACCTCCTCCTTGTTCAGCGGCTGCTTCTTTTCCTCGATCGGTTTGGGCGCCACGGCCGTTCCCTGGATTTTGCTGAGGCTGCTGAGGATCTCGTTCCGCCGCCTCTTCCAATTGGTTTCTGCCGAGTCTGTGGATGTTGGATTCTTTCGATCGCTCTCTTCTACGAATAAGCACGCTCACTGAATACCCCCACCATTCACAACCGGAGCCGCTTGCCGTTTCTTCGATTGTTTGGCGTTCTTCAAGAGTTGTTCCAATAACGCCTTCTTGTCCATTCCGAGTGGCACCGATAAGCAATAAGACTCTTTAGGAATAGAATGAGTTGTGTATCAATTTGAAAGGAGAAGGGGCTGTTGTATTCACTACGTGGTTAGGATTCCAAGCTGCAATTACGATAGAACGCTTGCCAGTTCAAAACACCACTACGGTGCACACGACGGATTCTATCCAATGTTTGAATTCAATTCGCTCAAAGAGCAATCCCGAAACACGAGGGATTTCCGTTGACTGATTGTGCTCAAATAGGGACTTCTTTCGGATTCACTGAGAGTGAGCTTATTCCGTTTGCTGAGTGGTGATCCATCTGCGATGAACCTCAATCTTACGCCTTCGGAGCAGATAATCCAGAACTCTGCTGTTTCGTTTGCCCAAACGAAGTACAAGCAGGGTGATGTGGTTTTGACGACACTGGACGATCTCTTGAGGAGCATGAACGCGGAGTTGCGGAACCCAGTCGTCAATTATGAGAAAGTGTTCTTCGATCTGTGCGCATACCAGTGTCTTCTAGATTGCACTTCCTATGGAGGTGTCTCTACAAATTGCATGGCGCGGTTACCTGTTTTTGCTCGTAGCGTCTCTGATGCCTAGGAGTATCGTTCCGTTCCTCTTCCGGACAAGGCGGTGATACTGGACAACCTCAGAAGATCGAAGAGCACACAGACGTACACCCCTTATTCTTCTTGTTCTAGTGCTCAGTCCATGTCCGTCTACGGCCAAATAAACAACACTTCCTATGCGACGGCTCCTCCGCAAGTGGGAGGCTACCCGTCTCTTCCGCAGTTTTCCTCCACTGCTTCCATTCAGCCAAGCCCGTCCTACTATACTCCGCCATCCCCAGCGCCGTCGCGGAGCACAATCTACAGCTCCGTCCCGTCATCCCCCTATGTGACATCGGGCTTGTACGCGTCGTCTACATTGTATCCAGGTCCGCCTCCCATTCCCGTTTCTGTGAATACTTCCATGACTCCACCGCCCATGGCGACTCCATCCGCATATCTCCAGGGATCGGGCTACAGGACGACCTATCCGAGTCCTGCTCCGACGCTCCCTCCCATGACGATTACACTGAGCAGTCCCTTCATCAAGGCAGAGCCGGTTCACCCGGATGTCCTTTACGGCAGCTACATTTCTATGGACGAGATGAAGGCACACGTCATGAGGCAGTTCAATCTCACCCTGATTCCCGATTACCCCGATTTGAACTTTGGAAAGACGGACGAGGTCCACTCCAAGTCCGCCATGGAAGTGTACTCTTGTTTGTTCACAAACATGCACTCCACGTCCGCCATAGAGGTGTACTCTTGTTTGTTCACAAACACGCACTCCACGTCCGCCATAGAGGTGTACTCTTGTTTGTTCACAAACACGCCAAAAGACCTCATTCCTTTCTCCTCTTCTTTGCCACTGCCTCCACCAGCTTCTCCATTCCCTTCGTCTTCACGTATAGCGGACTGGTCACATCGATGCTGAAGTCGGGGTTGCTCACCAGCCGCTTGAAGCGCTCGTCCTCCGTGTTGACCTACACCTGACCCCGCGTTGCCGCCACCACCTCGAAGTTGTCCTCCACCTCCTCCTTTCTCTTCTTGCTCTTCTTCAGCGCCTTCTTCGTCTCCACCATGTTGAAATCCTCCTTCTTCTCCGTGCCCTGTCCATCACACCCCCTCACCACGCCCACCTCATCGATCATCAACAGCTCCAACTCCTCGCGCTTCTTCTTCTCCTCCTCCGTCTCCGCCTCCTTCCTTCCCTTCTTCCCCTTCTTCCCCTTCTTCGGAGCCTTGTCCAGGTCCGCGAACAGCCCCGTCTCCTCCTTCCCGTCGTCGATCACGCTACGCCTCACGCCCGCCGCGCACGCCCACGCCTTCTTGTTCTTCTCCTTCATCTTCTGCTTGTACTGCTCGTACACGCTCAGCGACGCCGCCTCCTTCTCCTTCTCCTTCTCCTTCTCCTTCTCCTTCAGCGCCTTGCTCAGCGAGTCCTTCAGTCCGGGAATGAACGTGATGTCCGCGTCGCCCTCCTCCGCGCCCGCCTCCTCGCTCTCCTCCTCCTTGCCCTCCGCCGTCTTCAGCAGCGCCGAGTACTTCGCGCGCACCGCCTCCTCCTACGCCTCACGCGCCCGCACCGCGCCCACGTCCTCGCTCTCCTCGTCGCTGGAGGCGATGTACGCGCTGTAGTCGATCTCGCCCTTCTCGTTCTTGTTCTTGCTGCTGCCGCGCACCAGCTCCTGCTCGCGCCGCTGGTCCTCCTGGTCCCAGCTCAGCTGCAGCTTGCTGTGGCTGTTCACCGTGTTGTACGACGATACGCGCGGCGTGTAGTTCTCCGGCACGAACGTCGCCTTGTCCTTGATCGTCGACGCGTCGAACACCATGTCGTCGGGGATGAAGCGCAGGTCCAGGATGCTGCCCGTGCGCTGCGCCTTACTCCACACGCCCACGCCTACCATGAACTCCGTGCCGTCCGTCTGCTCGTAGATCGAGTTCGCCGTGTACGCGTTGTCGCAGTCCACCACCGCGAAGTAGTACCGCAGGCGCTCCTTCTCGTACTTGCGCAGGCCTACCGTGCACCCGCGCCAACGTACCTACGGTCCTCCTCCAGCTTCTTGTTCTCCTCCTCGTTCTCGTCGTCCACGAAGTCCGCCTCCTCCACCACCACGTGGCCCTCGGGGCCGTACTTCTCCTCGTTCGCCAGCCGCGACTTGCCGAACTCCGACGGGTAGATGGTCACGGAGTACACGGAACCGCCCTGCGCGAACGATTTGAAGATCGACAGCAGATCGGTCGCCTACGCATCATCAACAGGCAGGACCAGCCACCGTGATGATGTCCCAGTTCAGGTTGACGCAGGCCAGGCGATGGGTCGCGTCTCCATCCTCAATCTACCCGTTATGCAGCCGAAACGCAGGGACCACTTCCTCGGGCTGCTCCTCCTCTTCCGGCTGAGCAACCACCTCCTCTTCCTCCTCCGAGGAACTGCTCTCCATGTCGTTCCATTCGCCGCGAGCCTGAAGCTAGGTGTGAAGCGAAAACGCAACCGCAGACGCGAAGCGTCTCCAGATCCATGTCCTCCTCAGAAGACGAGGACTCTGCGATTTCCTTCTCCTCTACCGAATGAGAAGCGATAAGGATGAGATTACGCTGTGGTCTCTTCTTGTTCTTTTTGAATCGGTTATCGACCTTCGCCTCCTTCTTCGTCGGTTTGACCGAAGCAAAGCGCTACGAATGAGCATGTCGGAACGCACATTGTCCTACAGGGTCCTTCACATACTTGGAAAAACGCTCATCCTTCTCCAGTGCTTCATGAACGGCTTCTTTGTGTTCCTTCGAGTTCTTCTTCGCTGGTTTGGGCATTGTTCCTAGGTTCGTTCTCCCGAAATTGTCCCTTAAAGAATGGGAGTTTCATCGCTGTCTCTGCTCCTTTTTCCTCCTTGTGCATTGAAATGGAAGGAAGGGTGGAAGGGTAGTCCATGGGCAAAAGGAAATGACGTGGGGTGTTCCATCCATCGTTGTTCGTTATATGCAGGGCTGTGAATGGATTTGTGTGACAGTATGTCATCTGTGCGTTGTAAGAAGAGAATGATCTGTCATTGCGGTCTTTCCCAGTTGTTGGGTGTTTGCTTGGTTTTGCAGGCAACTTCCATTCTATTGAATGGGATGATGTACGTTGAACAGCAAGAATCCCCTCATTCTGCCTTTCTCTCCGAATCAATTGAATCCAGTTTTTTGTTTTCGATTCTTTCCCTGTACAGCCGTCTCATCCTCTCTGCAGGGAGAATGAAGCGTATGAACAGAGCGGTGAACCGCTCCATTTCTGCGTCTTTCCAAAGGGTGAACAGCGAAGACTATCAACTAGTTAGATTTCTTCGTGGTGAAAAGAGCGAAGAAAGTTGACAGCGTCATGAATCATCTTAAGATAATATCAGAAGAGAATGGAAAAGGGAATTGTCGTACTGTTACTGCTCTTTCTTCGAGTTCTGTCTGCAGACCCCGTGTATGGTAATTGCTCTTGCTCTCCTTGAAAAGCAGGGTGCATCGACGACGAGGTCGTGTGCTCAACCATGATGGGCGAGATATCGACCACGCAGTGCACTCGCTACCTCCGCATCTGTGAGTATGGGGAGTGGGGAGAGCCGCAGGAAGTGGCCCCGGGAACCTACTGCTTCCGCGGAGTCCAGGTGCTCGCCTCCATCTGCAACCAGGGCGGCGGTGGCCAGTGCTCCTTCAGCGGCATTCGCTGCGTGGACGGGGACGAGAACGTCATCTCCAACCAGTGCACGAACTACTACCAGACGTGCAACAACAACCTCACCAGCACCATCACTGGCACCAGCGGTCGGCCTCCCGGGTGTGCGTCACGCCTAGACGGCGAGAGCTGCTACCGCAACGCGATCGTGCCCTCCACCGAGTGTCCCTCCGACGCTTGCTCCTTCACCGGTCCGCAGTGCGTGACTGTCCAGGGCCAGGTCGTGCGGGACGCCCACACCAACTACTACATCACGTGCAACGACGGCGTGCCCTCCTACCCCCACCCCGTCGGCCCGGGCATCCAGTGCTACAACGGCGCGGGCGTGGCGGACTCGGGACTCGCGCCGCCGGAGGGCGACGGGAGCTGCGCCTTCGCGGGCATCCGGTGCCTGGCGCCGACGGGCGTGTTCGTGGACGGCGTGTGCGTGGAACAGTACCGGCGGTGCGTGGACCACCAGCTGTCCTCGGTGCTGACGGTGAACCAGGGCACGGTGTGCAACAGCGGCGAGATCCGCGCCTGCACCAACTGCCAGTGCTTCCTGCCCATTCACCGCTGCAGCTTCGTGGGCATCCAGTGCGTGACGGAGTTCAACTACGCGACGACGGAGTTCGCGACGGACTACTACACGGAGTGCGTCGACGGCTACTCCACGGTGCCCGCCAAGCCGCCCAACAACTACAAGTGCAAGGACAAGGGCTTCGTGCTGGCCACCTCCTGCGACTACATCCTTCCCAACACGCTGTGCTCCTTCTGCAACCGCATCTGCGTGAACGAGGATGGCTCTCGCAACGACTACTCCTGCACCGACCGCT
>OIWT01002154.1_pt1 | contig 21136 bp, 9 predicted proteins | sample 1587701 | NCBI WGS metagenome assembly OIWT01 (sample SAMEA3888904, study PRJEB22519) | human gut metagenome | biome: human gut; feature: human-associated habitat; material: faeces | place: Denmark | collected 2009
GTAATAAAAAGAGAGTGAAGTAATTTAGTAAAACAACAAGAAAAGTGTAAAGTAAGATCAGTTATAGTCATGGCATATATTATAAAAATAATTTTGACCACCTACTTATCTCTGCAACGTCTATGCTAAGTCATCGACTCGCGGCCGAAGGTAATGCGACTCACGGCCGAAGGTAGCGCTACTCGCGGCCGCGAGTAGCACGAACGGCGGCCGCGAATCGATGACTTGCTTGGCATCCTGGGGCGACATGATGGTGGCCCTCTCCCGTCATTTCACGGCCAAGGCCGAACCAGCCTTAAACCATTTGATCTGGGTCTCGTTGTAGGTATGGTTGGCCATGATGCGCTCCTGCGTGCCATCGGTGTGACACACCGTGATTTCCACTGGCTGCCCCACCGCCAGCGTGCTGCACGCCACATTGAAGCAATCGCCCTCCTTCACCTTGTCGTAGTCGGCAGCATTGGCAAAGGTCAGCGCCAGCAGTCCCTGCTTCTTGAGATTGGTTTCGTGGATGCGGGCAAAACTCTTGGCCAAGACGACTTTCACGCCGAGGTAGCGCGGCTCCATAGCGGCATGCTCACGGCTGGAGCCTTCGCCATAGTTGTCCTCCACCACGACCACACTGCCGCCGAGGGTGTCGCGATAGTGGGCAGCCACCTGCCACACTTCGCCTTCCTCGCCGTTCACGACGTCTTTCACGTGGCCCGTCTCGCCAGTGAAGGCGTTGACGGCCCCAAGGAGGAGGTTGCGCGAGATGTTTTGAAGATGTCCGCGATAGCGCAACCACGGGCCCGCCATCGAGATATGGTCGGTGGTGCATTTGCCCTTCACCTTCATGAGCAGCGGCAAGCGCGAGAAGTCCTCACCATTCCATGCTGGGAACGGCATCAGGCGCTGAAGACGCTCGCTGTCGGGGGAAATCACCACCTCCGCTTTCGAATCGGGCTGTATGTCATACGCCGGTTTGACGGCCCTTACGCCCTCTCCCTCCTCGTCATATCCGCGCGGCGGCAGAGCCTCGCCCTGTGGCTGGTGGCAGGAATATTCTGGAGAGAAGGCCGGATGCGCCGTCAGCCGCCCCGTGAAAGCATAGCCAACGGCCGTTTCGGGCGACGCCACGAAAGCGTAAGTATTGGGATTGCCGTCGGCACGCTTGGCGAAATTGCGGTTGAAACTCGTCACGATGCTGTTGGGGCGTTCGGGATGCGGATTCTCGCGCAGCCATTGTCCGATGCAAGGTCCGCAGGCGTTGGTCATGATGGTGGCGCCCACACGGAGGAAGACGTCGAGAATGCCATCACGCTCTGCCGTGGCACGCACCAGTTCGGAACCGGGGCAGACAATCAACTGCGATTTCAGCGAATGGCCGGCCTCCTGCATGGCCTCAACGACCGAAGCTGCACGCGCAAGGTCCTGATAGGAGGAATTGGTGCAGGAACCGATGAGACAAACGTCGATGTTCTCCGGCAACTCTTCGCGCACGACCTTGGCAGGCATCTCCGATACCTGACATGCCGCGTCGGGCGTGAAGGGACCGTTGACATACGGGGTGAGTTCGTCGAGGTTGATGGTGATACATTCGTCGAAAAACTTCTCCGGCGCGGCTTCCACCTCCGCATCGGCCCTGAGGTCGGCGGCCACGGCGTTGGCCATATCGGCCACCTCGCCGCGCCCTATGCGACGGAGATAAGCCTCCATCTGCGCGTCGTAGGGGAACATGGAAGTGGTGGCGCCCACCTCGGCACCCATATTGCAGATGGTGGCCTTACCCGTTGCAGGCAGCGTGGCAGCCCCTGGGCCGTAATATTCAATGATGGCATTCGTGGCCCCCTTCGTCGTGAGGCGTCCTGCCAGATAGAGGATGACATCCTTGGGGGAGGCCCATCCCGAGAGTTGTCCGAGGAGCTTCACGCCGATGAGCTTCGGCACTTTCAGTTCCCACGGTGCCCCCACCATCACGTCGACGGCATCAGCCCCGCCGACGCCGATGGCCGCCATGCCCAGTCCGCCCGCATTGGGCGTATGGGAGTCCGTTCCCACCATCATGCCGCCTGGAAAAGCATAGTTTTCGAGCACCACCTGATGGATGATGCCCGCGCCGGCGGGCCAGAAGCCCATGCCGAAACGCTTGGCGGCCGACTGCAAGAAGGCATAGACCTCAGCATTAGTCTCCCGCGCCGCCGCCAGGTCGTCGGCCGCGCCGCGCTGTGCCCTGATGAGGTGGTCGCAATGAACAGTGCTCGGCACCGCCGTCTGCGTCTTCCCAGCGTTCATAAACTGGAGGATGGCCATTTGGGCCGTGGCGTCCTGCATACACACGCGGTTGGGATGATAGAGGGCATAGTCCGCGCCGCGCCGATGGTCATATCCCTGTTCCTGCGGCTGTTCGTGTGCCAGCAGCACCTTCTCGGCATACGTGAGCGGACGGGCGAGCAATGCCCGCACCCGCCCCACTTTCTCCTGATAGCTTGCGTAGAATTCCTTAATTTGCTTAATGTCGTATATCATAATGTCGTATCTTTACTTTTGAAAGCTCCAAAAGCAAAGATATGACATTATGTCAATAATCAGCTAAAATTACTTACATTTTCACTAAACCTCCTCCATTATTACATTTTTTATCTTTGTCTGGTTGGCAAAATGGCGATGTGGGGGTGAAGGGCGGGGCGGTTAAGATTCAGAAAAAATCTCTACGCGGTTTTTGGTCAAATAGCATGGCGAGGGCCGAGGTACCCCTGTAAGGTAGGGTGTTCAAAATTGGAATATCAAAGGTTAGCGGTAGCGCCCTCGCAGCGGAGATTTGCACAGGCCCACGCAATCGTCTTTTGCGGCGCCAGCATTGTAGCTCACTTTGCTCGCAAAGTGAGGGCCACGAACACATAGCGAACATGACCAAAGCTCTGGAGCATGACTTTGTTGGATTTTCAGCTCGTGCTTGGCCGCCACAATATTCGTCCCCCTCACTTTGCGAGCAAAGTGAGCTACAGTGCTTCGCCCCAGAGCTCCGCCAAATGCCCGCGCGATGCCCCTTGCTGCGATGTCGCAACCGTCACTTGTTGTTTTGGAAAAAACGCGCAGAATTTTTCTAAATTCTGAACACCCTACCTTTTAGGGACGCTACCGCCTCTCTACCAACCTTGGGGTCTTCTGGATTTTGGACACCCTACCTGAAATGGCAAAACTATGCCCCATCATTTCTCTCCTACCCTCCTATTTATAAATCATATTTATCCTTCAGAGCATCGTAGCACATGCCTGTCACATAGAGATAGAGAGTGGCAAACGCCTTGATGTTGCTGTCGAGCTGTTCCTCTGTCAGAAGGTAAGAGGCATGTGCCCCGTTGCCTTCATCCGGGTTGCGGTTGCTGCGGATGATGTCGAGGTAGGTTGCCAAACGGCGCTCGGTTGGCTGCGAGCTTCCTCGCAGGCGGCGGAGACAGTCGAAGGCGAAAATGCAGGTGATGAGCGTCACGGGGCGGCCCTCCTCCGAAGGCTGCAATTCCTTTCCGTGAAGCATGTAGTAGAGCTTCTTCAGAAACACTTCAAACTTCACCGAGAGATTTCCAGAATGGACGTGCTTGTCAATGAAATTCACGCGGCGGCGCCCGAAAAGTTCATCGATGGCCTTGTAGATGTCCAGCCCCACCCCGTCAACGCTGGCAATGGTGTGCAGCGTCAAGATGTGGAAGAAAGCATCAACCACCTGCTCGGTCAGCGGCATGGTCTTCACGCGGCGCAAGTCGCATTTGACAAGCTGGCGCAGGTTTTCCTTCATTTCTTCAAACGACAGTTGATTGTCGGTCTTCTGTTCTGAGGATTCAGACGCTGCCGTAGTTTCTGGTTCTGGCGTCTCGGGGATGTCTTCCGGTTGCTCATCATTGAAGAAATAGTTTTCGTTTTGGGCCGCGAAAACTATTTTTTCGCGATCGGCTGGACTGAGAACGAAGCGGCGCACGAGGCTGCTGATGTTCGACACGATGAAGCGGCTCCTGATGTCTCTTCCCATCACCTTCTTAAGGAAGGCCGTGGCCAAATTTTTGTCTACGCTGGCAATCAAGTTGTCGAAACGGCCATGCTCGTTGATATTCTGGCTGTTAACGTCCTTGCCAACAAGTGTTTTCAGCGCCTCGCGGTCGAGTCCTGTCTCTTCAGCCAGGGTGTAGACCTGCTGGTCGCATTCGCGCTGCTGATAGTCGGCAATGTAGTCGTAGATGGTGTAGTCCTTCATCGGGTGGAGGTCACCGCTCTCGATGTCGTGCAGAATGCTCATAGCCGTTCGCTGTTCGCGCTGCGAGAGGGAAGCGAAAGCCGTGTGGAGGTCACGCTCGGCAGCCTTAACGAGGTCGCTGCCCGGCCCGGTGGTATAGAGTTTTTTGATGAAACGGATGAAGCGGTCGTTGATGTATTCGGCATCAATGGTTCCCGCTCCTCTTTCGGTGAGGTCGGTGTCAATCTCGTAGGGTTCTTTAGGCTCCCCACCATGCCCTCCATGCTCGAAGAGTTCGCGATAGCGTTGCAGGAGCACCTTGTAGGTCTGTTCGTCGAAGCTGAGCCGCACTTTTGTCCATCCCGAAGCGTGACGAAACTCATATTCGAGCTTATCCCACACGAAGCCCTGCATCTTTGCAGCCTCCAGACATCGATTCATGGTGCAAAATTCCTTGGCAAACTTTTGCCTGGAGACCTCCGACTTCGGAAGACTGGCGAAGGATTCAATGTTTTCGGCGATGAAGAGCGGTTCGATGGCCTGGAATTGTTCGTTTAGATGTTCGAGGTTGGCCTCAAGTTTGTCGACGAAGATTGAAAGCGGCTGGTTGACATAAAGGGAGAGGGCCTCATCGATGTTTTTCTTCATGCGCTCGGGGCGTGTGAAATATTTGATGATGCCGAAAGGCTTCTCGCGGCCGAAGAGACGGTTGGTGCGGGAGAAGGCCTGGATGACGTCGACATATTGCAGGAGCTTGTCGACATAGAGGGTGTTGACCCACTTTGAGTCGTAGCCCGTCAGCATCTGTGTCACAACGATAAGGAGGTCGAGTTGCTGATTGCGTTTGAGTTGCTGATAGGGCATTTTGTGGGCGAGGCGTTTGGCCACATCTTTTTTATAGTGGGCGTAGAGCGACTGTCGGAAGGCGGTGCCAAAGCGGTGGTTATAGTCGTCGAGCATTTCGAGAATGGCATCTTCCTTATATCCCGCGCCGTCATTGTTGTCGATGTTGTCGTCGAAAATGGCCGCGACGTTGTATTCCGGATATTTCTTTTTGAAGAGCCGGTAGTATTCAATGGCCTCGGCAATGTTTTTTGTGGCGAGGATGGCATGAAACTTGCCGTTGCGGCTGAGCTGGGGCCGTTCCTCCACGATTTTCTGCACAACAGCCAGGTGGTGGTCTTCGGAGTAGTAGAGGCTCTTGGCCTCATCTTCCACGCTGATCATTTCCTTATCGTTCATCCATCGGTTGTATTCCTCCAGCTTTTCCTTGCAATCTTTGATTTCCTCAAACGAGTTGGCACCAACGGCCCGCAAGGCCACGGCCTCGCGGATTTCCCTCTGGGCGAAGGTGTCAACGCGGTAGAGGTCGAATCCGAGCACATTGCCATCGGGGATGCCATCGGCGAGGGTGTATTTATGGAGCATATCGCCGAAAATCACTCCCGTTGTCAACTCGCCACGGGCGTTTTCAGGGAAGATGGGGGTGCCGGTGAAGCCGAAGAGCAAGGCCCGCGGAAATGTGTTCTTCACAGACTGGAGCATGCCACTACCGCTCTCGCCGCCAGTGCCGGCAACGCTGCGGTGGCATTCGTCAATGATGAACACCACGCGCTTGCGATTGATTTTCTCAAGCACTGACTGCGGCACGCCGTGTTTGTTGTTCACGCGGCTCATTTTCTGGATAGAAGTCACGATGAGGCAATCGCTGGGGGCGTCGCTCTCAAGCACCTGAAGGAGGTTGTGGGTGTCATCGGTGTCGAGCACATTGTCGTCGGCGTTGGCAAAACCGCGATATTCGTCGACCGACTGCACGCTGAGTTCGATGCGGTCGAGAAGAAACACCACCTTGTCGGCATAGTGCAGGCGAGCAATGAGCTGGGCGGCCTTGAAGGAGGTCATCGTCTTGCCCGACCCCGTGGTGTGCCAAACGAAACCACCGCGATGAGCATGCTCGTCCCAGTTGGTTTTCTTCACGCGCTCACAAATTTTGGTGGTGGCGAAATACTGGTAGCTGCGCAACACTTTGAGCGTCCCGTCTTTGTCGTCGGCAATGGTGTAATAGCCCACCATGTGGTGGGCGAGGGGGACGGAGAGAAGGGTGCGGCAGATAGCCTGCCAATCGAAAACCTCCTCGTTGTTGAAGTCGGCCCAATGGAAACGGAAACTCGGCAAGAAATTCTCCTCGGCCCCTGGGTTGGCGAAATAGAGGGTTTTCTCGGGCGTCATGGCCACGAAGATTTGCACGAGCGAGAAAATGCCGTGGGAAAAGATGCCCCGATGGGCATAGCGCTTGATTTGGTAGACGGCCTGACTGACGTCGACGCCGCTGCGCTTGAGCTCAATATGGAACACGGGGATGCCGTTGATGAGCAGCATCACGTCGCCGCGCCGATTTGAAGCCAGGGGATTGGCGGTTTTGAAACGCGGCTGACGCGCAATCTGATAGACGCTCTGGCCGGCGCGCACCTCGTTGGCATCAAATATCTTGAGATAGACTTCCTTTCCGAAATTGATTTTGTCGTTTTCGTTGTCGCGCAAGATGGAGACGTATTGCCCGTTGATAAACTGGTTGGTCTCATAGGGATTTCTCAGGGCATCAACTTTGGTGATGATTTGCTGCATCTCTGAGTCGGTGAGGGGGAAGTCGCCCAGGCGGTTGATGTCGCGGTTGTTGTTATAGAGAATGGCGGCCCAGTTTTTGACGAGGTCTTCCTCCGAGGGGTACAGCATCACGTTGTCCTCCCACCCGTGTTGCTGAAGGAGTTCTACAAAGGCTTTTTCGAAGTCGGCCTCTTTGGTAAAGGGCCGTATGGAAACATTGACAGACATGGCGATAGATTGTTTTTTGAAGGTGTGTTACATATTTGGAGACAACCAGAGCGGTTGCTATGTACCCGAAATGGCGGTTTCGGGTACATTTACAGGTTGCTATGTACCCGAAATGGCGATTTCGGGTACATATAGCGGACGTTATATACCCGATATGGCGGTTTCGGGTGCATTTACGTTGGCCAGCAAATTCATCAAGCGGGTGTTGATATAATAATTTGATGTTCCCATTTTCACCTTTTGGAGCAAACCGACACCAACTATCTTATCCAAATACTTTGCCGCTGTTTTGCGCTGAACCATCAAATCCCGCTCCACGAACTCTATCTTTGTATAGGGATGAAAGAACAGATTGTTGAGCAACTCGTGCTTGTAGAGTTTTCCAAACAAGGGCCGCAAGATCACTTTATAATCCGCCATCAGTTTGGAAATGCCTTTAACCAGGGCGATGGTCTCAGTTGCAGTTTGCTCAACGCCTTGCAGGATAAAGAGCGTCCATTTGATCCACTCCTCCCGATTGTTTCCTTCCTCATCACGGATGGCTTGCAGCAAACGATAATACGCTGCCTTGTTGTGTGTGATAAAACGGCTGAGATACAAAACGGGCAGGTCAAGGAGATCGGCAATGACAAGATACAAAATCAGCACGATGCGCCCCGTACGTCCGTTGCCATCATAGAAAGGATGAATGCTCTCAAACTGATGGTGGATGATGGCCATTTTGATAAGAGGGTCGAGCGAGCTCAGTTTGTCGTCATTTATGAAATTCTCCAAGTTGCACATAAGGCGGTTTATCTCCTCTGGGTCTTGAGGAGGCATATAGACCGTTACACCATCGTTGCGCTTCAAGGCCGTTCCGGGAACAGACCTAAATCCGGCATTATTGTGTTCCAGATGGCTTTGAATATTCTTAATTGTGTTAAGAGACAATATGCCTTTTTCTCTGACCTCTTGGAAACCGGCCAAAAGCGCTTCCCGATAGTTTAAGACTTCCTTTTCGGCCAGCCTGCCAACATTTTGGCTCATATTCAAGTCGGCCTTGAAGAGGTCGTCCTGTGTTGTTATGATATTCTCTACCTCACTACTGTCCTTCGCTTCCTGAAGGGCAAGTGTATTGATGAGAATGGCTTCGTTCGGAATTGTTTGAGCAACGCCTCTCAATTCTGCCAACTTCCGATTGGAACGGTTGAGTTGTTTCAGCACATCAATGGTTTCCAAGTCGTACGTAAGCGGCAAAATCGGTATTGTGTAATGTTTCATGATATTTCTTTATTCTGGAAAATCCTGCAAAATTAGAGCGTACTTCGTTAGAAAAACGGAACTATACTTGAACACTATGCCCTGCTGCAAGAATGCCTGAGAGACGAAAGCGCCCAGGCATCATTGCCGCGTGTCTTTTCAAGCGAACATCTTTTCGAGGCAAGCGGCCTTGATTTGCTTCAGTTTTTCAAGACGCTCGCGATGAAGGGTGATTTGGGCGTCGAGGGCGGTGAAGTAGGAGGCGATGGCTCGCTGCTCTTCTGTCTCTTCTGGAACAACCAAATCTATTGAATCAATATCCTTTGAAGATGCATTCGGCTGAGCACTAGACATTAACTTACTAATTATTTTTTTTGAAAATTCGGTGCACTAACAAGTTTAGACAAGAGTTCATAATTGACTAAATTTGTTCTAGAAAATTTTCCAACACGTTGGTTTTGGTAACCAAAATCATTAGCTTCAAATGTGGCTACTTTTCCTGTTGTTGCTCCAGACATGGCAATAACAACATCACCCTTATATAGACGAAATTCACTATCTCCCTTGAATTCATTATAATAAACAAAATCGCCCCCTACAATACCTGAACTCAATATATTTGATATTCTAATTATGGGAACTCCTGATGTTTTAAATTGGCCACTTTGAAAGGCGAAGCCACCAGTCAAAGGAGCAACATCCCCAATTTTTACCTTCTTCCACTCCCCCTGAAATCCCTTAAATCTAACGCGCGGCACCGTCTCTCCTTTCTGTGGGAACATATTCAGCAGGCTGGCCGCCTTGATTTGTTTTAAAGACGAAAGGCGGGAGGTGGAGGCGGCGATTTGGGTGTCGAGGGCGGTGAAGTAGGAGGCGATTTCATCACATTCTTTTTTACTTCCCAATAAAATGGGTATTCTTTTAAGCATGTACCCAGTTATAAGAGGTTGGCCGGAACCATAAACAAGATGGTTCAGATTGCAATGCACTAAATAGTAATACAACCAACTAACAGAAATATTTCCATTAGGCTTAATGATAAGCGTATTATCTGAAACGCCACATTCTTCATTTATGATTTGCAATTTTCCTGCATTAGCCCCAACTCTTGCAACAAGAAGCATCGCCCCATTATAGGAAGGTTTATTTGTAGTTCCTATGATTCCAGTAGAACCATATAATGGATATATGCCTTTATGAGCAGTATCTCTACCAGAGCAAATTGAATAAGAAAAATCACTAAGCATTGAATCCTTCCACTCCCCCTCAAATCCCTTAAATCTAATCTTCGGTTTATTCATACCTTCAAATCCTATTCATGCCGGAGCATGTTGTTTAAAAATCAAATTGCAGTTAGATTTCAGCGACGTTCCACGAGGGCTTTAAGTCCTTCGATGGTAAAGTCGTCGCCCGAAAGTTCGTCGACGAGACCAGCGAGCGCCTGCTGCGATTCGGCAAGTTCGCGCTCGATGTCGCAGTAAGTGAGGGCATATTTCTCCGCGAGGTGGCGCACGGCGGCTGCCAGTTCGTCAACGACGGCTTCGGGCATGGCCAAGATGGCTGAGGTGACAGGTTGAATCCATTTAAGATAGAGCAAGCGGTTGATTTCGTTCATGTCGAGGTGCTGGATTTTCTCGCGCGTGAGCTTTTGCAGGGCAAGCGTATCCTTCAGCACCTTTCGACGCTTTTTGGTCTGCTCGTCCCAGAGGGCAACGAGGCGCTGGAGCTTCAATTTGGTGGACAATTCAATGTCTAAACCTGATTTGGCATCGGCCGTGATGCGCTTCTTGTCGAGCACGCCCTCCTTTTCGCTGTCGAAATAAGTCTCCTGCTCTTCTTCCGTGAACTCGTCTTTGATGGCCTCCACCTTGGTGTTGATGTCCGCAATGCGGTTGGTGAGCGCCTGCAGAACATCAAGCTGCGCCTGGAAATAGACAGTCTGGATGAGGGGGAAAGGCATGATGCGCCCTTTCTCGCCCACGTCGCACACTTCCTCCTTGCCATCGTCGGTTTCGTGGATGAGCTGGTTGCAGGCCACGAAGCCATCGGTTTGCAGAACTTCGATGTCGCCGATGATGCCGCCCCAATGGTCGGCAAAGATTTGGTAGGCGGCATAGCGGTCGACAAGCGGCAGTGGGGCGATGCGGCAGAAGATGTCTTCAGAGATGATGTCCGTTTCCTCAAGTTCGCGCACCGTCTCTACATGGCAAATGAGGCGCTGGCGGAGCATCTCGTCGAAACCGGCAAAAGCCTCGACGAAGGCGGTCTTGAAGCGCACAACATCGGCATTGGCACGAATGACGGCGGCGATGTCGTCGGCGCGGAGGTCGGCATAAGGGCGGTCGGCACACGAGGCGAAGAGTTCCCGACGGAGCGAAGGAAAGGCCTGCCAATAGGGCGCGAGGTCGTTGATTTCGCTCTCGGGGATGCCGCCAAACATGGTGCTGTAGATGTCGTAATGCTCGATGGGGTCGCTGCTGTCAACGTAGCGCGGAATATTGAGGTTGTATTCGTTGCGGCGGATTTCGTTGCGACTCACTTCGCGAGAATAGCCCACCTCTGTACGGCGTTCGCGATAGGTGTCGGCGATTTTCTTGATGTCGCAAGCACGGAGGCGGTTTTGCTTGCCCTCCTTAACAAAACCCTTGCTGGCATCGATGATGAGAATGCCCTCATCACCGCGGTTTTTCTTCAAGACCATGATGAGCGTGGGGATGCCCGTTCCGAAGAAGATGTTGGGCGGCAGGCCGATGATGGCGTCGATGTTGTTTTTCTCAATGAGCTGGGCGCGAATCTGTCCTTCAGCCTGTCCATCTTCACGCTCGTCGGCAGGCAGGAGAGTGCCGTCGGGCGCACAGAGGCGTGGGGCCTTACCACGGAAGAGCACGCCGTGGGGAAGGACGATGGTGAGGATGCCATCGGGCTTGAGATGATGGAGCTCGTGGAGGAGGAAGGCATAGTCGGCCTTCGTTTTCGGCGCGAGACCATACTGGGCAAAGCGAACATCAGTTTCCTTGTCCTTGGGATCCCAGTGCTGCGAATAAGGCGGATTGCTGACCACGGCGTCGACGGCGAGCGGCTTGGCGATGTCGTTGTCTTTTTCTTCGAGCGGCCAGTCTTCGTCAAGAGAGTCGGCGCAGCGGGCCTTGATATTGTCGGGGATGATGCCGCGCATGACGAGGTTCATGCGGGTGAGGTTGTAGGTGCTCTCGATGAGTTCCTGGGCGTAGTATTTCACTTTGTTTCGACCAGCGATGTGCTTGCTGACGGCCTTACCGATGGTGATGAGCAACGAACCCGACCCTGAGGTGGGGTCGTAGATTTCGAGCTCTGTTTTGTCTTGGTGGTGTTCGGCCACGATTTCCGACATGACCATAGCCACCTCGTGCGGCGTATAAAATTCGCCTGCCTTCTTGCCGGCACTGGCGGCGAAATTGCTGATGAGAAATTCATAGACATAGCCGAGCACGTCGTAGTCCTGAGTGCCGTCGGTGGGGATGTCCTTGATGAGATCGATGAGTTTCCGGAGGGCTTTGGTCTGCGCGGCGGGGTTGTCGCCGAGCTTGCTGAGACCTTCACGCAAGGTTTTGAAGATGCCGCCGTAAACGGAGGCAAAGTTGGGATTCAGAAGGCGGTCGAAATTGCCCAATGCCGCGCTCAGCGTGGCAACATCGAAGTTGGCATTTTTCCCGAGCCAGGTGGAGAAGAGGTGTTCATAGGTGATGAAGAAGCCGATTTTGTTTTGGCATTCCTCGATGGCCTTTTTCATGTCGTCATCTTTGTAGTCTTCCACGAGGTCCACGAGTTCTTCTTCCTGCCAGCCACAGTCCTGGGTGAAGTATTTCACTTCGGTGTCGGAGATAAACTTATAGAAGATGAGACCGAGGATATAGTCTTTATATTCGTTGGCGGCGATTTTGCTGCGCATGCTGTTGGCCGAAGCCCAGATGCGGTTGGCAAGTTGCTGTTTGTTCATATAGGATAGAGTATAGGATAAGATGTGAAACTGAACGGGCCGACGTATGTTTGCCCCTTTGTTTGTGGCCCACGCGAGACCTGAGCACTGACTTCCCTGCCATTACTATTACTAAGCTCCTGAAAGGCAGGGCGTGATGTCCTCCCCAGCATATTGGCGGACGGCAGCGGCCAGTTTCTGCGAAATCTGCGCTCTGAACCACGAGGGGGCGATGACCTCCACCTGTGGGCCGTAGGAGAGGATGCGGGCCTCGAGCTCCTTGTTGGGGCGAAGGAAGAGGCGGATGGCATTCGGCAACGGGGCGTACAACGACTGCGAAGCATGGATGGGCTTGTTGACCACGTAGGGGAAACGGACCTCATCGAAACGCAAGATGACTTCTTCGGGCTGCGGATGGTCTTCGGGAATGGTGACACCGACAACATCGCGGAAATAAGTGGCGAAGTTGATGGTCTCGTTGGGAACGAAGGGCACATCAGAGGGGACGACCTTGACCATGCGGTCGAGGGCCTGGTTGGTGAGCTGACTGCCGCATGACGTCTGCTGTAGGCCGATGAGAAACCAACGCTGATTAAACTGCTTGAGGTGGTAGGGATGGACAACGGAACACGACTCGCCGCCGAAGAAGGGCTGATAGGTCACCTCCAACGGCTGATGATGGAGCGCGGCGTCAATGAGACGTCCCAAAAGGTCTATTCCCTTGAGGCGCTCATTTTGCTCAAAAGAAACCACCCCCTCTGTATTGGGCTTGATGCCGAAGCGACATTCGAGGTTGGAAATGACATCTTCCAGCCAGGCATTTCCCAAAATGCCGCGAAAGCGGTTCATGGCGCTGATGACCGACTGCAGGGCCACCATCTCTTCAACAGAGAGCGCATTGTTGAAAATGGAGAAATGGGGGTCGGCATAGCGGTAGTAGCTCTTTCTCCCAGAGATGGGAACGGCCTCAATGGGGGCATTTAGGGCGTCGGGGGCTTTCATGTAGCGGATGTCGTCGCGTATCTGGCGCAGACTCACGCTGGAACCGTTGATGGCGAAAAGTTTTTCGTTGACCAGCCGCAAGAGGTCCTCAATGGTGTATTTATGATGTAAATCACTGAAACAGCGGTCGAGAATCTGGTAACGAAGCTGGGCATTTTTGTTTGTCGGCATAAGAAATTCAAGGGTAATTATGACGTAAATTTAATGCTTTTTCCCCAATCGCCAAGATATTCTTATGCAGTATCTTCATTTTTTCTGCATAATGAAGATAGGCTGCACTATGAGGGGGTATATTTGCAGAGTAAAACCAAAAAAATAAACCTTTATCATGATGAAACGCTTACTGACTTTGTTGCTGGCCCTGGCTTTTGCCGGCACTGGATTTTCGCAAGGAGTTTGGAGACTGATACCTGAGAAAAACTATTATACTCAGGAAACGGAATTTATCCCTGGCCACTATACTACTAAGGGCCAGTTGGATGCCGTTTTTTATCCAACGGGCAAAACATTAAAAGTGATCAGAGAATATAAAGGGCCAAACTACCTAAATATATATAGGGATGCCATTATGCACAATAACGGCAGGATTCCAAGTTCGGAACGAAGAATCTCCACACGACTCATGCAATCAGGCTTATCTAAAGAGAAAACGGTTTCAGCCGCGATTTATTATCGAGGTATGGGCGACGACGGAGAAATTGATTCCCAAGGCTTTTCCAGTTTCTTTTACGCCTCCTACTCTGGCGAGGAATTAAAAAAGGCTGATTATGTCACCTTCGACTATTTCGACAAAGCCTTAGGCAAAAAGGAATCCTTCAAGCTGAGCCTGGCTGGCTTTAGCGCATGCCTTTCAGAATTTGAAGCAGAAACAAGGAAAAAGGAAGAGCATCCAATACGCAAGGAAGAAGAGGTTATGGACAACAGCATCGTTGAAATACAGGCCGCTTATCCTGGTGGCGAGTCTGCGCTATTGAGATTCATTTCAGAAAATTTGATTTTGCCGCGCAGCACTCAAGAAGGAGAAGTTCAAGGAACTGTTGTACTTCGCTTCCGTATAGAAATAGACGGCTCAGTCGGTAAAGTCGTCATCAAGAAAGGCCTTTCCAAAGAATGCGACCAGGCAGCCATTGATGTTGTCAGGAAACTGCATCTTTTCACGCCTGCACGCCAACAAGGTCATCCTGTTCCGGTATGGTTCACGCTCCCCATCAGATTTCAATCAAAGACTGACTGACCAACTGCAAATATTCCCAGCCCCATAAGTTCCCTAACACCTCAGAAAGGAACATACGACATACAGGGCCAAGATAAATGGGAAGAGGAACACGGCCGCAACCGTCATGCCATTTTGGCCCAAAAATCGCGCAGATTTTTTAGAGCAAATAGCATGGCGAGGGCGGAGGTGCTGCCCCTTACAGGTAAGGCATTCAAAATTGAAGTATCAAAGGTTAGCGGTAGCGCCCTCGCAGCGGAGATTTGCGCTGGCCTGCACAATCGTCTGTTGCGGCGCCAGCATTGTAGCTCACTTTGCTCGCAAAGTGAGGGCCACGAACACATAGCGAACATGACCAAAGCTCTGGAGCATGACTTTGTTGGATTTTCAGCTCGTGCTTGGCCGCCACAATATTCGTCCCCCTCACTTTGCGAGCAAAGTGAGCTACAGTGCTTCGCCCCAGAACTTCGTCGCACCTTATTATTTAGCAAAAAACGCAAAGATTTTTTTGAATTTTGAACACCCTACCTAATGCCCCGTCCCCCCTGATTACACCAGAGTATTTTAATGCTTTTGCTTCATTTTAATGGTGTATTAAAATGAAGCAAAAGTATTAAAACGAAAGTGGCGCAGCCATGTATGGCAGTCATGCAGCAGTAGCGTTATTCCGAGGGCTGTTTGTCCATGAGAAAGGGGTTTTAAGTTGGTATTCTTGTCGAGCCGCGTCCGCTCTTCGCGACAGGGATTTGCCCGCTTACAGATGAAAAAACAAATATACGTATTAATTACAAGATGGCGGCAGCAGAATGACGCGCCACCCAGGGCGGAGCGGCCTTTAAAGTTGCTTTTTAACTTGCTTACTGTGAAATAATTAAGCGCGGGAGTGGCGAGAGCTGAAAAATATTTGTATTTTTGCAATTCAGTGTTAGGCGTAATTGGCAATTCTGATTATTAAGGCATCGGCCAGTTGCATGTACGCCCCTTATGTCTGAACCTTTTAACTGGCCACGGGCCTACAAAACCTACGAATCAACATTAACTACAAACCTATCATTATTTAAATGAAAATCAAAAACCTACTCCTCGCTGCAGTCATGCTGTTTTCCATGCTGCAGGTGGCGCATGCTGATGATGCTTTCAGACTGCATCGCTACGACTCGTGGAAGGTGATGAAACTGCCGAAGGACGCCATTGTCTTTGCCGGCAACTCCATCACCGACATGCACGTGTGGGCTGAAGCTTTTGGCAACGACCCACGCATCGTCAACCGCGGAAACTCCGGCGGCTACAGTTATGAAGTGCTTGCCAACGTTGAAAGTTGGGTGCGCTTCAAGCCGGCTAAGGTGTTTATCAAAATCGGTACGAACGACTTGGGAACGAATCGCACGGAACAATCCATCGCCGACAACATCGCGAAAACGGTGGACATCATCCGACGCGAAAGTCCCAACACGCAGATTTATTTGCAGAGCATCCTACCTGCAAGAGACCAGGCGTACAAAAGCCCGAAGACCATTCAGGCAACGAACGAACTGATCAAGGCCATCGCTGCCAAGAACGAGAACACGACCTACGTGGACCTCTATTCGAAGATGGGCGGCATCCTCAAAGGGGCACCCTATTCGCTCGACAACCTCCACCTCGAAGCCTACGGCTACAAACTTTGGGTGGATGCCATCAAGGATTACGTTGGTCTCCCCTCTTCTTATCCTGCCAACACTGAAAAACTTCAGAACACGGCCGGCCTCGGCGGTGCGCACGGCATGCGTGCCACTTATTTCAGTGTCCTGCCCATCAAATCGACCGACGTTCTCTTCTTCGGCGACGAGATGGTGAAGAACGGCGAATGGAACGAACTGCTCCAGAACCAGAACGTGAAAAACCGCGGTTCATGGTGGGGCTACGGCGGCAACATTGCAACCGTCGGCAAATTCGTGGACGCCGCCTTCTCCAACAAGGGTAAAGGCGTGGTGCGCGAGAACCCGAAGAAGGTGTTGCTCTACACTGGAACGGAGGACATCAACGGCAGCACGGACTTGACCACCGTCAAGAACAACTATACGGCCCTGGTGAAGAAGCTCAAGAGCAACGTCTCTTCCAGCACGCCTATTGCGCTGGTCAGCCTGATGCCGACAGCGAATGCCAACAGCCGCATCAAGCAGTTTAACAACTGGCTGAAGGAAACGGCGGCTGCCGACGAGCAACTCACCTTTATCGACATCTATTCTTCGCTCGCCACTTCTGCTGGCACGGCGAACGGCAGCTATTTCTCTGGCAACTATCTCTACGGCACTGGCTATGTGGTCGTGGCCCGCAAACTGGCCGAATTCATTGGCGACTGCACGGTCATCACCGACCAGGAGGCGAAGGACCTCAAGGCGATGTTTGAAGCTCGCACTGCGCTCAACAACACCATCACCGCCGCCGCTTCCATCAAGGTGGGAACGGGGCTCGGAGAATATAGCAAGGACGCTGTCAAGGACCTCTATGCGAAGCTCGACGCTATGAAGAATCTCATGGCGAAGGAGGGCGCCACGCTTGAAGAACTGAAGACGATGGCGGCGGAAGCCAACACGATTCTCAACAATCTCAAAAGCAAAATCAACACGCCGACGGCGGAAAACGTGACTGGCAAGCATTTTGCCATCTGCACGCCGCTCCGCGCCAGTCTTTTTGCCTATGCGAAGGACGGGGGCGTATATGCCAACCCGTCAAACCCTGGCTATGCGTCTTATCGCTGGACTTTTGAGAAGCGCACGGACGGCGCTTTCAACATCAAGAACGTCGGTGCAAACGCTTATCTGGACCCTTCCGCTTCCTATGACAAGCAGGTCAAACTGGTGGCAACGGCGCCCAAGGCCGGATGGAAGGTGGAATATTCCAACACGCTCGAACTCTACATCATCCGCAGCGGCAGCACTTGTGAGTTGAACACCACGACGAAGGAAGGCTATCCCGTTTACAACTGGTATGGCGGCAACACCAACGCACAAGACCGCGCAGATGCTGGTTGCCAGTGGCGCTTCACGGACGTGACGGACATCGACATCAAGGAAGAGCCCACGCCCATCAAAGTGGTGAAGGGAACGGCTCAGGAGGGAGCGGCAGAAATCGTGAACGGCCGCACCTACACCATCACCAACCGACAGAAAAACGGCACTTGTTATCCGCTTTATGCCGACAACGAAGCGCTGACTGTTGGCGTTGCCAACGCCTTGGCCGCCAAGAGCTACGGCAACCGCGCCAAGTTTGTGGCCATCAAGAAGGGCAACAACATCTTCGCTTTCAAAAATGTGGCCACTGGCTATTACCTCGTTTGGAAGGGCAGCAACGAAGGCATCAACAACAATGCCGGACTGATGGAGAAATATGACTCGATTTACTGCTGCTTCAAGGTGGCTTCCGTCACGGAAGTTAAAAACGGCAAAATTCTCGTGTCCAAGCGTGCCAACGGCACACAAGACGGCACGTTCATCCAGAACGCCGACGGCACGTGGAACAAATGGGGCGGCCCTTCTTTGGGATTTAAAGACGCCTTCTCCAACGTCTACACCTTGGGCGACGTGACCGACGGCGACAAGGGCGAAATCGTTGACGAAGCGCTCAACGTTGAAGACGAATCCATTGTGGACTGGTTCACCATGCGCATCGGTGCGGGCGGTTTGTACGTCAGCAACAACGGTTCGAAATCTTACATTTCTCTGACAACAAGCAAGACGACCTACGCCGACGCCGACCTCTGGCGCCGCACGGGTAACGACACGGAGGGCTACACCATCATCAACAAGGAAGCTGGTCCCGACATGGTGCTTGCCGCTCCCGTCAAGATGCTGGGAACGACTGGTGGGGAATCTTATCCCATCATGGTCAACAAGAACAAGATTCCTGAAGGCTACACGGCTCTCTGGCAATTTACCAAGAGCAGCAACCTGGGCAATAATGTCGAAGCTTACTATATGTATGAGAAGGGCTACACCAGCAACAAGGTCAACAACCGCGATGGCAAATTTGCCTTCTGGAATGGCGGTGCCGACGCTGGCAGCACCATCCGCTGGGAATGGGCACAGCGCGACATTTCTGTCAACATGGCCACTGGCTCCTTCACCACAAGCAACGGCACCTGGGCCAAGACCTGGACGTCGAAAGCCGGCGAGCCGAAACTCGTTTTGGATGCCGGATACAACAACATGAGCGTGACGGCTTCCGACGAAACACGCATCCAGGCCTACGTGGGCAAATACAGTCCTCAGGCTTACACGCTGAGCGCTGGTGCCAACTACAGCATCGCTGCCTACAGTTTCGACTTCGTCATGGCCGACAACACGGCTGTCAAGGTGATTGATGCTTCTGGCAAGTCGTACACCACCACCAAGACATCGCAGTCTCTCGCCTGCAAAGGCCTCAAAATGCCCACGGCTTCGTTCACCCTCTCGGGTGCCAACGCGGGCGTCATCCTGACGAATTTCAAGGTGAGCATCCGCAAGGCATACATCGAGCCGGAGCCTCAGGTGGAGATTTTCCCGACACGCACATCGGGCGACATCCCATACCGCATCCCAGCCATCGCCACGGCCTACGACGGCACTGTCGTGGCTGTTGCCGACTACCGTTTCAGCCGCGCCGACATCGGCAGCGGACGCATTGACCTCCACATCCGCCGCAGCCACGACAACGGAAAGACCTGGGACAACATCCTGAAGCCGGCCGTGATGACGGGCGACGGCAACACTGCCGTTGGACACCAGAAGGCTGGCTATGGCGACCCCTGCATCGTTGGCGACAGCGAGAGCCCCCGCATGATCATCACTTCTTGTTCGGGCACGCCGGGATTCTTCAGCGGCACACGCGACCACCATCAAGGATGGGCACGCTGGTATAGCAACGACAATGGTGCCACCTGGAGCGAACCTCAATACATCGACGAAGAGTTTGTCTATTCGAAGTTCGACAAGAGTGCCTACGGTCCCATCCGTGGTTGGTTTATCGGCAGCGGAAAAATCTGCCAGAGCACGAAGACGAAGGTCAACAAATACCGCCGCCTCTACCTCGTTGGCAGCAGCTGCCGACAGGGAAGCAACGAAACGGCCAACTGGGTGCTCTATTCTGACGACTTTGGCGAAACATGGGAGTTCCTCGGCGGATGTGACGTAAGCCCCATGCCCAACGGTGACGAGCCGAAGGCTGAAGAACTGCCCGACGGCAGTGTGCTCCTGTCGAGCCGCTGCAACGGCGGACGCCGTTTCAATATCTTCACCTTCACCGACACGAAGAAGGCTGAAGGTTCTTGGGGAGAAGTGGCCTTCTCTGGCCAAAGCAACAACGGCGTGACGGCGCTCAACAACGCCTGCAACGGCGAAGTGATGCTCGTTCCCGTCACTCGCAAGAAAGACAACCAGAAGATGTTTCTCCTCCTCCAGAGTGTGCCTTTCGGCAGCGGACGCTCCAATGTGGGTATCTACTACAAGTCTTTGAAGTCGCTCTCTGACTACCGCACGCCTGAAGCCATTGCGAAGAACTGGGACGGACACCACCAGAGCTCTTACATCAGCAGTGCCTACAGCACCATGACGTGGCAGAAAAACAACACCATCGGTTTTGTTTACGAGGAAGACACGTACGGCACTAACGGTGGCGGATATACCATCATCTATAAGAACTACTCCATCGAGCAGATCACGGATTCGGCCTTCACCTACGACCCCACGGTCAACGGCGACAGCCTGACGGCGCTCGGCGTGAAACCCATCGTTGACGTGGTGTTGACCAAGGGTAATTTCGGCACGATTGTCGGACAATACAAGGAGGAAGCTGAAAGCATGGTCAACGCGGCCTACAACACTTACATCGCCGCACCGTCACGCGAAGGCTACGAACGCTTGAATGGCGCCATCGCAAATGCGCCGCGCGTGGAAATCAGCACTGGATGTTATTACACCATCCGCAACCACGGACGCGGCTCCAAGAACTATGTGCTCAACGCCAACAGCAGCAAAGAACTGGGTGCGAGCACAAACGCCGCCACCGACAAGGCTTACTGGTGTTTCGTGCCTTCGGCCGATGGCGCCAATAAATACCACCTGGTCAGCAAGGCTTATGACGAAAGCATGGTTGGACGCACGCTGGCCGTAGAGGCCCGCACGACACTCACGGCCGCGAAGAACGAGGCCGGCATCTTCGTCATCACGAGCAACACTCAAGGGCTCAGCAAAATCCAGTGTGCTAACCCAACGAACGCCTCTTATTCTTATCTGCACCTCGCAGGCGACAATTCGCGCGTGGTGCCTTGGTTGGCCTCATCGCCCACAGAGAATGCCCCTTCGTTCTGGTATATCGAACCGACGGACATCCCGACGGACATTGAGTTTATCACGACTGATGCCAACACGAAAGACGTTTCTAACGACGTCATCTACGACCTCAGCGGTCGCGTTGTCTCTGCGCCACAGAAGGGACAAATTTATATTCGCGGCCGTAAGAAATTCATCAAGTGAGCTTGACAGGAATACATAGGAAAAAGCACGCCCCCGAATGGGAGCGTGCTTTTTTTGTGTCCTGACTATTTTCTGACTTCGTTATTCGCTGGCAAGGTGAACGCCTTGACTGGTGACAGCCCGCGAAGGGCCGCAGACAGGGCTGTTGCGGCGCCAGCATTGTAGCTCACTTTGCTCGCAAAGTGAGGGCCACGAAC